>Ga0105227_100383_pt1 | contig 15474 bp, 9 predicted proteins | sample Virmet3734_803_FD_89585 | JGI IMG/M metagenome (GOLD analysis project Ga0105227, IMG submission 89585) | Marine viral communities from the Southern Atlantic ocean transect to study dissolved organic matter and carbon cycling - metaG 3734_803 | ecosystem: Environmental > Aquatic > Marine > Oceanic ...
GGATTGGCTCGCGTAGTTGACAGGTTATCCCAAACCCGATCGCCGTTCTCTGTTAAAGCAGTCAGCACTTACATTGACGAAGGTAGTAGGCGTCCCGTGACATGAGTATGTCATGTTACTTCTCGTTAGTCGGAATATCTCTGGACAGTGTCCGCTTTTGGGAACTTAGGCTACACATCGCTACGTCTTTGATGAGGGCGCAAAGCGGACTTAGCACAGCGGTCCCCAACGCGAGATATACTCCTTATCGGGGTGTGCCTTCAACCCGCGGCATGGCCGGTCAGAATTCCCCGAGTAATCGACAGGTATAATGCAGCGAGGCCGAAGCATCGGTGCCGCTTTCCGATCGCTCGAGCAGACTGCGAACTGGGTCTGGCATCATCAGGTCGGCGAACGGAAACGTGCTGAGCCCGCATTGGATATCGGCACCCTTCGCCAGTACCGAACCCCAGTCACGCGCAAGCTGACCACGGAAGTAGCTTTCGCGGCGGGCCAAGCCCGCCGCGAAATGAGAGTGTGTCCCTGGCCTTGAACCAGCTCACTAACTGTTGCTAGGAACACTTTATGCTTTGGCGGCGGCTGGGGAGTTTCTGCCGCGGAGCCATCGGGTTCCACCGAACCAGTACGCGCGGCGTCAGTTTGAAGGGGTTCGCTCTGTCGCGCAGCCAACATCTGCCTCGCCAGATCGACGGTAGCCTGCATCTGCTGGACGTCAGCTCCTCGTGCAGCCAGACGGGTTGCAGCTACATGAGACGCTTCACTTGTGCTTGAAGTCCTCATGCTGCGCTACTCCACGCAGTCTTGTGCTCACGCCATGCATCGAGCGCACTAGCGTAACCCTTATCGGAGCAAAGGCGCGCATCGACCTCGGTTAGGCCATTGAGCGTGAGCCCTCGCGGAAGCACGACAACGTGCACATGGCTCCCATTGCCGTGTAGCCCCGCGCAGCTCGGCACATGGCCGATCAAGATTACAGGGAACCGATTAGCGAAGTGCGACCGCGCAAATGCGCGAACCCTTTCATAAGCGTGGTGCCATGCCTCGTTCGAGTCGAGGTAGATCTTGGTCTGGATCATGGCGTGCTTCTCGAAGGTCGGCAGCGCTTCATCGAACCGTCGGGTCAGGAAAGCGAGGTCGACGTAATCAGCAGGCGCTGTTGGAGGCAGCAGGACTTCCACTTTCGTGGCTTGGCCAAACTTCGGATCATCGCCCAAGCGCACCTTGCGATCGATCCAACTGGAGATGCCTTCGCGGTCTCTCGTCTCCTGGTACCAGTACCGCGTGAATGCGAAGTCCGGATGCTCTTCGCGCACGTCATGCAGGAACGAGTTGAGCTTCCCCGGAGCAGGTGACTTCTTGGCTGCGCTGCGTTTCTTTGCTGGTGAAGTAGCCATGCTCAGTATCCCCCTTCGAAGGAGGGTTTCTCGGCCGCTCGCATTATGCCGGCGTAACGCTGGTAGCCTGTCTCGAACGGGGGCAGTTCGCACGGTTCGAGCCCATCGGAACTCAGGCGAAAATAGGGGCCTGAGCCAGCGCACGGGATAAGCCACAGACTGCTGAGGCCGAGCCGCCAAGCGACATAATGGTTCAGCCATTCGCTAGCCTCATTCAACAACACATCGAACGAGGCGCCGTGCAAGGCATCGAAGCGAAGCAGGATGAGATCCATACCCGTGATCTGCGCCATGAGCTCGCATTCAGGATAAAGCAGCGGACGATCGCACGAGGTTGCGGCGAGCGCCAAGTTCGCTGCCAGAGAGGTAACTACCCCCTGATTGAGCTGCTCGTCGAGAGGCTCGCCTCCTCGCACCGACACGCCGCAGGCTTCGACGAGTGCTCCTAGGCGACTGCGCGTTCTGTGCGCTCTTTGCGGGAGCAGTGGTTCGCCCATCACCGGGCGTTTGAGTGTGACCAGATTCATATTCTATCTTCCTTGGAAAGAAGCCGTTCTGGCCGAGGGCGGCTTCCCCCTATTTTCATCATCTCCTCGGCCTCACAGCCGATCACTTCCTCCATTGGTTAGGTCGACGCGCCGGCTCTCGGCGCGCGAGAATGAATTACTCTTTTCTTTCGCGGAACGGACTACTGGCGCTTCTTTCGCGGAACGGACTACTGGCGCTGACTTAAGGCACCGCTTGCTGGCGCTGAACCTCGCGTATGCGCAGTTCTGTCGGGCGGTGAAACGACAGATCACCGAAGAGGCTAGCCTCACAGCGCGGGGTCGCATTTCACACTGGATGATCTGCCGTTCCTCTATAAGGTAAGCACGGTGATCACGCTTCACCACCTAGGTGTTCTGCACAGTGTCCCGATGTCGAACACCACGGCGACAGCCCTGCGAGCGCTTACGAATTCTTGTGCCCGCGTCTAATTAGGAAGCCCGCTCGACGCCGCGGTATAAGCAGGAAGTTCGAACTGCGCAGAAGCCTCTAGTTGAACCACCAAGCCAGCCCTACGCCCACTGCAGCGAGGTGAAGGCTCAGGAGCACAAAGAACTCCAGCGTAGTTCCGAGGCCTGCGCGGCTACGCTTGGCCACCGGGACACCACGGCTCGCGTCGGCCGGACCAGGTTCGAGCGAGACCCTCTGCGACTAATTGAGCACCAATAGAACGGCCTGAACGATGTAGGGTAGCGAGCGTGCGACCGTAGCGATCCTGGCCGGTACGGGCGATCTCGAAGGCGCCGGCATTCAAGAGCTGAATGAGCCTGTTCCTGGCCCGCAGGGCCAGCGCCCTCTCGTATTCGCACGCGCCGTTTAGCTCTGGCGTATCGATGTCGGCGATCCGGATTTTCTCACCTTCAAGCCAAACTGTATCGCCATCGTGGACGCAGTGATCACGTGGGCCAGGGGCACAAACAGCGAGCGCGGCAGCAATCGAAAACATTTGTCCACTCTAGCTTGAAAGACAGAATTTTCCTACTTGGAACAAATATGGAACATGGTGCCCATTGAGTCGGAGATTTCCATGATCGTTCTAAGCCCGCCAATGCTCGCCGCTATAGCTTGCATCATCACTGCCTGTGCTGCCCTGGTCTGGTCAGTGCGGCGAAAGCCATGAGTTCGAAGCGTCTCGATACGATCGCCGATTACTCGCGCCACGGCTACGTGCTGCGGGTGGACTGTCGCCGTTGCCGCAGGATTGCTTTGCTCAATCCACTCAGCATCGTGTTGCTTTGTCAAATGCGCGGTTGGTCAAAGCAGATGTCTGCGCTTGAAGGCCGCCTGCGTTGCTCTCGGTGTGGAAGCCGCGATACGAGGCTTGGACCGGCGTTTGGCAACGCCAGAGGCTCTCCATAATAGGCGGCTTTGCGCCCTAAATTCGGTCATTTTACGGGCAGAATGCTGATCCCGGAAGCGGGCATTCCGGGAAGACATCTTCACACGATGAACGAGAGCGAATTGCCGAAATTGTGAAGCAGAACCGGCAGGAGCAGGCTTCCGGTGCGCAAACGCAGCCAGACCGCGATAAAGGCTGGGATTGCCGTCAGCGCCATCGTGATGGGATCGAAGGCAAAGCTGTCGTCCGAGAAGCCACAGGCATGTGCCAATCCGAACAGGAAGCACGACAGGACCGCGCCCCATCCCCAATCGACCCGAGGAACCGTCTCCTTCCGGTGAAAGCCTGATCCAGCGCGAACAGCAGGATGCCACGATAGAAGAGCTCCTCCTCCAAACCCGGCATGGTGAGCTGAAACGCGATATCTTCGCCGCTAGCCGGGTTTCCAGGGAAGATGAGAGCTATGACGTAGTGTCGCCGAAGCCGTTCGGTCTTCATGCGACCGCCATGCCTACCGCTGCTTAGTCAACTGAGGTAGATCGACGCCAAAGACAGATACGCTGATCTTAGATGCGGTTTGGCTTCGAGCGCTTCCTGCGATCAAGTGCAAGCTAGGTCGCGACAACTTGCAGGTGATGGATAGCGAGGCCAGGCGAGCCTTCGAATGGTCCTAGATGGCGGTGCGGGAGCATGCTTTCATCATGGTCAACTATTTGAATATTGGCTGAGACCGCTACTTGTCATCGGGCCGCCCGCTTTCTGGGTCGCTGAGCGGCGGCTGCCGGGCATCGCTTGTGGTTGATCCCGTCAACAACCGCGCCCCGCGTCCGTAAGTAAACCATGCCCAAGCCCAGTTGACATAGACGACCAGGCGGCTGCGAAAGTCCACAAGCAGCATCAAATGTATAAGTGACCAGACCAGCCAGGCGAGAAATCCCGTGAGCCGGAGCCTGCCGAATTGCGCCGCCGCACGCGAGCGCCCGATCACCGCCATGGTACCATAGTCGCGGTAGCGGAAGGCGCCGGGCTCGCGCCGACCGGCGATACGGGCCGCGAGCAGCTTCCCGACATATGTGCCCTGCTGCTTGGCAACTGGTGCAAGAGCCGGCAAGCGCTCGTCGCCGCCTGCTTCGAAACTTGCGACGTCCCCGATCGCAAAGATGTTTGGATGACCCGGCACCGAACAATCGGACCGGACCGTTACAGCCCCGTTGCGGACCCCATCGATTCCAAGCCATTCAGCAGCCGGACGGGCCTCAGTGCCGGCACACCACAGCACGGCTCCGGTATCTATCCGCTCGCTACCGAGCACCACGCCGGTGGGATCGATTGCCTCGACGGCCGTGCCAATCCGCACCTCCACCCCCATCGAGGTTAGAGCTTCGGTCGCATAGGTCGAAAGCGCGGGATCGAAACCCGACAGCAAACGGCCGCCCGCCTCGCATAGGACCACACGCGTGTCGCGCGGATCGATGCGAGAGAAATCGCGCGCCAAAGTCGCGCGTGCGAGTTCGGAGATGGTCCCAGCCAGTTCCACGCCAGTTGGGCCGCCCCCAACAATAGCAAAGGTCAGGAGGCGTCGTATCTCTGCGTCGTCGGTCGACTGCTCGGCCCGCTCGAACGCTTCCAGCAACCGCGCGCGGATGGCAAGCGCATCCTCAATCGTCTTGAGAACCAGCGTGTGTTCGCGCCAGTTGTCCTGTCCAAAAAAGCTCGAGGCCGATCCCGTGGCGAGTACGAGATAATCGTATGGCAACCGATGCCCATCGCGCAGCAGCACCGAGCGCGCCCTGATATCGACGCCTGTAACCTCCGCCATCAACACACTTAGGTTTGACCCGCCGCGCATCAGCACACGGGTGGCCGTAGCGATATCGGACGGGGAAAGCGCCGCAGTCGCGACCTGGTATAGCAGCGGTTGAAACAGGTGATGATTGGTTTGGTCGATCAGCGTCACTTCCGCGGCATTGCCGCGAAGAGCGCGCGCCGCAGCCATGCCGCCGAAACCGGCGCCGACGATGACGACCCGGGGGCGGTTCGTCGATTCGGGATGAGACAGGTTCAGCGAAAGCGTTTGGCCTTGCAATTGGGTCTTCCTATTGCGACGAGCGATGATATGTAAACTTATTCGTTTCATTTTGGGCGCATGTCAAAGTCTGATTCGCGCCGAACCATTTTCAGATTCAAATTCTTCATGCTGCGCATATTCGTTTCGCTAATTTTCGCATGCCTTGTTGCAGGTTGCGACGATGCTCCCATTCCGGAGGAGGCCGATCGGCGTCCGGTCAAACTCTACACCGTGGCGGCAGGCGGTCAGGCGAGGACTTACGAGTTTCCCGCGATCATCGAGGCAAGCACATCTTCGGATCTAACCTTCGATGTGCCGGGCAAGATCGTCCGGCTGACGGTGGACCAGGGCGATTTCGTCAGGGCCGGCACGGTGATCGCGCAGCTCGACCAGACCATCGCGCGCAACCAGCTCGTCCAGGCACGCGAACAGTACGAGGCGGCACAGGATGCATTCCGCCGCGCCGACGCGCTGGTCGGCGAAGGCGCGATTCCGCGGGCAGTGCACGTTCAGCGCGAAACGCAGCGCGACACTGCGCGAGCCGAACTTGACAATGCGCGCGAGCAGTTGGAGAAGACCGTCTTGCGGGCGCCCTTTTCGGGCCGCGTGGCCAGGCGACTGACCGAGCCGTTCGAATATGTTTCGCCGCAGCAGCCGGTCGTGACCTTACAGACCGCCGGTTCCGCCAAGGTGGTGGTCCAGGTTCCCTCGTCCATCGTTGCCAATGCCGAGCAGCGGGCCCCGATCAACGCGGCGATCGCGCTCGACAGTCTTCCCGACAGGCGGTTCGCGGCCCGGTTCGGCTCGTTCGCCACCGACGCCACGCGTCAGTCGCTCACCTACGAGGCGACGTTCCTGTTCGATCCGCCTTCCGGCGCGCTGATCCTGCCGGGCATGACGGGAACACTGCATGTCGAGCTCGATACCGATAATGCCGAGATGCCGGCTGTGCCACTGGAAGCGATCGTTGGGCGTGACGAAAAGACATTCGTCTGGCGCGTGGACCGCAGGACCGGAGCCATCGCGCTGCGCCGCGTCACCGTAGGCAAGGGAGCAGGCGGAATGCTGCCTGTAACTGCCGGCATCGGCCGCGGAGACCTGATAGTGGCTGCTGGCGTGGCCAATCTCGAAGAGGGGATGAAAGTCCGCCCCTACGAGCGGGACTGAGCCATGTCGTTTAATCCCGCCGTCTTCTCGATCAGGAATCGCCTGCTCATCCTGCTCGTCATCATCGGGACGATCGTTGCCGGGATGGCGGCCTATGGGTCGCTGCCGCGCTTCGAGGATCCCGAGTTCACCATCCGCCGCGCTGTCGTGGTAACACCCTATCCTGGCGGATCGCCGATGGAGGTCGCCACCGAGGTCACCCAGCGTCTCGAGCGGGAGATCGGGCAGATGCAGGAGGTGAAGGAGATTGTTTCGACCTCCGAGGCGGGCCAGTCGCGCATCGAGGTGGAGATCAAGTACGAGTTCGGGCGCAACAAGGAACAGCTCCAGATCGTCTGGACCAAGCTGCGCAACCGCGTGGCCGATGCCGCCCGGCTGCTTCCGCCCGGGGCAGGTCCCTCGATCGTCAACGACGATTTCGGCGACGTCTTCGGCATCTTCTACATGCTAACCGCCGATGGTTATTCGCCGGCCGAGCTGTACGACTATGCCGAAAAGCTGCGCACCGACCTGAGCGGTGTGGAGGGTGTGGGCAAGGTGGTGCTGTCGGGCGAGCAACGCGAGGCCCTCTATGTCGAGATCATGCGCGAGCGGGTCGCGGCGCTGGGGCTGTCGGTGCAGAGCGTCTATCAGGATCTAGCACAGCAGAATTCCGTCGTCGCAGCGGGCAGCGTGCGCGTCGGCGACCAGCGTCTGGAGATCGTTCCCACCGGCGAGATCGATTCGGTCGAGGAATTGCGCGATCTGCCGGTGATGACCGGCCAGGAAGGCGCGGTCGTGAGACTGGGCGATCTGGCCCGCGTGACGCGCGGCTATGTCGATCCGCCGATGCAGATCCTGCGCTACAATGGCAGGCCGGCGGTGGGCATGGGCATCTCGAATGCGACCGGCACAAATGTGGTCGAGGTCGGCGAGGCGATCGAAGCCAAGCTGCGCGCGAGCGAGAGCGACCGCCCGATCGGCATCGAGATCCACGAATTCTACCACCAGGGCAAGGTGGTGTCGGACGCGATCGGCGATTTCGTGATCAATGTCGCGACGGCGCTCGTCATCGTGGTGGTCACGCTGCTGATCTTCATGGGCTGGCGCTCGGCCGTGGTCATCGGCGCCGTGCTCATGCTCACCGTCGCGGCGACGCTGGCTGGGATGAATGCCGGCGGGATACCGATGCACCGCATCTCGCTGGGCGCGCTGATCATCGCGCTGGGAATGATGGTGGACAACGCCATCGTCGTGGTCGAGGGGATGCTCGTCGGCCTCAAGCAGGGCAAAAACAGGCTGGAGGCGGCGCGCGCGATCGTGGGCCAGATGCTGTGGCCGCTACTAGGAGGCACGCTGGTCGGCATCATCGCCTTCGCCCCGATCGGCCTCGCCCCCGGGCAGGTCGCCGAATACACCAATCACCTGTTCTGGGTGGTGATGATCTCGCTCTTGTTCTCGTGGTTCTTCGCGGTCACCGTAGCGCCTTTTCTCGCCAACTGGCTGTTCGAGAAGGAGGAGGATGCTGCCGCTTCCGGCACTGATCGGGAGACAGGATTCGATGCAGGCCACGACGGTCTCGAGGACGAGGCCGCCCCGCAGCGCGAAGCCGGCCGGATCGGCACCGCCTATCGCGAATGGCTCGCGCGCGCGCTGCGCCATCGCTGGCGTACCATGGGCCTGACCGGGGGGTTGTTCGCCGTCTCCCTTGTGGGCTTCGCGTTCGTGGAACAGGGTTTCTTTCCCGCCTCCACCACGCCGCATTTGATGGTCGATTACTGGCTGCCTGCGGGCACCGATATCGAGCGGACCAATGCCGACCTGGAGGAGATTGAGGAGGATCTGGCGACGATGGACGGCGTTACTGACGTTCAGACCGTGGTCGGCATGGGTACCTTGCGTTACAAGCTGGTCTATCAGCCCGAGGCGCCGACATCCTCCTTCGGCCAGATGATCCTGCGGGTTGAGGACGCCTCGACGCTCGAGCGGCTGCAGGCAGATGTGCATGCCTATTTGCAAAAGAACGCCCCCGAAGCGCGCGCCAAGGTCTGGCTGTTCGAACTGGGGCCGGGTGGCGGCTCGAAGATCGAGGCGCAGTTTTCGGGGCCCGATCCGGCGGTTCTGCAGAGCCTGGCGCAGCAGGCCAAGGATGTCTTCGCCGAGGACGAAGCGGCCATCCTCGTGAAGGATGACTGGCGCGAGCAGGTGCCGGTCATCCACCCGCTCTATTCCGAAACGCGCGCGCGTCGCCTTGGCGTCAGCCGCGAGGACGTGGCCGAGGCCTTGCAGGGCACGTTCGCGGGCCGTCCGATAGGCGTCTTCCGCGAGGGCGACGACCTGATCCCGATCATCGCCCGCTCGCCCGAAAGCGAAACGCGCGACGCGCAGAACATGGAAGCAATCCAGGTGTTCAGCGCCAGCGGCGCCTCGCTTCCGCTGCAGGAAGTGATCGACGGTTTCGAGACCCGCTGGCGTCATTCGCAGATTCAGCGAATCGATCAGCGCTGGGCAATCAACGCCCAGGCCGATCCCGCGCCGGGCGAAACCGCCAACCGTCTGCTCGATCGCGTGCGCGGAGACGTCGAGGCGATCGAACTGCCTTCCAGCTACCATTTCGAATGGGACGGCCAGGAAGGAACGAGCACCGAGGCGATCGATTCGCTGATTGGCGTGGTCCCGCTCGGTGTCATCGGCATGGTGCTGGTGGTAATCGTGCTGTTCAACGCAGTGCGCCAGCCGGTGATCATTTTCATGATCGTGCCGCTGGCGATCATCGGCGTAACCATCGGCCTGCTCATCACCGGCATAGCGATGGAGTTCATCGCCATTCTCGGTGTGCTCTCGCTCTCGGGCCTGCTGATCAAGAACGCGATCGTGCTGGTCGATCAGATGGATATCGAGATCGGCGAGGGCAAACCGCGTTTCGATGCCATCATTGAGGCAGCCTATGATCGCGCCCGCCCGGTCATCCTGAGTTCGCTGACGACGGTACTCGGCGTCATCCCACTGCTGTTCGACGCCTTCTTCAAGGCGATGGCCGTGGTCCTGGCCTTCGGGCTGGCCTTCGGGACGGTACTGACCCTGTTCGTGGTGCCGGTCCTCTATGCAATCTTCTTCAAGATCGGCCCTGACGAGACCGCAGCCGAGCCACAGGGGGCAAGTTGAACCATGCGCATCGTCCCTCTCACCGCCATGTTGCTCGGCCTGATGCTGGTGTCAGGCTGCTCGCATCCCGACAGGGTCGGCGATGGTCCGGTCGCACCCGCCCGCGCGGCCCTGCCGCCTTTGCCGGAACGCTGGCGGGCAGTCGCCGATGCCGCAGGGCCGGTCGCGGACGGATGGGTCGCCGCCTTCGGCGACCCGCGCCTCGCCGCGCTCGTGGCCGAAGCGCAGGAGAAGAACAGTGATCTTCAGGCCGCCGCGGCGCAGGTCCAGCGCGCCGCAGCACTTGCCCGTCAGGCGCGTTCCGGGCTGCGTCCGGCCGTTCAGGCGGTCGGCCTGGGTTCGCGCAGCCATATCGAGATCGATGATATCGAAATCGGCGGGCAGGCCGGACTGCCGGTGCCGTCCAGCATCGAATATGACAGCACCAGCTTTCTGGGACTGGCGCAGGCGAGTTGGGAAATCGACCTGTGGGGCAGGATCAGCGATGGCTGGTATGCCGCGCTCGAGAACGAGGCGGCTGCCCGCGCCGACTATTTCGCGGCCCGGCAATCGATTGCCGCGGGCGTGGCGCGCGCCTATCTGGTCTCGATCGAGGCTTCGCGGCAGGTGGGGCTGGCCGAGGAAGCGGTTGATACGCTCGAACATCTGCATCGCCTGGTGGGTCTGCAGGTCCGCGAGGGCGTCGCGATGGATGGCGATCTGGCACTGATCCGCGCCAATCTCGAACAGGCGCGCGAGGCTCTCGCACGGGCACAGGGCGCGCGGCGCGAGGCGATCCGTGCTCTCGAACTACTGGTCGGGCGCTATCCCGCGGCCGAGTTCGCCTCGGGAATTGACTTGCCGCCCATGCCAACGCCGCCGCCTGCCGGGCTGCCTTCGACGCTGCTCGAGCGGCGGCCCGATCTGGTCGCGGCCGAGCGGCGCGTCGCCGCCGCACTGCATGCCGAGGACCAGGCCAGCAAGGCGCGCCTGCCGCGCCTGTCGCTCACGGGGCTGGCGGGCGCGGTGTCGGACGCCCTTGAAAATATCTTCGATCCTACCGCGACCCTGTTCAGCATTGGCGGCAATGTCGCGGCGCCGATCTACCAGGGCGGCGCGCTGGCTGCCGGCGAAAACATTGCCGATGCCGAACTGCGCGCGGCGATCGCGCAATATGCCGGCGCCGCGCTGGCCGCTTTCGAGGAGGTGGAAACCGCGCTCGACAGCGGCGTGGTGCTTCGCCGCCGCCGGGACGCGGCCGTCATCCGCGTGCGCGAGATAGAGGAAGCGCTCAGGATCGAGGATCTGCGGTACAGGGTCGGCGAAAGCAGCCTGCTTGACGTGTTGCAGATCCGGCAGCAGGCGATCACTGCGCGCAGCGATCTGGCGACGATCGAGCGCATGGAACGCGAGCAGTTCGTCACGCTCAATCTGGCGCTCGGCGGAAGCTGGAACGCGCCGGAGGCTGATCCCCCAGAGATTTCCGAGAAGGATGGCGATGCGAACCCGTAAAGAACTCCGCCTGACCATGATGCCGGGACAGGCCATCGACCTGGTGCGAACGCTCGTCCTGGGAGTGCTCGGCCCCGCATTGCTGCTTGGCGGTTGTGCCAGCTTCGACCGGCAACCGTTCGAGGCCGCGCAGATCGAAGCCGCGCACGCGCCGGATTCGCCGAAAATCCGCCATTGGGCCAATTCCCCCGACCTGTTGACACAGATCTCGATCGCCCCGCCACCGCCGGGCGAGCCACTGCGCGTGCTCGCGCTGTCGGGCGGTGGGGATGACGGGGCCTATGGTGCGGGTTTTCTCAACGGATGGTCGCAAACCGGCAAGCGACCTGAATTTGCCGTGGTCACTGGAGTCAGCACCGGGGCTCTCATCGCCCCCTTCGCGCTGCTCGGGCCGGACTACGACGACGAGCTGAAACGCGCCTATACCGAGATCACGCCCGACGACATTTACAAGGACCGCTTCGCGTTGGCGATCCCGTTCTCGACCAGCGTCGCGACGACCGAGCCGCTCGAGGCTCTAATCGCCCGCTTCGCCACTGATGCGGTGATCGATGCCATCGGCGAAGAGCACCGCAAGGGCCGGCGCCTGTTCGTCGGCACCGTCAGCCTCGACCGCCCCGGCAATGCGATCTGGGACATGGGAGCGATCGCGGCCGGTGATGCGCCCGGTCGCTATGCCCTTTTCCGGCGCATCCTGCTCGCCAGCAGCTCCGTCCCGGTGCAGTTCCCCCCGGTGCTGATCGAGATGGAAGCGCAGGGAGAGCGAATCAGCGAACTCCATGTCGATGGCGGCACCATTGCGACCCTGATGGCCGCTCCGCCGGTCGCGAACGACCAGATCCTGCGGGACAGCCAGTCCCCAACGGAGCTGTATCTGCTGGTCAACGGCAAGATGGCAGGCGAGTTCGAGCTGATCGAAGCAGGTCTCTCCAGCATCGCCAAGCGGACGCTTGAGGTGATGCTCTTCTCCAGCCTCCAGGACCGTGTGGCCTCGGCCTATGTCTGGGCGAGATCGACCGGCGCCGGATATCACTTGACCTTTATCGAGCAGGACTTCGACGCGGACGAGCACGATCTTTTCGAGCAGGATTATATGCGCACGCTGTTCGACTATGGCGTGGAGCGCGGTCGGGCACAGGCATGGCAGGATAGTCCGCCATCGTCGGATCCGGACACTGTCGCATCAGCCGTGCCCGAAACGACGAGTTCCGAGGATTAGCGCCCGTCATGGCACCGGGACGAACATACCGCATGAGCTTCGCCTTTTCCGATATCCCCCATCAATCCGGACGGCCGGCCGTCGTTAACGGCGCCAATAGCGGCACCGGCTACGAGATCGCCCCGCACCTGGCGATGAAAGGCGTGCGCGTGCTGCTGGCGTGTCGCGATGCCGAGCACGGCACTTTGCGTGTCTTACAGGCCGTGACCGATCCGCAAGCGGAAGGCGGCGACCATCCCGGTCCTTGCGGTCTCATGGGGATGCGTGGCCAGACTTCGGGTCGCGCGGTCGTGACAGACCCGACTCGCGACCGGGAGATGACGAGAAAGCTGTGCAACAGGTCGGTTGCACTAACCGGAACAGAACCGGACATTGGCCCTGCTGTTCCGTCGCAGACAACGCCTCCCGACAGCGCACCGTAACGCGGATGCGCGACCGGCACCCTCCGTTCATGATACAGCGCGCAGCTTCTCATGCGTTCGGAAATACGGCACTTTCCGCAATCGGCTTGAGTGTCGCTAAGCACGCGGTGGGCCATCCCGGCCTGACGGGCGTTGCACTTGTCGAGGACGGCATAGACGCGTTTGCCATCCGCTCTCGACTCATCGCCGCGGCCGAAAGATCGATCGACCTGCAATATTACATCTGGCGCGACGATCTGACCGGTAATCTCCTGCTGGAAGACTTGCGCAGAGCGGCAGCGCGGGGTGTACGGGTCCGTCTGCTGGTTGACGATAACGGCATTCCCGGCCTCGACCGCAAATTGCGCTGGCTGGCCAGCGACCGCAATTTCGAGATCCGCATTTTCAATCCGTTTCGAAACCGACACTTCAAGCCGCTCGATTTCCTGCTGGATTTCCACCGCGTCAATCGCAGGATGCATTCGAAAAGCTTTACAGTCGACAATCAGATAACCTGTGTCGGCGGGCGTAATGTCGGAGACGAGTACTTCGCCAACCGAGAGCAGGGGATTTTTGCCGATGTGGATGCGCTTTGCGTAGGCGCGGTGGTGCAAGAAGTCTCCGAATGTTTCGATGCGTTCTGGAATTTTCCCGCTGCAATCGAAATCGACTGCATCGTGAAGGAAGATCCGAAGCAGTACGCGGCAAGCGGGGCAACTGATTTCACGCGGTCAGTTTCCGGCCCCTCCGCGACCGATTATCTAAGCCGTGCCGCCGGATCTGTTTTGCTTGAGCGTGCGCGGGCCGGACGGATTGAATTCGAATGGGTGCCCGTCGAGCTGGTCAGCGATCGGCCCGCCAAGGTTCTCGGACAATCGCGTCAAGGCGATCTCATGGCTAGCGTCCTCAGGGGTCTCATCGGTCAACCGGAAAGGGAATTGCTCGTCGTTTCGGGCTATTTCGTGCCGACCTCATCAGGTGCCAGGGCCTTTGCGCAAATGGCACGCAACGGGGTCGATGTGCGCGTCCTGACCAATTCCTTTGCTTCGACCGATGTCGCTATGGTTCATGCCGGATATGCAAAGCATCGGCATTTTCTCGTGAAGTCGGGGGTGCGTCTGTATGAGATGCCTGCCCCTGGAGACCGGCCCAAGACCACCCGCAAATCTCTGCGTCGACCTTCGCCGCGCAACACAAACGAGAATGCCACCCTGCATGCCAAGATGTTCGCTGTAGACGGCCGTCGGGTCTTTGTCGGTTCTTTCAATTTCGATCCGCGCTCTTTCGCTCTCAATACTGAGCTCGGGATCGTCATCCAGAGTGAGAATCTGGCGGCACAGATGCACCACGCCTTCGATACCATGATCGCGTCCGGCTCCTACAAAATCGTCGTGGATGACAAAGGCCGACTGAACTGGATGGACATGCGCGACGATGTCCGTCAATGTGAACTGGCCGAGCCTGGAACCACATGGTGGTCGCGAGTGCTCACTCGCCTTCTCAGCAAAACGCCGATCGATTGGCTGCTGTGAATACCATCTGGGCGCGGCGACCTACGCGCCGACGTCATTCTCCTGGGTCACCAAATGGACCGTCCGCGTCGGGTAGGCGATAGCGAGACCGGCTGCCTTCAACCTCTCGAAAATGGCCAGCAGCAGTTCCTGCCGGATCAGTCGGCTTTCCGCGTAATCGGCAACCATGATGTAGGACCAGATCTCGATATCCAGCGAGCTCTCGCCGAAATGAGCAAATCGAGCACGGAGGCCATCCTTTTCAATCAGGTGGTGATCGCGCAGGATCTGCTCGATAATCTCCACGGCCCGGCGCAGCTGGCCTGCGGAGATACCGTATTCGACGCCGATCGTGGGATTGAAGAGAAAGCGGTCGCGCTTGGCGAAGTTTTCGATCTCGCGGGAGGAAAAATCACCGTTCGGGATGGTGACGAGCGTGCGTTCATTCGTGCGAATCCTCGTCGAGCGCATACCGATATCCTCTACGGTGCCGACAATATCTCCCGCGCGGCAGAAGTCTCCGACCTGAACAGGGCGGTCTGCGATGACGTTCAGGCTGCCGATCAAATTCTCCACGGCCTTCTGTGCGCCTAACGCCAAGGCGATGCCGCCAATGCCCAATGCGGCAATGCCCGTGGTCACATCGACCCCCAGCGTGTCGAGGACCGCTACCGTCGCCAATAGGAAGAGCACTATCTTTGCCGTACGCCGCAACAGGACGACGACCGACACTGCCTGCCGCCGCTGGCGGCGTTCCATCCGGGCACTAGCAACGCGTGCGATGGCATCGACCAGGCGCAGCGCAAACCAAGCAAGCGCTACCCAGCCAACGATACCGATATAGCGCAGCAAGGTCTGGCGCGCGACGATGGACGCCTCGATGCTGCCCGTCCACAGGTGGAAGGTCACCACTGCGAGAAACAGGCTGAGCGGCGGCAAGGCGGCCTGCGTGAAGCGGTAGATCGCGCTTTTCTCGCGGTCGGCCACAAAACGCCGCATGATGGCCAGAAGTCCGGCCGATATAAGCCAGTAGAGAAAGAAACTGCCGGCTGCGCTCCCGAGCAAGAGAGCCCAGTCCTGCAGCGGGGCTCCGGCCACCTCGGCGCTTTCACCGTCTTCCGGTTCAGCCGGATTTGTCGCCGCCACAGACACTGCTTCGAGAGCTTCAACGGTCTCCTGCGAAATCCCCCAGAC
>Ga0105227_100402_pt1 | contig 14896 bp, 11 predicted proteins | sample Virmet3734_803_FD_89585 | JGI IMG/M metagenome (GOLD analysis project Ga0105227, IMG submission 89585) | Marine viral communities from the Southern Atlantic ocean transect to study dissolved organic matter and carbon cycling - metaG 3734_803 | ecosystem: Environmental > Aquatic > Marine > Oceanic...
ACGTTATCCAAGTAATCTTGATCACTTTCCAATAGGAAACGCGCTAATTTTGAAGCTTTTCTGGCCAACGCCTTGTATTCCATCTCTTCAAGAATGACGTTTCTCACTTTCACGTATAACGCCGCGAGCAGCGGCCGAAGGTCCGATGCCTTGCCTTGTTAACTGCATGACTCGATTCGATCAACTGCATCAACTCTTGCCCCAACTGGACAATGAACTACCAGAGTCTCTGAATGATTGTTAGTGTCGCCCCAGCTTCTCTCTATTTTCCAGTCTGGCAGGTCGTCGGACTCATCACTCGATGGACTTACGGCAAAAGACCAGTGGCCACTATAAAAGCAATGTAAGTAAAGCCCTTGCGATTCACCTGGAGCACTTATTTCAAGTGTCGCGACATATCCACCATCCGCTAGTTTGGAGTTTCTCGTGACATTGAATTCATCTACTTCGCAATCAATACCTTTGCAGCACACCATGCGATCACTCGCACCCCAGAAGGTCGCTTTCTCTGTATTTTTCTCACCTGAACTGTCGCGCTCTTTATTCTTCTTTCCAAATAGCACTTCTCTACCCCTAAATCAGTTAACGCCAAAAGCAGCGGCCGAGTGAAACGAGGTCCAGCCCCGCAGGGGCGATGCTGCCTTTTCTTGTTATGTGTTTAGTCATCAGACTTACCATTAGAGAGGACATAGCCAGCGACTGTTCCTAGTAAAGCAGCCAAGGTTTCAGACTGAAAATCTGTCACGACAGCAAGAATTAAAATGGTTGGAATAAACAATACAACACCAACAGCTTTTAACGTAGCTGGGCCGAAGCCTTGGTTTTTAGCTTTGATGCGCTTATAGATTATGTTTAAGCCGTATAGCATTACTGCAACTGCGCCACATACAGCGACTACTTGTAGCCATGTTGCCGACGGTTCAATTTCCACTCGTTACTCCTTGTGACACATAACGCCCGGCTCACCGAGCAAATTTTTGACGGCGGCTTTTGTGCGTTTTTTTGCACAAAAGGTGACAGCGGAAATTTGTCCGGTGCAGCCGTTTCTTAGGCGCCATTTTCCCAGCCCTCTGGCAGTACTTGCTTGCTGAGATCTATGTTTGTTCGAAACTCGAAATCAACAAGCTTACATTCACTGAAATCGTTGCCTTCAAAAATGTTAGTTTGCCGATTCAGGTATTGGCGATCGTCGGAAAGAGGGACTTCACCATTGAAAAAACCTTTTCGGATAATGCCTGAAAATCGACAATTGATCATTTCTATATTTAAGGCAATGATGATCTTAATATCGACATTTTCAAACGTACAATTAATAAAACGCGCATTACCAGGTGCGGTAGCATTTATAGTTGCCCTGTTGAATGAGCAATTTTCATAAGTGCTATCGACTGTGCCCGCACCAAAACAGATGCTTTTGAAAATTACGTTTTCGAAACTGCAATTCAAAAACCTGGACCCAACGGAAGTGAAACTATCAAAGGTTGCACCAGAAAAATCAGCCTTGTTGATTGTTTCACTTTCAACGAAATAGCTATTGAGCCTCGAGACATCTACTCTCCCGACGACCCTAGCTTCAATTTCATTTTTCTTGGTAAATGGCCAGATCATTACTTGCACCTAACGCCCCAAGCAGGGGCAGATTTTGCGTTTTGAGCGCAGCGAAGCAAAATTTGTCCCACTGCCTTGGCTTGTTATATGAACCACAGCGCAGCTAACCAAAAAATCATTCCTACTGGAGCAAAGGACCAGCTCGCCCAAGAATTACGGGGGCGATAAATTACAAACCCCAAGAACCCCAGCAGTACCGGAGAGAAACCAAAAACCACGTATGCGCCCCAGCTCCAATCGCTTACCACGAAAGGTACGACGTAATTTATCCACCACGCCGGTCCCCAGGCATCAATTATCCGAACAAGTGTTTTGGCAAAAAACCAATAGCCAAAGAACACTGAAGAAGCCCTTAGGGCCTCTTCAATTCTGGCCCCGCCCATTTCATTTAACTCGCGCAGGCGCATGGCTCTCCACTCATATAACGCTCGAGTTCAGCCGCCGCGAGCGCAGCTAGTGGTCGGCTGGAACGACTTGTTAGCTACCCATTATTGCCAAAAGCCATTCAAATCCGACGCTTGCAGCAACACCGAAAACAAGAAAACCCGCTATCCCTCGAACGCACCAACTCCACTGGGCCTGCCTGCGCCGTGTTATTCGAGAATCGAATTCGACAAATGGCCGAAGTCTTGGCAAAACCCACAAATAAACGGCAATGCCGACAACCGCTAGGACGCCGGCAAACGACCAAATTCCTGGCGCACGTACTGCGGCAACTAATGCAACGCCCCATCCCACCATCACCGCCCCTATGAGCGCGCCCTGAATCTCGGGCCGCGGGTGCAACCATCCTAGGCCGGACTCATGTGGACGGATACATTCGCGGACGCCTTGCTCCAACCCAACCGCAAGTTCTCTGGAATTGGGACGATTGCATGTAATTCGAACTCGAGAATGAATGCGATCTCGATGGAGCCTGATACCTACCGCCAAATCAGAGAGACTTGTGCCGAAAGGGCGCTCCAAACTAACCTCAATGGATTCCGTGGAGTCCGAGAATGTGACAGGAGCGTAGGTATCGAGTGACTCGATTTCCTCAGACCCGATGGCATCGTCAATTGTAATTTTGACGGATTTCCTAATCACATTAATGTCGTCGGCATCTTTCGCCAGGGCTACCGCACGATCGATCAGGTACTTGTGCAGTGATCGCACCGTTTCTAATGAAACCTTAGTGGCGGGCAATGGCAACTCTAGATCGAATCGAGACATGCTGTTTCCTTCTGGTAGCTAACGCCAGCCAGCATGCGCGGCTACGGAATGGAGGCGAAGCCGCAATGTAGTAGACGTCGCCGTGCCTGGCCTTGTTATATTTTCTGGCATAACTGATCACCGTAGACACGCTCTCCAATCAGGTCGAACACCTTATCGAGGCTGTCATCCCAATCGTTGAGCAACTGGAAAATATTTGCTTGAAGAGAAAGATGGCCGCTTACATGATTGGCGGAATAACCTTCAACTCGGCCAACACGCATAGCGTGTCTGTCGAGGATAAAACTGTGCTGCTCGTCTCCTCTGCCACGATTAGGTGAATGGGCAGAAAAGCTATTTCTGAAATTTACAATGTCTGCGGTTTTAATTGTCTCCAGGCCGTCAGTAACGCCAAGCTCTCTACACAACACCAGGGTAGCCTGTTGTTGCATATAACACGCATTGAGAAGGCCATAGTAAAGCAGATACAACGTCCCAAAATCTAAGTCTCGAAGCTCAGAATCTCTGAATGAGGCCTTTGCCAATTGGGTGTCCTCCAAAAGGTAAAAAGCATCCAGAATAAAATTGTACGAACGCGAAGTTTCAACACCGACGAAGCGATACAGATCGCAGTCGCCTTTATCGTGATCCGTGGCGATATCAGAGAGATCTGAGCGAATTGCCTGAACAACATTGTCGAGTTTGCTCATTACTCCCTCAAATATAACGCCCAGCGCAGGCGCAGCCAGCGCGGAGCGCCTTTTGTGCTAATGTTTGAGCGACAGCGAGCAACACAAAAGGTGCGTAGCGTTGGCTGTCGCTCTGCCGCTGATTGTTATGAGTTTTTGACGCCGTACAAATTTTTGACTTCTTCAATAGTGAGCCCACATGGATATCCACCATTCGGCTCCTCCCAAAATGCAGAACAATGATTGCACTTATATAGGCGCGTCTGAAGCTTCACATTGGTTTGGAGTAGCTCCATGACTTTATCTCGGTCTTCCATAAACGGATGAGTCCAGTAGTTTCTGCACTTTCCGCAACCTGTATCTGGAAACATTACTGGCGTGACTACCTAATCATAACAGCGTATTCAGTCGAACGGTTCGACATATCTTTTTTCGACATAATTCTTGACAGACTACGCGATAAAATGCCGAAAAATCCATAACTCTCAGGGCCTTAATGAAAAAATGAGAACCTTCCTGTTTGACAAAACTCGAACAAGCGGCCTATTTCCGGAGATTCCAAGCATATTTAAGTCGCAAGCCGAACCAAATATCAACGATTTAGCAAACTTTAAGACATCTCCTACAGGCATTTACGCCCCTTTCTGTTGAGCACGGCCTCGTCTGACCGCAGCCTGCTACGAGACAGGAGAGCGTCATGAATAACAGAACCAGAGATATTCCAGTTTCCATTCCAGACAATCCGGTAAGGCTGCTTGACCAGTTTCGCGCTTGGCTACGCACCAACCATTATCGTTATCAGACTGAACGGACTTATGTTCATTGGGTCATTACCTATATCCGTTACCATGGCCGCAGGCACCCCCGCGAAATGAGCACGCCGGAAATACAAGCCTTCCTGACTTATCTCGCTGCACAGCGGCATTGCAGCCCGGCCACGCAGAAGATTGCCCTGAATGCATTGAACTACTTCTATCGCAAATTCCTCAAAATTGATTTCCCGGCCTTGAACTTTCGCCAATCACGCAAGTATCGCAGGCCTCCCGTTGTTTTTACTGATGAGGAGGCACGGTCCATCATTGAGCAGTTAACCGATCCATTCAAGCTGATGGCAGAGCTTATGTATGGTTCCGGATTACGGGTTTCTGAAGCCTTGAGACTGAGAATCAAGGATATTGATTTCGGCCAGGGCCAGCTCATTGTGCGCGAAGGAAAGGGAAACAAGGATCGCGTCACCGTACTTTCCAGCCAGTTATATGAACGCCTGAAGATCCAGATCGACTTGGCCACCAGTTATTACAAACAGGACAGGGAGAATGGGGTTGGCCCTGCCTGGATGCCCTATGCGCTGGCGAGAAAGTATTCCGGTGAAGGCTCGCAATTGGGCTGGCAATTCATCTTCCCGTCCCGCGAACCTGCCCGAGACCCACAGACTGGGATTATTCGCCGCCACCACCATCACCCCGACACTATTCGCAGACAGATAAAGAATGCCGCCCAGGAAGCCGGGATTGTTAAACTCTGCGGCCCACACACTTTCAGACATTCGTTTGCAACAAGGCTACTGGAGAACGGCTATGACATCCGCACAGTGCAGGAGCTGCTGGGGCACAGCGATGTGTCGACCACCGAGCGCTATCTGCATGTGATGAATCGGGGTGGGCTGGGGGTGATTAGTCCGTTGGATCGGGGGTGAGAGGGCAATAAAAAAGAACCCGGCATTCGCCGGGTTCTTGTTCGCCATGCGAGCATGGCTCCTACGGTTGTTGTGACCCGATATCAGTCTGTCCAGGTCAGGTCCAGTTCTCTGGCTGCCTTGACGTCATCCAGGCGACGCACCGGTTGGGTGAAGGGCGCTTCTTTCACCATGTCGGGCTCGGTACGCGCTTCTTCCAGGATGGCGGCCATGGCGTCGACGAACTCATCCAGGGCTTCCTTGCTTTCGGTTTCGGTGGGCTCGATCAGGAAGCACTCCGGCACCAGCAGCGGGAAGTAGGTGGTCGGCGCGTGCTGGTTGTAGTCCAGCAGACGCTTGGCGATATCCATGGCGGTGACACCCAGCTCTTTCGCTTCTTTGGCAAAAGTGAGAATGAACTCGTGGCTGGCGCGGCGATCCGGGTAGGCGGCGGTGCAGCCCACGGCTTCCAGTCGCTTGAGCAGGTAGTTGGCGGCCAGGGTGGAGAATTCGCCCACGCGGATCATGCCTTCGCGGCCCAGGGAACGGGCGTAGAAGTAGGCGCGCAGCAGCACACCGGCGTTGCCCATGAAGGCACTCAGGTGGCCGATGCTGGTATCCAGGGTATCGGTATCGATCCAGTGGTAGCTGCCGTCATCGCGCTGGCCTGCCATGGGGGTGGGCAGGTAGGGCAGCAGACGCTCGGACACGCCCACCGGGCCGGCACCGGGACCGCCCCCACCGTGGGGAGTGGCGAAGGTCTTGTGCAGGTTCATGTGGATCACGTCGAAACCCATGTCACCGGGACGCACCTTGCCGAGGATGGCATTCAGGTTGGCGCCATCGTAGTAGAGCAGACCGCCAGCTTCGTGGACGGCTTTGGAGATGGCTTCGATCTGCCGCTCGAATACGCCGCAGGTGCTGGGGTTGGTCATCATCAGACCGGCAGTCTGCGGACCGCAGGCGGCTTTCAACGCTTCCAGGTCCACGTCGCCATCTTTGCCGACGGGCACTTCGCGCACCTTGTAGCCACACATGACCGCGGTTGCGGGATTGGTGCCGTGGGCAGCTTCCGGGATCAGGATCTCGGTACGGCCTTCATCACCGCGTGCATCGTGGTAGGCGCGGATCATGGCCACGCCGGCGAATTCGCCCTGGGCGCCGGCCATGGGGGCGAGAGACACGCCCTTCATGCCGGTCACTTCCTTGAGGAAGTTTTGCAGCTCGAACATGCAGCTGAGGAAACCCTGGCTGTGGCTTTCCGGCGCCAGCGGGTGACGGTTGAGGAAGCCCGGCAGCATGGCGGCACGGTTGGCACCGCGGGGGTTGTACTTCATGGTGCAGGAGCCCAGCGGATAGAACTGCTTGTCGATGGCGAAGTTCTTGCTGGACAGGTTGGTGTAGTGACGCACCACCTGCATTTCCGACACTTCCGGCAGCCCCGGCTTCTCCTTGCGACGCAGGTGCGCGGGAATCGCCGACAGCTTATCGTCGCTGAGGGCTTTGGGCGCCTGGGAGGTGGCACTACGACCCGGGTGAGACAGTTGGAAAATCAGTTGTGTCTCGCTCATGCCAGCACCTCCTTAAGAGCAACGGCAAACAAATCAAGATCGCCTTCACTATGGACTTCAGTGGCGTTCACCAGGATGGCGTTGCTCATGCCATAGTCTTTCGCCAGGCTGACGCCACCCAGCACGTCCTTCTCGGCCAGGGCCGCCAGCACCTCACCGGCCGGTTTCGGCAGGGTGAGCACCACTTCGTGGAAGGTGGGCGCGGTAAAGGCGCGTTCCACTCCGTCGATGGCGGTGAGCTTGTCGGCCAGCGCCTGGGTATTGGCGTGGCAGTGGGCGGCCACGTTAGTGAGGCCGTCCGGTCCCAGCAGAGAGGTGTAGATGGTGGCGGCGGTCATGGCCAGGCCCTGGTTGGTACAGATGTTACTGGTGGCCTTGGAACGGCGGATGTGCTGTTCGCGGGCCTGCAGGGTCAGGGTAAAGCCCTGCTTGCCTTCCATGTCCACGGTGCGGCCGATGATGCGGCCCGGCATCTGGCGCACGTGCTTCTGTTTGCAGCACATGAAGCCGAAGTAGGGACCACCGGAGGACAGCGGCACGCCCAGGGGCTGGCCTTCGCCAACCACGATATCGGCACCCTGCTCGCCCCATTCGCCGGGCGGAGTTATCAACGCCATGGCAGTGGGATTCACCACCGCGATCACCAGCATACCGTTGGCATGGGCCCAGTCGGTGAGTGCATCCACCTCTTCCAGGCTGCCGAAATAGTTGGGCTGACTGATCACCAGTGCGGCAAAGTCTTCGCCTTCGTGGGGCTTGAGGGCGTCGATCAGGGTCTGCCCTTTTTCCTGGCAGAAGGGCACGGTTTCCAGGGCCACATCCTGGTTTTCCACGATGGCCTTGGTGGCGCTGGTGTAGCGCGGATTCAGGGCCGCCGGTACCAGCACCTTGCGGGACTTGCTCTTGCGGTTGGCGCGCAGGCTCATCAACACCGCTTCAGCCAGACCGGAGGCGCCGTCGTAGACGGAGGCATTACTCACGTCCATGGCAGTGAGCCGGGTCATCAGGGTCTGGAATTCATAGATCACCTGCAGGGTGCCCTGGCTCGCTTCCGCCTGGTAGGGCGTGTAGGCGGTGTAGAACTCACCGCGAGTAGCAATCTCCCATACCGCCGCCGGGATGTGGTGCTGGTAGGCACCGGCACCGATAAAACTCACCGCACCGGCGTCCATGGCCGCGCGCTCGTTCATCAGCCGGGTCACTTCCATTTCACTGAGGCCGTCGGGCAGAGCGTCGAGCTTGCCGGCGGCTTTCAGGTGCGCGGGGATTTCATCGAACAGGTCTTCGATGCTGTCGGCGCCGATGGCGTCGAGCATGGCGCGCACGTCATCGGGGGTATGGGGGATATACGGCATTGGGGTACCTGGATAGGTTGGGTGTTGATTTCAACGGTGTGGCGGCAGGTCACCTGTAGGAGCGCCCTTCCAGGGCGCGAAGGCGGTGGACGCTGTCGCGATCCGGTTCGCGCCCTGGAAGGGCGCTCCTACAGGGTCGATCGCGCGTTATTCGCTCTCGATCTGCGCCTGGTACTGGTCGGCGGTGAGCAGGTTGTCCAGATCGGTTTCTTCGCTCATCTGGATCTTGAACAGCCAGCCACCTTCATAGGGGGCGTTGTTGACCAGTTCCGGCTCGTCTTCCAGTGCCTCGTTGATCTCGATGACCTCACCGGCCACGGGCGCGTAAATGTCGGAGGCGGCCTTCACGGACTCCACCACACCGGCTTCGTCACCGGCGGCCACGACCTGGCCCACTTCCGGCAGCTCTACATACACCAGGTCGCCCATGGCGTCCTGGGCGTGCTCGGTGATGCCGACAGTGACCACGCCGTCGTCGTTCTTGGCCCATTCGTGGCTGGCGGCATAACGCAGCTCGGCTGGAATCTCGCTCATTGTTGTCTCCTGTTGAGAGTCGCTTGCTTGCGGCACGCTTTACGCCTGCACGCTGAAAGTTGTTCCGTAGGAGCGTCGCTGGCGGCGCGATAGTCAACGCATTGAATCGCACCGCCAGCGACGCTCCTACAGCCTGTCTTGTCACCTTTTCATCTTGAGCGGCACCGCCGCTTGTTGCCTTCGGCATTTCCGCGCTGCTGCAACACGGTTTCGCCGCACGCGTGATGCATGGCAGCGAATAGCGTGCACGTTAAAGCGCTTTGTAAACCGCCTGGCCGTTACGCACGAAAGGCGGCTTGACCACCTGGGCAGGTTGGCGCTTGTTACGGATTTCCACGTCCACCTTGCCGGTGGCGCCAGCGGGCAGCCGGGCCAGGGCGATGGATTTGCCCAGGGTGGGTGAAAACGTACCGCTGGTAATTTCGCCTTGCTCGCCATTGGGCAACAACACCTGCTGGTGGGCACGCAGTACGCCCTTGCCTTCCAGCACCAGGCCAACCAGCTCTCCGTGGCCATTTTGTTGCTGGTTGAGCAGCGGCTGGCGACCGACGAAATCCCGGTCATTGAGGACCAGGGTCCACCCCATGTTGGCTTCCCACGGTGTGATGCTCTCGTCCATGTCGTTGCCGTACAGGTTCATGCCGGCTTCCAGACGCAGGGTATCCCGGGCGCCCAGGCCGATGGGCGCAACACCCGCGTCCAGCAACTGCCCCCACAGTGTGACGGCATCATTGCCGGGCAGCATGATTTCCACGCCGTCTTCCCCGGTATAGCCGGTGCGGGCGATCATCCACTCGCCGTCTTCGGCAAACCCGAACACTTTCAGGGTATTCACGGCCTCGGCGCGGGCACCGCTGAGCAGACCGGCCACCAGGCTGCGGGCCTGGGGGCCCTGAATGGCAAGCATGGCCAGGTCGGCCCGCTCGCGGATATCCACGGCAAATCCGCCCGCGTGTTTTTCCATCCACGCCAGGTCGGTCTCGCGGGTGGCGCAATTTACCACCAGACGGTAGTCATTGTCCCGCTTGTAGGCGATCAGGTCATCGATGACGCCGCCGCTGTCATTGAGCATGGCACTGTACAGGGCACGGCCCGGGGTGACGCGGTCCACGTCGTTGGCCAGCAGGTGGCGCAGAAAGTCCCGCGCACCGGCCCCGGCAATATCCACCACGGTCATATGGGAGACGTCGAATACGCCGGCGTGCTGGCGCACCGCGTGGTGCTCCTCGATCTGGGAGCCATAGTTGATCGGCATGTCCCAGCCGCCAAAGTCGACCATCTTGCCGCCGGCCGCCAGGTGCGCGTCGTACAGAGCTGTGCGATGACCCATATAAACACCACTATTCAAATGAGGGGCAATTATATCGGCCCGAGGCCGGGGGGCATAGGCTGGCGGCATGGACAGGGGCGGATTGGCCGGATGTCTGATCTGATTCGGAGAGAAAAAGCGGCCGCACCCGCAGGGCATAGCAGACGACCGCTCCCACAGTCCAGCACCGGGCTGAAATGTGGGAGCAGCCATTCGACTGCGGGGACGGCGGTTACTTGATGGACCCGCTCTGGTAGGTCAGGTTGACACCGCCAGCAGGAATCTGCAGGTCGATGGTGGCCGCGCCGCCGCCAATGCTGACATCAATGTTCTGGGCATTGAGGCTGAGCAGGCCGATCACCAGGCGCCCGTCGGGCAGGAACGTCAACGGACCTCTCAGCTGCAGATCGTTGAGCTCCAGGCTGTGCAGGTTGTGCGGCAGCCCCAGCGGCGCTTCCATTTCCGGGGCATCCAGGAATAGATCCAGGGTGGTCTCAAAGGTCAGTGAATTGCCGTCGTGACGGATATAGCCGCGCACCGGTTCGGTACGATTACCATTGCCGTCATCCGCATAACGGGCCCGCATCACCAGCGGCTCAGTGGGCACTTCCGGCTCCACCAGGCCGAGAATCTGCGCATAGACACTGCTGTTGGTGGTCATCAGCACCGGCGGGTAGAGCAGCACTTCCACTGCCTGCTCGTCCTCGTTCCAGCCGAGGATATCCACGTTGATGCCACCGTTCAGGTAGGTGAACTTTTCTTCGGGACAGCTCTGGTTCAGTGGGCAGCCCACGTTGGCGCCGGTGGCCAGGCCGCCAGTGTCGGTGACAAACAGGGAGGCCGCATTGGTGGGCGTGGGGTACTCGCCGCTGCCCGGCGGGTCTTCCACCGCTTTCTGTTCATCCGCGTCCAACTCGAAGTTGGCATTCACATCCGCCTTGGGCAGGTTGCGCAGCGGCAGGAACACATTGCCCGTGGCCGGGGCGCCGGTGAAGGCGATGGCCATGTCCGGACCGCCCTCATTGGCGGCCGGGGCCAGCAACTGGGCGGTCTGCAAAGGCATACCGGCCAATGAGCAGATCACCCCCTGGCCGCAGCCGGTGCTGGCGTGGGAGCCGAGGACGTACTGGTACAAGACGCCCTCTTCCCAGGGCTGCGCGGGCATCACCGTCAGGCTGCGGCTATTGCGCGACAGATAGGCCGGCACCGTTTCCAGACAGTTGCCGCCGGCATCAATCTTCTCCACCCGGACACTGCCCTCCCCGCAGGCCTCACCGAGCACCATGCTGGTGGTATCCATATCCTGGGAAAACTGGACCTCAATGGGGCGGTTGGCGGGCATCTCGACCACTGGCAACAGATCGCCGGCCTGATTCTGGAAAGCGCTGGCGCACTGACCCTGGATACCGTTGCCCAGGTCCCGGCTCGGCGGGTTCACCGCGCAGGCAAAACCCGGGTACACGGTGGCGGCATAAGGGGTTCGCGGCGCATCCGGGCTGTAGTCGGGCATGCTGAACAGCAGGGTTTCCGGTGTGGCCGGGTTACCGTACAGGTCTTCCACGCCGTCGGTGAGCGTGACCTGATACTCGGTGCCGAATGCCAATGGCTGTTCCGGGGTGAGAATCAGCGAGGCCCCATCCAGGGCCCACTGGAACGGCACCGGCGCACCCTGGTCGGTGAGCATCACACTGACGCCGGCTTCAATGCTGTCCTGGTCCGGGGTCTCGCTCAGGTTGAGCACGATCGGATCGCCGGGACGGAAACGGTCGGCATAATCACCGGGTTGCCAGCTTTGCAGACTGGGGCCGGTGATATCCACCGGGGGCTCGGGGGCGTTTTCCTGATCCTGGTAGGACTCCATGTGAAAGCTGAGCACGCCAAAGGCGGTTTCGATACCGAGCACTTCCGGCTCCACCACACCCAGGGCGTCGATGATCATGCGCCCTTCTTCCACGATGGCGCGGCCCACCAGTTCCACCTGCACCAGACTCTGGGTAAAGGCGCCATTGGCGCGGGAGTCGGCAGTGGAAAAAGCCAGGTCCAGAGTCAGCATGATGCGGCGTGGCGCTTCCGGCTGTTCGCTGTAAGGGGCCGGCAACAGATAGCCGGTGGCATCGGACAGGAAGCTGACGGTCACCTCGCCGGAATCAAACCCGGCGGGCAGCTGGCCGCCGATCAATACCTCCAGCGGCTCACCGGACAGCAGCGATCCCTTGCGAATTCGCAGCGGCGAGGCATCCGGAAAGTTGGGGATAAACGCCAGGTCGGCAAACACATCACCGGACAGTTTCGATACCGTGGTGTTACCCAGCAGGCGGGCAATCAGCGGGACACAGTTGATCGGCGCACCGGACAGCGGCGACAGCGTCACACCATCCTCGTTGCAGCCTTTGACCGGATCGGCCGCCATGGCTTCCAGGGCCAGGGTTTCGCGGGGCTCGGAGTCCTGCGGGTTCACCGCAAACTCGGTGTCGCCGCTCAGGGCAGTGCCAAAACGGCTACTCAGGGCCGCATCCAGCACCAGTGTATAGGGCTGGCCCGGTTGCAGGTCGGCGGCCGGGTCCACGCTGAGACGGTTACCGCCGGCCAGGGCCGTGGCCTCAACCAGGGCGCCACCACTCGCTTCCAGTCTCACGGTGGTGCCGTAATCCACGGTGGCCGCATCCAGCGGCTGACTAAACTGCAGGTGCAGGGTGGAAAAATCCATCAGCGGTTGCGCCTGATCACCGGATGGCGCAACCCGCGTGACCGTAAACGCCTGGGCCTGCTGCTGCTCGCTGGCCGGCCCCTTGCCGGCACTGGCGGTGGTGAAAGCCAGCTCGCCGTCACTGAAGCCGGCCAGAGTCATGCCTGCCAGTTCCAGCCGGTAGTCACTGTTGAACGCCAACGGCGCCTGGGGGGTAATCACCAGGGACCGCTCCTGGTCAGCCCGGGACAGCACCACATCCACCGGACCGTCCGGCCCGATCAGGCTCACATCCTGATCGTCCAGGGCGGGCGGCTCGGAAAACTGCACCACCACCGGCGCATGGACCGATACGCCGGTCTGTGCGTCTGCGGGATAGCTGTAGTACACCTGCCCTTTTTTGCGGGCACTGTAATCCACCGTTTGCTCACTGCCACCGCCGCCGCAGGCGGCCAACAGGGACGCGGCGGCAATCAGGGAAAATATGCGCAACATCATGCTTGCCTCCGCACTCAGAATTTCAGGGTCAGGGAACCACTGAAGACATGGACGTCACCGTCCGCTTCCACCCGTTCGCTGGGCTGCGGAAAGGCGGCGGACTGGGTGTCATAGATATCGAACTCCCGGGCTTCCAGCTTCTGGTATTGGTAGCCCACATCCAGGCGTACCGGGTAGGCCAGCAACCAGGGCTCCTTGAATTCAGCGGAGGCGCCCAGGCCCACAATCCACTTGTCGGTATCCAGATAGTTCACGTCCACGGAGGCATCGGAATCCAGCGGCGACTCGCTGAACGCCAGCCCGCCCCGCAGGGTAAAGGTATCGTTGAGGCGGTATTCCGTGCCTACTCGCGGGATCACCACATCCTTGAAGCGAAGCTGGCCCACGTCACCGTTAACGGTCTGGTCCTTGATGGTGTCGCGCTCGAACTCCTCTTCCAGGGCGGACCACTCCTGCCATTCCACACTGACGCCGGTGCGCCAGCGACCGGCCTGGTAGTGCATGCCGCCGCTGAGGATATTGGGCTGGTAGGAATCCAGGGTGTTGATAGCCAGCATCAGGCCCGGGCTGGAAATTACCCCGGGGATCACCGCATTGGCGTTCACTTCCGTCTTGGTATTGGAATAGCCACGATAGGCCAGCGCGGTTTCCAGACCATTGAACCAACAGTCGTCGCCTTCGGCGCAGAAGGTCTCGCCCCAATCCATGTTGATGCCGAAGATCGGCCGGATGGCGGGCTTGGCGGACACTTCCAGTTTTTCGTAGCGGGTGTTACCGGCCAGGTCCGTGGTGGCGGCCAGGTCGGCTTCGGCATGCAGGGTAATCCGGGCGGTGGCACCCACGTCGATCCCCCGCCACAGCTGGGTGGCGCCGCCCAGATTCAGAAACAGGGGCTGACGGCCATACTCGAAGTACTGCCCTTGCTGGGAGGTCTGGGATTCGAAGGCGAGCATTTCCTCACCGTATTTTTCCACGCCCAGCATCAGGCCCAGATAGAGCGGATGATCGTATTGGGTCAGCGAGGTGAGATCGGTCTTCATGCCGATCAGCACATGCTGGGAGGGAGAGTCCTGAATCACATCACCGTTCCGTACCGGCGCATCCGCGCCGCCCAGGCTGTTGGCGCGCAGCTCATGGTCCGCGTGCATGAAACCGGCGGTGAGTTCGCCGCGCGAATCCTTGGCCAGATAGGCCGGGTTGTAATAGGTGGCTGAGGTCTGGCTGTTGAACAGGCTCAGGGCCTGGGCGGTGGCCAGATCGAAAGGCAACACGCCGTAGGTGGTACCGATGTTACCCATGCTGCCCAGGGCAACAGACTGCATCAGCAGACCACCGGCAACGACGGCAGCGCGTCCCTTGAATGAAACAGACATTGTGCACTCCTGATTTCTTTTTCTGTGTCGCGGGGGGGTAGCGACAGGGGGATCACACCCTAATCAGGAGTCCACAGGCATTCACATAGGAAGAAAGCGGTAATCCGCGTCATTCGCGACACATATTCGTAAAATTGTTGGAAAAAGTGATGCAATTGGCAGTGAAAAGTAGCGTTGCGTCAGGCACGAATGTCCCAGAAAGTTCGGTACCGCGCCGCTCCGGGTCCGACTTCGCCTTGCCAGCAAGGTACCAACGGCTCGAGGGATCGGCTTCAGGGACTACAAAAAAAACGCCCCGGACAAGCCGGGGCGTTTTTCACGTTGCCAGGAACGCTTGCAGAGCGATCACTGAATGGACGCACTCTGGTAGCTCAGGTTGATGCCACCCGGCGGAATCTGCAGCAGCA
>Ga0105227_100413_pt1 | contig 14544 bp, 10 predicted proteins | sample Virmet3734_803_FD_89585 | JGI IMG/M metagenome (GOLD analysis project Ga0105227, IMG submission 89585) | Marine viral communities from the Southern Atlantic ocean transect to study dissolved organic matter and carbon cycling - metaG 3734_803 | ecosystem: Environmental > Aquatic > Marine > Oceanic...
AGATAACGCGTTTGATGAAGTGTCATTGTTGGCCTTTGAAAAGCGAATTCTAGACCGACTTAAACAATCAGTCACGCTGGCTTTTAGCTGTGAGCCTAAGTTAGATGGTTTAGCGGTGAGTATTCTTTACGAAGACGGTCAGTTAGTGCGTGCAGCTACCCGCGGTGACGGGCAAGTAGGTGAAAATATTACCGCTAATGTACGCACCATCGCCAATGTCCCGTTATCGTTACGGGGTGAAAATTGGCCGCGGCGCGTTGAAGTACGCGGTGAAGTGTTTATGCCTAAAAACGGTTTTGAAACACTGAATGAAAATCAGCGAAAAAGCGGAGGAAAGGTATTTGCAAACCCTCGTAATGCGGCAGCGGGCAGTTTGCGCCAGTTAGATTCCAAAATAACGGCAAAACGACCTCTTATGTTCTATGCCTATTCCTTAGGAGTTGTGACCCCAAGTGAATTCGAATTGCCCGAACAGCATAGTGAACGCTTAAATACCCTTGCTTCTTGGGGCGTGCCGCTGTGCCCAGATATTACCACAGCTCAAGGGGGAAAGGGCTGCTTAGCCTATTACCAACACATTTTAGAGAAACGTGATGCCCTTCCTTACGATATCGATGGCGTTGTATTCAAAGTGGATGATATTCAGCTGCAAAACACACTTGGTTTCGTTGCTAGAGCGCCTCGCTGGGCTATTGCACAAAAGTTTCCAGCGCAAGAAGAGGTTACTCAGTTAATTGATGTAGAATTTCAGGTAGGGCGGACAGGGGCTATTACGCCCGTTGCGCGGTTAGAGCCGATATTTGTCGGTGGCGTAACCGTATCTAATGCCACGCTTCATAACCAAGATGAAATTGAGCGTCTAGGTGTGAAAGTTGGCGACTACGTGGTTATTAGGCGAGCTGGAGATGTTATACCGCAGGTCGTTTCTGTGGTTGAAGCTAAACGCCAGAGTAACGTGAAGCCCATCGAGTTTCCTACGCAGTGCCCGGTGTGTGATTCAAATGTTGAAAAACTTGAAGATGAAGCGGTAGCGCGTTGTACAGGGGGGCTTATTTGTGCGGCACAACGTAAACAAGCACTCAAACACTTCGCTTCTAGAAAAGCGTTTGATATTGACGGCTTGGGCGACAAACTTGTCGATCAATTAGTGGATGCGAATTTAGTACACAGCCCGGCAGACTTCTTTACGCTTTCGCTTCCAAAGCTAATAGGTTTAGAGCGCATGGCTGAAAAATCGGCGTCTAAACTTCTTGATTCACTGGAAGCGTCTAAACGTACCACATTGGCTAAGTTTCTTTACGCGCTAGGTATTCGTGAAGTTGGTGAAGCCACAGCGTCCAATTTAGCCTTGCACTTTCGTACGTTAGAAAGCATTAGGCAGGCAAGCATTGATGACCTTATCGCGGTTCAAGATGTGGGAGAAATCGTTGCTGCGCATATAGTCAATTTCTTTAACGAAAGTCACAATACCGATGTTATTGATGCTTTGTTGTCTGTTGGCATTAACTGGCCAGAAATAGAGGCGAAAGAGGAAGGTGTAACTTTACCATTGGAGGGTAAAACCTGCGTGATTACGGGCACACTAAGCACGATGGGGCGTTCCGACGCAAAATCAGCATTACAAGCATTAGGTGCCAAAGTTGCGGGATCTGTATCAAAAAATACGGATTTCTTAGTTGCAGGCGAAAAAGCGGGTTCTAAACTGACTAAAGCACAGGACCTAGGTGTGGACGTTTGGGATGAAGAAGCATTGGTTGCGTTTCTAGAGCGCCACTGAGGCTAAATAGTCCAAGGTGCTAAGAAAGATAAAAAAGGGCGATACGCATAAGTATCGCCCTTTTTTTGTATTCAACGATTAAGCTTGTTGGGTTTTGTTTGCTCTGGCCTGCTTACGCTTTTCCCAAGCTTTTTTAACTTGTAAACGCCAAATCCAATTGAGGCTTAAGTATCCTGCCACACTAAATATAACAGAACAGATGGCACAGCCTACAAGAAAAGCCGGGCCAATTGTGGTTAAACTTTCTACCACCCATTGCCAGCTAAATTGAAATTCAAAATGCTCAGGCTTGGTCCCAAGTACAGTAGTGCCTACTTTATAAGCCCCGTAGAATATGGGCGGCATAGTAAACGGGTTTGTAATCCAAACGGTAGCCACAGATAAAGGCAAGTTCGCTCTAAATGGAATCGCCATGCCAGCAGACAGCCACATTTGAAAGGGCACCGGCCAAAAAGCAAAAAACAACCCTATACCGAATGCACCCGCAGCGGAACGTCGGTTTAAGTGCCATAAATTTGGTTCGTGTAACACACTTCCAAAGATACGTAGTGCTTTGTTTTTCTTGACCGTTTGATGGTCAGGAAGAAATCGTCTAATAAATTTTTTAGGCATAAAATTCGTTCGTTACCGTAAACCAGATGGCTAGTTTAGCCATGTACCACTATTGCTTACGTAGACTAATGGCTAATCGTATCACAATTTGGTGTGGCAGTTTTTGCACTTGCGCAATAACTAGTGTGCTTTGGCCCGCACTTCCTTCATATCCAATCCAATTTGGAATAGGCATTGCTGCAATTATTTTTGCTGCGTTTGGCTATGTAATGACACGAAAGGCACCCACTTTTAACGTAAGGGGGCATTTATATAGCGAACATTGCGCTACCTTAAGTTTCGCGATGAGTGGCGCGCTAGCAGGAACACTATGGGTGGCGAGTGTAGGGTATTCCTACCTGTCTTGGCAACTCCCAGAAGACAAAATTCAACAAGATGTCACACTTTTCGGACAAGTGGTCGCAGGGGGCTGTTTAAATAGCGTTAAAAGTGATGAAGAATTAAGCGGCGATGGGCAAAAGAAGCCAGTATTAACGTTAAGGGTAAGTCGAATAGACTCGCTTAAACTTAATGCTAGTGTAGACATGCGTTTGTATGCGTTAGATCCCCAGTTGTGCGTACACACGAACGATAAAGTCACCTTCACAGCGCGAATTAAACCGGCCTACGGAAATGCCAACCCAGTGGGTTTTTCTCAGCAAAGGTATTTAACGAGTCAACACATTGTTGCCACGGGCTATATTAAAACGAATGCTAAGCAGGCATTTACCGAAAACCGCATTAGCCATCACCATGGTCTGCGTTTCTATTTAAGCGAAAGCCTCAGTGATTTAGCGCTTGTCAATAATGCCTGGTTCCAAGCACTATTATTAGGTAACAAGCAGGCCCTGTCTAGCGAAGACTGGATGTTAATTCAGCGTACTGGCACAGCGCATGTATTTAGCATATCAGGTATGCATTTGGGCATAATTGCAGGGGCTGTACTGTTAATGACTCGTGCCCTGTTTCTGTTAGTTGTGCCGCTTTTTGGCCAGCGCATTGTGTTAAGTAACACGCGGGATGCGAACTTATGCTTGGTGGTGTTAGCCACATTGCTATATGCCTATGTGAGTGGATTGTCGTTGCCCGTTGTGAGGGCGTTTAGCATGCTTGTGATAGGGTGTGCGATGGTATGGAGTCGATTAGCAACAACGCCTTCAGCGCTTTTGGTGTTTATGCTGTTCTTCTGTGTCGTTCTATTTCCTTTATCTTGGCTGCATGCCAGTTTTTATCTCAGCATAGGTGCTGTGTTTATAATCATTTTTTTAAACTGGCGATTTCAACTATTTCAACTGCCTTGGTATTACTCAATCATCGTGTTTCAAGTTGCACTTTCCATCTTCATGGTACCCATCACACTACTTTGGTTTGGCCAAGCGAGTTTGACGGGAATTGTCGCTAACTTGGTGTTGGTGCCCTTAATCAGCCTTTTGCTGCCCATTGCCATAGCGCTGTTTATCATCGCTGCTTGCTGTGACACCTTGCTACCCAGCGCAGCGGGGTGGGCAATGCAGGGAATGTGGCTTCTTGATGATGCATTTAGCCAGCTACTTAGGTTTTTGCGGTTCCTGTCAGATTGGCCTCACAGTGCATTTTTAGTGTCTTTTGAACCTCAAGTTATGATGGCACTGTGTTTCGCGTTGATCATTGCCATCTTGCCTACCTTTTATGGCCAAAAGCGTGGCATTTTGTTGTGCCTTTTCCCCTTTATTTTCGCAATCAGCACCCCTTACAACCCAGCACGCTGGTACGTTCATGTTTTTGATGCAGGGCAGGGAACTGCCATTGCGCTCACACGTGGCCATAGAGCAGGCATAATAGACACCGGCCCTGTTTATCAGGGTAAAGCGCCCATTGCTGAAAGTGTAATACCGCAATATCTCGCACAAATTAATGCGAATGATGTCGACTTCGTTGTAGTGAGTCATAGTGATACAGATCATGCTGGCGGTGTTGATGCGCTGTCGACATGGTTAAGCCAGACGAGCACAAATAAAGCGCTGCCCCGTGCTCAATCAGGTCCTACGCAGTGGTTTAGCCCACTCAATGGCTGTACTCAGGGCGAGGCGTTTGAATGGCAAGGGCTTATCGTAAGTTTCCACTGGCCGCAAGCGGGGAATCACGTTAACAGCAATAATACTTCGTGTGTGGTTTCAATTTCTGACGGCCATTATCGGATATTATTACCTGGCGATATCGAACGTGAAGCAGAGTATGCGTTGATTAAAACAACACAATTACCTTCAGCAAATGTGTTAATTGCCCCTCACCATGGCAGTAAAACTTCGTCTACACAGGCGTTTATAACATCAGTATCCCCCCAGTATGTCATGTACACGCAAGGGTATGAGAACCGGTGGCAGTTTCCTTCCAAAAAAGTATATCAACGTTATGAAGCATTTGGTGCCCGTCAATTCACCACGAGTGAATTTGGCTATATACGCCTTGAATTTTCATCAAAGGGCATCATAGTAGAGCCTACACGATCAGGTTCAACAAAACGTTGGTTCATGGTTAATAAACCACCTAGGTACCTGCAAGATTAGGGAAAAAAGCAAGAAGCGAGTACAATGGTAGGGTATAACTTTAATTCCAAACAGGTTCACATTAACTGATGCAGCAAACCGATACATCCGCTTCACAGGTTAAGCGTTTTTTACGCTATTTGCGTGATTTTAAACTTCCTTTTTTCGCCGCCATTGTAGGGATGATTGGCTATTCTGCCGTAGATACCTTTGTGTTTGCGCAGTTACAGCCCATGATTGATGAGTCGTTAGGGAATAACGATCATGAATATTTGAGACTTGCCGCGTTCGCTATTGTCCCTTTGTTTATTATTCGCGGTTTGTTCAACTTTTTAGGTACATTCACGTTAACTTGGATTGGTTCTCAAGTCGTGATGCGCATGCGTCAGCAATTGTTTAGTAAGTACATTCATCTGCCCGTATCATTTCACGATACCCAAGCTGTTGGCAGCTTAATTAGTAAGGTTACCTACGATACTGAGCAGGTAGCGAATGCCTCCGGCAAAGCATTACTCACCTTGGTACGCGAAGGCGCGCTTGTAATTGGATTACTTGCGGTCATGTTTTATTACTCGTGGCAATTGTCATTGATATTTCTTTTGATAGGCCCCTTAGTGGCCGTGATTGTGTCAGTAGTTAGTAAGCGCTTTAGAGTGGTAAGTAAAAACATACAGCAATCAATGGGGAACCTCACGTCCGCAGTAGAGCAAGCGGTTAAAGGTCACAAAGTGGTGATTATGTTCGGTGGCCAAAAAATAGAACAAAAACGTTTTGCCCAGAAAAACAACCATAATCGCCAACAAACTATGAAACTGGCGGTGACACAGATTCTTAGTGTGTCGTCTATTCAAGTTATTGCCTCTATTGCTCTGGCGGTAGTGTTATACATTGCCAGTACGCCGGGCATGCTAGAAAAGTTAACCGCTGGCGTATTCATTAACGTGGTGTTTTGTATGGTGATGTTATTAAAGCCACTTAAACAACTCACTACCATAAATAATGAATTTCAAAAAGGCATGGCGGCGTGTTCGAGCATTTTTGATATTTTAGATCGTAGCGATGAGGCCGACAGCGGTGGCTTAAAATTAGAGAGAGCCAAGGGAAAAATAGAGTTTGATAATGTTACCTTTACTTATCCAGGCAAACATACACCAGCGTTAACGGAAGTGTCATTTAAAGCCGAACCAGGTCAGTCTATTGCTTTGGTAGGACGCTCGGGGAGTGGTAAATCCACAATATCCTCTTTGCTTACTCGCTTTTACTCACCCCAACAGGGTCAGGTAAAACTGGACGATAAATCTCTAGAAACCATTGATTTAAAGTCGTTACGGGCGCAATTTGCAGTGGTTTCGCAAAATGTCACCCTGTTTAACGACTCTATTGCGAACAACATTGCTTATGGTGCAAAAGAGACCGTTAGCCGCGAGCAAATTGAGCATGCCGTTAAAATGGCCCATGTGGAAGAATTTTTAGACAACCTTCCTGATGGTTTAGATACCGTCATTGGCGAAAACGGCTTAATGTTGTCGGGCGGACAGCGCCAACGAATTGCGATTGCACGGGCTATATTGGCCGACGCACCCATTTTAATTTTAGATGAAGCCACCTCTGCATTGGACACAGAGTCAGAACGTTTGATTCAAGACGCATTAGAAACGCTACAGCAAAAATGTACCAGTATTGTAGTGGCCCATAGGCTTTCAACAATAGAAAGTGCTGATGTGATCATGGTGGTTGAACAAGGACGTATTATTGAGAGCGGCAAGCATGATGAATTACTTGAGAAAGGTGGTCATTATGCACAACTTCATGCGCTTCAATTTGGTGACCACTAGTGGAAACACTTGTGAGGCAATGGCATAAAGGGGCGTGGTGGGTTTGGTTGTTAAGCCCTCTAGTGTTGCTGTTTTGGAGTGTTTCGCATATTCGCCGGTTAGCTTACCGCTTTGGCATTAAGCAAAGCACCCGTGTTAACGCTAGCGTTATTATTGTGGGTAATATTTCTGTAGGGGGCAATGGAAAGACCCCGGTGGTACTGGCGCTAGCGCAATATTTTTCCCATAAAGGCAAACGTGTTGGTATATTGAGCCGAGGCTATGGCGGCAAGTCAGACACTTACCCAAGGCAAGTTTTAGAAACCGATAGCCCAGAGGAAGTGGGTGATGAGCCACGATTGCTGGCAATTCGCTCAGGAGTGCCTGTTGTGGTTGACCCGCTAAGAGCACGCGGAGCTCGGTTTCTCTGCGATGAGTTGCACTGCGATATCATTATTTGTGACGACGGCTTACAGCACTATGCGTTAGCTCGCGATATAGAATTGGTTGTCATGGACGAACGGCTAATTGGCAGTGGCTTTTTAATGCCTATGGGGCCATTAAGAGAAGGGCGCTGGCGACTAGCAACCGTAGATGCCATTATACATAATCGACAGAATAACACTCAACCTCACCTAGCGAGTGGTACGACACCCCAGTTCATGATGGCGTTAGAGGCTGAACTACCAACATCGGTAAAAAATAACGTAAAGAGAACTGAGTTAACATACTTTCAAGGAAAGCGCGTTACTGCCTTAGCAGGCATTGGTGCACCTGAACGGTTCTTTTCTCAACTAACCGGGTTAGGGGTTCACCTTGATAAAACCTGCCCCTATCCCGATCATTATCAATTCTCACCAGAGGATATTCCTTCGGGAACTGTATTAATGACAGAAAAGGACGCAGTGAAAGTGGCTGGCTTTGCGCATGATGATTGCTGGTTCTTACCGGTTACGGCAAAAATAGATGACGCCGTGTTTACGCTTATCGAGAACAAATTAAACACGGCTCACCGCACTTAAAGATGAATGATTTAGGAATACAACAATGGCTTTTGATAAAAGACTCTTAGAAGTATTGGCTTGCCCTGTGTGTAAGGGAAAACTGGTACTGGCAGACAATAATACACAATTGGTGTGTCGCTTCGACCGGTTAGCGTTTGACATTAAAGACGGTATCCCTGTGTTAATAGAGAGTCATGCCACTGCACTCACGCTTGATGAAGTTGACGAAACTAGGTAGTGCATATGTCTTTTACAGTTGTCATTCCTGCACGTTACGGCTCCACACGTTTTCCAGGTAAACCTTTGGCAGATATTCAAGGTAAACCTATGATACAGCACGTGGTAGACAGAGCCCATGAAGCGGGGGCCAGTAAGGTTATTGTTGCCACTGACGATGCTCGCATTCAAGAGGTGGCGCGTTCATTTGCCACTGTATGCATGACGGCAAGCACCCATCAATCCGGCACCGAGCGAATTGCTGAAGTATTAGAAAAAGAACACATCAGCGGTGACAGTATTGTGGTGAACGTGCAAGGCGATGAGCCTTTTATACCCGCGCAGAATATTCAGCAAGTTGCGTCAAACTTGGCGGTAGCAAAGCAATGTGAAATGGCCACACTTTCAACGCCTATTTCAAACGCAGAAGACGTTCTTAATCCTAATGTGGTGAAAGTGTTAGTCAATACACATAACGAAGCGATTTACTTTTCCCGTGCGGCTATTCCATTTGAACGCAATCGTATGATGGCTAACCCAAGTGATGCTGATCCAACATTGTATTTTCGCCATATAGGCATTTATGCGTACCGGGCTAATTATGTGCAACGTTACGTAAGTTATGCCCCAAGCGCATTAGAGCATATTGAATCACTAGAGCAACTACGGGCACTATGGTACGGCGATAAAATCCATTGCGATGTTGCGAAAGCGCCGCCACCTGTGGGGGTGGATACGCCGGACGATCTCGCCCGTTTGTTGAAAGGGTAAGCCTTGATTTAAAAGGGCCGCTTCCAGTGTTTGTTTCCAAGTAAAAGGAGGTCTTTATGAACGTGGTCATCACAGGTGGAAATAGAGGTATAGGCTTAGCGCTGGTTAAACACTACGTTTCACAAGGGCATCATGTTTATGCAACATGCCGAAATAGTTGTGACGACTTAAACGTATCGGGTGCCACGGTTGTGAAAGGCGTGGATGTTTCAAAGCCAGAATTTTTACCTGACGCGCTTGCGCCTTTAGCCAATGTCTCTATCGATTTGTTAATTAACAATGCCGGCGTATTGGGCAAAGAGGGGCTAGGCGATTGGGACCCCCACACTATTGATTATCAATTCAGGGTTAACGCGCTTGGCCCATTGCTAGTCACACAGGCTTTACTGCCTTCGCTTTCTTCCGACGGTAAGATTGCGCTTATAACGAGCCGCATGGGTTCCATGGAAGACAACAGTTCAGGGGGATATTACGGTTATCGTATGTCCAAAGCTGCGCTGAATGCCGCAGGCGTGTCTCTCGCTCAAGATTTAAAGCCTAAAGGGATTGCGGTGGGTTTGTTTCACCCCGGTTTTGTACAAACAGAAATGGTGAACGGTAACGGCGATATAGATGCTGATACGGCAGCGGGTCAACTTTACGAGAGAATAGCTGAACTTGCGTTAAATAATACCGGGCAGTTTTTCCATGCTAACGGCGACAAAATACCTTGGTAACAAGCGCCGTAAGTATCACGGCGCTGCAAAGGTTTGATTAGCCAAAGTAAGAGTGGCTAATCGTCCTGATCTTCTGACAACACGGCCCACACGTCGTGTTCGTTGGCATGAATAACTTCTGCCCATACACGATCACCGGGTTTGACATCATACACACCATTTAAGTGTACCAGACCGTCAACCTCTGGCGCATCGGCATACGTTCGTCCTACCGCACCTTCACTGTCCACACTGTCGATAACAACTTGATACTCGTTGCCAATTCTGTCTTGCAAACGCTGAGCACTTATTTCACCTTGTACTTCCATAAATCGGGCTAATCGGGCTTGCTTAATGTCTTCTGGCACGGGATCCGGTAGGTCATTAGCTCTTGCGCCTTCCACCGGCGAATAGGCAAATGCTCCCACGCGGTCAAGCTGTGCTTCGCGTAAAAAGTCGAGAAGCTCTTCGAACTCTCCTTCGGTTTCGCCAGGAAAGCCAACAATAAAGGTAGAGCGAATAACCAAAGAAGGGCATTGTTCACGCCATTTCTTAACGCGTTCTAAAACACGTTCCGCACTGCCTGGGCGTTTCATCAATCTCAAAATACGTTTGTTGGCATGCTGAAAAGGAATATCTAAGTAAGGGAGTATCTTGCCTTCATTCATCAATTCAATTAAGGCGTCAACGTGGGGGTAGGGGTAAACATAATGAAGGCGAACCCAAATACCCATTTCACCTAACTTTTCACACAGCTGTTGCATGTGGGTTTTCACCGGCATGCCGTTCCAAAAGCCCGTACGGTGTTTAACATCTACACCATAGGCACTCGTGTCTTGAGAGATAACTAAAAGTTCTTTTACCCCAGCGTCTTTAAGGCGTTTAGCCTCGTCTAATACGTTGCCAACAGGACGGCTAACCAAGTCGCCTCGCATAGAAGGTATTATGCAAAATGTACAACGATGATTACACCCTTCGGAAATCTTTAAATACGCGTAGTGACGAGGTGTGAGTTTTACACCATGGTCAGGGATCAAATCTTCAAACGGGTTATGCTGAGGCTGTGGGAGATGATCATGAACTTGCTCTACCACTGTTTCATAGGCATGAGGGCCTGTAATGGCCAATACGTTAGGGTGTAATTCTCGAATTTCATCTTCTTTTACACCTAAACACCCGGTTACAATGACTTTGCCATTTTCTTTTAGCGCTTCACCTATGGTGTCTAACGACTCTTCTACAGCCGCATCTATAAACCCACATGTGTTAACGATAACGAGATCAGCATCGTTATACGTAGGCACTACATCGTAGCCTTCGGTACGCAGCTGCGTAAGGATTCGCTCAGAGTCAACGAGGTTTTTGGGGCAACCGAGGCTTACAAATCCAATTCTGTTACCCGCGGTACTTGTGCTTGGCTTAGTCTCATTAAGCACTTTTACTGGGGTTTCCAGTGTCGTGGTTTTATTGACGGCTTTTTTAGGGTCGAAAGTTTCTACTGACATTAAACATTACCAAGTAAGTGACTGCGCTGAAAATGGCCGCGGATTATACCGGAAGTCGTTATTATCCGCAGTAAATAACTTAATTTAATTGTACATATAGATGACAGGTACGAGTAGTAAATTGAACAAACATTGCGCATAATCAAGGCCTCATCGGTTTCATCTCCATTGGTAGCGATTTAATGCGGCGTGATTTTTTTCTGGTATTAGGGTTTATTACTCTATGCTGGCTAGCAGGTTGTGGCTCGACCTATTATAAACCAGAACCGCCTTCACTCGACTTAGCCCTGGTGCGCAAACCCGTTTATATTACTGACTATACTGATAAAAGCACAGTCGCGCTTTATTCTCAGTGCCTTTCCACTCCAACCCAAAGTACCCAGGGTGTGATAAATAGTTTGCTTTGTTCTCAAGCGCTTCTTGGGCGGACTGATGTAAGCAAGGCGAAAAGACAGTTTGCCTTAAAGCGTAATCGCGATGCGCTTAAACGATTGATTACGCTTAAAATCGCTAAAAAAGAAGATAAAGCGCATTTACATACCAGTATTAATTTAACGGTACCAATCCAGTTTGCTTCGTTAATGCGGGCAAAAGAACCAGCTCTACAACCTGAAATTATTGGCGAGTACGGGGTGGCCATCGTGGTGAAAGACGCAGCCTCACTTCATGCACCAAAGCATTACTACCCGCAAGAAGGTGTTTATCGGGCTTATACCTTAATATTTGAGGGAGTGAAAATAGTCAATGGCGAAGCCTTTGTTTCTTTAGATGCAAAACCCATTGATAAGCGCACTACTGTGCGCGTTGGGAACAATGCCTATCTCGCCAGGTATTCTCCGGGTGCCGCGTACCTCGCTTTACTCAACGATGCAAACATAGACGCCTTAAGTTGGAAAGGGTTTGTGGGATCAAAACTCGCTGAACAGCGTCGTGGCATATATGTTATTGGCGAGCTTTCACACCATAAGATGCCGTTAATTATGGTACATGGACTTAACTCGGATCCTTTAGTATGGCGTTACCTCACCATGGCAGTACTTAACGATGAGTGGTTGAATGAGCGCTATCAAATATGGCATGTACTTTACCCCTCTGGACAGCCTCCTTTTTACAATGCAATGAAGATTAGACGTGAATTGCACAGCCTGATTGATGACATCGATAACCCTTTGATTACCCGAGAGGCAGTGTTTATTGGGCATAGTATGGGCGGTATTATCACTAAATTGCTGAGTACGCAATCTAACGATGATTTCTGGAAAACCACATTTGTGGCACCTCCAAGCATCATTTCTCAACAGCACGAAAAAGACATTCACGATTTGTTCTTCTTCGACCCTGTGTTTGAATCAAGTACCGTGTTTTATTTAGATACACCGCACAAAGGTTCAGCGCTAGCGACATCGGCGCTGGGTTACATTGGTTCTTCGCTAGTATCAATTCCGGATAACTTAAAACACCTATTTTCTGACGTGCTGGAAACCTTAGGTTTAGATATTGTACAACCCGATATGCAACCGTTTATAAAAGATGCCAAATTTAAAAGTATCGATATGCTAAAGCCTGGCCACCCGCTAATGACCGCGTTATATAAAAAGAGAATAAAGGGTAGGGCATACTCTGTTATTGGCTCACGCAAAGAGACAGAATGTGACACCCGCGAGGTGTGTTTGTTACTCAGTGATGGCGTTGTTACCTACGACAGTGCTGATATACCAGACGCTTTAGAACGACTCATTGTGGTATCCAAACATAATTCGTTTAAGTCTCCTGAAGCGGTAGCATTTATTCTTGAACATCTATGAAGCAGCGTGCTACCCATTATGTTACGAATAGTGTCTCCTAAGGAAGAGACTTAAGCGTGTTGTCACATTCAAACCCCAGATGCAGATAGAGGCGCCACTAGTTTCTCTTTTATTTGATACAAGGTCGATTTATTCCCGTCGCTAGACATAATAAGGATGACCAAATCTTGTTCGAAATCGTGAAATTTCAATGTGTGATGGGACGGATTTGAGCCGTCATGTTGCCAGCTAAGCAAAGTATCCCTACTGTCTTTAGAAAACGAACCGAAATCATAGAGAGCGCGTTCACTTTGACCGGATAATTCATCACCGTCCAGTTTAGCTTGAACCCGTGAAAACGGGATTAATACATTTGATGTTAGCGCAATTTCAAATTTCATTAAATCTATCGGTGTAACATACACAGTTACGCCATTCAGAAACGTTGGGTAATCACCGTCAACCTTTTCGGGAGACGCGTCTTTCGCTGACAATTGTTGATAAGAGCCCCTCATTTGCGCTGGCTCGAAAAGGTTGTTTTGCATAAAAGCTGAAAATGTCTGGTTTGTTACTGCTTCTATTACCAATGCTCGGGCAACAACATTCAAATTTGAGTATCGGTACCCGCTGCCTGGCTCAAATAAACCTTCACTGTTTAATAGTTGCGTTATCGCATCGGTGGTTAAAATTCCTTTTTTCCATTTTATCTTAGGTAAACCCGATGTGTGGCTGAGAATGTGGTGGATGGTTATGTTCTTCGCCCATTCAGGCAGATCAGCTATGAATGTTGAGATCTTGTCTTCGTAAGATAATCGACCTTGCTCTTCAAGTAGCATAATGCCAACAGTAGTAAACTCCTTACCGACCGAACCAGGGCTAAACAGGTGTTTACGCGTTAGTTTTGTGGTCTTTTGGAAATCCGCGTAGCCAAAATACTCTTCAATGATGAGTTTGTCATTTTTGCTAACTAAGACTGCCCCATTGAATCCAGTTTCATCAATGTATTTGTGTATCTCAGTTAGATTTCTATTTGCCCCACTGCTATTAGCAAAGAGCTGTGGTGAGAAACACAACAAAAATAAACATAAAAACTCTAGGTATAACTTCATACACTTCCCTCGAATGTTAAGGTTAAGCTAAGAGGCGCTACCATGTGGCTAAAATTCGAATGGAGTAACTGCATTGTTGGGGAAGTGGACGGGTTGCTATGCGCCATAACTAAATACTACTGATCATTTTTACTGACCAGTCACCCCATGCTTGCCATTTGAAAATAGTGTGCATAGTAAGTACTAATAGGCAAAATAAAACAAACGATAACGCCGTGCTGGCATATAAACGGCCGTGTACTTTCCAGTCATAGAACATAAGAATTAGGTAGACTGAAAACATGAAAAGAAACATGGAATAGCCTGGTATTGAAAGCAAGTGTATAACACGGTTCAAGCCCTCTGGCATCATTTGAATTGCTGCAGCGATCATAAATCGTTTGTGGTGAGCCGGATTTTTTATATTTAGAATACCTAAAACATAAAGTACTAAGAAAATAAGCCACTGAAGAAAAGCGCCGCCTAGAAAACTACCAGCACGTAATCGGGCTTGAGCATCTTCTGGGTTAAAGACACCAAAGCCTGCCAAGCGATGGTAAAACTCATACGCCATTATTGACCCAGTTAGTAAGATTCCAAGCACTAGAAAAACGCTCAGTTTTCCGAAAATTTTGTGCGTTGAATAGTTACCTTTGCTTGCTAATTTTATTTGAGTAAGAAGTAGTAAATACCACGCAGCACTGAAACCACCGTGCAATCCAGTCCATAAGGTCACTCTACCTAGATGACTCGGATTAGATAGCCAATTTAGTG
>Ga0105227_100453_pt1 | contig 13520 bp, 12 predicted proteins | sample Virmet3734_803_FD_89585 | JGI IMG/M metagenome (GOLD analysis project Ga0105227, IMG submission 89585) | Marine viral communities from the Southern Atlantic ocean transect to study dissolved organic matter and carbon cycling - metaG 3734_803 | ecosystem: Environmental > Aquatic > Marine > Oceanic...
ACTTTGTACTGCGTAAACAAGTCTGCATGTCGCACGTTAATAAAATCAATCACACCATCTAAAGTCAGCTCAATACTGTTGTGCGCGTGTTTTTCAATCGTAGCAACGATCTCGCTGTTTACATCTAAAATCTCACTTTGAAAGACTTTAGGCATAGAGATGCTTCCGTCTCTAAAAAAAGCAGTGCCGCCCCAATATTTCCAGATGTTTTTCTTTAGCGCTGTGAGTTTGTTAATGGGTCTGATCGTGACCAAACCAATCACCTGGTCTGAAGGCAAATGCGGAAATGGAATGTTTTCATAAGAAATCAGCGGCGGATTGGTCAAATAGGCGTTCACCAAATTTTGAATTTTGCTGTCATCAAAAAACGGAACGCCTAGGATTTCGTTGGTTTCATCCTCAACTCCAATCACAATATAACTGTTGTTTTTGGGGTTTGAATTAGAAAGCGCACAAACGTGTTTTAAAAACTTGGCCTTGCCCTCTTTGGTGCTGATGTCAACTTTTCGCTTTTTGTCATAAAAACTGTTCTCGTCATTATGCGCGAGTAAGTTTTTAATTAGCAGGCGTTTGTTGATCATAGCATAAAGTTACGGGTTACCTGTTTAAAGTTGAACGATCATTCGTTTTAAAAAATTTCTAGATCTTCAAATGAGTTGTAATGTGCTATTTTGCGGGTCAACAATAGTAATAACAAAAAAAAATAATTATTGCTTATTCACCACCGTAGAAGATGCTTGGTCTACACTCATAACCACCAGATCTGCAATGTTTACGTGGTAAGGGCGGGTGACAACAAAATGAATGATATCTGCGATATCTTCTGCTTGTAAAGGTTTAAACCCTTGATACACTTTATCTGCTTTTTCTGAGTCACCTTTAAAACGCACTTCGCTGAATTCAGTCTCAACCATTCCCGGATTAACCGCTCCCACACGTATGTTATGGCCATTTAAGTCTATGCGCATTCCTTGATTAATTGCATCAACAGCATGTTTACTAGCGCAATACACGTTGCCTTTGGGGTACACTTCCTTACCGGCGGTTGAACCGATGTTGATAATGTGACCACTGTTTTGAGCAATCATTTTTGGGATGATCATATCACTCACATAAAGTAAGCCTTTTACATTGATGTCCAACATCGCGTCCCAATCTTCTGTGTTTCCCTCTTGAATAGGGTCAAGACCGTGCGCGTTACCCGCGTTGTTGATCAAAATATCTATGTGCTGAAAAGCTTCCGGTAATCCATTGATCGCATTTGCTACATCTTTTTTATTTCGCACATCAAAAGTCAAGGTGTGTACGTTTACTTGATTTTGCAGTTCAGCCTTTAGCGCATCTAAGCGTTCTTGACGTCTTCCGCAGAGAATGAGGTTGATTCCGTTTTTGGCAAAATACGTTGCTGTTGCTGCTCCGATACCGCTTGTGGCACCGGTAATAAATGCTGTTTTAGTCGTCATAGTTTAGGGTTGTAATACAAATTGAAAATTACAAGAATGTTTTTTGAATGCCTGCTTTAATCCAGATTCATTTATTGATAAAAAATACTAAATCCTGTATCTTTGAGGAGCAATCTGAAAAGGTTGCATTTTTTTTGCAACATTTCTCGTGAAATGTCGTCATTAGAATTACCCCTAAAAGCCTTCCATAAGCCGTGCTTACAGGGGGTTTTAACCATTGCTTAACAAAATGGTTAGTAATAAAGTATAACCTTGTAGACCTCAGAGTCATATAAAACGCACATAAAATAAAAGTATGGAAGATACTAGCGCATCTGTTGATATAGGAGCGATTAACGAAAAGATCGAAAAAGAGAGTGCTTTTGTAAAAATACTTACGATGGAAATGAACAAAGTCATCGTAGGACAAAAGCATATGGTAGAACGCTTGCTTATAGGCCTTTTAGGACGTGGGCATATTTTGCTGGAGGGAGTTCCCGGTCTGGCAAAGACCTTGGCGATTAATACGCTCTCTCAAGCAGTTCACGGAAGCTTTAGCCGTATTCAGTTTACGCCAGATTTACTTCCGGCTGATGTTGTGGGTACCTTGATTTACAATATGAAACTGAATGATTTCAGCATAAAAAAAGGACCTATTTTTGCCAATTTCGTCCTCGCAGATGAGATTAACCGTGCGCCGGCCAAAGTACAGAGTGCATTGCTTGAAGCGATGCAGGAGAAGCAGGTGACCATTGGTGATGAGACGTTTAAGCTAGACAGACCATTTTTGGTTATGGCAACTCAGAACCCGGTTGAACAAGAGGGAACGTACCCACTTCCTGAAGCGCAGGTTGACCGTTTTATGCTTAAAACTGTAATTGACTATCCTAAACATGCCGAAGAACAACTCATCATTAGAGCCAACCTAAAAGGTTCTTTTGAGAAAGTGAATCCGGTGGTTTCTATAGAGCAGATCTTGCGTGCGCAGGAGGCTGTAAAAGAGGTGTACATGGATGAGAAGATCGAGAAGTATATTCTAGATATCATCTTTGCAACACGTTACCCTGAGAATTATAAGTTGGCAGATTTAAAACCCTTGATCAGTTTTGGGTCTTCGCCACGGGGTAGTATCAACTTAGCAACGGCTTCAAAATGTTATGCGTTTATTAAAGGTCGCGGTTATGTGATTCCTGAAGATGTGCGTGCGGTAGTACACGATGTATTGCGTCACCGTATCGGGATCACTTATGAAGCGGAAGCCGAGAACGTAACTACTGTTGAAATTATAAACAAGATCGTAAACGAGATCGAAGTACCATAAACTAAGCATTAGAAATCAGTTCGCAGTTCTTGCTTGAAAAATAGCAACTACTGCCTACTGATTTTCTTTTTTGATTGATTACTCATGGACACTAAAGAACTTCTAAAAAAAGTACGCAAAATTGAGATCAAGACCAGAAGACTGTCTGATCATATTTTTGGCGGGGAATATCATTCTACGTTTAAAGGGCGTGGTATGACCTTTAGTGAAGTGCGTCAATACCAGTTTGGTGATGATGTGCGTAATATAGACTGGAATGTTACCGCGCGTTACAATGAGCCATTTGTAAAGGTTTTTGAAGAAGAGCGCGAACTTACAATGATGCTCGTGGCAGATGTGAGTGGTTCAGAATTCTTTGGTACAGACCAGCAATTAAAATCTGAAATTGTCACCGAAATTGCCGCAACCTTAGCATTTTCGGCTTTGCAGAATAATGATAAAATCGGACTCATTTTATTTTCAGATGGGATCGAATTGTACATTCCACCTAAAAAAGGTAAGTCGCACGTACTGCGCATCATTCGCGAACTTTTAGAATTCAAACCGAAAAGTAAAAAGACCGATGTAGCGCAAGCTTTAAAATTCCTTTCTGGAGTGATGAAGAAAAAAGCCATTGTCTTTGTGCTTTCAGACTTTATTGCAGACGATTATCAAGACACAATGAAGATCGCTGCGAAGCGCCACGACATTACGGGTATACGTATTTACGATCAGCGTGAGGAAGAAATCCCGAGTTTGGGAATTGTGCAGATGGAAGATGAAGAAACCGGGGAATTATTGCTAGTCAATACTACATCAAGAAAGGTGCGTAACAATTACGCAAAATATTACCGCGATCGCGTGGCATATTATAAAGATAGTTTTACAAGAAGCGGTGCCGGAGTAATCGATGTGCGTACCGATGAAAGCTATGTCAAAAAATTACTAGGTTATTTTAAACGAAGAGGATAACACAACAATGAACAGTAACCTTAATAATCATATTCCTAAATCAAGTTTTTATAACATAAGAGCGTTTGCTTTCGCAATGATTATTGCTTTTTTAACCACATTGAATGTGCAAGCGCAGCAGGTTAAAGGAGCGGTTGACACCACGTCAATTCGTATTGGTGAGCAAATCACCTATGAATTTCAAGTAGAAGCAGATTCTACAGATTTGGTGCTGTTTCCTGAAGGGCAAACCTTTCAGCCTTTAGAAATGATCGAAGCCTACCAGGTTGACACTTCCTACGCCGGTGCAAAAATGAACTTGATCAAACGCTACGGCCTAACCCAGTTTGATAGTGGTTCGTACACGATTCCACGGCAATTGGTGTCTATCAATCAACAACCTTTTTATACAGATTCGGTAGCGATTGAAGTAAACAATGTAGTCATCGACACGACCAAACAAGGCCTTTATGATATTAAAGATATTGTGGCTGTTGAGCGGGCAACTAGTAAATTCTGGGAGTATTTACTGTACTTTTTATTGCTTGCCGCCGTTATTGGTGGATTCCTATTTTTTATCATTCGCCGCAGTCGTAAAAAAGCAGCAGCAGAACAAAAGCTTCCGCCGTTTGAGCAGGCACTATTTTCTTTAAAACAACTTGACGAAGAGTACAAAGAACCGGCGCGTGGCATTGATGAGCGTGACGCAACTAAAGCATATTACTCAAAACTTACTGATATTGTAAGAAGGTATCTTGATGAAGAGGTTTATGACCGTTCTATGGAAAGTACTTCTTCAGAATTGATCGAGCGTTTAATGCTCGAAAAAGAGGAAGGTAAAATTGATTTGAGCAAAGAAACCATTCTTAAGCTAGACCAAATCTTAAAACGTGCCGACCTTACCAAGTTCGCCCGAACGTCTCCTGGAGCGGGTCAGGCTGAAGCAGACCGTATTGTAGCTGAAGAGATCGTAAAAGAGACTAAAGAAGCGATTCCACCACCTACAGAAGAAGAATTGATGCGTGATGCGGCTTACCGTGAAGCCTTAGCAAAACGTCGCAAGCGTAAGCTCATTTTGACTTCGATCATTGGGGTTTTTGGAATTTTAGTGATCGCCACCGGAATTTTGATTGCCACCAAAGGTTTTGATTTTGTAAAAGATAATTTTATTGGGCATCCTTCAAAAGATTTGCTTGAAAGCGATTGGGTGCGCAGTGAATACGGGTATCCGCCAGTAATCATCAGTACTCCTAGAGTTTTAGAGCGCAATGAGATCGCGTTGCCAGATTCACTCAAGCAACAGATGGATATGAGCACCTTTACCTACGGAAGCTTGATCGACGACTTTTATGTGGTGGTGAATAATACCCGCTTTGGCGGAAAAAATGAAGCCAATTTAGAAGCTTCGGCGCAAGGATTCATCAGTACGATTGAAGCCAACGGCGCTAAAAACCTGATCGTAAAAACCGAAAAGTACACCACACCGGAAGGAACCGAAGGTTTACGCGTTTACGGAACAGGAGATTTCCCGGAAACCTTGAACAAAGACGAATTTAGTAAAGGAGAATATGAGATGCTTCTATTTACGGCGCCCGGGGTCTTGCAGCAAATTTTAGTAGCCCATCGTGAGGATGATACCTATGCAAAAGAGATGAGCGCGCGCATTATAAATTCAGTAGAACTTCAAAAATCTGTACCTACCGATGTTAAGTAATTTTGAATTTCAAAGTCCTGAATTTTTCTGGTTGTTCCTCCTGCTTCCGGTGGTTGCTGTGTGGTATTTCTTTAAACGAAATAAAATTACGGCTCAGGTAAAACTTTCAAGTTTAAAGGGTTTTAAAGCAGGCAGTGGTTTGCTTGCAAAATTTCGACCTGTTTTATTCGTTTTACGTCTTTTAGCTTTAGCTTGTTTGATCACAGCATTGGCAAGACCACGCAATGTTGATGTTTCTACGCGAACAAATACCACTCGCGGAATTGACATTGTGATCGCCATTGATGTTTCGGCGAGTATGTTGGCTCGTGATTTAAAGCCTAACCGTCTGGAAGCACTTAAAGAGGTGGCTTCGCAGTTTATTGCAGATCGTCCCAGTGACCGAATCGGTCTGGTAGAATATGCGGGAGAGAGTTACACTAGAACGCCCATCACCAGCGATAAAAGTATTGTGTTGAGTTCGCTCAACGATATCGAGTACAACAGTATTATCGAAGGCGGTACGGCAATAGGAATGGGATTGGCGACTTCTGTAAACCGTTTAAAAGACAGTAAGGCAAAAAGCAAAGTGATCATTTTGATGACTGATGGTGTGAATAACGCCGGATTTATAGAGCCAACAACCGCAAGTGAATTGGCCCAAGAATTTGGAATCAAAGTTTACACGATAGGTCTGGGAACTAATGGGACAGCACTTTCTCCTGTTGCGTTACGCCCTGACGGAAGTTTTCAATACGGAAGTATTCCTGTTGAGATTGATGAAACCTTACTGCAAGAGATCGCAGACAAAACCGGCGGGCTCTATTTTAGAGCGACCGATAATGAGTCTTTAGAGGAGATTTATGCCGAGATCAACAAGCTTGAAAAAACAGATGTTGAAGAGTTTAAGTATACCAATTATGAGGAGAAATTCAGACCGCTGGTTATTCTGGCAGGTTTGCTATTGTTGTTTGAATTGCTGTTGAAGTATACGGTGTTTAGAAGTTTTGTTTAAAATATAGATTGAATACTAAATAGTTATTTTGTGTATTTACTAGAAGAAAAAATATGGTTTTGGGCGTTGCTGGCAATTCCTGTGGTGGTACTGCTTTACTTTGCAGTCACCCTTTGGAAACGTAGCGCGCAAAAGCGCTTTGTGACCAACCGTGAATTGCTGGAGAAATTAACGCCGCACCGTTCGGTTTTTAAACCGGTGTTGAAGCTAATTGTTTTGTGTCTCGCTTTGGCTTGCATGGCCGTGGCTTTGGTAAACCCAAAAATCGGTACCAAATTAGAAACGGTAAAACGAGAAGGTGTTGATGTCGTTTTTGCTGTTGATGTTTCTAAAAGTATGGATGCAGAAGATATCGCACCCAGCCGAATCGATAAAGCAAAACAGCTGGTTACGCAGATCATCAACAATTTGGGCAGTGACCGCGTGGGGATCATTGCTTATGCGGGAAGCGCATATCCACAGTTGCCCATCACTACAGATTACAGCAGCGCAAAAATGTTCCTTAATTCGATGAATACAGATATGTTGTCGAGCCAGGGAACAGCCATCAGAGATGCGATCGAGTTGGCAAAAACCTATTACAATGATGAGGAGCAAACAAACAGAGTTTTAGTAATTATCTCTGATGGGGAAGATCACGCGGGGGAGGTGGCTTCTATTGCAGAATCGGCTACTGAGCAAGGCATTCGCATTTTTACCATTGGTGTAGGTTCAGAAACGGGTGATCGTATTCCTATTAAAAGAAATGGCGTTGTTCAGTCGTATAAAAAGGATCAGAATGGAGAGACGGTGATTACCAAGCTCGATCCGGCAACGCTTCAGGAGATCGCAGCAGAGGCTGATGGGGAATACATCAACGGAAACAGTACGCAAGAAGTGGTTGACAAAATGGCTTCCGCGTTAAATCAAATGGATAAAAAAGAATTTGAGGCTAAGCAATTTGCAGATTTTAAAGACCAGTTTCAGTGGTTTGTTGCTGCGGCACTATTCTTGCTAATTATAGATGTGTTCTTACTAGAGCGTAAAACCGCTTGGGTGAGAAAACTGAATCTATTCAATGAAAATAAGTCTAAATCTTAATCTCTTTGAAGATGAAGAATTTTATAAATAATCTTTTGAGCTTGACCTTTATTTTGGTCACCGGTGTGGTGTTTGCGCAAAGCGAAAAACCCGATCCGGCTATATTAGAAGCACAGGATTTTGTGGCGGAAGCTAACGATGAGTTTGCTTCAAATGAATTTGCAGCTGCAGAATCTGCCTACCGAAAAGCAGTTGCTAAAGATCCTGCAAATACGGCGGCCAAATACAATATGGGGAACAACTACTACCGAAACAAAAAATATGGAGAGGGGATGAATCGCTATATTCAGGCGGCTGAGGTAGCACAAACAAAGGCTGAAAAACATAAAGCGTTTCATAATCTTGGGAATGCCTTTTATCAGCAAAAGGATTTTAAAAAAGCTGTTGAAGCTTATAAAAATGCGTTGCGCAATGATCCTACCGATGAAGAAACGCGATATAATCTAGCACTTGCTAAAAAGGAAGAAGAGAAAAACGGCGGTGGTGGCGGTGATGATGAGAATCAAGATCAGAACCAAGACCAGAATGAAGATCAAAAAGATCAGGTGAAGGTGATGATAAAGAGAGCGATGACGGTAAGCCTAAGGATCAAGACGATCAAGGTGATGAAAAGAAAGATCAGGGCGATCAGAATAAAGACGATAAAGGCAAGCCCGAGGATAAAGATGGGGATCAAAAAGATCAGGGAAAAGATGGCGATAAAGAGAAGCAACAACAACAGCCACAACCCGGTCAGGGACAACTATCTCCTCAGCAAGTAAAGAGTTTGCTTGAAGCGATGAAAAACGAAGAGAATAAAGTTCAGGATAAAATTAATGCTCAAAAGGTTAAAGGAGCAAAAGTAAAAACAGATAAAGACTGGTAATTTAAGCCAGTAAAAAGCAGAAGTTATAATGAAGATGAAGCTAAAATTTTTGCTGATTGTTTTATTTGCCGGATTCAGTGCATGGTCTCAGGTAGAATTTGACGCTGTCGTTAGTAAACAACGACTAGGGGTCAATGAACGTTTACGTGTTGATTTTGAAATGAATCAAGACGGAGACAATTTTAGGCCGCCCAGTTTTCAAGGTTTTACGGTAGTTGGTGGTCCTAACCAATCTATTAGTAAGCAGTGGATTAACGGTAAGGCGAGTTTCTCTAAAACCTTCTCTTACTTTCTTCAGCCTAATGCTACAGGTACTTTAAAAATCGGTCAGGCAGAAATTGAGATCGACGGAACGGTGTATAAAACGATTCCTATAGAAATCACCGTGACCGGTGCGGTCGAAAAACCCAAAGATCCTAATGATCCTGTAGCCGCTGCAGAAGATAATGTGCATCTGGTCGCTGAAGTTTCTAAGAATGATCCTTATTTGAACGAAGCGTTTACCGTGGTGTACAAGCTGTATGTAAGTCGGGAAACCGCTGTAAATGGCTGGAACGAACTAGACGCGCCTAAGTTTGCGGACTTTTGGAGTCAGAGTATTGATGAAAAGCAATTCAAAGTATACGATGGTTCGTATGACGGTAAACCCTATCGCTATGTGATCTTAAGAAGAACGCTGCTTTATCCGCAAAAAACGGGAGAACTTACCATTGAGCCTCTAGCGCTAAATATCAATGTGGAAGCACCAACCAATCGTAGAGATATATTTGGAATGCGCATCACAAGACCGGCAAAAATTACAGTTACGGCGCCAACCCGTAAAGTAAACGTAAAATCCTTACCAGAAGATGGGAAGCCCGAAAGTTTTACAGGAGCCGTAGGTAATTTTGATTTTGAAGTTACAGCCAGTAAAACGAAACTAGACGCGCAAGAAGCATTAGATCTTACATTAACTGCAAAAGGAAATGGGAATTTAAAACTGTTCACGTTACCGAAGCCTAAATTGCCTAGTGCACTTGAAGTTTATGAGCCAGAAAACCAGCAAGACGTTCGTGTTTCGCTTAACGGGATGGCAGGTTCTAACAGTGCACGTTATACAATTGTTCCACAACAAAAGGGAAGCTATCCTATTCCGCCTATTCGCTTCTCTTATTTTGATCCTGCGACAGAGCAGTATAAAACGCTAAGTAGTGATGAGATCGTGATTGATGTAGAAAATGGTCCTGCTACATTGGCTTCTTCAGATAAGGCCGATAAAATCCCTGTGGAAGAAACTAAGCAATTTGCATATATCAAATCTGACGCAAAGCTAAAGTCGATGAATCAAGACCGGTTTTTTGGTTCCACTACATTCTGGAGTTTACTGGCGACACCGGTGGTGTTGATTCCATTAGCGATTTTGTTTGGTCGTAAACGCAGAGCTTATCAAAATGATGTGAAAGGAAATCGCTTACGCAAGGCCGATAAGTTGGCCCGAAAATACTTAGGCGATGCCAAAAAGAGTTTGGGTGATCAAACCGCTTTCTATTTAGCCTTAGAAAAGTGCTTACATAATTATTTAAAAGCACGGTTGAATATTCAGACGAGCGAAATGAGCAAAGAACGCATAAGCCAGTTGCTGCAAGATCGTGGCGTAACTGTTGAAACCACTGCGGCATTCCTCAAGCTTTTAGAAAGCTGCGAATTTGCGCGCTACACACCTTCAAGCAGTGACGCAATGCAACACGATTATGAGCAGGCGTCGCGTGTAATTTCAGAAATAGATAAACAGTTATGAAAACAATGATAAGATCAAGCTATCGTTTTGTAGTTCTTGTGCTGTTTATGGCCGCGTTGAGTTTAAATGCTCAAACGCCGCAACAGCTTTTTGAAACCGGAAACTCGCAGTATGCTCAAAATAATTTTGAGGAAGCTATCAAGAATTATGAGAAAGTTCTTGATGCCGGTTACGAGTCGGCGGCTGTGTATTATAATTTGGCTAATGCCAATTATAAACTCAATCGCATTGCACCAAGCGTTTATAATTATGAGAAAGCTCTTGAATTGAAGCCTAATGATAAAGAGATCAAAAACAATCTGGAGTTTGCTCAAAATATGACCATTGACGCAATAACGCCGTTGCCCGAAAACACCTTTAAAAGATGGTGGAACCAATTGCTTCATATTTTCTCTCTAGACGGTTGGGCGATCGTTACGGTGGTGTGTATGCTGCTTTTTGCCATTAGTTTTATCATTTATTACTTTGGAAAAACCACAACTTTAAAACGCGGTTTTTTTACTACGGCTTTTGTGGCTTTGGCTTTGGGATTGTTGAGTCTTACATTGGCGTTTCAGGCCCAGTCGAATGAAAATAACAAGCAGTTTGCTATTGTTTTTTCAGCAGAAGCAGAAATTAAAAGTGAGCCTTCAATGGCAAGCGAAGAAGCTTTTGTCTTACACGAGGGAACCAAAGTTCGTGTGCTGGAAACCGAAGGCGATTGGCAAATGATTCGACTGGCAGACGGGAAAGAAGGCTGGATTCCTACTACAGATATTAAAATTTTATAAATATTATAAACTCGCTTTATTCTCCGGGAATGAACAAGAGGTAGTTTTACCACTCAATCAACTTCATTAACCATTTAGATATTCAAATTGGCTTTTTTAGCTTGAGAGCTACTTAATTTCTATTTTTAGCGTCTCTTTAATATAGGAAGACACAAGTAATGCTTAGTTTCACTAATTTTAGGATTGCATTAGCTTGATTTTTAACTAAAAACCAAAGATAGATGGATATTAAGAAGATATTTGAGAACAACAAAGAGTGGGTTCAAGAGCGGTTAAGCGCAGAGCCTGAATATTTTAAAAAATTATCACAGGGTCAATCGCCAAAAATTCTTTATATAGGTTGTAGTGATAGCCGTGTTTCTTCTGAAGAATTGATGGGTGTAGGTCCCGGAGATGTGTTTGTACACCGTAATATTGCCAATATGGTACCTAATACAGACCTTAATTCTATGTCTGTTATTAATTATGCGGTTGAGCATCTTGAAGTGGAACATGTTGTAGTTTGTGGTCACTATTATTGTGGTGGTGTTAAAGCTGCGATGCAATCTTCAGATTTGGGACTATTAAATCCTTGGTTGAGAAATATTCGTGACGTTTATAGAATACATAAGGAAGAGTTAAGTCTCATTGAGGATGAAGAAGAGCGTTATAAGAAATTTGTAGAGCTAAACGTTCAAGAGCAGTGTGTGAATGTTATTAAAACTGCTGATGTACAAAAGGCAATACGTAAACGTAATCTCAGCGTGCACGGGTGGGTTTTTGATATACATTCAGGAAAGCTAATTGATCTCAAAATAGACTTTGATGCCATCTTAGAAAACATTATGGAAATTTACAGGTTAGATGATTAACAGTGAGTTTGTTAACGCATAAAAATAGCGCTGCATTGCAGCGCTATTTTATTTTAAACCCCAAGCTTTTTTTAGAGATCCATTTTAAACAGATTGTAACTCAATTTTGCTTTTATCAGTGTCTTCATTCTCTCGAAACTCTTTTACCTCTTCTAATATACTTGGTAAAACCGCAGGAGCGATAGGCTTGATCAAGCTATAAAGAACCGAAGATTCTCGTGTATCCTCATCAATGAGATTAAGACTACTGGTCATTGCAGCTAAAAACATCAAAATCACGCTCAAGATAAAAGCAGACTTTAAAAGACCGAATGCTGCGCCTAGAATTCGGTTTACGATGCCCAGCATCGCTAAAGAAGCTACTTTAGTTAAAATTCTTCCGGCGAGTGTAATAACCAAAACAATAATGATAAAAGTTACCGCAAATGCTGCAAGGTTAATCGCCTGAATACTCCAATCTACCTTTTCGGTTAAAAAATCTACCGCATAATAGGAGAAGTGAATGGCGCCATATATTCCTAAAACCAATGCGATCAAAGAGGCTACTTCAATGAGTAGTCCGTTTTTAAGTCCTTTAAAAAGGCCTAAAAGAAGTAAAATTCCGATTATAATATCCAGATAATTCATTGGTTAAAGATACTATTTAGGGCTAAATAATCTTTTTAGGAGTTGGCTTTATGTTAGTATAGGTATTGTTTGATCTTGATTATATTTGCGGCATGGCTAGAGACGAACAACTTAAAGAACGCTGGGAGCAGGTGGTAAGCAAACTATCTGCACGTTTTGCTGATGGGGAGGTCTTAGATCTCGACGCGATTATTTATCTGATAGGAGTGCAAGAATTGGGCAAGCCAGATAAGCGCTTTAAAAAAGATGATAAGATCAATTTGATGCACATTGCAATTTGCAGACTTTTAGAACCTTTTGGGTATTATCGTTTTGATTATCAGGATGAAGATGGCTGGCCGCACTACGAAATGATTGAGCCATTACCCGCCTTAAAAGCTGGGGAGCAATCTTTGCTTATGAAAGAGGCCATCGTACAGTATTTTCTAGAGAAAGAACTCGTTCAATAAACTATTTTTTTGCGGTTTTAAGGCTATGTTGCTAAGCATTTTACAAGAGCTGTTCCCTAATGATACGGGACCTATTTACAAAGAAACCATAGCCGGGCGCTTTCCGGTGGAGCCTTTTAATACCTACAGCAATCTTATTTTTTTGTTTATCGTGGTTTATTTTGGGATCAAAATTTACCGCAAGCCTAAAAAACAATGGTTTTTAATGATCGCTTTGCCGTTCATTTTTATAGGCTATGTGGGCGGAACGCTCTATCACGGGTTGCGCAACGAAGAAGCTTGGCTTTTGCTGGATTGGGTTCCTATTCGCGGACTGAGCTTTGCAGCTTTGCTTTATTTCATTTTTAAATGGCAAGACACCTGGGGCAAACGCTTGATTTTTGTTTTAAGCATAGGCTTAGCATTTATAGGGTTAAGATATTTACCGCTGCCTAAGCAATTAGAACATAGCATCGGGTATTTGATCAGTGCATTAAGCATTCTGATTCCAATTTTGGGCTACCTCATAAAAACCAAATGGCGCTATGCAAAATCGGCTTTAACCGCTTTTGTGATTTTTGGTTTTGCCGTTTTGTTTAGAGTACTGGACAACCGTCTGGATTTTGAGTTCTTCTGGATGGGAACGCACTGGCTCTGGCATATTTTTGGCGGAACCGCTGTATTTTTTATTCTGCAATATATTTACCGGGACAACAAAGCC
>Ga0105227_100462_pt1 | contig 13283 bp, 8 predicted proteins | sample Virmet3734_803_FD_89585 | JGI IMG/M metagenome (GOLD analysis project Ga0105227, IMG submission 89585) | Marine viral communities from the Southern Atlantic ocean transect to study dissolved organic matter and carbon cycling - metaG 3734_803 | ecosystem: Environmental > Aquatic > Marine > Oceanic ...
AACAGTGATTTCGGAAAAACGTCATTTTTGATCGGATAACGCCGAAATAAGCGATCGGATTAGACCGAAATCACTGATCGGATTGAACCGAAATGGGTGATCGGAATGGGCCGGAACATGCATCTTCTGAAAAATTAGTCAAGAAGTGCTCATGGGCGTCCTCTGAGATATCGTTACCCATAAAACAACGGTCAAGATTATTTGCAGCAATCAGAGTAGAGCCAGAACCAAAAAATGGATCGACGATTAGCTCTCCTGGCATACTACTTTGCTTTACGAGCGTTTCGAGTAGATCAACTGGCTTTTCCGTCGGATACCCTCTGTAAACACGCTTTGATTCAAGTATGTCGGGCACACTTAAATCATTCAATTTGCGCTTACCTTTTTCGAAAAACAAAATGAATTCATATCGTGCTCGATAATGATAGCCCATTCCAATGCAAACTTTGTCCCAGACGATTGGTTTCCAAAATTTAAAGCCTACACGTTCAGCAATAGGTTTAATCACAAACATCGTTTCTTGGTCACAGAAAAGGTAGAAGTGACTATCTTTAACTAAAACACGGTAGACCTCAGACAGGAGCTCTTCAAAACGCTCATTAGGAAAAATATTGAACCATGCATTACTTGACGCTTTGCTGCGTTTCAAGCGAGTCGTTGTTCCTATCTTACGATGCTTTTCAAGGCTCTCATATGGCGGATCAGTTATCATTAGATTGACGCTGCCAGAAGGCAGCGTCTGAAGCCAATTAACGGCATCGTCTTTATATATATTCATTTAGCTCTATTAAAAATTACTGCACAACAGGCCATTTTTATAGTTCCTTGATGGTGTTCCTCTCGACAAACGTCTACATGATATGCAGTAGCTTTGGTGACCATCGGGATTCTTTGCTGTTCTTCGAGCAGGCGTATGCCCAAAACTAGCCGGGTAAGGGTGAAACACATGCTCAGTACCATTTGCATCAGAACAATGTGGGCAGGATTTATATAACTTACTTGTTGCGCTATCGCGCTTCTTAATCATTCCACTGTTTAAGTTTTTACCACAACAACTACACGCCATCATATTTCTCCTTTATCCATGGCTAAAAGTGAGTCACGTTTGCGCTGCAAAAATTAGTGCAAACGCGACTTCATAAATCCTGTCTTCTTTTATTCTTCAAACTCTGAACTGTTGAATCGCAGTACATTACAGTTTTCTTTAATAGTCCGCTGAAGAGCTTCATCAAATCCATCTTTAGACTTGGCCTGAATTTCTACTGAAATTGACACTTCAACGCCTAGCTTAGAAGTGAACTGCTGAACTACCTCGTCAACAATCATTGCGAAGTCCATTTTAGCTTTCACAGGGTCAAGGTCTATGTTGCCATAGAACTGCTTCTTGATTTGCTCAGGTGTTGGTATTGGCTGCGGATCTGGACTCGGCGATGGGTGATGAGGGCCAGGCTCTGGGTTAGGCATTGGTGTTGGCCCCGGTTCAGGACTTGGCGGCGCAGGCTGTGGCGCTGGCTTCATAGCTTCTCGATAGGCTTCAGCTGCATCTCTGTCGATTAGTAAGGAGGCATCATCGATATGAATCATCGTATCGCGTCCAAAAGCAAAGCCGAGATATTTATCACCATCTTTCCCAGCTGCGTACGCAAAGAAGTCTTCAGAAGTTATTCCCGCACTGATTGCGTTTTCATAAGTTTGATTGTTAACAAGACGTGGTAGATAAAGGTAATGACAACTGTCTTGCCATACCTTTAAGGCACTAATATCAGATACACCATCTTTCAAATACCACTGCTTTAATGTATTCCTCAGGTGGATAGGGCTCCATTCCGAAATAAGCCATTCTTCCTCACGAAGTTTATTCTCAATTTCTGCGACCAAGTTAGGGGCCGTTGGTGAAACTGATACCGTCTCCCAAATAAGCTCAGGTTTACCTTTCCTAAATTCCTCAACAGGACAGATAATCCATTTATATGCATCGCGAATGAGTCGCTGCAAATCCTGCTCTGCATTGTCTACATTTCGCTTTGCCTGTTTCGAAAGAGAGACAGTCAGGTCCAATTTGCCGTCATTCACATCGTTCACGATGCTTTTCCAAGCTAGGAATGTACGACCAGCGTCCTTGAGACGACTCATTACATCGTAGTCTGCGGCAAAGAATATAAGCCGGTTTTGCTTTTGTCGTGGTTGGTCACCTCGCTTGCGAAGTATCTGCTCTGCTGCTTCGCATGCAAGCCGGTCATCAGAACGGTGATAGGCTTGGTGAGGGGGCAAAACAACCAATCTAGGCCCTGTTCCATAGTCGTCAGGTACGTCAATTGACGACGTGAAGACATGAATCCCAGCAAAACAATGACTTCTACCAAAAACCCTTCCTACCCGGTCTTTTAGAGCTGGGTACAGCTCTTGTTGATCGTCAATATTCTGCTTGCGGCTTTCCATCTCACGACGAAGGTTGGGACGCGTATCCAAGTAAAACCTGTCTTGTTCAGAATACAGGTAATGCAGCCTATCTCGCAGGCGTTTTAAGACATCCTCAAACACACCGATTGTCTGGCCAGGTTGAACACACCCCAAAAGGATGTGTTCATAATCTATACCTTTTACGCCTTGATCAGCATTGGAAGGCGCACTTCCTAAGAAGATTGTTCGCATCGCACGTCTTGCAGCTTGAACGCTGCCAAAACGCGTATCCTTACCATCTATATCAAATGCTTCAGACCGAGGCCCATCGACTTCTTTCTCGAGAACTGGCTCCCATCCCTGTGGTAAGTAGTGAATACTCTTATTACGCACATTGCTATCGTCAAGTGCAATAGAGCCCGGCATGATCAACGCGTCTTTGTTGTCTGAGTTCCAAAGGCGATGGATTACGATAGCCATATATTGCAGCACACCGCGTGTGCGCTGAAATTTGTCGAGAGTCGACCAATCCTCATAAAGGCGATCAAACACTTCAGGATGAATAGGGTACGATTGTGTAAGGCGCTCGAAATATACATTGGATTGCGTCTCTACTGGAAACTTATCGCTATTCGCGCGATAAAAATCAGAGTATTGACGACTGATGCCTTCAACCTCTGCTCGCTCACCAGCAGATTCAAAGAGTCTTCTACGAACAATTTCAAACGCTTCTGTGCTTGCTACAGGCTTCCAAACTGACTCGACACGCGCGAAATACTTCTCAAGTGATTCTAGGGCGCGCTGGCCCATAGTGCCACCGACCTCTATCTCTGATTCAGGTAGTGATGCGAGCAGAATTGCGTTAGGTACTGACTTCATCGCTTCCGTTAGCGCCTGAATAAATGAAATATTGCTATCAAATGTACCTGCGTTAAATTGTTTGCCAACTTCCAACTGGCGAATAAACGCAACCAACTCATCTATCAAAATAACGCACGGCGCGGCTTTCTCTACTAATTGACGAACAACTTCCTTCCCGGGTGATGCACCATCAGCATCGCTTTGTGCAACCATCTGATAACCTTCGTCACCCAATAGCTGCCACGCCAGCTCACCCCATATGGTATTAGCCGATACATTTCCGTGACGCTGTGGTTGACTAGGTGACAACTTAATACCGTCAATCACTGCAACCTTTGCACTCGGTAAATCACCAATACCAGCCTCATCCAGCAAAGGCGGTATCCCCTGTAACTTATCGGTGCTCACTTGTCTTGATGCTAAATGCAAAACCGCGAGCATAGTGTGCGTTTTACCACCACCAAATGCTGTTTGTAACTGAATAACTGGGTCGCCGCCTTGCCCTGCAAGCCGCTGAGCAACGGATATAAGGAGTAGCCTCATACCCTCGGTTATGTAAGTTCTAGAGAAAAACTTTTCAGCATCTTGATATTCGGGCGTAGCAGTTCCCGAAGCAACTTGTGAAATATCTGCTGCGAATTCAGATTGCTTGAATGTTCCTTCTAAAACATCTTTGTGAGGGCGCGCTATCTCTCGCCATGGTTTTAAACTCATTTATATATCTCCCTCTTAAAAATCAAATCCAAGTTCTGACTGAGAACCACGCTCACCAGCTTCCTGAGAAGCTGTTACGATTGCATGCCATGAACCTATTAATTCGTTGTAGGCTCTGGCCTCTTCTGCCCACTTTTTGCGTTCACATAGAGTATATAAGTGATAAGCGAGCTGCCGAATATGCTCCCCCTGCTCTGGCATCCGAGCAAGTAACGCTCCAGCATCTGCTTCACCTTGCTGGTTCAGTACACGGATCATTTGGTGACATGCTTCCCATACTGGCGTTCTATCGTCTGTTTTAGGGTCCCAGTCAGTTGGATATTCACTCCATTTTAATAATCTAACCTTTCCAGCACCGGACTCGATTACACCAGCATCACGAACGCCGTCGACAGATGTACCTTTAGCTCGTGCGAGCGTATCGGCTTCACCAAAAGAACCTGCACTCCAGCCATACTGACTAAACCAGTCGTCACAAAATAGAGTGTCACTATCGAAATTTTGACTATCCGGATTCAGGTATTCAGTAATTGCTCTGTTAATTTGAATTAGCGCATCATGAACACTCATTTTTGAACCATCTGATTCTAAGATACCTTCGTATTTAGAATAGATCGCCATTCCGGGACCAATCGCTGATTGAGCCAAGTCAACAGGGGCTATTGGAGAAACTCCTGTGTTACCACCAATCATAGCTTCTAGAGCTTCTGGCATTTTCTCTCTCAGCTCTCTTTGAAACTGCCTGCGACTTATGACCTCTCCTGACGTGACTTTTTTGTTGCATACTAAAACAACGGAAGATGCAAGTGCATTCGTGCCCTTTGCAATCAATCTACCGGCACCTTCAGTTCTCATAGGCCAAGTGCCATCTATTGAGAAACCAGCATTAAGAACTGCTTCTAAAAATGTTTCCCATCCGGTGCTAGAAGTACTTCCTTCTCTCGTTTCAGACTGTTTGAACGCATAGTATATCGATACTGGAAACGCCGGATGAGATTGGGAGGACACTTGACTCATCGCATCAGTCATTCCATCAAGGAAGAATTGTTCTGCTTGCGCTTTTGAACCATGTCTATGCGATGAAGCAATGAGTTCCTCGGACTTGGGAACTGCAATAGTGCTAAATAGCTTGGGAAATAAGGGTTTTAACGACCTGCGTAACCAAATATAAAAATAGTCTGATAGATCGGCATAACTTATGTTGTCATAGTATGGTGGATCGGTTGATATGACCTTATTATTGCTAATAGTCTGGGTCGCTGCATCAGATTGGTGTACTACCCCTGCTCCAATCGCCGGAGCATATTCTATAGCCTTACTCCCTTTTTCAATCGCTGTTAAAAAGTTACCCCCTGAGTTTGAAAAAGGGTTGGCTTCTGCATAATCCCAAACCATTGGAATCGCTTGTCTCGCAAAAGTCTCTCTAAAGGCCCCTCTATCACTCATCCATGATGTGACTGTTGACCATAGATTGGTTCCTTTGTTTAGTGCGAAAGCGAGATATAACGCAATTGCATCACCATACGCTGTTGCACCACATCCGCCTATATCAAGTGCCTCACCATTACATGTTCGGCCAGAAGCTTTTGCATCCTCTATCACCTTATTTCTAGCTTCATTGATTACTTCAATAAACGTAGTTAATGCTAATAGCTGCCTTGAGGTAAAAAGCTCATGCCAAGATGAAATACCATAGCCTCTTCCGCTAACTAAGTCCTTGCACTTCGTATTCATTGGCATTTCAGGTTGCCATTCTGGCTCAACAGATAGCGCCAATTTCTCCGACTCTGAGTCAGGAGAAAGGTAAACCCTTCCATTTTTACCTTCAGCTACTATAGCTAATAGCTTCTGACCAGTTTTCTTTTCCTGAAATTGGGAACGAATGTAATCTTTTGACATTGGTGCACCTGACATCAGACATCTAAAACTTGCCCCCCTGCCAGATTTTGTTCCATCCTTATAGTCGTCTGTTGGCTTACCTAGCTTAACAACGAAACTATAAGACCTTTCTTTAACTACGGGGTCTACATAAGTTTCACCACCCTTTTTAGTCGATAACATAAATGTCGTAGTTAATGGTACGTCAATATCATTAAAAGCAGGGTTTGGACTTTTTACAGTCCTAGCCCATAGCCAAGCAATCACATTTAATCGTTCACCCTCATATGATTTTAAATCACTACGCTCTTCAACCATTTCAGGTGTTATGAGTACTTTAGGATATAAATCTCCTATTCGTTCAAAAGCTTTTTGACGCACCCAGTATCCATAACGTCTAACGTCTTCTGCCAGACCTCGAGCCCCGCTCCACTCTGTTGGGAAAGATGATTGTTTTTCACTGTTAACAGCTGGGCCAATTGGTGGTAGGTCAACAAACTTAGGTGGAATCTCAACCATTGCTTTGTTTATCATCACAGCTACGGGATTTAAGTCGCTGGCGTAACTGATTAGTCCCAAACGCTGTGCCTCAAGCGGAATTGCACCACCTCCCGCAAATGGGTCATGGAACGCAGGAAGTTTTTCTGGATTAAATAACTCATCAGCTTGCGGGTGCTTTTTATTTAGCTCACAAGTGAAGCGCCAACTTTCCTTAATGGCTTCACGAGCCTTATTAAGCACTTCATCGTTATTGGTATTTTCCCACTTAACCAAGTCTCGAATGATATCGAATAGCTTCTCTCGCTCATTTTGAATTTTTAGCTTTGTTTCTCTGAGGCGTTTGTCTCCACTTACCGTTTCAGAGGGGTCATTCACCATTTGGGCAAAAATCACTGCTCTTGCTGCCGCCAATGGACGGCGTGCCCACCAAAGGTGAAGAGTGCTGGGATGACCATGACGGATGGATTTTTCTCTAGCAGCTGCTGCGTTTATATCATCTAACGGCAGTGCTACTTCTATTAGTTTTTTGGGTACTTTAATTTCTGACATCTATCTGCCTTTAGAGTGTTTCGTTTGGTGCAACTGCTTTTGAGAGCAGTTCACTTAAATCATAATTAATGCTAGCGACACCAAAGTCTGGCTCACCTTTGAATGGGGTTTTTACGTAGTACGGGCCTTCGAATTTATCACCATCTACTACCACTATCGCTAAAATGAATTTATCTGCCTGGTTGAGCCCATAGATAATTTCGTTGCGGCTTACCGTAATCGTGCTTTGGCCTTTAGCTCTTCCTTTAACTTCAATATGCCTATCTGGCTTAATTGAGCCATCTTCTTGCCTTGGTGGTCGAGAAGTCACATCCCACCCACACTTTTCTGCACCTACGTCTTTAACATCAAAACCAAAGCTCTTCTCAACATCCATGACCGCATTCATTGCAATCCGCTCAATTCGAGACCGTGCCTCAGCATCAACACTGAATTGTGTTTCACCCTTTCTGTGTGCAAGAAGACCTTGAGGTATGACTAACGCACCGCCCATGACTACTGGCGTACTGGAGACCACATTCTTGAGATTTTCTAACTCAGCTTTCCGCTGCTCTAGTCTTGCAGTTAACTCGTCGACTCGACGTCTTGCCATTTCTGGCTGCATTTTAGGTTGTTTACCTGCATCTACATCGTCTTTGAGTTTTATGTAGCGGTCTGACCAATAGTTAATTTCCTTGACCAGTCTATCATTTACCGCTTGAAGCGTTTTATCTGCCTGACGCTCCCTTCTGTCCCTTACCTCATTGTAGTGCTCCGGTACGAGCTGTTGAGATGCATGGTTTAACGCTAAGCCTTCCAGATTATTGTTCAACCACGGAGATTTTAAGATGTCTCCGACTAGTTTTCTGTCGTAATCGTCGATGGGCTGAAGGTCAAGATGTGGAGCCCATCCAGCGTTAATCGCATTACCCTTTTCGTCTATTTCGACAAATTGAAGCCGTCTTGAAGCGACATCACCATTGTTCCCAGATTCTCGCACCGTATGGTCGACCATAAATAATACTTTTGGCTCTAACCCATCATCGTTAGGGTCAACCAGAACTGCGCCTTGTTTTAGCTTTGCTCGGTGCGCTTGAAGAACCAAGTCTGTGGTAGCGTGCATTAACGGATGCAGTGGATGAATCATATCTGCCATAGGCTTACCCTGTTGGCGTACATGATGCTTCTCAAAACAAATTCGCTCGTATTTACGTAGAACAGGAGTGCGCGTTTCACCTATTACTCTGTCACGCTCTCTTATGGCAGCAGGCACGTGCCTAACTTCAAATCGACCTGATTCTCTGTTACGCATTTCGCCGCCAAGCGTTTGAAACGATTCGGTGAAAAATGCGCGAATGAAATAAGGTTGAAGCTTACGCGCTTCTGCTTTTTCCATTTCTTCCTTAACGGCGTAAAGCTCTTCCAGCCCCATATGCTGCTCGACCAAGGCATTTCTTCTGAGGATTTCTTTGAGGTGTTCTTGATCGAGCGCACCATCAATAACCTCATTCATCTTCGCTTTGGTTTCAGGAGCCTCACCATAACGAATGGCATCGACAAGCAGATCTTTTAGCGACACATTATCAAAGGCTTCGCCCAGCACATCGAAAACTTTGCCACCTAAAGCTTCTTTTTCTATCTCAATCTTATCGAATAGCTTTTTAAAGACTTCGCCTTCACGTGTCTCGGCAGCGACTATATTCCATAGGTGACATACTTCTGTCTGTCCGATACGGTGAATACGACCAAACCTTTGCTCTAATCGATTTGGATTCCACGGTAGATCGTAGTTAACCATCAAATTGGCGTTCTGAAGGTTGACCCCTTCCCCTGCCGCATCGGTGGCGATTAGCACTATTACGTCTGGGTCGTTGCGGAACTCTTCTTGAATTTTTCTTCGTTCGTCTCGGTTGGTACCGCCATAAATTGTTCTTACCGCATTATCGTTACCGAGCATGTCGCTTATCCTTTTCACAAGATAATTAAGCGTATCTTTGTGTTCGGTAAATATGAGTAATTTTCGGCGAGCTCCACTTTGGGTGTACATTTCAGGCTCATCTTGAAGTAAATAAGAGAGTTGCTCCCACTTCTTATCGTTGCCGGATTGCACAACACTCAGCGCCTGATATTCAAGGTCCTTAAGACTCGCTATTTCAGCCTCAAGCTCGGGAATGGTCTCCGCAGCAGATGCCATATCGACAACCTGCTCAGAATACATCTCATATTCTTCCGCACTTAAGTCCTCGTCCAACTCATCAAAGTTATCCGGCAGGTCAATTTTGTGTCTCTTATTGTACTCAGCGAGTGTTTCCGCGACACCATCACGCTGAACTGCTTGTCCGCGTGCTAACAATTTAGTTTCGGAGAGCCTGTCTTCAAGGCGTTTTCGACGGCGTTTCAACGATTGATAAATGGCTTCAGGACTTGATGCCAAGCGGCGCTGGAGCATTGTTAATGCAAAACCAACATTGTTTTTCTTCTTGCTATCGAGATTATCTGCTCGATTCATCTCTTCTCGAACATACGTTGTCACTTGCTCGTAGAGTGATGCTTCCGTGGGAGAGAGCTCATAATTTGCTGTGTAAGCTCTTCTCTCAGGGAAAAGAGGTGTTCCGTCAAATTTGAGAAGCTCTTCTTTAACCATGCGTCGCATCATGTCGGAAACATCGACTTTGTGTGCGCCTTCTCGAAACTTACCGTAAAAGCGATCACCGTCTAATAGTGACAGCCATATCTGAAAATCTTCTTCTTTACCGTTGTGCGGCGTAGCTGTCATTAACAAAAAATGGCGAGTAATTGAGCCTAATAGCTCGCCCAATTGGAAACGCCGCGTCTTGTTGACTTTGTTACCAAAATAGCTCGCAGACAGTTTATGGGCTTCATCCACGATGATTAAGTCCCACTCTGTATTTTTGAGCTTTTCTTGGAATTCTTCATTTCTGGATAATTGATCAAGACGACATATTAATTGGTCTGTCTCATCGAAAAAGTTACCTGAAGCACATTGTTCTTGCTTTTCACGGCTGAATATCTCAAACGTTACGCCAAACTTTTCTAGCAATTCATCTTGCCACTGTTCTGTCAGAGAGCCCGGTGAAACAATGAGAATACGCTTCGCGTCGCCTCTCATTATTAATTCGCGGATAAGCAAGCCAGCCATAATCGTTTTACCTGCACCAGGATCATCCGCTAAAACAAAGCGTAATGGCTGTTTCGGTAACATGGACTCGTATACTGCTGATATTTGATGAGGTAGTGGGTCTACATTAGATGTATGAACAGCCATCATCGGGTCGAAGAGCGCAGCCTGATTTATACGATAGGCTTCCAATCCAAGCTTGAATTCAGCGCCCGGTGCATCGAATGCCCATGGGCGACCTTCTTTTGCAAGTGACAAACGTGACTCATCAGAGCGGAACAACATCTGCTCACCAAGCTTGCCTTGACTATCTTTGTAATAAACCGTGACTGCGGCATCACCAACAGGCTCGACTTGGACAACTCTGACTACCTCATCACTTTGAATGCCTTTTAACTGTGCATCCTTTTTAATGTCTTCCAGTTTTAACATTCCGTGCTCCTTGCTTGTTTTTCTTTATATCCCGGTGCGATAGCCAAATTGCCTACATCATTCAATGCGAAACGATTCTGCAACCATAGTTGGTACTCAGCGCCGCGGAGTGTTCCCCGCTCTGTACAGTCGACATTCCACCGCCTTAACAGATAGCCTGCCATCGCAGCTCGCACTTTGATAAACAATTGCTGGTTTTCCATACCGTAGTCCATTTCTATCGCAGTTGGATGTTCGACATTCTTGGGATGCGGTACGAGTTGAAGTGGTATAAGACGCTGCCATTCGGTATCTTTTTGGGCGCTTTCTTCTTTAATAGGCGCGTCTTTAATCGTTACCTTACTAATGCGCGTTAATACGAAGTCACGAAAGCTTTGACTTTTACGATCAAAGGCGCGGACGTGCCAGCGTAGGCCATTGTCGACTATGGAGTGAGGTACAAGTTCTCTGGCATTCGAACCGCTAGAAAGTGACGTGTAGATAACGCTAACCGCTTTGTTATTGAGGATAGCCTGAACAAGGCGCGCAACAATAAAGATGTCGGGCACATTTAGACTCGACGGTGCTTCTACGGGGAAGTGGATATCGCCTATTGCATCAAACCCATCGGATATATCATTTGCGAGTTTAGTCAAAGTGCGTCTTGCATCGTGCTCAAAGACAGGCTTGAATTGAGGTGTCTGAAAGTAACGTTTCTCTCTCGAGTCGTAAGACAGGTTATCCGGTGCAAGCTCCTTGTAAATGCTGAAATCGCGCGAGCCTGCCGATAAACCGACCTGAAAACGATTAATTAAGTCCTGACGATAAATCGCACCTTTGAATAATAAGCAAAAGTCGATGTAGGCAAGGCGTTGTTTTTGAGCAAAGCTAATAGAGTCGAGCATCGTCCCTGTTTATTTTTATACTTTTGCATAGTATGGTTTATTTTAAGACACGTGTAAACCATAAGGATTTGTAGTGATAGTGGGAAATAGGTTTGAAAATGACAACAATGAAGTACTAAAAAATGTTCAAGTAAAATCTTACGGACAGAGTCTTAGCTTAATATTCGACGTTGCTAAGAAACAGTACATTACTGCTGACTCGATCCTTCAAGCAAATCACCCCAATATCCCGTTACTCAACAAAATTAATTCTTTTGACCATAGAGTACTTCAGGCGGCGCACGATACCATTGCTGCAGCCTTCCGTTATAAAAATCAAAGTATCAAGCAGCTCTGCCTGTTCGATCGTGTTAACGATGAATCAAATGAATATATGAAGCTTTGGGAAGACTGGCTTTGCAATGAGCTTTCTGTGCTTAAAGAGAATGCTAACTTTGTAAGAAATGTCATCGAAGCTGTCATACATAGCAACGAAGAGAAAGGCTATGCCGCTGAAGATAGACTTCATAAGTTCCTCGCTGACTATTACTCTATTGAAGACTGAGATACCGGGCGTGAAAGATAACTAATAAAAAATGTAGCTATGGACGTTATCTAAAAAGTAATAGAGGTGTGTTTGTCCTCAAAGCCATAAGCAAGTAGAAAGCGCTTTTCTTGTATTGTAGAAACCTCCAGACAATCTGTGAACTCATTAGCTCCAGTAAGAGCTTTGCATAGCGCGAGTTGTACACTACCTTCAAAATCGAAATCCAAATACCGCTCTATAAGCTCTGAATGATTATTTACTAAAGCCTTCGCAAGCCGAGGAAGCGCCGCCTGAAATCTAACCTCGCTACTATTTTCAAATAAGTTAACTAATTGGGCTTTTGGGATAACGGAAAGTAGTTGAGCATAATATGATAATAGTTCGTCATTTAACTTTTTCGCGTCACTAGCGCGATCAAAATACCATAGGTTAAAACATTGACTTGCGTGCTTGGTAAATCGAGCCAGAACTAACTCAGATTGTCCGGTGTGGACAAGGATATCTATGAACGAATTCCACCATAATGCAATTCCTGTTCTATTGAGAGACTCGACAAGCTCGAAGTTTAAGTCAGTAAAATACAGCTTCAAACTTTCACGCTCATCCTCCGCCCAGAAATTTTGAAGATCTAAAAAACCTTCGAAGTAATTTTCAATGTAGAAACTGATATGCTGATACTCTGCGTTTGCCAATGCAGCTAACCTTCCTAAATGCTCTGATATACCTTGTTTCTCGCGGCTGAACATTAACGCATCAATAATCTCAAACCCGTAGCCAAACTCAATTACCTGTTCGTCAACCAATAGAGTCTCTTCGCCATTTTTAACCGCTTCGCGCAATACATTATCTAAATTCATCGTACCTACCTCTGTTTCATCATTAAATACATGGATAAATTAACAGGTACTTTTATGTTGTCTCGTTTTTAAAGATTTATTTTGGAGATCTAATAGAATTATTGCGGATGTCAAAATTTGTAGTTGGTGTCATAAACGAAACTGTAGCTCTAAGGACACAGGTGTCGGACGCAAGACTATAGTTTGGTCACAATCTGGTCACAGACCACTTTCGTATGTCTTGTGACTAAGAAAAGCAAAGGACAAAAAAGAGGGAAATGGCCCGCCCCAGAGGATTCGAACCTCTGACCTCAGCCTCCGGAGGGCTGCGCTCTATCCAGCTGAGCTAGGGGCGGATAAACTTTTTACTTCAATTTTTATAATACACGACGTTGCGTCGTGTTTTTAGCACAATGTCCGTTGCTCTCTTTTTCCGTTTTCCGGATGTCCGTTACCCCCTAAGGGCAACGCTCTATCCAGCTGAGCTACGGGTGCGTTGGGGATGTTTGAAAACCAGTAGTGATTAATCTGACTTCGCAAACGGGGCGTAATAATACTGACGCCACGGCCTTGCATCAACTGGT
>Ga0105227_100472_pt1 | contig 12968 bp, 10 predicted proteins | sample Virmet3734_803_FD_89585 | JGI IMG/M metagenome (GOLD analysis project Ga0105227, IMG submission 89585) | Marine viral communities from the Southern Atlantic ocean transect to study dissolved organic matter and carbon cycling - metaG 3734_803 | ecosystem: Environmental > Aquatic > Marine > Oceanic...
ACTTACGGTTCAACTCTTCGTTACGTAAAAAGTCACCTTTTGCCGAAATAGCCTGCTGAATAACCTGTGTAGCTTGGTTAATTTTTTGACCAGCAGCAGGACGTTCTTCGTTAGATAACTTTCCTAACCCTTTAAGTAAGTCGGTAAGTTTACCTCTCTTACCCATAAATTCGACCCTAACCTGGTCTAGAGTGGCTGCATCTTGTGCAGCGTCAATCTGGCTTTGTGCCTGATTGATAATAGCGTCAAGCTCCATGTTTTCCTCAATTTACATGATGACTGCATGGCCAAAGCATAGGAAGAATTTTTCTGTGCGCTAAGGCTTGCCTGAAATAAAAGCGGTAGTTTACACGAGTGACAGACATTACCGCTACCCTATATAGCTGATAATGGCGAAATTTTGGTGGGAAACAGCATGGTAAGCGAAAAGTTATAATAATAAATACACAAAAGATTGGATTTATCTTGTTACATTAAGTTGCTCTCACTACACTTTAAGTGACTTATCTTGCACAGTGCTTTTCACAGTTAGTCTTCAGTTGCCAATAAGCTTGGCTGTTCTCAAATTGCAAAACAAAGGAATTTCATATGAAAATCCCTTCAATATCTATTGCGGCACTCTATCTATTAGCAATAGTTTTAGTCAGCTCCTCGCTAAGCTCTTGTCTATCTACTTTAACGTCTACAGCCCAAAAAACACAGCTGGGGGACGCGCTACTAGCAACTTCATCCGAAATAATAAACGAGAAAGACAGTGTGCTACATAGTTATGTAGCTAGTTTTTTAAAAGACCATACTCAAAATGAGTTCTCCGATACTCACGTATCCAATATCGTTGAAATGCTTCGAACAGGCACTTTAGCATCTGCTTCTAACGGCAACCTCAACTTTATATCAACATGGAAGCAAGATGATAAAGAAGAGATAAAGACAAAATTAGAAACTTTATTGGTATTGTTTCCTAAAAGTGCGAAATCGGTAACCCAAAAGGCTGGTCAGCAGGAGTTACTGAGCAGCCAAGAATTTGTAGAGCTAATTGTAAAGGCTAATTTGGACCCTACTTTGGTCATGGGTGTACCTGCTTCAAGTGGTGAACCTGATATTTTACGTATAGGTTGGGGAGGAAGCGGGCTCTTTAGTAGTGTTGTCGAATTCGAGGGGGAAATTTATGCATCTTCTGATGTTACTGGCGTTTGGAAGTTTAATGGTTCTGGGTGGGACCCTCTTGTTAAAGGACTGACTAACTATGATATTACTGGTTTGGTGATCCATCACAACTCCCTGTTAGCCGCGACAAAGAATCAACTTTTAGAACTTAGGGCTGACAATACGTGGTCACCTATAGGGCTAGAACTTAAAACTTATCGAAACACAACACTTCAGCTTTATTCCACGTCATCTAGCGGGGTGACTTGCTTCGCAGCTTTACAGCCATCTTTAGGTTGTATAGATAAAAACGGGAATGTAAGTAAAACACCGCTATCTATCAGCAAGCTAAAAGGCGTTTATTTTGATAAAAGCGACGATTATCTTTTTGGCTTTAATGGCAAGAAGCTTTATAGAATTAACAAAAGTGACGGTAGTCAAACTTTAGAATACACATTTCCTACAAATATATTAAGAATTGAAAGGCTCGGTGCTTCTTTAGGGGCCCTAGTATATACGCAAAAAGGAATTTTCGAGCTAGCTTCGTTTGCTTCGATTACCGTTGATTTAAAAAATAAATCTATTCTCAACGTACTGAAGGATACTACATCAAAAGGTAACCATTTAATTGCCCTAGGAAGCACTTGGAATACCGGGCTATACAAATTGACTTCAACTTCTGAAGGTTTAACTATTGGAGAAAAAGTGCCTATTAGTTTCGATACATCTCTGCCATTTAGACAATGGAGAAAGGTAATGACTAAGCCTTTAGGTATGCCTCGCTCTGTATTAGGAAAGATATGGTTTAGCGACTACCGAGGTATATACGGTTACGATGTACGTACAAATAAAATTTACGAAAAATCTAGAGACGCTAGCAACTTTGTTGGAACCGACATACACATTGATGCAGGTAAGTTATACATTACTAGTATGGATAATGGCTTAGTCTCAATGCCATTAGAAACTCCAAATAAGTTTACACAAATTTTTCCAAGAAGAGGTAGTGATTGGCTTCTCGCAGGGCACACTTGGTCTGTTAATAGTAATGAACAAGGTGTATTTGCAACGCTTTCGCCATGGAACTTAGCGCAAGACTACCTATTGACAGCCGATAAAGAAGACAACTTTCTTAACGTTCAAAAAATAGACGATGCTACTAACAGAAGTAATGCAGAAGCATTCTGGAGTCAAAGCTACTCAAGAAAGCTTTTAGTTGATGAAGAAATCCTCGTATACAAAGATGGCTCTATTGGTGGTTTATTTAAATTGAAATTTACCCCTCGGCAGAATAATAACGATATACAGGAAACAACGTCCGAAAAGGTATTTTCTACTTTGAACAACCGTGTTTATCGGGCTCTTCTTAAAACAGATAAATATATAGTGTCTTATCATATAGACGATGAACAGAAGCTGTATTTCAACGATATTGAATCAGGGGCATTAGTCAAAACAATTAATGCACCTGACGGATTATGGGCGTTTAATATGGCATATATAGACAACGAAATTTACATTATAGGTGCAAGAGGTAACGCTGTTGTGTACAAATATAATGAAAGTGAAAATGACTTCATTGAAATATTGAACGAACCTTCATCCTCTGCTTTCTTAAGTTTTAACAGAGCACCTAATGGGCTATTTACGATAGCGGGGGCAGTAAGCTGGGGCGGAAGTTCTAGTGGAAAGGTATTGGTGAACAAACTACATTCGGATACTTGGATTGACATGACCTGCCTTCTTGGTAACGAGAGTGGCGTAGTTGATACAGAGTTTTCAAGCGATGGACGTTTTATTTACTTACTTCAAAAAGTAGGGTCTATTACTCGAATAGAAACAACGTTCCTATACTCTTTTGAAGGTTGCTAAGAACTCAAACTCATTTAAATATTATTTGAATTAAATCCACTCTTTAGCGAAATTTTAGTTTAGAAAAAATTTATGAGTTTTCTACGATGCAGGCATCGATAAATCATAATTAATCAATTTAGTGTTGAGAAAATTTCACTGAGCCTTCAAAAATTGTTGTGAAGGCTCAGTTAGGTTTAGTATATTAACTCAACAATAGAGATTGATTATTAACTACTGAGATCAAGGAAGAGTAAATTGCATAAAAGACATTTCATCCTCACTAGCGGTCGTTGCGGTAGCAATTATCTCGCAAACACTCTTAATTTGAACGCTAAAGTAGTTAACTACGGTGAAGTATTAGGACACTGGACACTTTTGAATAAATTTCATAAACCTTTGTTCAGTTTGTGTGGTTTAAGCAAAGAACGGTACTTAGATATGTTATATAGGCAAAGTACCTATTTTTACTTAGCACAATGCTATAGCGCTTACTCGCATTTAAGGAAGAAGCAACCTGTCAATTGGAAGAGTAGATACGACACGCAAACTATAGGAATTAAAGACTTTTTCGTAAATGTAAAGCAAGATAACCTTTACAACTATTTCATTGATTCAAAAGAAATCAGTATAATACACCTAAAAAGAAGAAATATTTTGAAGCGCTTAATCTCTGCGATGTTGATGCATCAGGCTGGTGTAGTCTCAACAACAGAGAATAGTACACAGAACAAAAGCTTTGAAATAGATATTGAGCAACTTCTAGCTAAGTTGAAAAGGGACTATGAGCTGAATGAGGAAGAAAATGCTTTCGCTGCAAAGTTATCTAAAAAGCAACCGTTTTACCAACTCTCTTACGAAGAATACTTCTCGAGTCCAGAGAGCACATCAAAACATAATTCGCAAATTTTTGATTTCCTTGGCGTTGAAAGTACTCAAATTAAAAGCAAGCATCGAAAAGTCCTTTCCCAAAACCTTGCAGATATTATTACAAACTACGATGATATTGAAAGAGCACTCAAGGCTACAAAATTTGAGCAGTATCTTTATTAGAAATTTGCATAACGCTTCAACTGCTGTAAGACTGAACATTCAACATTGATTATTTTTCACGTAAAGGTATATCTCTACAAATTTTGTAAAACGTGTTAACCACTATAATCTTCACATCTACGAGATGACAGCTTGAAGCGAACCATTTGTCTCAAAATGAGACAAAATTCTATTTCAACTTGCTCTTATACAGAAGCTCTAATATGAAAAGCATCGCTCTTAAAATAAATTCAGCTGAAACTGAGTCCCAAGCCATCAATTTAACTGAAAAAGAAATACTAAAAGATAAGGTAAGTGTGATTTCTTTTATCAATGCACACGCTTACACCATGGCAAATAGTGATAACAAGTTTAAAAACTGCTTGTTAGGTGCAGACCTTTTGTTTAGAGATGGTATTGGGGCAAAAATACTATTAAAAAAATACGGAAAGCCCGTTGGCTATAACGCTAACGGTACCGATTTAATACCGTTAATCTTAGACCGTTTCAAAGGGAAGTCGGTATGTTTTATCGGAACAGAGTCTCCTTACATAGAGCAAGCTGCATCAATCTATAAATCAAACGGTCACAATGTTAAAGCGTTTATAGATGGCTTTCAAAGTAACGAAAAAATGTTTGAGTTTGTAGAGGCACATCAACCCGAAATATTAATACTGGGTATGGGTATGCCGAAACAAGAGTACTTTTCAGCATTCCTACAGCGCAACTATGAAAAGCCATTGGTTGTAGTGAACGGCGGCGCCATATTTGACTTCATTGCAAACCGTTTTACGCGCGCCCCCTCTATTTTTAGAAAACTTAATTTGGAATGGCTTTATCGTTTAATGAATGAGCCAATTAGATTATTTAATAGATATGCTGTAGGTATACCGAAGTTTTTCTGGATATTACGGAAAAATATGAAACAAGAAAGATTAGGTTGATATCAACCTAATCATTCATGGTCCCGCTTTGTTCTCACCCAGTTTTTTTCACGATTTGAAACAAAAGTGCGATAAACACTAAATTTGCTTAGAACAAAAGGAATAATGCCTTTGAGTTGTGCTGGTGGTAATATTTTTTTCCCATATTTAAACCATACGCAAACAGTTGCTAAAGCAAAAACAGAGATACACAGCCCTATGACTGCAGACCAATAAAAACCGTCGAAAATTGCAGCGATAAACGAGACAACTAATGTAAGAATTGTGAGTATTATCCACATAATAGTTGGGGGAATTGCTGCGTCTAATGCCTGAAAAAACAACCTGAAGTTTAACTGTTTCAAGCCTTGCAGCATCATAATTGGCATTTTCTTCACAACAGACAGATGGCCATGCTCCCAACGCTTTCGTTGGTTTTCGAGCCCTTCATTGTTCTCAGGAAATTCACTCGTCACTAAAGCACAGGGAACAAACGTGACTTCTTCCCCCCCTTGTACTATGTGCAAACCCAATTCAAGGTCTTCAACAATACTGGAAGATGCTAAAGAGTATTTATTTAAGACTGACTTTGGAAAAGCCATACCGGAACCTTGAAGGTGGCAGCTGATTCCTAGCCTTTTTTGGCCTAATGGTCTCACCCAATTCTTTATAAGCCAGGTAAACTCACTGATATTAAGCTTTATGTTGTCTTTATTCGGCGATCTCATTAAATAAAGGGCCTGCGCTACGCAATTTTTCGTTTGTGACGCATTTAGTAACTTATGTAAACTCCCTTCACCAAACAGGCAATCAGCATCCATAACCACAACGGTAGCAAACTCAACATCATTTTCGGTTAAGTAATCGACCCCGTATTGCAATGCATGACCCTTACCTACTAATTCTAAATTAGTACGTTCGATGCAGATAGCTCCAGCATCTCGGCTAACAGTAGCCGTATTGTCTGAACAATTATCTGCGACAACCAATATCAAGTCGCCTTCTTTAACTTCCTTTCTTGCAGACATTATTGTCTTTGCAATACCTAACTCCTCATTATGTGCCGGAATTAGGACCACGCATGGCAGAGTATGGTTACTGTTGTTTACTTCAACTGTGTTACTATTTCGAAAACCTAGAAATAGCTGTAAAGAAAGAAAGGCTGATACAAAAGCCACGATAAAGAAAACAATATCTAGTAGAATCATTTACTCTTTTGCTCCAACCAGCACAGCTAATTTTTCAGCTTCTGTTGTTATATTATGTTCTTTCTTAACCGCTTCGAAAGCTCTTTTTCGAACCGCATCTAACTCACTTTGACTCAATTTGGTAAACGCTACTAATGCGTCTTCGAGTGAGTTAACGGAACCAGGAAACACCAAGAAGCCTGTAACCTTATCGACTACGAGCTCTGGTATACCTGCAATTGCCGTACTAATGACAGGCACACCTGTAGCCATAGCCTCCATAATAGCCACTGGTAACCCTTCGGCAAAACTAGGTAGTAACATTGCATCGCTTTTACTTAATAATTTTTTAATTTCACAGCTGTCAACCCACCCCGTTATGGTTACGTTACTTTGCAGATTGTTCTGTTCAATAAAAGACTCTATTTCTGCGCGCATTTCACCATCACCAGCTAAAGTAAGGTGCGCTTTAAAGCCTGCGTTAATAAAGCGGGAAAATGCCTCTAACAACAGTAGTTGCCCTTTTTGCTCACATAAACGCCCAATGCATAAAAAACGGTATTCATCCCCTACTCTTTTCGAACTTATAATCTGCTCATTAAAGAAGTTAGCCTCAAGACCGCAATGGACAATGCCTACTTTTTGCCAGTCTTTATAATCGGCCCAGCGAAAAAGCTGAGATTTACAGTAATTAGTTATCGAAACTACTCTACTCGCGTGTTTAATTTTTTGATTTAGGTTAAGTGTTAAAGGTTTGTCAAACTCTTCAGGCCCATGAACGGTAAAGCTGTAAGGTACGCCACTAATAATGCTTGTGTACATGGCTACTTCGGCCGGATTAGTACCAAAATGCGCGTGTATGTGATCTACGTCACTTTCTTTGCAGACTTTCGCAACGTTGCAACTTTCCACCAAATAAATTAGGTGAATTAACAAGCTCTGCTTCGATGCAGAATGCATTTTGAATAACACCTTTAAAGCTTTCAGAAAGCTCTTCGGATTTTCTCTAATTGCACTAAAAACGTGCTTTAATAATTCAAATTTGGGCTGTTTTAGCACGTAGTGCGTTTTTTCATATTCTGTGAAATCAACTTTGCTCATGTCGTTCGGATCATCAGAACGCATAGCAACCCTTAAAACTTCTATACCATTCTCTTCATGTGACATTATTTCTCGTCTAATAAAGGTATGGCTTACTTTAGGGTACTGATTAATAAGATAAAGAATCTTCATTTAAGTAAAGTCCTTTTAACGACTTGAGCGACCTTCCTAAAATGACCACCCATAAATATTTTAAAAAGTTCGGAAATCCTGATATCGATCTGAGGGTAACCACTATACATAGTACCTAACAGATGTGACTCTTCTGAGCGAGTTAATGGCTGAAGCTTATTCATCAATCGATTGAATGCAAAACGAATCTTGTCAGCAGGTTTGCCGGTTATTCTCTCGCCTTCGTGGTTCTGAATCTGGATATAAGAACGTGTGTTTACATTCAAAATATCTCCGTAATGATTAGATAACCGCAACCAAGTATCCCAATCTTGTAGTGCTGGCATCTGTTCATCGAAGCCACCTACCGCTTTCAAATAAGAAGCTTTAGTGAACACTTGGTTACCAACTACATTACCTTTTCTCAACTTCCGGTAAGTAGCTACTTCCATATCATAACACGCTACTGGACCACTTTTTCTATGCTCTACCACACTATCAAACAACGCAGAGAACACTTTTTTATTTACTGTATACTCTTGCCATTTTTTAATAAATGTTTCTATTCGCCATGGCTCGAAGTAATCGTCGTCATCTAATCCAGATATAAATTCCCCTTTAGCCGTTGAAATTGCTTTATTTCGACCGTAACACGCTCCTTTCGATTTGCCGGTTGTATTGAGAATTGCGGTTAAAATACCTTGCTCATGCATTTCCTTTAGGTACTCTTGACTGCCGTCCGTTGAGCCATCATCAGCTACGATAAGTTCAATTGGAGAGTGGGTTTGATTCAAAACTGAATTAATCGCCCGCTCTAAAAGCTTTCTGCGATTATAGGTGGTGATATAAACAGTAACTAACAATCTAAATCCTTTTCAAATCAGTCTAACTAATAAATGCTTTATTGGCACTATGGTAACAGAAAAACGTAATTAAATTACAAGATACTAGAGTGGTAATCTTAAGAAATCATCTACTGAGAACCGTAGCGTTGAACTACCCTTTCGCTTTTGCTCTGCGCCTTTGAATTTATGAAGCAATAATTAAACCATCAAGCATCCGATAGGAATGAAAGTACGCTTGAGAGCAGTTTGATTTAATAATCATTTAGAGCCTATACAATGTGTAGGAATAAAAAAAGCCGCTATAGTAGCGGCTCTAATTTTTCTTCGAGAAAAAAGAATTGCTATTTACGATTTCTCTTTGAAGCAAACATCAACGTTAAAGACATTAGCATAAGTGTCAGAACGCCAGGGCCATTTACTGAAGCTACAAAATTAGAATCAGACGTTGCGATGCTATAAGACGACTGTGCATTTTCAACACCTTCGTCTTTGTCATTGATGAATACAAGCTGACTGAATGTTCCTGTTAGAAACTTTCCGACTTCAACAGTAAAGGTCTCTATCGTGTTAGGCACCGAGTAAGTGTTATAGTCTTGAACTCCGAAAGTCTGCGTACCAGCAAACTGAAAGTAACGATTTTCGCCATTTTTGTAATCATCTACGCTATCAAAAATGATGTCATTGTCAAAACCAAAGCCGTGTAACTCACCTAGTTGACTAGAAGAAAACGTAACCTGAAGAATAGTATCTGCAGTTATGTTGTACACGCCTTCAAATGCAACCCAATTGTTACCGAACATCGATAATGTTTTGCCTCCATTTTCGGCACCAACTGTACCAGAATCAAACTGGTTACCGTAATTTGCAAAAGCATCGCTAAAATCTAATTCTATAACCGCAGCGTTTGCTGTGAACGATAGAACGCTAAATATTGCTAAAACAAGCTTTTTCATTAATACAACCTCTACTAAACAAGCTAAAACTAACTACCCAGTATAAATGCAAATAGCATGCCGATTTATTACTTCAATTATTTCATGTAGTTACAATATGAAAAACGTAAGCTGTAAATATTACTGACACTAAAAAACTTATTTTTGAACTAGTTCAGCGTATGTATTAGCGAATCTGAGTACATCTTTCTCGAATGAGGTTTTAACAGGGTCCTTTCCAACATAGGAACCCGTAACAGCATAGGTTTCGAAACCATAAGTCTGAGCAAACTGCGTTGTTTTATCATTGTAAGCATAAATGATTTGCTTCTTTTCGAACAAAGCTGCCAAAACCATAGCATGAAATCTTGTAGATACTACAATATCAGCTTGAGCAATGGCTTTAACTATGTCTTCTCCCACATTCTTTATAATGTTGACGCTTCCTCTTGTTTGCTTTATTTGAGATGCTATTTTATCTATCGGCTCTAGGTCGACTCGGTCTTCGAAGCTTAACAGATTGACTGATTTACCCTGATCAATATATGACTGTGCTAATTGGGCGATTTCTTCAGCATAACTTTCTGCATCTATAAGATTATTGTTGTCTTTACCGACCGAGGTAACAGAGATAGCAACAGAAGAGTCACTATTTTCCATGTAGAGCTCTTTATCGAACCCCATGACAATGTCTGGCATTAGTTTTAAGTAACGAGTTTTTACCTTTTCTAGCATGTTAAATGAAACGTTATCTCTTACAAACCACTTATCAACCACGCTGCCAAGAGCGGATAATAAATTCAGGTATTCCTTTTCATCGTCATACGGTCCAAGGTTAGCACCTATTATAAAATTTCGTCCGCCTGTAATTTTGTTCCATTTAAACCATTCAATTTTTTGTCTAATAGCATCCTTTTGCTGCGGTGAAGCTCCCATCAGAACGCTACCGCCAATTACAGCAAAGTCGGCTTTGAGTTTCCACCTTAGCCTCATAAGACGCCCTGGTTTGATAAAAAATATTTTCTTCTCGACAAAATTAGGCACTTCTCCGTGACCTATGAAGAAATATCTTTTGTAATTTGTTTTATTGATGATCTCGGCAAACATCAGATCGTCACCCAGGTTCTTACAATTATATCCGTATATTATTAAGTCTCTTCTCATTAGAACACCAATTTACTGTACACCTTGTTTTACATAAAATATTCAAAGAGACACAATCTCTTACCGACTATTGCTCTGAAACAAAATTTGACAAAATTATGGAATAAGTTGACCTACAATCTAGCAAGCTTTTTATCGCCAAATTTGAAATAGCAAAAAAGAAAAAAAAGCGCTATCGACAGCAGTTGTAATAAGCAAAATACAAACACTTGAGGAAAAGAATCAACTTCACTTATCAGCGTACTTATAGTGTGCAAAACAAATACATATGTAGAAACAAATAAAACTGGGATAACGCTAATCTTTGTATAGCTTAAAAGGGAAATATTGACTAAACGCGCTATTAGAACAGGTTGAACTATACCGCGAGAGACTAACAAGGCGATCGTAACCGCATACGCGGAGCCTTTGACTTCGTATAGGAGAACCAACGGGTACATTAGTGCGCATGCAATTACTGATTCAATTAGACTTAGACGCATTATGTCGCTAATTCTATCTTTAGAAATCATGATCGGAGTGCAAGGACCTTGCGAATTAGCAACCATGAAGCCAGCACCCAATATGACAAGTATTTCATAGGAGTTTTCTGGAACTTCTCCTAACCACGTTTTGATAAACCAAAAACCTAAAAAACAAATATTTATAAAGATCAGAGAGGCGAAAGCCGAAGATGCGTACATGCTAATCCTGAACGTACTTTGTAACGCCCCCTCTTTCTCTTCTAATAAAGAACTAAAGTGTGGCGTTAGCATGGAGACAAGAGAAGAAGTTACCTGTGCGTAAATTTCAATAAGCCTACCCGCTATTCGCAGGGGTATAATCGCGACAGCTCCTAACAAAACTCCACAGAAGATGATCGCTGCGTTATTTCTTAAATAGTTATTTATATTCATAAACATGAACCGCCCTCCCACAGCTCTGATATAATGCCAAGACTCCCTAGTGTAAGATGCAGTACCTATATCAGAAAGCATACCTATTTTAACGGAAAAGCCTATCAGTGAAAGCAGCTGTAATGCGGAAGTAATTGCAAACATTATTGCCACAAAAAATACTCCTAACCCAAGGTGCAGTCCTAACAGAATACCGATTGACCGAATGATTGTTATTAGTATCTTAATTAAGTTTAACGTCCCAAGCTTAAATTTTCCGTTTAGATACGCTTGTGCGGCCATACCTTGAAAAGTAAATATAAAATTCAAACCTAACAGAAAAAGCAAAGATGAGAATGTAACGTCGGCCTCAAAATTCAAAGAAGGTGGGAAATAGTTAAAGAAAAAAGCCGATACTGTAATAATGATTAAGAAGACAATACCTATTAAGAAAATTGCAAATAACGCTGTAGAAAACCTTTGTCTGTTAACTTCCTTTTTCTGAATGATCGGTGTTAGCTTAGACACAATCGACCCTAATCCAAACTCAAAAAGGGTGATTTGAGTAAGAATAGAGAAAATGAATGTCCACTGTCCAAAATCGTTTTCGCCAAAGCTCAAAAACATTTCCCTAAACACTAGCATTCCAAGCGTTGTTTGGATAACAATATTAATTATATTGAAAACTGCACCATTAAACAAAATACGTAACATTTAAATTCTCTAAAATAGTAAATATCGTTTTGTGAAAATTCAGAACATCTCTTTAATTAAACTACATTTTTCTTGTAAAACATTCCTTTAAACATTAATAAATATGATCTTCTTCTCTTCCATAAGTAGCTACACATAATACCAACGAATATCGCAAAAACTACGGAAACTAAAGGCGAAGAGTTTGTCCACACTTTTTGCAACAGACTTCTAGCTTGAAAATGAACTAGATAAATAAACAATGAAGACATTGCTATTACTTTAAAAAAGTTTGACAAAAGCTTTGGTACAGCTACGACTGGCATCCATAAGATAGCTAAACATGAAAAGAAAAGAAAAGAGTATTTATCCCCAAAGTCTATAATTAGAGGTTGCAGCGAAATCAAAACCACTAAGCAAGTCGTTATTAATTTTTTGAAGGTAGAATCAGATAGAGCGATAGTGCCTCCTATTGCAAACATGTAGAGCATCAAATGTGGAAGACGGTGCAACAAATCTGATGTATCAAAGATGAGTAACGACATAACTCTGAATAGATAAGAAAGAATTGTAAGAGAGAAGAAAAAAAAGAAGGCATTTTTTCTTAAATAATTTCTTAATGGATAGAATAAAAATATTAAGCTAAAAACGAGATATATTTGAATTAAAACCTCTATAAACCAAAAACTCAACCCATTCGCATAGCCAGGACCTATAAAATTACTTACCAATAATAGCCCATAAACATGGAATTCTCCGAGAACGACGTAAACAAAGGTTAAATATAAACACGTAGGAATTATTATTTTTTTAACAAAATTGAAATACGTAGAGAAAAAGTGCGTTAGGGAGAAACCGTTAGGTTCATCTAAGTTAATTTTCGGCAAGGTATATCTTACAAAATTGAAACCTGCCAAAGCTATAAGAAAAAAAGCTCCTCCAACAAAAAAGCCTACATGAAAGTGCCCCGCGACGATCGCGACTATCGACAATGCTCTCAAAATAATTGTTGTATCAACATGCACAAAAACTTTACTCATAACTTAAATTTTACTTTACGTATATATTAAAAAATTGCTAAGCACACAAAAAATAACTAAAACACGGC
>Ga0105227_100498_pt1 | contig 12515 bp, 10 predicted proteins | sample Virmet3734_803_FD_89585 | JGI IMG/M metagenome (GOLD analysis project Ga0105227, IMG submission 89585) | Marine viral communities from the Southern Atlantic ocean transect to study dissolved organic matter and carbon cycling - metaG 3734_803 | ecosystem: Environmental > Aquatic > Marine > Oceanic...
AAGAAAGGTTTCAACCGCGCCATCTGGGCGTCGGTCAGCCAGTAAAGATTGCTCATCGTTCAGGTCTCCTTGCCGATCCTGAATCACGCCAAAAGCATGAAATCAATGGGTCTGGAGCCTAGGTAGCTATGGGCCAGCACCGGACAAAGGCGACGCAACTGACTTCGCGCTTAGACACATTCTAAGGGCCGGCGATCAACTTGGTTTGCGCGACGAGCGCTCAGTGGCTGATTACGTTGCAGCCTCATGGTTATTGGGGGCTCCCGCTGAGGGTCACAATAGCAAGGTTCCCGGAACAGCGATGGCATTTGCAAAACTCCACGCCACCCTTGCCACGAGATTGAAATTGACTGTTGAGAATAAAGAGGCTGCCAGATGATGATATCGGTTCGAGACCGTGGCGGAATTTTACGTCAACACGCAGAACCTGGAAGCGGAGTTGCGTCCAATCCGTTTTCATCGGGTGATCAAGTCGGAGCAGTTGTAGCTTCCGGCTGTCACGAGTGTGTTTGCGAGAACATCTTCTCACAAGTGATGGAAAAGGTTTTGGCCGTCAAAGACACATGCGGAGGGAATGTATGTTCACTGACAGGGTTCGAAGCATTCAGGCGTCGTAATCTCGCAATTTCGGCGGACTATGCTCGCATCTACCTCATGCTTGATGGGGAGGCAAAGCGGTTGAAGTTTGCAGGGGGGGCGGCATTCGGCTCGACACACATCGGGTATGCGATGGATCTTGCATTAGAAACGCTACGTGCGATGGGTAATCCTGGGCGTCCTGGGGAAATTGATGTAGCAACCCCTGATGGAAGAGGCATTTCAAGCGATGAAGATCGCTTGCCGCTTGATTTTACAGAAGGCATGGCCTGGGTCTTCACGGGCGTGGCTTACGAAGACACGTTAACGGGGCTCCGCCGGCTAACCTATGGCAATCTCGCGATCTACATGGACTTGGGCGCTGTGCTCTGGTTTTGCCTCCTTCATGAGCAACACTTTCATTTTTTTCGTGACGGTCGTGTCGACGAGTTTATGGAGTGTTTCGACCGGTTTGTCCTCTACGTCAAAGACAACCATGCGTCCGATCACCCGGTTTATGCTGAAGGTGGGAGCTTTGGGTCGAACACAGGCGATTATCTTCGTGACGGCTTGAGAGCCTTAGCTCAAGGTGATGTGGAGGGGAGTCTCAAAGTTGTTGATCATGAGCAACGCAACATTCTGCAGCCCTACATGTACCGGATCGAGGATGAGGAGGGTGTCGCGACTCGCCTTGTGCCCGCAGCTGATATGATTCAGCTAGGTTCTGACGAAGAATTCAGCAATTTCATGAACGCCCTTGAGACTATACAGTTCGGAAACGGAATCGGCTCTGACCCACGCTTTCATGGAATTCGTGCGATCCTAAGCGCCTACCGCGAACCCTACCTGCTTGGCGAAGAACAAATTCGGCCACATCCTCAGTTTTTTGCGCATGGTGACCAACCTTTTGTTTTCCCTTCACTCGATCGTATGGAACTGATTTTACAGAACCGGATGTCCGCACCCCATGGTTTCAGGATGTCGTCCGCCATTTCGTTACAGTCGAAAACAACGCATTCCCATGGCCAGACATGCGTCAAACTTCGCCGTACCGCCGCTATCTGTTGCAACGCGGCGAGATCTCTGCCTTTAGCTCGATTGATCCCACGGTATCCCCGCCAGATACCCAAGCAATCCTCTATAGTGATCTCGCGCGTATCTGAGGAAGCTAGGTAGATGTTCAAAACCACTGCATTTATTGACCTCGCACTGCTAAGCTCGGCATTATTTGGCATAGTAGCACGTGAGGATTACCCCAAGCCACTGGTTGTCGAATTGGGAGGGCACCTCGCAGATATGAACGACACGTCGGGTAAGCCCTTGGCGGGTCTTCCAGTCCGCAATAGCGCTTTGATCCTTGAATTTGGTGCAAGCGTGAATGGGGGCGCATTGTTGGAGATACGGGACGGTACCGATCAGGTGACGATCCCTTGGGCAGCTTTGGGACTAACTATTTATGGAACCGTAGACGTGATCGACGGTTTTCGAGCCAACTATGTTGATTTCGAAAAATCGACACCTGGGCAGATTGATCCCTATGTGTTGGAGAAGCAGGCGAGCGCTGACCCAGAACGAGATATCGAAGCGATTTCAGAGGTATATGCCTCTATTTCCGAGACGTCATGGTCACTTTTGCACGATCCCTGCCCCACAACTCGCTTGGCTGCGACAGATTGTGAGGCGTCATACCCCGCGACAGGTTCATGGGATCGCGACCAGATCATTAAAGAGATCCAAGACTATATGAGATTGGTCGAGGGCGCTTATGCAAAAAACGATTACGATGCCGTTGAGCAGGTCGGGTGGCGCATTCTAGGGTCGTGGCAACTGGAGGATGGCGCCAAGCTGCAGCTCGGTGTATTTGGCCGCGCCTTCGCGCCGGTCGGAGGGCGCCCCTTGCGCCACCTTGATCCTGCCGAGATGGAATTGCGGCCGAAACTTGTTCTCGAAGCATATTCTCCAATGGTTTCGAGCCGAATTGGTGCGGTTCGCGACTGCCTCCGAGAACTACCGGATGCGGGACCGTGGTCCGCAGGATCGATGAAACCGATCACATCAGCTCTCATCAATGCCCTCGGACCGCCAATCTACGAAGGAAAGCAGCTGGATGATCCAATTGAAACAGTGGCATTGATGAAGCGTCGTCCGTCAGCGTTTCTGTACTTCTGGGACCACCGTAAGCCCACAATATGTACTGAAACGCTACAGGATGAAGCCCCAAAGTAGCGGAACATATGTAGAGCGGTTCTACATCCTTGATGCATTTGGGGCTACATCGCCTTGGCCAGATATCGAAATTCAGTGAACCGTCCGAACCTGCATTGATCATCGGCTGCCCACCGGGCGGCTTATTTATGACAGACACAGCTGGCGCAGATGTTCGGCGGCCAAACTAAGTGTCGAAAAGCGCCAATGCGTTGTCGAAGTGTGAACTGTTAGTTTTATAAAACAATGGCTTGAGATGACAGAAAGCGTCAAACTTACTGTCGTTCGACATCCAATGGGTTTAGTCAAGTCGCGGTTGAATATCGCACTCCGGAGATCGGTTTGCACAACAAACGTGATGCTTTGGGGCAATTCCCGTTGCTCCACTTTGCGATCATTCTATTACTGTTTTCGAGTTCTAAATCTGCAGGCAATATAGGCCTTCTGACTGAACGACCCACGACAGGCCTGAGACTCGGTCTTATCTCAACATCTGCGATGAAAACACAGAGTACGCATCAGCAATCTATGCCGCCTGAGCTGCTGCCTTGATCACCACACCAGTTGGTGAGCCGCTGAAATTAACAGGACGAGTTTCCTGTATCAGCGATGGTGACAATCACGTCACTCTGATGCATCAATTTCGCAACACTTCAGAAAGTGGACGTCGAGACGCCCTGTTCGCCAGTTACTTTACGTGAATCTTGGCTAAATCATATTAACTAAAATTTAATATGTCCCACAACGCGTCTGAGCCGCGCGGAGGTGCCAATGCCATTTTTCTATGTGTATAGTCCTGACGATTTCGTAGGCGGCCTGCCTTCTGAGAGCACCAATGCGACCTCAGGGTGGAACTCTCTGACGCTGAAACCAGGGGCAACACCAACTCTCATTGAGATGGTCGATGACGATGGCAACTTCGATGAAGTCGATGCGAGTCAGGTTTTGGCTGGTGATATCAGCCTTGATGGTACCACCTACGCCGCCGGGTCGCCCGTACATTCGGCCTATGACCTGATCAACAGTAGTACCGGCCTTAAGGTGACGTCACTCCATTTCACAGGTGATGGGAATAATGGCGGCCCTGTCCATGGCTTGATCGCTACAGAAGAGCTACTGCCGGGCACAACGTATACGTTTGATATCAACCGAACATCGCACCTAAAAAGCAACCCTAGCAGCGAGTATGTCGCGTGCTTCACTCCGGGCACGCGCATCGAAACGCAAAATGGCGCGGTGCCCATTGAGGCCTTGCAGCCGGGTGACATGATTGCCACCAGAGATCGCGGATATCAGCCCTTGCAGCTCCTGCTGCGCACATATGTTTCCAGAGAACGGCTTGTTACTCACCCCAACCTGAGACCAATACGCATAACAGCGGGCGCTCTTGGCTTGGGCCTGCCAACACGCGACCTGCTCGTCTCACCTCAGCATCGTTTCTTGACCATCTCGCCCATTGCCAAGCGCATGTTCAGCAGAGAGGACATTCTTGTGTCGGCCAAACGGCTGACGGCGCTTCCTGGAATTTTTGTGCAAGACAGTGATGACCCGGCTACATATTTACATTTTGTGATGGAGCAACATGAAGTGATCTTTGCAGACGGAACCCCAACAGAGAGCTTCTATTGCGGGCCAATGGCAGTGCATCTGTTGGATGAAGCCGCCCGCGTCGAGATCGACGCGTTGTTTCCCGGCTTGACTACATCTTCTGAGATTCCAAAACCTGCTCGAACAATTCCCTGCGGCAGCCAGCAGAAAAAACTGATCGAGCGACACAGAAAAAACCGCAAAGCACTCCTCAACTACGCATGCTGATCGAGGGCAACAGGCTATGGCTTGCCCCTTCTTTCAGATCTACAGGTAAACACAGTTGGCGCTTCAACTGCGGATCACCAACATTGCTCTTGGCGCACGAGCACATCTCCCTTTTGTGCATTCATCCTTGATGGTGGATCAGGTATCGATTTCATCTTGATTGATCTGCGGGCAGCGGGTAGATCAGCTTTCGCTTCGCCTCAATAGCTCAGCTGGTAGAGCAGGTCCTTCGTAAGGACAAGGTCGGGGGTTCGAGTCCCTCTTGAGGCACCACTCACACCGTTGGTAGTGGTCATGCTCGCTCAATTACCTGCAGAACATGGGTTATTCACATAGGCAGGCGGCTGCCGCTTGCCTATGAAGCGTAAAAATGCGCATGTTGTTACGCATATTTTCCGCATTTAGAGCGTGGTGCGTAATTCATGGCGACGTTTCGCAAAACCAAGACAGGATGGCGGGCCGAGGTGGCCAGAGCGGGTGTGCGCGCCAGCAAGGTATTCCCATCGAAGAGGGAAGCGCAAGATTGGGCCAGCCGCAAGGAATATGAGATCCTGAACGGGTCGAAGATCGCCGCCAAGATGAAGTTGCGCGATCTCTTTGAACGGTACGCCCGTGAGGTGAGCTCGAAAAAGCGCGGCTATAAGTGGGAAGCGCTTCGCTTGAACCGATGGGGCCAATCCGATCTTGGCGACAAGATCCTCTCCGAACTCTCACCTGCAGATTTCGCCGCTTGGCGTGACGCCCGATTGCAAAAGGTGGCACCCTCGACAGTGCGGAGAGAGATGACCCTCATGGGGTCTGTATTCTTCGTGGCTCGGCGGGAGTGGGGATTGATGGGAGATTCGCCTCTGACCGATGTGCGCAAGCCGCAAGAGTCAGCTGCGCGGGATCGCTTGCCGACGAACGCGGAGCTAGAACGGCTTGAGCTCTCCGCAGGCAATGACCTCAAAAACGCGACGGCGCGCGCGTTTCATGCATTCTTGTTTGCCGGAGAAACCGCAATGCGCGCCGGGGAGATCATCGGCATGAAATGGGAACACATCGACCTCGAGCGCCGGGTTGTGGAGCTGCCTATGACGAAGAACGGCACCTCGCGACAGGTTCCGCTTTCACGCCGCGCGGTGGAAATGCTGGAGGTGCTTCCAGAATTCGATCCCGTGTTTGGCCTGGATTCGCGGCAGTTAGACGTTCTGTGGCGCAAGGTGAGGGATCGGGCTGCCGTTGGGGGGCTAACGTTTCACGACTCGCGCCATTGGGCTATCACTCTACTCGCCAAGAAGCTCGATGTCATGGACCTGGCACGGATGGTCGGCCATCGAAACGTAAATCAGCTTCTGACCTACTACAACGAGAGCGCCGAAAACCTTGCGAAGCGGCTTGATCAATGATCGTGGGAAGCTGTTAGGTGTGGGCGCATGCAATCAGCGCCTGTGTGCACGCAAACTTGTTACCCAGATAACGACGAGTACTGGCAGAGTACCCATCGCCCCACATGCTGCACCCTACTCAAAGGTCAGCTAAGCGCAGGAATCTAGTCCCTGCAAAACTGCAAACAATTGCCAACTTTCGAGGCAGACAACCCAAACCAAACGTTCATTCAGGATCAGCTTGCTGAGGTGCGGCCTTCTATTTTGGGCATTCGCTGCCGTCGCAAAATCCAAAAGTAAGCGAACTGAGATTCAGAGTGATGAAGAGGACTTCGGCCAGGCGAAGTTAGCTGATCCAACTCTTGAAAGCTGGTTTTGCGAGCTAAATTTCTATCAGACTTGCTCCACTGATGAAAAATGTGGAAGATAGCGATAGATCTTTTCGAAATCACTTCTTTCTCTGCAAGGTATCCATTCAATTTCAGTATTGGCTTCGAGTCCAGGAACTCGCCGCTCCATCTCTTGAATTTCAACGGGTGTCACCAGAGGCACTTTTATGCGGAATGGCTCCTCTCCGGTCCGAACAAATGGTAGGCCCTCAAAGTCACAGAGACTAAATTTTTCCAGATCACTCTCACATAAAATGATCCAAGCGTAGGTTACCATCGGCGATCCATCTTTGTACCGGAAGAAGCAAACTTGCTTGAGCATTCGCTTTTGTCTTGCTTCAGCGACGCCTGCATCAGCATCGGAGATGGCCTTTTCGATGATTGAATTAAGAGTGGTGCGGCAGAAATTTGCATATATGTGACCTTGGAACTCCGAAAGTTTCACGCCCTCTTCGAGGAAATCAGGAAACTCTCCTTGCAGACGGTCTGCTTCCTTTCGTCCTTCCTTTGGATCTGTTGGAAAATGTGTCGTAAATGTCGTGGCGAGCAAGGAGCCACTCGATGCCTTTCCGGCGATCAACGACAGATCGTTTGCGATATCTCTGCTAAAGGCATCATCGTAATCCATCCACACGATAGATTTCTGAGAAAAATCTAGACTCGGCAGCACAGCCTTTGAGTTTCCGAATTTAAGATGCACACAATCGAACGGCTTGTTGCGTTCAAACCTTTTTTTTTCATTTTCATCATCCACATCTTCAATACTTATTAATTTTGATACACCTAACGCCTTATGAACCATCTTAAAATCGACGAAGGCGACCGATCCGAGTCCTACATATTGATAGTTCTGTATCGGAGAAAACTGCATCCTCTTAAATAAATCAATTAACATGCTGCGTTCGCAATGCTTAGCAGGTCTCAATCGGTAGTCTATTTTATTGAATGTACCAGTCAATTCAATCATCCTCAACAAGAATGCTATTGGCATAGTCGAAGGTTTTTTCACCAAGCTCTCTATAGCTTCCAGCTGACATTTCTTTTTTGAGTGTGTCTGCTACACTGCGCGGCTTCCGGTATGAAATCGTCGCCATTCTGGGGCCTCTCGCAACGGCTGTGGTATAAGTGAAAGCTGGCTTCTCTTGCACTCGTTCGAGAGGAACCTTCGGAGCAGTGTTAACAGCGTGAGTCAGAATTTTATCGTTATCTTCAAGGTCATTTTCGCCATCGAGTTCGTTTAGAAAATCAATGACCGGACGCGTTATTTCGATAATTCGTGCAATAAGCAGGCGATAGGCGACACTCTCCAGGTCCAAGTCGGTCTTGGTCGTGTTCCACGGCAACAAACTGGCATCGTTCGAGTCCAAAAAAGCGTATCCTCTAAAGCGTGCAAACTGACCGTGGTATTTTGGAATTTTCGTCCCGCCGCTCGATATGTCATCCCAGCCGGTTGTTTTCCCTTGGTCCGCGCTTAAAATGCATCGACCGTTGCAAAAAACATACCATCCTGCATCTGCTTTACTTGATGAACCAACACCTGCGTAGAGCCTAGTAACTAGCGGCGCAGTTCCTCCGATTTCGTCTTCATATTTTACGAATGCCGGTGCCATCGTTTCATCGCTCGTAAGCTGCCATTCTGAAGAGATTATCGCCTCCCCATTTAGTGAGATTTGCAACCCTTGCCGCATGGGATGCTGATGTTTCACTCGAATTTCTTGCCGTACCTTCTTTTCGAAGTACGTTAGCCCAAACGTCGAGCTTACACTCGGATCAAGTTCAGTCACACAGATTTCAGTCCCAGTTTCATCCTCTAAAAAAGACCTTTCCTCAAGTCCTTCCAAATCAAAATCCCAGTTGATATTGTCAGAAACCCAATTATTGACGTCTACTAAGATCTTAAAGGTCGAATTAGGCTCCACTGAGCAAACAGAGAACTTATTTCCAAACTTAAACAATGCTCTCTTCATACCAATTCCAAATTGCCCCACCGAATGCGAAGTGCTTTCAAATCCTTCCGCTCGACCAAATTTGAACGCATACTTCTTCGCAACGTCTAGTGGGATTCCACCGCAATTGTCTTTCACTTCGAAGTGATTTTCATCGAAGTTGATGGATACACTAAGGCCATTGTAATCCGCGCTGATCCCGGGTCGAAGTCTTTTTGCACCGTCAATGCAATTGTCTACCAAATCATGGATGGCTTCATTTAGTAAGATGTCCTTGGTGATAATACTCACAAAGAAGCTCTTGGTCGGTGAAGCATCTACTTTGTCGCTTCGTTCTTCAGAGGGGACAAATCTAGCCATTGGATGTCTCTACAGTTGAATCAATACTTTCGACATTGATTGTGACCTCAAACGGTGAAAGATGGCAACAACCTGTTCCCACATGAAACCGAAGTTGCATATTTTCGTCCCCAAGACAGCATGCTGATTAGGTCAGAACATACGATCAATTGAAGACGGTAGGGGTGTGGAAAGTGGCCTTGAAGGTACACCCCGGGACCGCTGTCTTAGTGCGTCGCAACTCGACACCAAGAGGAAGAAGCTACTTTTATTAGCGGGCGCGCGTCGTCGAATGCAAGCCAAGCTCCCGCTTGCACAAACCATGTCGACGATTAGAGTACAGTTCCGGCTTCCCTTGCGCTGGTTAGGGTAGTGGCCAATCCGATCAACATCGAATAAGCGCCATGCTAGTCTCGCAGAATTTAAGAAAGTCAACGGTAGGGCCATGAAGAAAAGACCGATCGCAATCGAACTGTTCGCAGGAGCCGGTGGCCTGAGCCTTGGCTTCGAACAAGCCGGTTTCGATGTGCGTGCAGCGGTTGAGATCGACCCCGTCCATTGCGCGGTTCACAAGTTCAACTTTCCGCACACAACTGTTTTGGCAACCTCGGTGGATGGCCTGACTGGAATGCAGATCCGTAAAGAGGCGGGCTTGGGTGACGCCGTGATCGACTGCGTGTCCGGCGGAGCTCCCTGTCAGGGTTTCTCTATGATCGGGAAGAGGGTGCTAGACGATCCGCGGAACAGACTGGCGATGGAGTTCCTCCGGATTGTTCGCGAACTCGACGCCACCAGCTTCGTGTTTGAAAACGTCAAGGGTCTAACCGTGGGCAAGCACATACGCTTCCTCAACGAGCTCGTAGAGGCCTTCCGAGAGGCTGGATACGAATGTAGGATGCCTTGGAAGGTTCTTAACGCCGCGCATTTTGGCACTCCACAGGCACGTGAACGGCTAATCCTCATGGGAGTTAAGGCTGGGTGTTCTATGCCACAATATCCAGCCCCCCTAACCAACATCAGCGGTCGACCACAAGCATTTGAAGGCCTCCCCTACGGACCCAACTGCGAGGATGCTTTGGGTGACCTACCAGACGCCGAAAGCTTCGACACACTTAAAAAATCCGACAGTGTGAAGACGACGCGCCTAGGTACGCCTTCATCTTACGCTGCGGAACTACGAGGGCTCGCAAACGAAAGCTGGCATTTCGGTTACGTTCGCGAATGGGATGAGGCCTCGCTAACCTCTAGTGCCAGAACCACCCACACAGAAATTTCCCGCTCCAGATTTGCCGCGACTGCGCCCGGATCAGTCGAGCCGATCAGCCGTTTCTTCAAACTTTCCCATGACGGCGTCGCTAACACTCTACGTGCTGGTACAGATGGCGCGCGCGGCGCTTTCACGAGCCCTCGGCCCATCCATTACCGCTATCCGCGCTGCGTAACTGTGCGGGAAATGGCTCGCTTGCACGGCTTCCCAGACTGGTTCCGCTTCAACGCGACCAAGTGGCATGGAGCGCGCCAGATAGGCAATTCGGTGCCGCCGCCATTGGCCCGAGCCGTGGCCGGAGAAATGATAAAGGCACTCGGTTATACACCCTATCGGCCCGAAGGCGCCTCTGCACTGGGTGACACTCGCCTCTTGGAGATGGACCTATCCTCCGCATCGGCACATTTTAAAGTCCCAAAGATGCCCTCGAAGCGAGACCGCAAGAGCGGTGCTACCAAACGTCGACAGATCGATATCGAACGAGAGCGCTTGAGCGCAGATACGGACAACGTGCATGGCTAAGCAGAACCGCTACAGCGCAGTAATTGAGAAGATCTTTCTTGAACGCCACACGCCGGACAGTGTCCTACTTCCATTTACTAGGGAAGACCTAGAGGCAACGTCGGCCGAGCTTGGGCTACGATTGCCCAAGAATCTTGGCGACATTCTGTATTCCTTCCGGTTCCGAAATAAGTTGCCGCAAACCATCTTGGACACCCAGCCCCCAGGGCTGGAATGGGTGATCCAGCTGGCCGGGCGTGCGAATTACCAGTTTCGCCTAGTGAAGTACAATCGAGTAGTCCCGCGCGAGAACCTGGCACATATTGCCATTCCTGATGCGACGCCAGAAATTATCCGAGCCTATGCATTGGATGATGAGCAAGCTCTGCTAGCCATCGTCCGCTACAATCGGCTTATCGACACCTTTCTAGGCCTGACAACATATAGTCTTCAGAATCATCTTCGCACGACAGTAAAGGGCATAGGGCAAATTGAAGTCGACGAACTATATGTCGGCCTCGACCGCCATGGCTGCCACTATATAATCCCCGTTCAGGCGAAAGGTGGGAAAGATCAAATCGGTATTGTTCAGGTAGAGCAAGACATCCGATTTGCTGAAACTAAATTTCCAGATATGCGCTGCCGAGCGATTGCTACCCAATTTATGGCTGACAACGTAATCGCCTTGTTTGAGCTTATGGTTCAGGACGACGAGATCAGAGTTGTTGAAGAGCGGCACTATAAGCTTGTGCCCGTCTCCGAGTTGGATCAAAGCGCAATACGCTCGTATCGCGTGTAGAGTTGAAGATATATTCTTGCTCACATCCCGATTGAGGTGACTTCATGATGGTTGCAACTTCTAATCTGAAGACGCAAGCGGGCAAATAAAACGCTCGAATTTAGCAAGAACCGCTTAATCATTGAAGAATATAGACCTTCACAGACACCTGCGCGGTCCTGTCGCTCCTCGGCAGTTATTGTACTGCCCCCTTTCTGCGGATACTGATTATTCATGCGATACGCAGAAAATGTCAGCTATCCGTACTCAGTACGGGTCACACCAAGTCCGGTGGTGTGGTCCCCAGAAACACCGACTTCAACCGCTCGCAAGGTGTCGTTCGCACTCACTGCGAAGGTCGGCCTTCCCGCCACCTATAGAACTCGCCAATTGATGCAGGTGCCGAACCCATGTCGTGCTCGGGCTGCCCGCAGTCAGATACCATTTCCAAGAATGCGAGGGTAATGCCCCGCATGCGTAGCCTCAATCGGTAGGAGAATGCACGTCGGCTATAAAACTTGCCTGCTAGAGCTTACACGCCGGCCATGAACAGCGTTGATGCAGAGAGATTTCACTCTTCGCTTCCACTCATGGTTAAATTAGCTGAGTTGGACACGACGGGTCTTGCCGCTTCCGCTGGCTTTCAGTTCTCCACTATTGATCTTACGCCGGATGGTAGACGGGTCGCACTTCAGGATGCGTGCAGCCTCGGGAATGGATAGCCAATCCTCCCGACGCGACAACTCCGCCGATGCGAGAAGCTTTTCGATCTTGGTGAGGCGATCAATGAGGTCACTTAGTGCGCCAGCATCAACCGCGATGAGTTGTTGGGTCATATGCTATCCTTCATTGCTGCGAGAGCTATCATGTCTTTGGGTCTGTATCGTGAGTGTTAGTCAGCGCGTTGCCGGCGCGATGGATTGGCCGTTGTAGGGGCAATCGGCACGGCCATCGCTGGCGCGGCGGGGTACGCGCGCAGAGGCGGTCTTGATCCAGCTACGCAGCGCGCTTTGGCGGGATGTGCCGGTGCTTTGAATACCCATCAGATCCACCAGCCAGAGCGCCTCATCATAGACCCATGCATCTGACATTGGAGCAGTGATGCGCCCACCAAGGTCTGAGAATTGCTCGGATCTCTGATGCATCGGTGTCGCTCTGAGCGTCTCCGCTGCGGCATAGAGCGCGAGGGTGTTGATCGCGGTGGATGACGCGCGGGCGGTGGGCAACTTGGAGGATTGATCCGCCCGCGCCAGATCCGCACCGCGAGAGCTGTGCGAAACCTCGGTGTTGGCTACGCTGCGCAATCCTCCAACGCGGCGCAGATGTTCATTG
>Ga0105227_100506_pt1 | contig 12258 bp, 12 predicted proteins | sample Virmet3734_803_FD_89585 | JGI IMG/M metagenome (GOLD analysis project Ga0105227, IMG submission 89585) | Marine viral communities from the Southern Atlantic ocean transect to study dissolved organic matter and carbon cycling - metaG 3734_803 | ecosystem: Environmental > Aquatic > Marine > Oceanic...
CTGCTGGTTCTGTTTCTACTGAGTGGATGCCAAAGTTTTCCACCTCCCGAGAGTGCCCAGGCAGACACGGAGCAGGAGCTGGTAGTGCCCTTTGTTCCCCAGGAAAAATACCAATGCGGTCCCGCGGCCCTGGCCATGATGCTGCAATGGGCCGGCAAGCCGGTGACGGTAGACAGTCTGGTGGACGAAGTGTGGCTCCCGGAGCGGGAAGGCAGCCTGGGAATCGAATTGCGTGCTGCCGCGCGCAGTCGCGGCCTGATGGCATACCCGGTAGAAAACAGCCAGGCGCTGTTTACGGAACTGCAGGCAGGCCGCCCGGTACTGGTGCTACAGAACCTGGCGCTGCGCCGCTGGCCCCAGTGGCATTTCGCCGTGGTCACCGGCTATCGGGACCAGGGCAACACCATGGTGTTGCACAGCGGCACCGATGCCGGCAAGACCACCCACTGGAACCGCTTTATCCGGACCTGGGCCCGCGCGGATCAGTGGGGCTTTACCCTGGTTGAGCCCGGTCAGCTGCCTGCCAGTGCGGAACCGGACACCCTGTTCCGGGCCATTTCCGCCCTGCCCGATGGCGATGCCTTCTGGCCCGCCGCCGTGGCGGCGTTCCCGGACAGCGGCAAACTCTGGTTCGGACACGGCAACAGCCTGTGGAAACGGGGACAGCAGCACAAGGCGCTGGATGCCTTTCGCACCGCCACCGAGAAAGCGCCTGACTTTGCCGCCGCCTGGAACAATCGCGCCTACGCGGAACAGGCCCTGGGCAATAAAAAAAGCGCCAACGACAGCATCTGCCGCGCCCATGCATTGGCGCCCGGGGATCAGACCATCCGCGACAGTGTGGCTGAGCTAGCCGGTCAGTCCTGTTCTTCTTCTGCGGACGCCCCGTCGGCGGAAGGCTGTTGCGCCGCTAACTGATTCCGCTGCTCGCGCAGTTTTGCCAGCTTGGCCTCCCCTTCTGCCAGATGCGCCTCGCTGATGCCTTCGGCGCGGCCTTTGGCAATCATCGCTTCCAGTTTCGGAATACGCTGATCAACGGCACTGGCGAACGAGGCATACACGTTCTGTTTCTGGCGCTGCTCGTACTGTTGATACAGCGCCGGATCGGCCAGCTCGGCCGCACTGGGCGGCTCACGCAAATCCGTACGCGGAGCCAGCGGCGGTGTACGCGGATCGCCATGGCGCATGCCTTCACGCAAGGTCTTCACCGCTTGTGGCGAAGGCATCGGCCCGGCAGCGGCGTGGTCAAGTCGGGAGGCCCGGGATGGCCGCTGCCGTTCCGCCACGGTGTCAATCATGGGCAACGCCGTGGCCGCTTTTTCCTGCCCTTTCTGCACCGGGACCTCGACCGCCGTGCTGTCATTGGTCACCTCCGGTAGCGGCGCCTGTGCTGCGTTCGGTAAACACCTGGCCATCACCAGGGCCATCGCGCCCAGCAACAGGGCGATGAGTAGCGCTTTCATCACAGCACCGCCGGATTGATTCGAAGTGATGCCTGCTCGGTGACTTCCGCCAGCAGGCTCTGGAAGCGTTGTTGCAACAGCTCCTGAGCCACCGCCCGACCCGCACGGTAGCGCACTGATTCGCTATCCAGGCTCTGGTAGCCAGTGACTTTTTCTTCCACCAGAAACAGTTCCCAGTAGGGGGCCCCATCGGCACCAGGGCTGCGAAACGGGGGGGACACTGCGCCCTCAGGCTGCACAAACGCCAGTGCCCGGGTCCAGTGATCCTGCCGGGATTGCCGATCAATCCAGCCCAGATCGCCGCCCTGTTCCCGGTCCGGTGTCACGGAGTAATCCGCAACTGCCTGGTCAAACGACAAGCCATCCTGGATCAACGCATACACCCGATCTGCCTGCTGCTGACTACTCACTCGCAGGTGCCGTGCACGCACCCGCTCCACACGGATGAATTGTTCCCTGTTCGCCGCGTAGTAATCGGCGATCTGCCCATCGCTCACCTGGGCTGCCAGCTCCCGCAGTTGCGGGTTGTCGTCATGGATGTCCTGCATCAGTCCCATGTCATGCATCAGACTCTCCCGCTGCAGGGCATCATCGATGCTGCGATCCACCGCGGCGATGGCCGCAGAGGACAGGCCGGCCTGTTGCTCAAACCAGTAAAACACGTAGGCCATGGTCAGCTGCTGTTTCACCGCTTCACGCATAAAATCCAGGTTGAGGTTATGCATCTGCACCTTTAACTGGATGTTCTGCCGGCGGTACAGATCCCGCAGGGTCAGGGTCTGTTCCGGCTGGTCGTCAGCAAAGCGATAGCGGGCCAGCACATAGTTGCTGGCTGCTTGCTGCTGATCGTCAGTCATGGTGCTGTAAAGCGCCTGCTCCAGGGTCAGCATGGGCGCCAACGCCTCACGGGAGAGAGCCAGCGGCGCGGTCAGGCTATCCAGGCTGTTGCCCATCCCATCCTCGTTAACCGCTTTGCGCAGGGCATCGGCATAGGCGGTACGAATCAGTTTGAAGCGCTGTTGTTCATGGCGGGTGACAGGGTCATAACCCACCCGTTCGGGATGGGCATGATGGTCATCCCGGGCGTTGGCCACCGCCGCCAGAAGACGGTTTTCCACCAGTCCCTTGAGCACTCGCTCCCGGCTTATATCCGGCTCGCTGCGCCGGGCCGCTGCCACGAACACATCCAGCGTGGCGGAGGGAATCACATCACCATCCACCCGGGCAGCCACGGTGTCGGGCAAGGGTCCCCACTGCTGCCAACCTGCATAGCCGCCCACGGCGACAACTGCCAACACAATGGCCAACATCCATCGGTGCATTGCCATGGAAGTTTTCCTCTAACGTCTAACCTTGGGGAGAAAACCGGCCCGCTTACGAGCCGGTTCGCGGCCCATCACGGGTTTACCTGATGGGCCGCGTGGTTCAGCAGATGCACCACCATGGCGATGGCATTGGGAATCACCGTCTGCGCCACCTGCACGCGATCGGAATGGTCGGTGCTGGACAGCACGATACCGCCGTTGCCATAAGCCAAGGCGCCCCCCTCGGTGAGCAGTGGGCGGATGTCCGTACCCGTGGGAGACAGCGGCGTAAAATTCTGCAGGGCCTGATCCACCAGGGCGGTGTCATTCAGGTTTTCGCTGTCGTAATAATCCGCCACCCAGGATTCCCAGCCGCTATGGTTCAGGGCCGAGGTGGTCCACACATGGTGGGGCTGCAACAGATCGGTGGTGTGCAATACAAAGCCCAGGGTCTGGGCGGTGGGCTGGCTGAGGAACTGGCTGTACCAGTACTGGCCCAGGTTATCGATGGGCTGGAACGGCATTTCCTCGAAGTCATCGTACATGGACTTGCTGGAATAGCTGCCCTGGCGATAGTTGGCCTCGGTAATCCCGTAGGTGTTGTACTGCGAATCGTCCGACCACCACCAGCCGCTCATTCCACCGGAACCATCATCCAGGTAATCACCATACAGCCAGGACGCGGCCAGGTTATCGATATCGCCCCAGACCGTGAGCAGGTCATAGTTATAACCGCCCAGATCATTACCGTGCACGTCGGAACTGCGGGTGTGATTCTGGAAGTGCCAGTAGGAGGTATAGTTCACCAGTGAAGCACCGGCGTTGAATACCGGGGCGTAAACGCAATCACCGGTGACCGCGCCACACAGATAGGTGTCCTGGAAGTCATCCACATCGTAGGCACCCTGGCCAATCACCTCGGCAAACTGCTCCATGGTATAGCCTGCAGCATTGACCCAGGCCTTGAGGCGGTTGTACTCGGTATTGCCCGGGTGGTTTTTCATGTATTCCACCGCATCAATGGCAATGCGCTTGTGGGTAATCTGCTGAAACGCCTGGGCAGGCGCAGAGATAACAACGGCAGCCAGCAGGCCGCAGAGTGCGATCTTGTTCATGGGTCCCCTCCCAATGCTTATGAAGTTTGTTGTGCTTATTGATCAAACAATAAACACACTGGCCCTGACACCCTAGGACGTAGCCGGACAAAAAATGGACATTTTCTGCCACGAGGGTTCACGGGTTGCCAGCGCGGCCTTCAGCCTGCGGTGAAGAGATGACGGGAGGGTGTCATCATGAATCTGGGGTGCGCAGGGCCCGATTCAGGATACACTCGCTACCCCATGGGACCGGTGAGACAACGGCTGCGTGGTCTGCAACGCCTTGCTAAGCTTGTTCTGAGCCCGAGAAAATCCGTCTTGGATCACATGTATTGCCCTCCCGGACCCATTACACTCGGCAACACATGGTCAACACTCTTTGATTGCCCGTCACAGCCCTTGGAGCCTTCAGGTTATGGATCGACGTCTGGCCCTTATTCTGCTCATTTTCCTGCCTGCCCTTGCCCAGGCTCAGATCGGGGGTTTTTCCCTGCCCGGCGTCGGCGATCTGGAAAAGCAGATCACCGAAAGCGCCGAAAACAGTGCTGACGGTACCAACACCGACAAGAAACTTCTCGAGCGCACCCTGGAATTGCGCCGGGAAGTGGACAGCAATCAACAAACTATCAAGGATCTGGAAACCTTCGCTCGCCAGGCTGCCACACAGCGGGCCCGACTGAACGCCGAACTGGCCGAGGCTCGCCAGCAACAGGACAAGGACTGGTCGGCACAATACCAGGACCTGTCCCTGCAGGCCCTGGTGGAAAAACTGACCAGCCGGCTGGATGCACTGGAAAAAAACCAGAGTCGGCTGGCGGAAGTGAACAGCGAACTGACCCGGACCCAGACCCTGCCCGAGCAGGCCCAGAATGTGATCAGCAAAGCCATGGAGCGTATGGATACCATCCGCTCCCGGCTGAATGAGGGCACCGACGAGAACGGCGAGCCTCTCAGTGAAAAACAGGAGCAGGGGCTCAATATCGAGCTGCGTGCCCTGGAAACCCGCATTGAGCGCTTCAATCAGGAACTGTCCGTGGTCGACAAGAAACAGGATGTCGCCCGCCTGGAACAGCAGCTGTTGCGTACCGAGCAAGCCACCCTGGAAGCCCAACTGGATGCCGTACAGCCCCTGATCCAGCAACGCCGCATCAATCAGCTGCAGGACATGGCCAATGCGCCGGAATCGTCCCTGCCGGAAAGCGTACTGGACAACAAGCGTATCAAGGCTGCCATCGCCGAAAACCAGGCCCTTCGCGAACAGCTTGCCACCACCAGCCAGGCGGTGAACGGCCTGCTACGTGGCGCCATCGACACCAAAACCCAGCTCGACAAGGCCCGTGCCCTGTCCAGCACCGTCAACGACCAGATCCGCCTGCTGGACGGTAGCCTGCTGTTGTCACGGGTGTTGTACCAGCAACAGAAGCGTCTGCCACAAAGTCAGCCGGACATGGACCTGCAGAAAAATATTTCGGATGCCCGTCTGGAGCAATTCGAACTGGAGCAGAAGATCCAGTCCCTTGATAACTCCCCCTTGCCGGAACAGGAAAAACTCAAGGGCGAACTTACCGCGGATATGGAGCGCGCCTTTACCATCCTGCATCGGGAACGTCGGGAACTGTACGACCAGCTCAACCAGGAACTGGGCCGCCAACTGGCCATCCTCACCCGGACCCAGTTGAATCAGGAGCAGCTGAACAAGGTGTCCCGCAGCCTGCACAAGATCATCTCCGAGCAAACCTTCTGGATGCCCAGCACCCAGCCGGTCAGCCTGGAGTGGCTGGGCAAATTGCCCGGCCACATTACCCAGCAACTGCAGGACATGCCCTGGAAAGCCCTCTGGCAAGGCAGCCGGGACTTGGTGACCGGGAAGTGGGGCTGGCTGATTCTGGCCCTGATCCCCGCGGTGACCCTGATACTGCTGCGACCGCGACTGAAAAAGCGTATCGACACCATGAACCAGGATGTGGGTTTCCTGCGCCGCGACAGCCAGCTGCATACGCCGTTAAGCCTGTTCTATACCGTGCTGATATCCTCGCCGGCGCCTATCGCTTTGGGGATTATCGCCGCTGGCCTGTGGCGCCAGCCCAGCACCATCACCAGTGTACTGGGCGCCGCCTTTGCCCAGCTTGCCTTGCTCTGGCTGGTATTCGAAATGCTCTACCGGCTGCTGAAAAGTGGCGGTATCGCCCAGCGCCATTTCCGCTGGGACAACGAGCATAATCAGCATATGCGCCGCCGCCTGGCCCTGACCGGCCTGGCCATTATTCCCATGACTTTCATCATCGCCTTTGGCGACCAATGGCCCGCCCAGCTCAGCAACGATCGCCTGGGACTGGTCATCATGGTAGCCAGCCTGATTGTGGTGATGATCAGCTTGCCCTCAGTGGCACAGAGTTACCCGGGCCGGCATTACAGCCGTACCATGAAGGGCCTGTCCACCGGACTCTGCGCCGCCGCGCCCCTGATCCTCACGGTGCTGATCGGCATCGGCTATTACTACACCTCGGTTCGCCTGGCCGGGCACATGATCTACAGCCTTTACCTGGTGGTCCTGTGGATTCTGCTGGATGCCGTCGCCGTGCGGGGGCTCGCCGTTGCCGCCCAGCGACTGGCCTACCGCCGTGCGGTGGCCCAGCGGGAAGCCGACCAGAAGGGCTCGGACACCTCCTCAGCTGCCTCGGAAGCGGTGGAAGTCGAGGAACCGCAGCTGGACCTGAAACAGGTGAACCAGCAGTCCCTGCGCCTGATCCGCCTGGCACTGATTGCCGGTATCGCAGTGCTGGTTTACTGGGTATGGGCCGATGTCTTCCATGCCTTCTCCTACACCGAAAACATCGTGCTCTGGGAAACCGCCGATGCCGCCGGCCAGGCCGGCAGCACCTCGCCCATCAGCCTGGGCGATGTGATGACCGCCTTGATCATTGGTGCGGTCACCTTCCTGCTGGCCAGCAACCTGCCCGGCCTGCTGGAAGTGCTGGTGCTGTCACGGATGGACCTGCGCCAGGGCACCAGCTACGCCACCACGACCCTGCTCTCCTACGTGATCGTGGGCGGCGGCATCATCATCACGTTCGGCGCCCTGGGCCTGAGCTGGGACAAAATGCAGTGGCTGGTTGCGGCCCTGGGGGTGGGCCTCGGCTTTGGCCTGCAGGAAATCTTTGCCAACTTTATCTCCGGCATCATCCTGCTGTTCGAACGCCCTATTCGTATTGGCGATGTGATCACCATCAACAACCTGGACGGCACCGTCAGTCGCATCCGCATCCGCGCCACCACCCTGATTGACTTCGACCGCAAGGAAATCCTGGTGCCCAACAAGGTGTTCGTCACCGAGCGACTGATCAACTGGTCCCTGTCCGACACCGTCACCCGCATCATCATCAAGGTGGGCTTCGCCTACGGCTCCGACCTGCAGAAATGCCGCGACGTTCTCATGCAGGCCGCCCGGGAAAACAAACGGGTGCTACGGGACCCGGAACCGGTGGTGTTCTTCCTTAGCTTCGGTGCCAGCACCCTGGACCACGAACTGCGCGTCCACGTGAATGACATCGGCGACCGCCTGGCCGCCACCGACGAACTCAACCGCCATATCGATGCCCTGTGCAAGGAACACGACATTGAAATCGCCTTCAGCCAGCTGGATATCCATATCCGCAATGGTGATGGCGACAAGCTGTGTATTGAGGGGGAAAAGAAGGAAAAGTCTGTACAGCAAGACGATAAGGGCCAGGCACCCAAAGCCAACGACGGCGAGCATAACGAAAGTAACGACCCTCGCTGAACCCATAGGGCGGAAATACCCAACCGGATATTTCCGCCCTATGGCGCCCCTCCAGCAGTCACGAGAACGAAATAACTACTTCCAGCCCTGCTGCCAGCTCGACGCATCTCTCAGTGCTTTCCAATCAATAGCCTCTGAACGGTTTGATATCACCGCCTCTATCAGGCAGTGAACAACCTCACCCTCTTCATCAAATTCGACCTCAGTCACCAGAAAATGCTTTTCTTTCTTTACTGGCCTGACCGCAGTCCACTTGCTGTGAAGCAACTTTCTGGGATTGATTTTATTCATTGGCACTCTTCAATTGACATCAACGCCCGCCATCATGCGCTCGTCGCATGCATGGCATTGTTATACATTTAGCGCTTCACTAATTGTTAGCACATTAATTCCGGCCCTTTTGGAAACCTTATACATACCCTTGTCCCTTGTAACCAAAGGCAACCCCAGTTTCTTTGCCATGACCATATAAATGCTATCTCCCGCTTTTGCATATGGGATATCCACTTCGAAATAGTTTTCAATGAACTTATGATCAATTGGCTGCGGGGTGATCTGCAAACCCTTAACTTCCTCATTAAAGGGTGATTTGATTGTTCGACCTTCTACCCGAGTCATTCTCTTCATTGCGCACTGTATTTCAAAGAAACCATGCATGGGCATGACGACCCGGAAATTTTTTCTTTTAGGATCTTAACGAGGTCACGCGCCTCGACATGCTGCTCAGCATCAGAATCAAATGCATGAATAACCACACAGGCATCCAAAATTATTACTTTGCGATCCACATCCCCCCCTATGTATAACGCCGCCAGCACGCGCGGCTTTGTAGTGTAGGCGAAGCCGCAACGAAAAAGCCGTCGCCGTGCCTGGCCTTGTTAGCTGTAAATGGCACGTTGCAGCGACTCTACGCTTGGCGCCAACTCTCCATTTCTGAGCGCCATAAGCTTGCTTTTCAGTGAATTAAACTCAACAAGGGTGATTAGCTCTTCCCGATATAAAAGCCGAATGAAATCATCAGCATCTTTATCATTTTTCATTGAGTTCGCATCAAAGCAAGCAGCAACGATATTTCGGTACGAATTATCGCCGCCTTTTGCTTGAGGAGTGACATGATCCAAGTAGCAATTATCAGTTGATATTTTGCGCCCCGTATAAAAGCACTTGAAACCCTCTCGCTCAAGAATGCTTTGGAGCAACCTTCTATCTTTATAAAAATCTAGCTCCTCAATCTTTATCTCACTGGGCGGAATTTCAACTTGCTGGAGAAACGGCATCTGACTGGGCAGAACAATCTCAACAAGCATTCCCTTATTTGAGCGTTCGACTATCTTCACGCAGCCTTTCTGCTCAAGTGTTTTCAAGCGATCAGATCGTGTCTTCCAGCTCGGAGGTTTTGTTCTATCACCACTACCAAGACCAATTTCAGCTGTACGAGTGCTAAAGAGCGTTTGCTCCTTACCTGCAATATAGGTATGGCGGAAAAGATAGTGGTATATCGCTTGTTCGTAGCTATCCAGCAACGGAACAATCTTATCCTGTATCTCAATCAAAATTTCAGTCAGATCTTCCATACTCTCTCTTTACAGCTAACAGCGTATTCAATTGCAGATGCGATATATCACTTTGCAATATATCCCCAGCCCCTCTTTTCCCTGAATCTACCCGAAAACTCCCACCAATCAATGCCTTGACCGCGATCCAGGAACCATTCTCAACTGGCTTTTCTTGCACTTGCGTGTTGAACGGGAAATTGAGTGCCGACTTTTCTTGCATCCCAAAATCTGAAAATTCACTTTATCTCAGCAACTTACCAATATCTGTAAGCCATATCCTACATATTCAACTTGCGTGCGGGTGAAAAGCGGGGCGCCAGGTCGTCTGGTGCTTCGGGTACAGGCGGTACGGCAAATCACTGATCGCCTTCCCCGGCCACCTATGGCGTGTCATAGGCCCTCGCTTTGCGAGCAAAGCGCCAACGAGAGGGTTACAATCGTCGGCTGCGTCATCTTAACCAGGAGTCCTATGCGTACTTTCGTCCTCCGTGCCCGCTCCGCGTCCACCAACAGCCAGACCCTGATGGATAATGTGGGTGGCGATGCCCATAGCGAGATCCTCGCCCATACCCTGATGAATGCGATCTTCGTGGCACAGTCGCACCGGCCGGATGTGGTGGTGCACCTGGTGCTGGAAAGCACCCAGGATTACTCTCGCACCATTACCTTTGTGGCGGCAGAAATGCGCAATATTGGTGGCTTTCATGAGCAGGCGCTGCTGGCCAAGGTGACACGGGCACTGGATGCTTCTGCCGGCATGGGCAAGGAGCAGATGAAGGCGGTGGAAAGCGGCATTACCGTGCGCACACTGAGCTTTGAGAAGCTGGTGAAGGCCCTGGACGAGGACGAGCATCAGCTGTACATGATGGACCCCAAGGGCGAGAGTATTCGAGAGCTGGACTTTGCGGAAAAGCCCTGCTTCCTGCTTACCGATCACATCCCCATGCCGAAGAAGAGTTTTAACAGCTTGAAGCGGCTGGGAACGGAGAAGATCAGCCTGGGGCCAACCATGCTGTTTGCGTCCCAGTGTGTGGTGTTAATCAATAATGAGCTGGATTTGGCGGGGGTGTAGGAGAAACGGTGGCCCACGATGTAGGAGCACCTCTTGAGGTGCGAACCTTGCGAAGCAAGACCCTTCATTGCAGAGAAGCCCCCCCTACAGAGGGCGGAGTATTCATTTCGAGGAAGCGGGAGGCCACGGCCAACGCCGTTTCCTCGCTTGGGCTCGGATTCGCACCTCGAGAGGAGCTCCTACAGCGGCTTCGTGAGGCGGGTTTGGGGTTTGAAGTTTTAGTTAGCTATTCATTATTAACGATGAATTAACTCTCTAACCAAACCTCACGCGCCCACTGCCAGATAGAGCTCCATTCCTCGTCCTCGTTGACGCCCTCGCCCGGTACCCAGAAAACGATCTGGCCGTCCTGTGCGATGGCGTAGAGGCCCTCTGCAGCCTGGCAGACGGGGATCAGCGAACGGGGCATGCCTTGGTCCCAGGCCTGGGCGGCCAGTTCCGGGAGGAAGTTGTGGGCATACTCGTCGGTGACGGTGGCCGGTTCCAGGCTGCCGCAAAGAATGTCGCCGGTGGTGAGCAGGAATTCCTTGTACTCCCCCGGCAGCGGAATCAGCAGTTGCTCCTCGATTTCCACCAGCCGGTCTTCGTCCGGCAGTTCCAGGGCTACCAGAGAGCCCTGGTGGCGTTCGCGCAGCAGGTCGATCAGGTCATCCATTTACAGCGTTCCGGTTGGCATATTCGTTAACCATATCCTGTAGGAGCCATGCTTGCATGGCGAACCCGAAGCTGGAGTTCGCCATGCAAGCATGGCTCCAACGATACAATGTTATTCCTGGCGGTGATCCCGACGGAACGGGAACAGAAACTGGTCGACCACGCCTTCCGGCACCCGGGTGCTGGCCCGGGTGCCGTATTCGGCAGCCAGGCGGTTGGGCATGATCAGGGTGCCGAACAGTTTATCGTAGATGGGCAGAAAGGCGGCGTAATTTTTGTCCACGGCCTCGTCTTCCGAGGAGTGATGCCAGTGATGGAATTCCGGGGTGGCGATGAGCCAGCGGATGCCCGGAAACCGGAAGCGCACATTGGCGTGGATAAAGATGGCATGGAAGGACACGAACACCAGGTAGGCATACACCGCTGACGGCGAGAAGCCGAGGATGAAGATGGGCAGGTAGCCGACAAAGCGGTTGGCGATGATTTCCACCACATGCAGGCGCGAGGAGGCCAACCAGTCCATCTGGGTGGTGGAGTGATGCACGGCGTGGAATTTCCACAGCCACGGCACTTCGTGGAAAGCCCGGTGAATCCAGTAGCTGCCCAGGTCAATAACGATCAGAATCTGGATGAACTGCAGCCACAGGGGCTGACTGGCGATGGCCTGCTGGAAGCCGATATCCACCTTGTCGTGGAGCACCACCTGGATGGGAATGATGGTGAAGAAGCTGATCAGCTGCAGGCCCACATGGCTGAACAGGAAATACTTGATGTCCGTGACCCAGCCGCCGCGCAGGGTTTTCTGGTCCGGGTCTTTGGGGAAGGCTCGCTCAAGCGGGATAAACACCAGGGCCAGCACCAGCAGGGTGAGGATGAAATAGTCCAGCCCGGCGTAAAGACTGCGGCCATCCACCGGGGGCACATCCAGGCGCCCGGAACCGATCAGCGCGGCCATGCAGGCCAGCACCATGCCGATGATCCCGTAGCGCTTCTCCTGGTGACGGAAAACACTGAAGAAGCCGCAGACAAAGCCAATCCCGATGCCGATAAAAAGGGCAATGCGCAGCACCTCCGCGTTATAGAAGGCACGGAACTCCGGGGTGGTCAACAACTCCGGATAGAGAAAACAGAAGCTGCCCATGAGCGCCAAAATCCCCAACCCGATGGAAAGGGTCGCGGTGATCTTGCCCTGCCCCGGGGTCAGATCCACCTCTTCGTAGCGTTCCCGCAAAAAGTCTGTCATGCATTGTTCTCCTTTGAGGGTCAGGCTGCCCGATGATCCCTTCAGACACCACTACAGGCCCGTAACAAGCTGCTACACTGCGCGTTCA
>Ga0105227_100510_pt1 | contig 12141 bp, 12 predicted proteins | sample Virmet3734_803_FD_89585 | JGI IMG/M metagenome (GOLD analysis project Ga0105227, IMG submission 89585) | Marine viral communities from the Southern Atlantic ocean transect to study dissolved organic matter and carbon cycling - metaG 3734_803 | ecosystem: Environmental > Aquatic > Marine > Oceanic...
CCCACACTTCCCGGTGAACACCATCACCCCCATGCGCATCATCACCGCCGCCATCGGCACCCCGGAACAGGATGCGGTGATCACCGCCCTCTACAACGCCATGTGGCGCGAGCCCTGCAAACTCTCCGAGCCGGAAGAAATCACCCGCGTGCTCACCGACGCCGGCCTGGATGCACAAGTCTGGCTGGAAAAAGCCGCCAGCGATGACGTGAAAGCGCAGCTCAAGGCCAACACCGAAGCGGCGGTGAAACGGGGCGTATTCGGTGCGCCGACCCTGTTCGTGGGCAATGAGATGTTCTTCGGGCAGGATCGGCTGGATTTTGTGGAAGAAGCAGTCAAAGGCAATTAATAGTTAACAATGAATAGTTAATAGCGAAAATCAAAAAACAGCAGTCGAATGTCCGGAGCGGACGTAGCCTGCCTCTGTAGGAGCTATGCTTGCATGGCGAACCGGCGACCCGATTGATAAGGCCACAAACAGCAATACCTCCATCGCCGTTTGTGGCCAACCCTTAACCTTCCACCAGTCCCGGCCAACGACGCGCGCACCCATTGCGATGCTGTGCCTGCAAAATATGCAACTATTTGCTATCGTCGGCGGTCTTTTGTCGCTGACGGATGCGGGCTGATGCTGAAATGGGTTTACGGTGTATTGATTGCCGCCTTTGTCGCGATGGTGGTGGGCGGCGCGGTCAGCAAGGCCAAGGATGCCTGGCAGGCCCAGCAGCGTGCCATCACCATGATGCAGGAAAGCCAGCAGAAACAACGGCAGAAGGTCGACGAAATCCGCGACCGCATTGCTCGCACCCAGGCCCAACCCAATCTTAGCGACCACGATCGCTGGCTGATTGCCCACCTGCAGAAAACGCTCGGTCGCCTGGAAACGGTCGTCGACGGCCAGCAAACCCACTCCGCCCAGCTCTATCGCGGATTACTGCGCACCTGGGTGGGGTATGCCTTCCTGGGCATCGCCATGGTGGTGCTGGCGTTCTGCTTGCTGGTGCGCCCCAGCAAGGCGCTTACCCGCGAAGAGAAACAGTGGCTGGCAAGCAACCCCCGCGACATCCCCGGCCTGCTGCTCGACCCCGGCGCCTACCGCAATAATGCGGCGCCGGTTCGCGGTGGCAGCAACTTCGTCACCGCCCGCATCAAACCGGCCAAGGCCGACCAGTTACGCATCACCCGCAGCCGGGCTCTCACCGGCATGGGGCTGGCCTTTATTATTGCTCCCCAGGGCGGCCTGGCGGTGGAGCTCTACTACATTGCCGACGCCCTGTTCGTGTCCCATATTCCCTTCGCGCAGATGACATGGGGCGGCACCATGCAGGCGCTGATGCTCTCCATCTCCTTCACCCTGGCCGGCCTGTTCGTGCTGTTCTCCACCACCAGCAACGCCCGCCTGGACCGACGCCAGCAAACCATCACCCTGCCCGGCGACAACCGCACCCTGGCGTTCAATGAAGTGGAATCCGTCCAGCTCAACCAGGTACTCACCACCGGCGAACGCAGCTTCGTCAACAGCCAGATCCAGCTAAACCTGCGCAACGGCGAAACCTTGTCCCTGCTCAGCCATGGCGGCAAGGAACAGATCTACGTGGACCTGATCCGCACCGCCCTGTTTCTGGATAAGCCGGCAGTGATCCCCGAAGCCTAGCCGCCCCGCCCATCGCCAATCCCAACCATCCGTTGGAGCTTTGCTCGCAAAGCGAAGGGGAACGACGCTTGTCAGAATTAGCCGTGGGCATAGCGAAAGGGGGAATAGCAGGGGCTGCGGGCTTCTGCCTTTTCGTTATCAATTCTCAACTATCAACTATCAATTGCCTTTCCCTCTGCGTTTCCATATACGCAAATATTGTGTAGATTCGGAACTGGATCACAAATAGAAACCGGTCAGCCAGGGTGGCGTGGCCTGCGAAAGCGAATCGGGGGAAGGGATGCCTATCTGTTTATCTTTATGCTGGCCTGCGGCTGGTTTCTGCAATTGCTTCTATCCTTTGACTTGGCGCACGGGACAAGACCTGACGCCAATCGCGCACGTGAGAGATTGCTTTTTCCATGATGAATTAATGTCGTTGGCATAGGGTTGGGTGTTTAAATGTCAATAAAACGAAAAAAAGTTTCCAGGCATATTTTAATTCCTGATACAAATATCCTTTGGTGTGAGAATAAGGCGCTAAGTGTTTCAGAGGAATTTTCTGATTTCCTTGAAAAGAATGCTGGGAAATACGATATAGATTTAGTTATTCCTGACGTTGTGTTGGGGGAGCTTCAATTTCAACAGACAACGTCTGCCCTTAAGTCTCTTAGAAAGGCTAACACCGAATTTCAGAAAATGTCTGATATTGCCGGTAGCAAGTACTCTCATAGAGTAGAGGAAAAGCGAATACGAAGAGATGTAGAGAAAAAGCTATTTTCGTGGGTCCAACAATCTGGTTGTAGCATTGTTGAGGTTCCTGTGGAATCAATTGATTGGAAAGGTCTGATTGATGATGCTGTTTGGCGCAGGCCACCGTTTATTGAAGACAAAAACACGGAGAAAGGTTTTAGGGATGCGGTCATTGTGCAAACTGTGGCTAGTATAGTTGATGACAATAAAGATGTTGATGTCGCTTTTATTTCTTCAGATGGTCTGGCCAGGATAGGTGCCGAATCCTTGGTTGGGCCTCGATGTACATGCTATGAAACTCTGGAGGAGTTCGAGTCTTTTTTGCGTCTAACTGATGAGAAGCTTACAAATGAGTTTGTGCGTGCCGTTCAGGCGAAGGCGAGAGTAAAGTTTCATTCCGAGAAAGATCGTTCATGTTTAATATACAAAGAAAACCTTATTAGTAATATTCGTGATAAATTTTCAAATAAATTGGAGGTTCCAGCTCCTCCATCGGATGATTTGATGGTTGGTGGGCTTTCTGGATTGCTTAGCTCAAAAAACCGATGGACTCCTGAAACGCGAGAAACGGTGTGGATTAGGGCGCCACAATTTGTAAGCTTGGAAAACGAAAACGAGTTTCGGTGGCGAAGTAAGATTATTTTTGTTCAGCTGTATTCCTACGAAGGAGCAACATTGGGATCGTTGTTAAATTCGGGTAAGGTTTTTCATGGCGATAAAAAATTGCGGAAAGTCGAGTTCTCAGTAATTTGGAAATCAAAAGTTTCTAAAAATGGAAGATTTATTTTTATGGAATTCGAAAATTTTGAAGATCCAGAAACTATTTTTGAGCCGATCACAGATTCAGACCGTGAAAAATATGGAATTACAGAGCATGGGTCGTCTGTCTCATCTTAGGATGTTGGTTTAGCCTGCCCATGCAAGATAGCTCCAAGGCTTCTCAGTGCAGCGTGAGGATTGATTCTCCCATAACCTATCGAGCACATTCGAGTCATGTGGTTTGGGAGATCTGCCCCAGAATTATTGAAATTGTATTTCAATAAAACGAATAAAGGCTATGAGTTTTAAATGAGTTTCATTTATAGAGCGATCTGCTTCTGTCAAAAAATTGGTAGCAATTATAACGTTTTTTATGGCCATTCAATTTTTTGGAAACTAACAGATATTGATTATGTGGTTGATGGCTGGAAGAGAAAGAATGTTCAAGGCGGCATATACGCATTTTTTAACGATTTTCCCAGCTGTGATGCAATTAATCAACTGATTGATACTAAGAGTTTAGAGATAGATGTGAGATCGAAAAAATACAACTTGATTTTCGACTGGCAGCAAAGAGATGCCGATTTTCTAATAAATGACGCTGGTGATGATAGATACAAGCCGTTTATTTCATTGTGCTCAAAAGCAATCTATTACTTCTCAAGCATAGAGAGTGATTTTATAGAGAGTACGTGAGGGTCAGATCTCCCATTTCCCATTGAGTGCGATAAAGTTATGAGAATTGGAATACCTGACCTGGTAGGCCTGATTGAAATGAATAAAAGCTCATTTTGTGGTTGCAAGGCTTCATTCTTGATATCCGCTTTGTTGTCGATTATTTGGGTTGAAAAAGATAACCTTGTGATTTTCTTTGTTCTTCTTTTTGGTTTGTTTGTTGCAGTGAATGAAGTCTTATCTTTTTTAACGGATAGGCCCATGTATTTAATGACATCGCAGATCCCGGGGGAAGGTAAGCTAAGTCTAGAGAGAGTTGTTTCTTTTATTCTTCATCTTGCTGTGATTGTTATCGCTATTGTTATTTATTGAAGGGGCAAAATCGGGGGGTACTCACATATTGGAAAATTTCTTACATCCGAGATGGCTATTCGCTGACGGGCGCTAATTTTGGTTGGTGAGTTAACTGATTGGTTTTCTTGCCAAGTCTGTGCGTGTCCCCTTTTGGCTGTAAGTCGGTTCTCCAGAATAAGTCGTTGTTCAGAGTGAAGCAGGGGGTAAAGTGAAGTTATTAATGGGGTTGCTTTTCTTGTTTTTTTTGGTGGGTTGTGGTGATGGGGTGGAAGTCGAGAGAGACGCTTACTCTGATCCTGATAAGGTGTTCGATGAAGCCTTGCAGGCCCATAAAGACGGTAAATACGAGGAGGCTCTGAGAAAACATATCTGGTTTCATCAATACGCGCTTGATTACCAGCTTTCTTTATCTGGAGTTAGACTGTCATATGCCTTGAGCGACTGGCGCTGTTTGGGCACTAAGTACCCTGATGCGTTAGTCGCTTTGGAATACTTTGTTGATAAGGCAGAGGATGAAATCAAAGATGGTGGCGATATTTACTCTGTCTTTCATGATTTTGAATCTATCAATGAGGTTCTTGGCAATGAGGAGCGAACAATTGCTCTCTTTGAGTGGCTAGACAGAAATGATGGGCGTTTGGCGGAGAAGGTTTCCAATTTGGCTCGTCAGGCATTAATAGATGCTGAGAAGTACACCCTGGTCGGGAAATATCTTGACTCAGAGAGAGAGCTGGATATGCAGCTGATGCAGCTGGACGTTGTAAGTAACTTTGATGTTCCGGGTGCTAAGGATGGCGAAATGGAAGCCTATGCGTATGAAACTTTCTCTGAAGAGATCCAAACTATGGTCGCGATTCTGGCGAAGAATGGCCGCCTTGATGAGATTGAGAGGGTGTCGAGAAAGGTCGAAGAGAAGTGGGATAATGAGGACTTTAGAGCGCAATTGGAACTAGCCCGGCGTGGGGTTTTCCCAGAGCGAAAAAAGAACAACAGTGCCTGCTGTTGCCAGAGTTAATGTGATGATAGTGAATAATGGGAGAGGATGAGGGTCAGGTCTCCCATTTCCCAAAATATTTCTTCATAAAAAATGCCCTTGCTTCCATCGAAGACAAGGGCATTATTTTTTCAACTTTCAACTTTCAACTTTCAACTTTCAACTTTCAACTTTCAACTTTCAACTCAGCCCTTAATCGCCTTCTCCATAAACGGCGGCAACACCAGCGCCCCTTTATGCTGGGCAGCAGTGTAGTACTTCGTCTCAAACCCTTTACCGGTCGCATCCGCTTCGCGGAACTGGCTGACGTCGGTGTTCTTGCCGGCCATGGTGCAGCTCCACCAGCCGCTGGGGTATACCGGCTGCGGGAAGGGCAGGGTCTGGGTGGTGGTGAAGCCCGCTTCGCGCATGTTGGCGTGCAGATCCTTGATGATGGTATCGCTGTGCAGCAGCGGGGATTCGGACTGCTGCACGATGATGCCGCCATCGGCCAGGACGCGGTGGCAATCGCGGAAGAAGTCGGCCTTGAACAGGCCTTCCGCCGGGCCCACCGGGTCGGTGGAATCCACGATGATCACGTCCACGCTGCCGTCTTCACAGTTGCGCATGTATTGCACGCCGTCTTCGAACAGCAGTTCGGCGCGGCTGTCGCCGTTGGACTCGCACAGTTCCGGGAAGTATTTCTCGGAATAGCGAGTGACCATTTCGTCGATGTCGATCTGGGTGGCTTTTTCCACGCTGGAGTGACGCAGCACTTCACGCAGGGTGCCGCAGTCGCCGCCACCGATGATGATGACGCGCTTGGGGTTGGCGTGGCTGAACAGCACCGGGTGCGACATCATCTCGTGGTAGAGGAAGTTGTCGCGGGTGGTGAGCATGGTGGCGCCATCGATGGTCATCAGGTAACCGAAGGTGTCGGTTTCCCACATCTCGATGTGCTGATACTCGGTCTGCACTTCTTCCAGCTTTTGTTTCAGGCGCAGGCCGAAAGCGGTGCCGGCGGTGTCGAAGTGCTCGTAAAACCAGTTGTCTTTGGTGCTGCTCATGGGCCTTTCCAGTGGGTGGGAGCAAGGTGGCTCCCCAGGGTGGACAATACTCGCGATTGTAAGGCTTGCGCCCCCCATGTAAAGCAGGAAAAAGGGGTGCGAGTGCGGTGCCCCGGCAGGCATAATGCCCCCAGACAACCCCCTTATTTCAGGACAGGTAATGACCGACAGATCTTCCTTGCCCGCCAGCGACATCTACAACGTGGATCGCTGGGGCGACAGCTACTTCCGAATCGACGACCAGGGCCAGCTGTGTGTGCGGCCCAATGGCGAGCAGGGCGGCCAGGCCACGCTGGAAGCGGTGCTGGAAAGCTGCCGGGCGGCGGGGCTGCGGGCGCCGGTGCTGGCGCGTTTTTCCGGGATTCTTCGCCAGCGGGTCAAGCTGCTGGCCGGGGCCTTCCGGGAGGCCATCGAGGGCAACGACTATCAGGGCGGCTATACGCCGGTGTATCCGATCAAGGTGAACCAGCAGCGCCGGGTGGTGCACGAGATTCTGCGCGCCCGTGAAGATGGCGAGCGTATCGGCCTGGAGGCGGGTTCCAAGCCGGAGCTGCTGGCCGTGCTGGCGCTGTCCAACCCGGGCGATACCATCGTCTGCAACGGCTACAAGGACGCGGAATACCTGCGTCTGGCGCTGATGGGCGAGAAGCTGGGTTTTCACGTGCACATCGTGGTGGAGAAGATGTCCGAGTTGCCGGCGCTGCTGTCGCTGGCGGACGAGCTGGGCGTGTCGCCGCGTATCGGCCTGCGGGTGCGGCTGATGAGCATCAGCAAGGGCAACTGGCAGAACACCGGGGGCGAGAAGTCCAAGTTCGGCCTGAGTGCGCCGCAGCTGATGGCGGCCATCGAGCACTGCCGTGCCGCCGGGCGGCTGGATTGCGTGAAGCTGCTGCATTTCCACCTGGGCTCCCAGGTGGCCAATATCCAGGACATCAAGGCGGGCATGCGCGAAGCGGCCCGTTACTACACCGAGATGCGCGCCCTGGGCGCGGCGGTGGAGACCGTGGATGTGGGCGGTGGCCTGGGGGTGGATTATGAAGGCACCCACTCCCGGTCCTATTGCTCCATGAACTACGGGGTGGGCGACTATGCCCGCCATATCGTGCAGACCCTGCAGCAGCAGTGCGCCCAGCATGGCCTGCCGGAGCCCAACATCATCTCCGAATCCGGCCGGGCGCTGACCGCTCACCACGCGGTGCTGCTGGTCAATATCACCGACCAGGAGCAGATGGCCCCGGTGACGGTGGAGGCGCCGGCGGACGACGACGTGGCCGAGCTGCATCAGTTGTGGGAGCTGCAAGGGTCGCTGGCCGGCGAACCGGGCAATCTGATCGAGCGTTTCTCGGAAGTGACCGGCGCCTGGCAGGACATTCACCAGCGTTATATCGCCGGTGACCTGGGCCTGGGCACCCGCGCCCGGGGCGAGCAGCTGTATATCAACTGCCTGCTGGCCCTGCGCGGTCGGTTAAACCCGCTGCGCAAGCAGCAGCGAGAGTTGCTCGACAGCCTCAACGAAACCCTGGCGGACAAGTTGTTCGTGAATTTTTCCGTGTTCCAGTCGGTGCCGGATGTGTGGGGGATCAACCAGGTTTTCCCGGTGCTGCCCTTGTCCGGCCTGGACAAGCCGGCCACCCGCCGGGCGGTGATCCAGGACATTACCTGCGATTCCGATGGCCGCATCGACCAGTTCGTGGATGGCGAAGGCGTGGAAGCCACCTTGCCACTGCCGGAACAGCTCAACGGCCACCTGGGGATTTTCATGGTGGGTGCCTACCAGGAAATCCTCGGCGACATGCACAACCTGTTCGGCGACACGGATTCCGTGGATGTGGACGTGGAAGCCGATGGCGCCATCACCTTGAGCCACGCCATTCAGGGCGACACGGTGAGCTCCGTGCTGCGCTACGTGAACTACGATACCGACAAGTTGCTGGGAGCCCTGGAGCAACATTGTCGCCAGGCGCATTTGAGCGACGGCGAGCAGGAAACCTTTATCGGGCTGGTACGCGAAGGCCTGGCCGGGTATACCTATCTGGAGTGATGAAACGCCAATCAAAAAGATGCGTTTCGACGAAGCCGCTGTAGGAACGGAGCGTAGCGGAGTAACGCACGTATTTCCGTGCGGCCCGAAGGGTGAGCGTAGCGAATAACGCCTCTCGAGGCGCGAACCGAGCGCAGCGAGGCGACAGAGGATTCAGGGATTCCGCAATGCTATGAATGAAGCCTGTCGAGCGCTGTAATGCCTGATCGCCCTGCGGGCGATTTCCTTGCTGCGCAAGGTTCGCACCTCGAGAGGTGCTCCTACTGGGGCTCGTCACTCACAACTGATTTTTCCAAGCCAGCAAGGAGAGCAACATGCGTTATGAACTCTGTGCCAGCCAGGACCTCCCGCAAGGGAAAAGCCGTGCGATGGAAGCCGGTGGTAAAAAACTGGTGGTGTATCACCTGAGTGATGGTTTTTATGCCACCCAGGCCCGTTGTACCCATATGTTTGCGTCCCTGGGCAAGGGCAAGATCGTTGAGGACAAGTGTGTTCAGTGTCCGCTGCACCGGGCGCGGTTTGATATCCGTACCGGCGAAGTCACCGAGTGGGCCAACTTTCCCCCCGGTGTGCAGTTGTTGAATGTGGTGCGGGGCGAGAAAGCCCTGGAGACCTGGCCGGTCACGGAAGAAGACGGCCACCTGTTTGTGGAGATGTAATGGCAGCAAGGACAGAGGCCCAGCAACGGGCAACCCTGGAGCGGCTGGAAAAGTTCAGCCGTTTTACCGACAGCAGCATCGGCATTCCCTTTACCAAATTTCAGATCGGTGCCGAGGCCATTATCGGCCTTGTGCCGCTGGTGGGTGATGCGGCCGGCTTGGTGTTATCCAGCTATGTGCTGATCGAAGCGCAGCGGGCCGGGGCCAGCAAGAGTGTGAAGTTGCGTATGCTGCGCAATATCGGCATCGACTTTCTTGGCGGGCTGTTGCCGGTGGTGGGCGATGCCTTCGATGCCATCTACAAGGCCAACACCCGCAACACCAAGCTGCTGAAGAATTACCTGGAAAAGCAACTCGAAGTGGAGCCGCCCCCGCCACCATTCCCCTGGAAGACCCTGATCGGGTTGTCCATCCTGTTTGCCGTTGTCACCGGTGGGCTGACGCTGATTTTCTGAAGCGTCAGCTCCCTCTTGTTGTTGGAGTCTTGCTTGCAAGGCGAAGGCCCGATGAAACGAAAACCTTCGCCTTGCGAGCAAGGCTCCAACGGTTGTGGCGGGGAGGGGAGAAGAGCGCTCAATGCATCGCCTGCCCGAGTTTATCGAGATAGTGGCGCAGCCCACTGTGCAGGGGTTCGTCCAGTTGTTCGCTTTGCGCCTGCATGGCATTGAGCCACTGGCCCTGGTGATCGTTGTGGTGCCACTGATGGTAGCAATACACCTGTAGCAGAAAACTCTGCAGAAACGCGGGCTTTTCCAGGTCGCTGTCGTTGGCCAGGGGAATGCGCGGAAATAATTCGTGGAGCTTGCGGGCGAAGGCGCCGGAAGCCATGCCGATCTGCTGGCCAGCGGTGTTGTGCACCGGGGTGCTCAGGTGGCCGCAACTGGGGGAGCGGGCTTTCAGGACAAATCCGCTGAGCGGTTCCCCGAACCGGGAGGCCACGTCTTCCAGGGCGTCGGTGACATCCTGCTGCGGATTGTCCACGCCCTTCACGCGAAGGGTGTCATCCACCTGCACCACCTGAATGGGTGGGCGCGGTACCGGCAGGCCGATGGCCACTTCCGGGCAAGTATCGCGAAAGCGCAGAAGCGGGCCCAGCTGGTGCACCAGGATGGCGTTGTGCTTGTGGTCGCCGTCGTAGCGAACCTTCTGGCCGAGCAGGCAGGCGCTGACCCCCACCACCGGTTTCTGCCAGTCATGCTGTGGCAGGGTGAAGCCCATCTTTTCCAGCAAATCCGTTAGCATGGAACACCTCCCTTCTTCCCCGATAAAGGTGACCGAACATGCAGGGCGTTTTTCTCGACACCGATACCCTCAACCCCGGCGAGATGGACTTCGCCGCCCTGGAGGCGTTGATGCCCTGGACCTTCCATCCGCTGACCCGTCCGGAGGAGCGGGTGGCGCGGTTGCAGGATGCCCAGGTGGTCATCACCAACAAGGTGGTGCTGGATGCGGCGATCCTGAAAGCCTGCCCGTCCCTCAAGCTTATCTGCATTTGTGCCACCGGTACCAATAATGTGGACCTGGAGGCTGCCCGGGAGCGGGGCATTACCGTGTGCAATGTGAGCGGTTATGCGCGGGCCTCGGTGGCCCAGCACACCTTGACGTTGATGCTGTCACTGGCCACCCGCTGGCATCAGTACGACCGGGATGTGAAGGCCGGTGCCTGGAGCCGGGCGGCCCAGTTCTGCCTGCTGAATCACCCGATCATGGAGCTGGCCGGCAAGACCCTGGGGCTGATTGGCCACGGGGATCTGGGCCGGGAAGTGGCCCGGCTGGCCGAGGCGCTGGGCATGCAGGTGTTGGTGGCAGAATCTTTCCAGCGCCATGGTGGCCAGTCCGGGCGGGTGGCGTTGGCGGAGTTGCTGCCGCAGGCGGATGTGCTCAGCCTGCATTGTCCGTTGACGACGCAGACCGACAAGCTGGTGAATGCGTCCTTTATCGCGCAAATGAAGCCCGGCGCCTTTCTGATCAACACCGCCCGGGGTGGCCTGATTGATGAACCGGCGCTGGCCGATGCCCTGCGCTCTGGCCACCTGGGCGGCGCCGGCCTGGACGTACTCAGCAGCGAACCACCGCCGGCGGATCATCCGTTGCTGGCGGCGGATATTCCCAATCTGATTATCACCCCGCACAACGCCTGGGGTACGAGAGAGTGTCGACAACGCTTGCTGGATGGTGTGGTGGAAAATATTCGTCAGTGGCAGGCGGGCAGTGCGATCAATGTGGTTAACGCCTCTCCGTAGGAGCGTCGCTCGCGGCGCGATAACCCAACCCCAGAAAAATCGATTTTCCACAAGGCTACAGAGGGCAGGAAGGGGCTCTGTGATGAGCGTGTTTTTGTCCTGGCCTGGAATCGCGCCGCGAGCGACGCTCCTACGGCCGGGGTTGGGTCAACCCTTCTTCTTCAGCTGGCTGGCCAGCAGTTTGTCCATGCCCCGGAACAACGGTTGCGGCAGTTTGGTGGCCGGGCCGGGGAGGGCGGCGAGTAGCACGCTGCCCAGTTTGCCCATGGGGCGGGCGATGCGCGCCGGGCGCTTTTCGCAGGCTTCCACGATCCAGCCGGCGGCTTTTTTCACGTGCATCATCGGCATGTACTTGTAGATGGCGGTACGCGATGACATGGGCGTGCGCACCATGGGGAAGTACACCACCGTGGTGCTGATGCCCTGATGGCCCATCTCCGCCTGCAGGGAGCGGGTGAAGGATTCCAGGGCGCTCTTGCTGGCCAGGTAGGCAGAAAAAAGAGGGATGGGCACCTGGGTGGAGAGGCTGGAAATATTCACCACATGACCATGGCCCTGGTCGAGAAATCGCGGCAGCAGCTTCAGGGTCATGGCCACAGCGCCGATGTAGTTGAGCTGCACGGTGCGCTGGTAATCGTGCAGGCGATCCAGGGACTGCTCGATGGGGCGGCGGATGGAATGGGCTGCATTGTTCACCAGCGCATCGATACGCGGTTGCTCGGCGAGAATCCGTGCGGCGCAGGCCTCGATGGCCACGTTGTCGCTCAAGTCGCAGGGGTAGATAAAGGCGCAGCCACCCTCTGTTTCGATGACTTCCTGAACCTCACGCAGCTGTTCTTCCCGGCGTGCCACCAGGCACAGGGTGGCGCCCCGGCGCGCCATGATTTTTGCCGCCTCGGCGCCGATGCCACTGGAAGCGCCGGTGAGTACAATGGTCTGGCCATTCAGTTTCATGCATGCCCCTTGAATGCTGTGCGATGAAAA
>Ga0105227_100535_pt1 | contig 11701 bp, 10 predicted proteins | sample Virmet3734_803_FD_89585 | JGI IMG/M metagenome (GOLD analysis project Ga0105227, IMG submission 89585) | Marine viral communities from the Southern Atlantic ocean transect to study dissolved organic matter and carbon cycling - metaG 3734_803 | ecosystem: Environmental > Aquatic > Marine > Oceanic...
GCTTGCCAGTGGCGACGCCTCCAGGTGCTCCAGACGGCAATTGAAGTCCCCCATCATGACCACATACTTGTAACCTTCAAGCAGCCGGGCCAGGTAAGCCAGCTGGGTATTGCGCACCTTTTCGCCCAGGGCAAGGTGGGCCACGACGACCACAAGAGGCTGAATGGGATGTCCATACTTGATGATGATGGCACCACGCCCCGGCAGACCGGGGAGCCGATGATCCTTCACTTCAAAGGGCTGATGGCGGCTGAGGAAGCCGTTGCTGAACTGGCCGAGACGGCCCAGATTACGGTTGAGTTGCTGGTGCCAGAAGGCAAAATCACCCAGCGACGCCAGATGCACCAGCTGATTCATGTTCCGTGAGCGCAGGCTGCCGCCATCCACCTCCTGCAGGCCCACCACATCAAAATGGCTGAGCACTTCGGCAATCTGCTCGATGGTTTCCACGCTACGCGGATGCGCCACCAGATGCTTCCAGCTACCGGTGATGTAATCGCCGAACTTCTGGCTGCCAATGCCGGCCTGAATATTGAAGCTGAGCAGCTTGATGCTGGTATCCGGGAGAAGAATCTCCCGGGTCTGACGGGTGCGCCGCACCCCTTCCCGAGCGAAAGAAAAACCCGCAGGGCGGGTTTTCCAGTCACGATAAGCCGTACGGGCACGATCCAGGAGCATAGAGAGTGCCTAATTAACTACCGGCCTTTTCCTTGTTGGCCAGATACTCGATGACCGCAAACAACTCGTCGGTGGTCTTCAGGTTCTCGCGCAACACCAGGTACTTGCCATTAACCACAAAGTTGGGCACGCCAGGGATCTTGTATTCCTTGGTCAGCGCCTCCGCCTGACGCACCTTGGTGGACACACCGAAGGAGCTGTAAAGACGGTTGAACTTGTCCGGCTCAACACCGTACTTGCGGAAGAAATTGGCCAATGCCGGCTCATTGAAGAGCGGTTCACGATGCTTGTGGATGGCGTCAAACAATGGCGCGTGGATTTCATCCACCAGATTCAGGGTTTCTTCCACATAATAGGCACGGGCCAGCGGCTCGGCGTTACGCAGGAACAGCACCGGCGTGCGCACATAGTCGATAAATTCCGGTTTGGATTCGAGCCACTTGTCCACTGCAGGCTCCAGGGAGTAACAGTGAGGGCAGGCATAAGAGAAGAACTCCCGCACTTCCACCTTGCTCGGGTCACTCACATTGCCGGGCACATCCAGAATCTTGTAATGGGTGTCCACCGCAAAACGGGCATGTTCTTCGGCGGCAAACGCAGTGGTCGCCAGGCCCAGACTCATCAGCAAAGCTGTCACAAAGCGAAGCATCAGTTCATCTCCTTATTGTTGGTCTCCGCACGGTAGGACCGCCGGAATCATTATTTTCTCCCGCTGCCGGGAAAAACACATCCGCCTCATCGGGGAGCAATTATCTTTTCATGATAACAACGAAAAAGGCAGCCCGCAGGCTGCCTTTTCTACAAACCGTAACCAATCAGACTTATTTGGACAAACCAGAAATATAACTGGCCACCGCCTTGATCTGGGTGTCGCTCATCTTGGCAGCAACGGTCTGCATCATGCCGGGAGCGTCGCCATCCGTATCATTGGTACGCTTGACCACATTATCGCCAAGGTCATTACGGCCAGCGGCACGGAAAGCTTTCAACTGCTCTTCCACATACTGGGCGTTCTGACCGGCCAGAAGCGGATACTTGGCACCCTCAACACCTTGCCCGGCAGGGCCGTGGCAGCCGGAACAGGCAGGCAGACCATTGGCCATGTCACCACCCCGATACAGTTTGGCACCCTGCTCAACCCAATCCGGGTCGGCCTGGCCGATAGAGGGCTCCTGGGAGGCATAGTATGCACCCAGATCCGCCATATCCTGCTCGCTCAGGTTCGCTACCTGACCGGCCATGATGGCGTTTTCCCGTTTACCGGACTTGTAATCCTGGAGCTGCTTGACCAGGTATGCTTCCCCCTGGCCTGCCAGCTTCGGGTAATTACCCGCAATCGGCTTGGCCCCACCAGGGCCATGACAAGCGGCGCAGGGAGCGGCTTTTGCTTCGCCAGCTTCAGCATCGCCTGCTGCCAGGGTCGGGTTGGCTACTGCGGCAGCCGCCATCAGCACGAACAGTTTGAAAAACTTCATGGCCTATCCTTTCCTACAGCGTCTTATTTGCTTTTGGACATGTACTCAATCAGAGCACGGTATTCGTCGTCGCTACAGTCGTTACACATGCCTTTTGGCGGCATGGCGTTATACCCTTCCTTCACATGCTTCACCAGGGTATCCATGCCTTTCGCCAACAGCGGCTTCCAGGCGGCCTCATCGTGAGACTTGGGTGCACCCGCAGCCCCGGAGGAATGGCAGAAGGTGCAGCTACTGCTGTAGCGCTCTTCCACGGTGGCGGCGCTGGCCGCTCCTGCCATCATGATCAATGCAATACCTGCTACCAAACCCTTCATATCCTACCTCTGCTATGCTGGCGTCAACCGCTGGCGAAGTGTGGATTTGCCTTTCCCGTCAAACCCTTGTAGAACGTCGACCGCCCTGGCTATCGCCAGGAGAGTCAGGCGGCCGGGATTATATACCAGTCTGGCACGCGCCGTCATATTCCATGTGAAGGGTAAGGTTATGCCACAACATCCCGCTGAAGTCCTGCTCCACCAGGCCAGTTTCCTGCAAAGCGCCCAGCGCCTGGACCAGTGCCCGCCTGACGAGGGCCGGGAAGTGGCCTTCGCCGGCCGCTCCAACGCCGGTAAATCCAGCGCCATCAACCGCCTGACCGGGCAGAGAACCCTGGCCCGGACCTCCAAGACCCCCGGCCGCACCCAGCTGATCAACTTTTTTGCCCTGGACGAGGAACGGCGCCTGGTGGACCTGCCCGGCTACGGCTACGCCAAAGTGGCCAAGAGCAAGCGCAACGAGTGGCAGGAACACCTGGATCACTACCTGGCCGAGCGCCAGGTGCTGGTGGGGCTGGTATTGATGATGGATATTCGCCATCCCCTCAAGGATTTCGATCTGCTGATGCTGGAATGGTCCGCCCAGGCCAACATGCCGATTCATATCCTCATGACCAAGGCCGACAAACTCAAGTTCGGCGCCGCCAAATCCACCCTGCTGAAGGTGCAGAGCCAGCTCAAGAACCATCCTGCACCGCTGTCCCTGCAATTATTTTCTGCCACCAACGGTACCGGCTGCGAAGCGGCCTGGGACAAACTGGGGGAATGGTTGGAGATCGCAGCGCCTGATCAGAGCGAGTGACGAGTTTCGAAACCTGCCTCTGTGGCAGCCGGACTTACTGACGTTCGGGGCCTCTGGACCATACCCATGGCTTGCCGGCAAGCGGTGATCACCAGGCATTGGGGATTCTGAAAGGTTTTCGCAACTCGGTACTCGTACCTCGCCACTTTCTTCCGGGAAAAACTTCCAGACAAAAAAATCCCCGGCAGCAATTCTTGGGGGAAGGGAACGACTTGCTGCCGGGGAGGCTTGCCGCCCCGGCCTCTTTGGGGGGAAAGGCCGGGACAAAATACGACGGGCCGGTGAGGGTACTGGGGGATCGGGGGTTCCGGCCCGTCGCATTAATAGAGACTGCCGTGTTCGCTGAAAAGTTCCAGCCCCTTGCCCTGTTTTTTTGCCCGACTGTCGATCTGCGTCACAAAACTGGCACTGTATGGCACACGCCTGCCCCCGTCCCGCTTCTGCCGCAATGGAAAAGCGGACCCAACTCTCCCCTATCCCACTGATCAGCAAGCAGTATTCGTCACGCAGAGGTCTCTGGCACAGGGATTGCTTAGTTCTTGGACAGAAGTTCGCGAACTGCGCGAAAACCCGAAGAGGTTGCAGTTTGCCATTGCCTGTCAGCACAAACGACAGGCAAAAAAAATCCCTGGCAGCAATCTTGGGGGAAGGGAACGACTGCGCTGCCAGGGAGGCTTGCCGCCCCAACCTCTGGGGGGAGATTGGGGAGTCCAAATACGCTACGGATCGACGAGGGTACTGGGGGATCGGGGGGTGCCAATCCGTAGCTATTCTTTAGGACCACACCGTTTTTTCGAAAGTTCCTGCCGGTTTCACCTTTTACATTTTTTACGATCGAATAAGCTACAAGCCGCAAGCTTCAAGCTGCAACACGATTAAGGCTGCAGCCAACCGACTCCCTCACCTCCGCGATTCCCGCATACAAACCCGACGTTAAATCGCGGGCATGGCTTTGCCGCATCGTCCTGCCAGTTCCGCGTTGCAGCTTGTTGCTTGGAGCTTGCCGCTTTTACTGCTTCCAAGGCTCTCCCTGAGTGCCCTTCATCCGCTTCAGATCCCGGTGCATGGCGGCCTTGGCCAGCATATGGGCAGACACCGGCGCGGTGATGAACAGAAACAGGGTGATCAGCACCTCATGGAGCTGCAGCCCTCGTTCCTGCCAGGAAAAGAACAGCAGGGACGCAATGATGGTGCCGCCCACTCCCAGGGTGGTGGCCTTGGTGGGGCCGTGCAAACGGGTATAGAAGTCCGGCAAGCGCGCCAGGCCGATGGACCCGATCAGCGCAAAGATGCCGCCCACCACCACAAATATGGCCACCAGCCATTCAATCAAGACATCCATAAAAGCTCCAACTTGCCTGACACCGGGTGCCAGGCATTATTCAATGATGTCACCGCGGGTAATGTACTTGGCCACCGCCACGGTGCTGACAAAGCCGATCAGGGCAATCAGCATGGCCGCCTCGAAATACAGCTTGCTGTCCACCTGGATGCCGTAGACCACAATCAGGGCAATGCTGTTGATGTACATGGTGTCCAGCGCCAGCACCCGGTCCGGCAGGGAAGGGCCGATCACCAGCCGATACAGGTTCAGCACCCACGCCACCGTGAGCAGGCCAAAGGTCAACGAGATAGCACTCTCTAGCATTCGAAAATCTCCCTGATCGGCCCTTCATAGCGCTGCTTGATCTCCGCCACCAGCGCCGCCGGGTCTTCCACGTGCAGGGCGTGCACCAACAGCCGGGTACGGTCCTCGCTCACATCGGCGGACACGGTGCCCGGGGTCAGCGACACGGTGCTGGTCAGCACGGTAATGGCAAAACGGTCACGCAGATCCAGCGGCACCTCCACAAAACCGGGCTGCAGATCCTTCACCGGCCCCAGCACTTTCACCGCTACCGCCATATTGGCTATCAAAATATCCTTGGCCACCCGCAGCACGAAACGCAGCAGCCCCATACGATCCCGAACCAGCGGCACCTGTGGCCAGAAGGGTCGGGTGCCCAGGGGCAACACCACCGCCAGAATCAGCCCCAACAGGGCATGGCCCACACTGAAGCCATTGAGCAGCAGCCAGGTAAGCCACAACACCAGCGTCAGACTGGGATAGGGAAGCAAGCGTTTCATGAAGCACCTCCCAGCACCGCCCGGATGTAAATCGTCGGATCTGCCAGCTGGCCCGCCACGCCGGCACACAACTGCAACAGCGGCTCAGCCGCCAACGCCAGGGCCGGGCTGGCCAGCAACAGGGCCAGCATGGGAATGACGCGTCGCTTGCCCAGCTTCCTGTCGACAACTTCACCGTGCACCCGCCAGAACAGGGTGGAACCGGCCCGGCTCATGCCCACCAGACCCGCCAGACCCGCCAGCAGCAGGAGCGTCCAGTAAGGCGCACTGGGTACCGCCTGCAACAGCGCCAGCTTACCGATAAAACCGGACAGGGGCGGTAATCCCACCACCGCCACAGCAGCGGCAAAGAAGGCCGCCCCCAGCCACTTACCGTGCGCCAGCGGCGGGCCAGACTCCAGCCGGTCCTCACCATCGCCACGGGAGCGGCGCAACAGATCACAAAGCAGGAACAGGGCCGCACAGATCAGGGTGGAATGGATCAGGTAATAAAGCGCAGGGCCAACCGTCTGTGGCTCGCCAACGCTCAGCGCCGCCACCAGGGTCCCCACCGACATGACCACCAGATAGGCCACCAGCCCACCCAATCGTGACGCCGACAGAGCCCCGATAGCCGCCAGGGCCAGGGTCACCAACGCCAGCCACCAGAGCAGGTCAGCCCCCAGCCCGGCCAGCGGCCCGTCGCTGAAGGCCAGCGCCTGCATCCGCAGGATGGCGTAGATGCCCACCTTGGTCATGATGGCAAACAGCGCCGCCACCGGCGCGGTGGCATTGGCGTAGGTGGCCGGCAACCAGAAGTACAGCGGGAACAGGGCCGCCTTCAGACCGAACACCACCCACAGCAACAGCACCGCCACCGTGACCAGTATCTGCTCGCTGCCCTCAAGCGCCTGCGCCTTGACCGCAAAGTCGGCCATGTTGAGCGTCCCCGTGGTGCCGTAGATCAGGCCCAGGGCAATCAGGAACAGGGCGGAGCCCGCCAGGTTCAGTACCACGTAATGCAGACCCGCCTTGACCCGCTCCGGGCCGCGGCCATGCAGCGCCAGACCGTAGGAGGCGATCAGCAATACCTCGAAGAACACGAACAGGTTGAACAGGTCACCGGTCAGAAAGGCCCCGTTGATGCCCATCAACTGAAACTGGAACAGGGCATGGAAATTGGCCCCCCGGCGATCATCACCGGCACAGCCATACAGCAACGCCGGCAGGGCCAGCAGCGCCGTCAGCAGCAGCATCAGGGCGCTGAGCTTGTCCAGCACCAGCACGATACCGAACGGCGCCTGCCAGTTGCCCAGCTGATACACCCCCACGTCACCCTGGGCGGCCTGCTGCCACAGCACCAGCGCCACCGGCACCAGGGCGACACAGGACAACAGGCCGGTAAACCGCCGCAGCCGTTGCCGTTCGCGAACTTCCAGCAACAGCAGCAGCCCTGCCAATGCCGGAATGAGGATAGGCGCAATAATCCAGTGGGTCATGAACGTTGCTCCCCGTCCTGACCATCCACATGGTCACTGTGTTGCTCGCCCTGGCTGCGCAGGGCCAGCACCACCAGGAAGGCGGTCATAGCAAACCCGATCACAATGGCGGTCAGCACCAGCGCCTGGGTCAACGGGTCGGTGGGGTCGGCACTGGCGCCGACCACCGCCACCTGGTTGATCTTCAGCCCGCCCATGGCAAACAGGAACAGATTCACCCCGTAACCCAGCAGGGTCAGTCCCAGCACTACCGAAAAGGTGCGCGCACGCAGGCACAGGTATACGCCGGTGGCCACCAGCACGCCGATAATCAGCGCCACTAACAACTCCATCAGGTGGTCTCCTTCTTGTCATCAAGCAGCGACAGCTTGCCCAGGTTGGCCAGTATCAGCAGGGTGGCGCCCACCACGGTGAGGAACACGCCGGTATCGAACAACATGGCACTGGCCAATTCGAAATCCCCGACCAGAGGCCAGTGCACATGGGTAAAGGTACTGGTCAGGAACGGCGAATCGAAGGCCCAGCTGGCCACACCGGTGAGCCCCGCCAGCAACACGCCAAGGGCCACCAGCGGGTGGTAATCGCCGGGGATACGCTTGTGCACCCAGGTCACCCCGGATGCCATGTACTGCAGCAACAGGGCCACCGAGGTAATCAGCCCCGCCACAAAGCCGCCGCCGGGCAGATTGTGCCCGCGCAGGAAGATATACACCGCGATCATCAACGCCAGGGGCAACAGTGGCCGCGACAGGGTGACCAGCACCAGCGGATGGGCATCATGGGCCCAGGGCCGGCCGAAGGGATCGTACTTGGCGGAGGCCAGCTTCAGATCACTGAGCAGGGCATAGATCCCCAGGGCGGCAATCCCCAGCACGGTAATTTCGCCGAAGGTATCGAAGCCGCGGAAATCCACCAGGATCACATTGACCACATTGGTACCGCCGCCGCCGGGCACACTGTTTTCCAGGAAGAAGGGGCTGATGGTGGCGGTGTCCGTGGTCATCACCAGCAAGGCGGCCACGGCCACCCCGGTGCCGATCAGCCCCGCCAGCACCACATCACGGCCCACCCGCAGGGAGTTGGAATCCGCCTTGGCCCGCGCCGGCAGGAAATACATGGCCAGCATCATCAGCAACACGCTGACCACTTCCACGGACAGCTGGGTAAGCGCCAGATCCGGCGCCGAGAAGCGCACAAAGATCAGCGACACAATCAGGCCCACCACACTCAGGCTGATAATCGCCATCATCCGCTGACGGTGCAGCACCGTGGTCAGCAAGGCAGCGGCGATCAACATCAGAGCACAAAGCACCGACACCCCATCCACGGGCAGCATGGCGCGCTCCCCGGTAACGCGGTCGAGCTCAGGCAGCTGCCACACCAGCACCGCCGCCACCATCGCCAGCACCCAGGCCACATAGCCCTGCAACGAGCCGTTCTGGAAGTGCCGGGTAACCGCCGCGGCCCCTCTCACCAGACGCTGGATTGCCCCTTCAAAGACCTGCTTGGCATCGATTTCCGGCAGGCCCGCATACCAGGCAAACAGCCGCCGCCGGCAGGCGTACACGGCAATACCGCCGACCATGGCAATGACACTCATCAGCAAGGGAATATTGAGCCCGTGCCACACCGCCAGGTGATACTCCGGCAGGGTGCCACCCAGGGTGGCCGTGGCCGCCACCGCCAGCAGCCCGGCCACGGTGATTGCCGGGAACACCCCCACCGCCACACACAGGGCCACCAGGATTTCCACCGGAATCTTCATGTAGCGGGGCGGCTCCCGGGGCGGGAACTTGGGCAGATTCACCGGCTCGCCATTGAAGAACACGTCATGAATAAAGCGCGCCGAATAGGCCACCGAGAACACCCCGCCCAGGGTGGCGCCCAGCGGCAACAACCAGCTCAGGGCCCCCAACTGATCGGACTGCAGGGTCTCGGTAAAGAACATTTCCTTGGACAGGAACCCGTTCAGTAACGGCACCCCGGCCATGGCCGCCGACGCCACCATGGCGAGCACGGCGGTATAGGGCATGTACTTCCACAGCCCGTTGATGCGGCGCATGTCACGAGTTCCGGTCTGCTGATCAATGATCCCCGCCGCCATGAACAGGCCCGCCTTGAAGGTGGCGTGGTTGATGATATGAAACACCCCGGCCACCGCCGCCAGCGGCGAATTGAGCCCGAACAGCAAGGTAATCAGACCCAGGTGACTGATGGTGGAAAACGCCAGCAGCCCTTTCAGATCGTGCTGGAACAGGGCCCAAACCGCCCCCCACAACAACGTGGCCATGCCGGCAGCGGTAACCAGGTAGAACCACAGGTCGGTGCCTGCCAGTACCGGGTATAACCGCGCCAGCAGAAAGATGCCTGCCTTGACCATGGTGGCCGAATGCAGATACGCACTCACCGGGGTAGGGGCCGCCATGGCGTGGGGCAGCCAGAAATGGAACGGGAACTGGGCACTCTTGGTGAAGGCCCCCAGCAATACCAGACAGAGAATCACCGGGTAGAGGGCATGCTGTTGCACCAGGGCGCCGTTCTCCAGCACCGTGCTCAGCGAGAAACTGCCCACCACATGGCCAATCAACAACACCCCGGCCAGCAACGCCAGACCGCCCATACCGGTGACCGTCAGCGCCATGCGAGCCCCCTTACGGGCAGCGCTGTCGTATTGTTTGTAGCTGATCAGCAGGAAGGAACTAAGGCTGGTCAATTCCCAGAAGAACACCAGAAACAGCAGATTGTCGCTGGTCACCACCCCCAGCATGCTGAACATGAACAGCAGCAACAGGGTATAGAAACGGCCGCCGTCATCCTTGGCCGGCAGGTAATAGTGCGCATACACCACCACCAGCAGCCCGATACCCAGAATCAGGATACAGAACAACAGCGCCAGACCATCGAGCCTCAGCGCCAGATTCAGTCCCAGCGAGGGCAACCAGGCCATGGACCACTGTTGCATCCCCCCTTCCCAGATCGGCAGCGACGCCTGGGCCAGCAGCCCCAGGGCAGCCACCACCGGCAGCGCCACCAGCAGGGCGCACCAGCGCCGCCCCAGGTGGCGGGTAAACATGGGCAGAAACGCCGCCAGTAGGGGAAGCAGAACAATTGCAGGCAACATCATGTGCTCTCTTGAATAACAATCCTTGTGCTACCAAACCGGCAGCAAAACTCGGCAAGTATGCCATGCCCCCTTGCCCTTGCAAGAATCCCCCCGACGGCGGCGGCTGTGACAGCGAGCGAACCGGGCAACAGGACACCGGCAAGCTCGCCCTTTTGTTGTCTTCTGGTTACAGGCAGATCGACGAGATGGTCCAAATATGCATTTTTTGACCCCGATCAACTCTCTTAAATAAGCAGCAATAAACGCTTTTTTTCGCCGTCAAACGGAACTTTACCTTGCCCGGAATTTCACATGTTGCGTAGGATAATTGCATGCTAATCATCGTTTTACGGTGATCCCATATTCCGCGAAAGCGGGCCACTGATTACGACGGAGCGCCATGCTGACAGGCATCTTGTCTGGATTCTTGCTCGCACCCTTGGCCCCCGCCCTGCATCGGCTTTTTCCCCGTTACAGTGGCTGGCTTCTCGCCCTGCTTCCCGCCGGGCTGACCCTGTATTTTTTCAGCCACTGGCACACCGTCACCCAGGGCGACACCGTAATGTCGCAGTTTGCCTGGGTTCCCGATCTGGCCATGCCATTGAGCTTCATGCTGGATGGCCTGTCACTGCTGTTTGCCCTGATGATCTGCGCCATCGGCGCGCTGATCTTTATCTACGCCGGCCGTTACCTGGAAGGCCACCGGGATCTGCCCCGGCTCTATGTGCTGCTGCTGTGTTTCATGGCCGCCATGCTGGGCGTGGTGCTCAGCGACAACCTGATCGTGTTGTTCGTGTTCTGGGAACTCACCAGCATCACCTCCTACCTGCTGATCGGCTTCAACCACGAAGACGCCAACGCCCGGGCCAAGGCCCTGCAGGGGCTGATCGTCACCGTGGGCGGCGGGCTGGCGTTGATGACCGGCTTTATCCTGCTGGGCCACATCGGCGGCAGCTATGAGCTGTCGGAGCTGATCACCCGGGGCGACACCATCGTTGCCCATCCGCTTTACGAACTGACACTGGTGCTGATCGTGCTTGGCGCCTTCACCAAGAGCGCCCAGTTCCCGTTCCATTTCTGGCTCCCCAACGCCATGGCCGCGCCCACCCCGGTGAGCGCCTACCTGCATTCGGCCACCATGGTGAAGGCGGGCATCTACCTGCTGGCACGGCTGCACCCGGCCATGGGCGGTACCGAGTTGTGGCTCCTGCTGCTGGGCAGCGCCGGCGCCATTACCATGGTGCTGGGCATCTTCCTGGCCCTGCGCGCCACCGGCATCAAACGCATGCTGGCCTATTCCACCGTCATGGCCCTGGGCACCCTGACCCTGCTGATCGGTCTGGGGACTCGCACTGCCCTGCTGGCGGCCATGAGCTACCTGCTGGCCCACTCCCTGTACAAGGGCGCCCTGTTCATGGTGGCCGGCATCATCGACCACCAGACCGGCCGCAAGGATTTCCTCGATACCGGCGGCTGGGCCCGCTATCTGCCCGTGACCAGTGCCAGCGCCGGCCTGGCCGCCCTGTCCCTGGCCGGGGTCATGCCCCTGTTCGGCTTTATCGCCAAGGAACAGCTGCTGGAAGCCGGTTTGCGTCACGGCCATGCCCTGGCCCCGCTGTTCATTGCCGCCATCGTAATCGCCGCCGCCCTGGGCGTGGCCGTGGCCGCGGTGATTGCCATCCGCCCCTGGTTCGGCAAACCCGCCCCCCTCACCCATACCC
>Ga0105227_100545_pt1 | contig 11399 bp, 10 predicted proteins | sample Virmet3734_803_FD_89585 | JGI IMG/M metagenome (GOLD analysis project Ga0105227, IMG submission 89585) | Marine viral communities from the Southern Atlantic ocean transect to study dissolved organic matter and carbon cycling - metaG 3734_803 | ecosystem: Environmental > Aquatic > Marine > Oceanic...
AACAGTGATTTCGGAAAAACGTCATTTTTGATCGGATAACGCCGAAATAAGCGATCGGATTAGACCGAAATCACTGATCGGATTGAACCGAAATGGGTGATCGGAATGGGCCGGAACATGCATTTTTTATTGAGCCATTTGAAATACCGTTGCTTTGTATATTTATCCAACTCTGTATTACTTGGTAAAAGTAACAAGGTCGAAGGCGCTCCGCCCCAATTTTTAAAATATCTATCCTGTAAATCATTACCTAAGTTCGAAATATAGATCGACAAAAACGACATGATCCCAAAGCTAACAAGTAGGGTCATTGTTCCACCTAGGATCGTTTTGGCCTGCGGGCACCATGCCAAAACAGTAAGCACCAAAGGAAAAAGAGCAACAAACACAGGCATAAAACGAGCATGTATGGCATAGTGATCGAAGTGTTTGGAAAGTTCTTTAAGCATGACTAAACGCGCTCAATGCGCCCTCCTGTATAGACCAGCATTACCACGGGCAAATCATAATTTTTGGTTAATTTTGCATGTGTGTCTCTGTCTTTATGGCTCGGAGGTGATGGCGTTGGATGGCTGTGCCAGGTACCTAAAAAGGTGATTTGTCCATTCGTGGATAAGTGCATCTCTTCAAATATTTCTTCAAGACCATCGGTAGCAATATCAAGTTGCACTGGTGTATGAATGGTTCCATCAGGCGCCGGCACAACCAGAGTCACATAAATAGTTTTTGACAGGTGGCATACCATGCCTGCTAGCACACCGCCTTGTTCAACCGATGAACCTTTCGACTCACGCTCGATCTGGTCTTTGATGTTTCCTAATACTCGGATCTCCCAACCAAAATGCGTATCTCTAGGAATTACGTGGGTGGCGGGTAGCACTTGGCGTGTCCAATCAAGCTGATAATCCTTGTCTAAGTGACCAAAAATGATCCGACCTTCATCTGAAACGGTGTTCTCTCCAGCATATTGATTTACCTTCCCTGCTAAGGCGGCCGATATAACGGAAAGCCCTATGTCATCCATAATCGTTGTAGCTGAGCTACAACCGTCACCAAAACATTCTCGTGTAATTGTCTCTCCATACATCGCTTTTTGAACACGGTCGTCCTTAACACAAAGAGTATTCATGTGTGCCATCAGGTCATCAACTCGTACACACCTTTCCTTTCCTTCGATAGCCAATACTCCCATTGTTGCCTTTCCGTAAAGAATGCTATGCATCAAACACGCAGAGAGTTTTGCGTGGTGAGCAAGGAAGTAGCGTACTGGCAATGACGCACTGGTATCGAGAATATAACGGAATTTTTTGTCAGCGATAGCTGGTTTTCTTTTCCCCAGCTCTATGACATCAACCTTTAGCATTTCGACATTCACCCCTAGAGCTCGAATATCCCTACCGACTATGTTTACCTTGGGACTGCCGATACTATCAAAACCATCTACCACTGCACCGTAACGGGCATTATTGTGGCTAGAGAAAATATCATCATCGATTAATGAGAATTCATATCTACCACTCTTGGCTAAATGTAAAGCCATCTTTGAACCGAGGCTGCCACAGCCGATAAAGGATATAGGTATAACCTCAGCATCCTGCTCTACGCCGGATACAGCGCTAAGCATCGCTGGACATGTAGATTGAATCATAAGTGGTGCATGAACAGGTACATCATTGGACAGTTGCGCAGAATTACCATCAAAACAAATACGGTAAGTCAGGAGTTCCCACGGATTGTTAGCACCGAGCACGTTAAACGGGCGTTTTACAGCTAATACAACCAAAAATTCTTCAATTCCAGGTTTCTTCTTGGATGCACAAGCCTTTGGAGATGACGTGGTCATCACATGTTTCAAACGAGCTTCAAAGGCATCACACAACTGAAATTTTCTCAACACTCCCTTCAGGTCCGAGAGTGTAGCAACAGATTCTGTCCAGTACTCTTCGACGATCCCGTTAGCTTGCAATAGCAACGCAGGGCTGTGCCGAATTCCATTAATAAAACCAACATATTTTTCTCTGAATACGGTATTTGGACTACCAAGTGATGGTGTTTCAATATGCCCCAATACCAAATCAGTATTGCCAGTTAAGACTGTATATCTGTACTTGAAATATCGAACTGGAACATAATTCTTTAGCTCATCGCGAATTGCATACGTGTCTGCACTGATAAGTCCAGAAGTATTGTCGCGACGCACAGGTTCCCATCCCTGCACAGGACACAGCAATTCTCCAGATGCGGCGTTGTTTAACCAATGCGTCATGGCACCAAAAACTGCCTCTTTACCACTGCTATGTAAAAGGTCTGTCAGGCCTACCTCAGCAATACAGGGGGATACCCCTTCACCCTCTATGACAGGGTTGATGTGCGGTAACGTCAAAGGAAAGTCTTTCCTCAGTGTGGGCAGTGGTGCACGCAACGGATATTCCCAAGGGAACACCCACGTGACAGCCTCTATCGAGCGAATCCCTGATTGTGTTTTTCCATCCGATTCAAATTTTATGGGAAGGTCAACTCTCCAGTTTGTTGAGACTGCTACTCCATCGTCCGAACAGCTTTTCACTTGCACCTCAGTCGCAACGGAATATTCCTCTAGCCATTGAATGACATGTTGAATTTCAGGCGTGATCTCACGCTTTGGTTTTAATTTACCCATGACCAATTGCTTGCCCTGAGTGGCCGATGAGAGAGGACGTAGCTGCGGTTCGCTTTTTAGCCGATGAGGTAGAATCGGCCGACGATGTTTCGCTTACCTTTTGGGGTCCTTCATTCGTTAAACGATATTCGAGAACTGAAGGCACCTTCTCTCCATTCACAACGTTGCCGGCCAAACATAAAAACGTACCATTCGCTGAGCTAACAATACTGTCGTATTCTCGCTTGGCTCCGAAATTAGGTGGATCATTATCGTCATTTTTGATCGGATCACTACTGGAAATAATAACCGCTCCAGTCCGTGCTTGGCTTAATGCCTTCTTGGCTGATTCTGACACTTTGGGAGTATCGGTTTTTGAATAACTATCGTGTGACAACGTGTGCCAAGAGCAGTGATGGGGCGCTAATAAAAGGTCATATGAAAGCTTTTGGGGGTCATCTTTAAACTTCCTCCAAATGATCTCCCAGGCCTCCACACTTGCATCACCGGCAAGCAATATGAAATTGGTTGGCTCGGAATAGCCGTGACTAGCAATCCCCCATCGTAAGATGACGCTGGATCGATTTTTATCTAGGGCTTCGCTATCTTCAAACTCATCGTCTGAGAGCGGCCCATATATATTGATCGTTAGCTCTTTAATAGAAACTTCGTTAATTTTGTTAATGATGTCTCCAGGCTTGTATACGATACCTAGGATATCGTCTGTTTTTCCGTCGATATCCTCTCCTATCAGACGAATTCGGTCGCCTTCAGGGCTAATCGACTTTGACTTGCGATACAGTTCTACTCGGCGTTTTGCTTCCGTATTAAAGGCCTTTGCGTCTTCGCACAAACTATGACTTTTTCGCTTTCTTCGAAAGATTAATGGCGAGGACCAGATCTCTCGTACAAATATTCGGTCTTTCTCACCTGACTTTGCCGGAGCGTAATCAATAGGTGAGCCTTGATAGAAATACTTTTCAAAGCCACCAATATGGTCCTTATCAGGATGGGTTAATACGAGGGCATCCAAATAGGGACGCCCATCGCCGTCCTTTTCAAGCAGATTGTGTAGTTCGTCCAACACGTTGCATTGGTCATCCTTCTCTATGCATGATTGGCGGATGTACATATCTACCAGCACATAGACGTAACGATTGTTCGAGGCAATTTTGAGCAGTGTCATGTCGCCATTACCCACTGGAAAGTGGTATATAGATGATTTCTTGATCATTTTAATAATTCCTCTAGAGTTGTATGCTTCACTAAATAAGCGACGGTATTTATATAAATTTACCGCTAGCTATTCATCAATACTGGTGGAAATATAAAAGTGCCGATCTTTTTCTCCATTTTTTAGTTTTTCATAGTATGTATTTGTAAAGGGAGTGATTTGGTATGGATACGGACGAAATAGATAGGTATTCAACGGTTGAAATCGAAGACTTGCTGAGCAATCTTGTGCAAGACAAGGCCTCGCTCGCCAGAATATACCGGTTTTATGGAGGTCTTGGCTGCGAACTCAGAACCGGCCTTACTGCTAGAGACATCATGGGGGAGGTATGGGTCGATACATTGTCTGGAAGACGTGTGTGGAAACGAGGTATCGACGCCCTAAAGCATTTCAAAGAAGTAGGTCGTAGCATAATAAGTAATACAGAAGAGAAAATAGGTCAGCTTGAATTTATTGAGTCGGAAGAGCACCTCTGCGGTGATAGTGGGGCAGTGTCAATGGCCACTGAAAATTGTCCATCTTGTACCCGAATGAATCTGGGATAGAACATTCAAGACGCGTGGTCAAACATATGGTATCAGTAAAATCATCAAACCCATCTCCAGATATCTTGCTAATAGAGCATCAAAAGGGTTTGACTATCAGAGAGTGGACAACCAAATTGCTCGACCTTTTCAGTGGTGACAATGATGCCTTATGTTACTTAAAACAGTTCTTAAGTGATAACACCGTAAAGTCCAAGATTATGATAGCCTGCAGCTTTAGCGAGTCCGTATACGGAAATGTACGTAAACGTATAATAGACAAAGTATGGAAAAGGTTCCCAAATGGAATTAACTGGTGGGAGATCGATAAATGAGTATCAATTTGCTCAGAGAAATAAATGAACTGGTAGTTGAAGCTGATATAGAACAACCTGACAACGAAATCCTTTCTCGCTTAGGTCTTTATGGTTTTCCTACGCTTAGTCAGTTATCGGAAATTCAAACTGCGCTATCGAATGCTATTATCGTCAATAGGGCTGAAAGGTTGAACCAAGCGAAATTAGAATATCGCAAACGCTTAGACGACTCAGAACGAAGAGTTATTTCTTCTCGAAGTCTTTCACTTGCAGACATGCTTCAGGATATCGTAAAGGCAATGCATAATCCCAACAAAGTGCCAGAAGGTCTGCTTGTTGCGTTTCGCGAACAAAGCCAAAATCAAGAGGCTAGCGAGGATGACATCCGCAAAATTTGGGAAAGTTTTGCTCGCTTAGGACTTATCGCCACTGATGAGAAGAATGATTAATGAAATTTCGTCAACAACCATGTGAGATTTTGAAATCCTTAGGTATCTATTCTCCGCAGGATATTGACTTAGACCTGATTGCCTATTCTTTAGGAGCAGAAGTCAAACGTGTATCTCTTTCTAACTGCGAAGGTTACATTATTGGCAGTGAGGAAAAAGCTATCATTACAATCAATATTGATGCTCCGATTCAGCGCCAACGATTTTCTCTAGGGCATGAAACTGGGCATTGGGTAAATGATAAAAAACTTAATCTAACTTACCGTTGTACCACAACGGACATGCGCCAACGTAATCCACAGAAAAGTAATTTCCGACAACAAAAAGAAGTGAGAGCAAACCAATTTGCTGCTGAATTACTCATCCCCAAACACATAGCCACACCCTATTTAACTGATTTGGATGTAACCTTTGACTCTGTTGGTGCCCTTGCAGAAATGTTTAATGTTTCTCGTACATCGACAGCTATAAGATTGGTTGAGCTGTCACCATTCCCTTGTATGCTTATCTGTTATGATCGGTTAGGGAACCGTCGCTGGTTTAGCCGAAGTCATATTATTCCAGAGCATTTTGGGCCTCATAAAAAAATTTCTAACCCACAAACTGTATTGATACCAGGTGACGCTGAGGAAGTAGATGCCGAAACATGGGTTGATGAAGAGAAGGCAATATCTTATTCGGTGGTTCAAAGTATATTTTCTAATTCTTATGACATTCTTGTGTTGTTGTGGTGGAAAGACGAAGCTCATCTTTTGGCATAAAACTATAAGTATTGTTTTATTCCCTATTAGCAAATCTGTGTACAAACTTTATTATTCCAAATTGAAGTTATGTACAAACTTTATTATGCGAACACAGTGAGAAATCTCTCACACCCGTACACAATGAACCCTTAATTGGTGTAGCGGAAAAGCTGATAAGGCGCGCCGCCATAGTCGTAATCGCTCAATATCAAATTAATAACATCACCTTTTTCAATATCGTATACCGTGGTTTCAAGCAATAAGTCATCAGTATCGGCGTCGTACACGTAAATATCGTAATCGCCGGCTTCAGTTTCAATGTTTAAGCTGCTGAGGTAGGAAATGATGTCCGATGCCTCGTAGGAGTCGGGGTTACTGCCCTGTTCAATCACTTTCACGGTGATAGACGTACTGCTTTCATTGTCAATATTATGGGCAATAAGGAGTTTGGCGTGAGTGTCTATTACCCGTAAATCTTCGTTATGCGAATAGGCTGTTACTGTGCTGCTTGTATCACCCGAGCTCAGTAGCATCACAATTTGGTCAGCGTACATATCAATACTGGTGCTTTCTAGCACGGCAGTAGTGTCGGTATCTTTGAGATAAATATCGACGCTATTGGCGTCATCGGTATCGTCAATGTCTACGCTTATTAAGGGCGAAATATCACCAAAGTAAAGCGCTTCTATGGCAGTACTACTGCTACTGTCTTTTGCAACGGCGATGGCGCTTGTACCCACAATGTTATTACTTACTCTTAGATAGCTGTCTTGTGCTTCGTTAGTGAGTTGCCGTGCGCCGTCATCGTTTAACTCTATAATGCTGTAAAAGGGGGCGTCGAAGCCCGCATTTTCATAGCTAACGAATACGTAGGAAAGTGCCTCGCCTTCTTCAATGCTAATGTCGTTTTTCATGGCTAAAATTGTATCTGTTCCTGACTCGGTGAACACTAATTTATAATCCCCAGCATCCAGGCTAACTTCGCCACTGTAGTCTTCGGCAGCCAGCGTGTAATCCACCGTTTTATTGGTGAGTGACGCGTCGGCATCCAGAATATAAACATCTACGGCATCGTTTATATTGGCTAAGTTGGCAAATTGCACCAAGGCGTAGCCATCGTCAAAATCATCGTCATAAATATCTGAAATATCTATGCTTATCTCCATTGTGCTTGGTGCATCAGCATCGCCATATAAAATATAGCTGTGCAGGTTTTTTTTGTTCACTTTTAAGCTGTCTTCGCTGATAAAGTCATCATTTTCTGTGTTAGGTAAAATTTGATTGAATTCAATATCGAAGGTGGAATTCGTCACGTAGGTATATGCAGTGGCTTCGCTAAAAGCCAAAGTGGCTTCAGATTCATCCTCCACAATAAATTCTATTTCTGGGGATTGGGGCACTAAGTTAACGTATTGGGCGTAACCGTAGCTATCACCTTCTTCATCGTCATCCGCCACATATACACAGCCAGATAAATACAACGAGGTGATAAGGGTAAAGCTGATAAAGCGCTTTGAAACAATAAACATATTTGAACCCATAGATTAGCGATATTCTACGAGCCTGAATTTATTTAATAGTTGTGCAAAGGGATGTAAATATTACTTAAAGAAGCGCATTGCGGCGAAAAACCGCAATGCGTAACGCGGCTTAGAATCGGTACATAACCGTGGCGCGAAGGGTACGAGGTTCTATCACGTGATAGTGAATATCGTCGGTTTCAGTGCCTTGGGCGTCGGTTGAAAGGCGAGACGCATAATAGTAATCAATGTCGTGAGCATCGCTGTTGGTGAGGTTAAGCACATCTAATTGCAAAACCCAATTGTTCATTTTATATCCTGCCCGCAAGTTAAATACGGTACTTGCGTCTGAGGTGATACTGTTATCCTCAACAAGCGGGCGTTCACCAAAATGTCGAGCCCTTAGGCTGCCAAACAGGCCGTTGTCGAAGTGAGCAGACACGCCTGCTTGTACCACGTTTTTGATTGCACCTGGAATGTGATCGCCTTCAGGTGCGGCATCAGTAAACTCAGCGTCGGTGTAGGCATATTCAAGGTCAATAGACCAATTGTGGTCAAGCTGATAGTAAAGTGCGACTTCTGCCCCTTTACGTTTAGATGCGCGGCTGGCTTCGGTGTTACCGGCATCACCTACAAACAACAATTCACTGTCTAAAGATAGCTGCCACACTGACAACGAGGCATTCAGCGTTTCATCAATAAAGCCCCGCAGACCGGCTTCAACCCCCGTTGAACGAACCAGCGGATCTACCCCGTCTACAGCATCGCCGGAACTAGGGTCTACGTGAATGGTGGTGCCCCTGGCATCGTTAGAGTGTAACCCTTGCCCAGCTGACCCATACAGTTCCCATTCGGGGGTCAAAGTGTATACCGCACTGGCTTTTAACGACGTGATGTCATCACTGGCCGTACCGCTATTCGGTGATAAATCAACGCCATTTGCATTAACACCGGCTAAGTCTTGCACGTCAAAATCAAAATAATCGTAACGCAAGCCAAGCACTGTGCGTAAGTTTTGTGTCCAGTAGGTTTGGTTATTCACATACACCCCCACACTCGACTCTGTTACCTCGTCACGACGAATGACGCCCAAACGCTGTCGGGCTTGCGTGTGATACAAACCCACTTCATCGATATCATCTATTCGCACTTGCGTGCCAATAGTGGTGGTAGAGGGCTGGCCAAATAGGGTGTGATCTTGCCAATAACTGACCTCACCGCCATATACAGTGCGGTCGTCCACTTGTTCAAACTGGTCGCCATTTTCAGGGTCATCAAGAAAATACGTAAAATTGGACCACAAGTTCATGCTGTACGACATCACATAAGCATTTGCGACCACGTTGTCGCCGCGCCAATTCGCGCTAAGACTGTAACGATCCGATTGCCCGCCAACTGTGGTATCTAAAGACCCTAATTCATCAATTAGCCCGCTTTCTACTGCGCGCTCGGGGATTTGATCAGCGCTGTTCCAGCTGTTGTCATAACCCATAAAGGTGAGGCTGAATTCGCCCTTTTCTTGCTTATTCACCCATTTGGCTAACACATTGGTTTTATCTAGGTCTTCGTCAATATCGCTCCAGGGGCCATCGTAGGTATTGCGTTCACCCGCCAAAACGACGCGGTTTGTGTCATTAATGGTGACATCTCCTAAGCCAACTAACCGTAGAAAGTTATCTTCTCCAACTGTCGCACTAATGAGAGGGGTAGAGGCCTGGTTAATGGTTGTCAACGTTGCACTACCGGCGCCACTGAAGTCGCCTACGTCAGCGTAGTACACGCCCTTTTTATAGTTGAGAGACTGCACGGCTTCTGGGATAACAAAATTAAGGTCGGTGTAGCCTTGCCCATGACCATGGGTGCGCATATTCACCGGCATGCCATCAACAAAAGTGGCAAAGTCAGTGCCATGATCTAAATTGAAACCGCGTAAAAAATATTGATTCGCTTTGCCCGTGCCGCTGTGCTGTGTCACGACCATGCCCGGAATGAACTCCAGTATTTCACCGGTGCGTAAAATTGGGCGTAGTTGAATTTCTTCCTGGCCCACAACCCCTTGAGATGCTGAAATAGCTTCTCCCACTAAGCTAACTTGTCGGCCAGACACGGTGACTTTTTCAATATCATGGCTGTTGTCTTCGTGAGCATTAGCTTGTAAAGCGGCAAGAACAAGCAGAGCTATGGGCGTTTTTTTCACAATAGTTCCTTAATGGGTATACGTTAATTGGGCACTTTCTGGTAACGTGCATTTTTGTATTATTACTGCCTTTACTAAAACCTATAAGAGGTCGGTGTTCGTGAAAGAGCTTTATCGGGGATTAAGTCAGTGGCTAGGCGGAAAACCTTCGCAACACAGCCTCCCTGCATTAGGTGGTCGTGAAATAGACGTCCTTAAGGTGTTGTGGCAACACGGAGAGCTAAGTGCTCAGGAAGTGCTTACCTTTTTTGCTAATGAGCAACTCTCGCTGAGTACAATGCAAAGTACGCTGGAACGCTTGTTTCGTAAAAATATGCTTACCCGCTACAAGCAGGGGCGCTCGTACCGCTATGCGCCAGCATTATCTCAAAGCACCGTGGTCAGCCGCTTGATGGGGGAAATTGCCGACCAGTTGGGTAATGGTGAATCCCAGGTGATAGTCAGTGGTTTCATGTCGTATATTGAAGGGCAAACGTCAAAAGAAGAGGCAGAAAAGCTGTCTTCTTACCTTCCTTCTCATGAGGAGAAGGATGACTGATACGAGTTTTCTCGCCCATCTCGCCTCCTGGCTGTTACTGTCATTACTGTTATCTTGGTGCGTGGCGGGATGTTGGCGGGTAGCAAACACACAACGTGTGCCGTTTTCACCAGATGTACAAGTAAAACTGCTTTTTACTTTAGTGTGGCTTCCCTTTGCTTGTGCGGCATTTAGCCTCATTATTAATGAACTGCCCCCTATAAGCCGCTATTTAGTGGGTGAACATTGCCATGAAAGTCATTGTGGGCCTCATGACTTATACATACCCACTTCATCCGCTTTAGGTGCGGGGGTGTTAGCCTTTGCCATTGGTTTGCTGTGTGTCACTATTGTGATGATGGCGCGCCAATTGTACCTGAATAAACGCTTTCACCAGTTATTACAGCTTGCCAGTGCCCGCTCTCCTGCTAATCCTTGTGCCAATTTTTGTAATAGTGCCAGTGGCCCACAGGCTGAAATGAAGCAATTTTATCAGCGAGTAGACAGTCAGGTGCCTTCTGCTTGGTGCGCGGGGTTGTTGCGCCCACAAATATACGTGTCGCAGGGGTTAGTGGAAAAGTTGACGGATAATCAGCTTAACTTGGTGCTGTTGCATGAGTTTAATCACGTACGCCAATTAGACAATATTAAACTAATGTGCGTGCGTTATTTTATGATCCTCTGGCCAAAGCGCTGGCGCACAGCCTATCGTCATGCCTTCATTAATGGCTTAGAACTGAGAAGCGATATGTTCGCTTTACACAATGCGGGGCATTACGCTTCCCTTGACGATTTACCTCTATGCGTTTGCCAACAAGCAGGAGAGCAGGGCGCAAGCAGCGAAAGGCGAGAGCGGTTAAATCGGCTATTAACCCAGCCCCAAAATACGCTGATGCAGTATGCGGTAAGTTATATCTCTGTGTTTGTTTTTGGCATGATACTTACCTTGATTGCTGTTGCCGTGGGACACCCGCTTATGGAATTTCTATTGCAGTAATTTTCATGCTGTGTCGATCGGTGCTCGAAGTCGACAACAGTTAACGCCTTTTTTCGCAACTAAATCTTAACGCGCCTTTTAAGGTTCGAAATACGCAAAATACCCCATGCTTATCACCGCTATATGTGTTTATACTGAGGTATTAATCTTTAGTATAATCGGCACGTTTAAGTTGGTTGGATGGCGTTTATGTACACGGTGTTAGTTGTTGATGATTCACCCGATTCCTTAAGCTTAATTAACGATATCCTTGAAAAGGAAGG
>Ga0105227_100620_pt1 | contig 10219 bp, 8 predicted proteins | sample Virmet3734_803_FD_89585 | JGI IMG/M metagenome (GOLD analysis project Ga0105227, IMG submission 89585) | Marine viral communities from the Southern Atlantic ocean transect to study dissolved organic matter and carbon cycling - metaG 3734_803 | ecosystem: Environmental > Aquatic > Marine > Oceanic ...
ACATAATAACCCGCAGGATATTGGAGAAAATAGAAATAGGGACTATTAGTATAGCCAAGCCAATCGTTCGGATATGTGAAGGGTGGCGAACTAAATAGAGATATAAAACGCCAAGCGTCTCTAGCATAAGCAAAGTTCGCATACCAGAGCAGGCATCAGCTACAAAAAGCTTGTAACTGCCCACCATAATCACCACACCATTTTGCGCAACGGGATAGCCCAGATAATAAAGAATATCAACAGATACATCACTCACCAGTAATTTTAGAAAACTGGATAATGGGTCCAAAATTACACCTGGAATGGGGATCATCAAAAACATAAAAAAGATAGGGAAGAGTAATGTTCTAATTACACGAAACCCAAAAATATAGGTGTATATGCCACAGAATACAGATATAAAACTCAGTATTTTAAAGTGAACCATATCAGTAAAGCCGCCAAGCACATATAAGAAAAATGCATTTACGAAAAACAATATTCCCCAAGTGGGATAAATAGTCTCCGTATTCAAAGCGGCAATATTACTCTTTTTCTGAAAAATCAAAAATAAAGAGGCGAATAGGACAAGAGGGCCATGGGAATGTGCAGGGTTAGACCAAGCCCCATTAATACTGAGATCAATAAAAAAAGGCACATAAAAAAATGCAGCAATTATGTGCAGAAAAAACAGTATTGCATAGTTTGTGGTTCTATACTCTGCGAGAATCATACCCTATCCATTATTTTTTTTCCTCTTCAATGAGCGGAATTGATTCGTAAACAATTTCTCTTTCTGCTATTCGGGAATTTGAATCTTTATACAATACATTATTGTATGTCATTTTAATTTGACGTTTTTGTGCTTGAATATCAAGAACAATTTGTGCTTTCTCTGGCGAAAAGTTTGCATTATATTGGCTAGCCTCCTTAGATAATTCGGCCATAGACGAAACTTCATCCGTTACGAAGAAATGCATTGCAGATTTTCCGCCCTTTAAGGTGAAGTACTGATAATAGTCGTCATTTTCATATGCGAAAATCTGATCTAGTGACGTAATTTGTATATACGTGTTTCCTTCTTTTATTTTAATTAGACGGTCAGATTTATCTATGGCATCAAAATCTTTAGGAATTCTACACCGCACAAATTGGGCGAGCTCATTAACACGAGAGCTTCTCGTTTTAGTGAACATGGTACTGTATTTTGTGAAAGGGTCTTTTGGGGGAATATTAGCGATAAACAACATATTGTGTTTATCCACTACGTAGGTCTGCATAAAGGGAGAACTTCTATCGAACCAACGAGTTTTGTAATTGTTATTAATTTCTACCGAGTAATTACTTTGCCAATAGGGTTGTGTACAGTCTATTTGGTTAAATAGGCTTTCAGAATCAACCAGTATGCCAAACTCTACAATATCACCGCTATACCAATATGGAAAGTACCGCACATTTGAAGAGGCTAAGGCATAATTTTCGCCAATGTAGTTACGTGAAAATAATTCTGTTTCAGTATCTTTTCCCCAAAATGAAAACATGGGTATTTTGTTGGTAACAATTTCCGCTGAATTGATATTAGTGTTTACATTATCAGGCTTCCAATTAGAAAGCATATAAAATATCCAATAACTCGCTGACTTGTGAGAACTAAAGTCAGCCAGTGTTAAAGGAAGTTCTGGCCCGAAATAGTACCAATATAAACGTTTATCTCGTCCCAATTGATAACTAAGTTTGGCACTGTTTTGTATGGAACCGTTAAGTTCATTGGACTTCTGACGGGTTAAAGGCGGTACTAGCTTGCCCTTAAACGAATTTGCTTTAAGGTAGCTGAGTGTCATATTCGCTTCAGCTTCGGCCAACGACCTAATAGTGTCATCTTCAGCAAAGTCTATCAGGTTTAACAGTGGAAAAAAGTTGGCTTCTATATAATTCGGCGAGGCCATCTCGTAGTGTCCAGCTTGTATATGTCGGTTAAAACGTGCTACTAAATTTTTATAGATTTCACTTTGAATTTCTTTACTTGTGTATTTGCCTCTATTTTTATTAATCCAAACATCTCTATTGAAATACTGAGCAAGCAGGTACCATGAACTGGCTTGAAGTATTGCGTGATTTAACGTGCCATGATCGAAATATGCGTTATTTTCACAGCAGGGCCCTTGTGCTACATAGTTTTGTAAAACCGCAATGTTTTGTTTGCTTAAACAATGCTCAAACTGATACAAATAGCGTACTATGGCTGGCAAAATAAAATTATCAACAGATTTTCCTTTATCGTCGGAGTGGTTTTTAAAGTCCACCATGTAATTCGAATACTCAGCCTTACAACCATTTACCGCGGTATCACCTAAAATCCAAAATGGCTTATGGCTTAAATGATTGGACGCTTTATATTTCGCTTGTGCCCATTCCATTAGTTGTGCGCGACGAGCCTCTTTCGTTGAATAATCTCCTTCAGTGCTACTCGCATTTGCCGCAGTAGCGAAAATGCAGCTAAGAAGACAGTACAAGCCCAATAGCTTGAATAAATTTGCAAAGGCTGTGGATAGAATACTGTTCATAAGTGATATCCTGTTTTTTTCGGGGGCGCGACGATTCACCAAATTACAAAAAGGCACGTGGTTAACTACGATAGTAAATACTAATTTTTAGTATAGTATTTAAACGGTGTAAAAACTAACCCAATCGCAAACGTTATTAAAAGATAAATCAGTACATCTTCAAGAAAGTCTCGCCCTATTAAATTTGCTATACCTTGTATGCTTTTTATAGGTAATTGAAACAAAACATAATCTGTAATGTTTGCGAACAATGGAAAGGAAATTAAGATGCCTTCTTTTCTATGATTAATGATGTATAACTCTATGACATAAAAGAAGAGTAAAGCGATTACTAAAAAAACAAGTGGCGCAAATAAGCCAAATATTACTTCAAGATCGGTAAATGACGAAGGCACCTTTAGCCCCCCTAATCTGAGACCAGCGGTCTCATGCACTAAAATATCTGTGGTGCTGTTCATAATTTCCATCTTATTTAATTGAACACCAAGTGCATCTAGCAGAGGTTGAGGCAAAATAGCAATTATTTTATCTTCCACATGGGTTTTAACTTTTTCTTTGCCGGTATCATCTAACATAGACGCATAATAATGAGCGTTGTCATGAAATTTGGTGAGGACAAAACGTGTTAATATGCCGTTTTCGATGTAATCTTCGTCGTAGTTTGAATATATTTTATTTTCAATATACTTTTCTTCATCAACTCGCTCTGTATTTGATGAGTTTAAATATATACCTAAGGTATTCGCGAGCATTTCAAGCGAGGTGAGTTCGCCCCTGTCTGAACGTGCAGCTAGCATAGCATCTGAAAATTCCGAAAAAGGTTTTAGCAACCCAAATGCTATGAGTAACACACTTAAAAACTTAACATAAAAACCAAAGCTAAACTTTTGCTTATTGTTAAGCAATACAATGAGTGTCATTAAAAATAAATTGACTAAGCCAGAAACGATTAAACCTCGCGAATTAAAGGCAATACCCATCGCTGCAATTAATATAAAAAAAAGCGTGATATACATATATTGCTTGCGAGAAGAAGCATACTCTTCACCAAATTTATAGATATAAAAAACTATAAAAAAGGGAAACCACATTAAAAAACTCAAATTTAATACAGCTCTTCCAAGTGTGCCTGGTAATAATTTAGCTGCAATAAGTGCAAAAACACCGATGAAAGACAATACCCACACGGTGTAGACCGAGGGTATGGTGTACAATCCAAGCTTAGCTAGAATACCTCTTGGGCTAATAGAAGAGGTTTTGCTAGTGTACTCATTGTTATGAAATATCGCTAAATAAATATAGTGGCTGGTAATGGCAATCAATAAGTAAAACGCCAACCTGGCGAAAGTCAAAACAGGGTTATATAGATATTTAACCACCGGGTTCCAATAAAGAGTTTGAAACAATAGGGCGCCAAATAACCCTGTAAATAATAGCCCTACTATAACTAACGCGGATATTGGTGTTTTGCGGTAAGCATCAATCCAATAAAGATACGCTAATGTGGCACATGTAGTTAACCCAATAATCAGTGTGCTCGTAACATTGGTTAATGTTGAATCAATGAATAGCTGGCTCATCATGCAAGCAATTAATGCACTAATAATGGCTAACGTCACAAAGCTTTTAAAGGTCACTGCCGTTACCTATTTTTAAGTAAAAGAGGGCTAAAAACCATTAATTATGGCGCCTATTAGCTTACCGCCACTTAAATCGACTTTTTCTACAATTTGCGCAAAGTTAGACAGTTTTGAATGATGACGCTTACTGGTTATCACTACGCCTTTTATTAAACTGGTTAAAATAAAGCCGTCGCTGTGTTCTTTTACACTGGGGCAGTCATAAATAACCACGTCGTAGTTACTGTCTAAGTGTGTTACTAATTTGCTCATTTCAGGGCGACCGAGCAACTCTACGGGGTTGGGGGGCAGCGGGCCGCTGGTGAGTACACTTAGGTTGCTTAAATAGCTGAGGTTGTGAATAGCGTTAAAATCACTTCTGGCGGCTAATAATTGAGATAAACCCAGCGTATTGGGAAGTTTAAACAAGCTGTGTTGACGTGGTTTACGCATGTTGGCGTCAACTAACAGGGTTTTTTGGCCGAATTGGGCAAAGGAGACGGCTAAGTTCGCACAGTTTAGCGAAGTACCAATTCCCGCATCATCACCGAATATGGCTATTGAATGATTTTGGTTTAACCATCGCAAGCTAAGTTGTACTCGCAGCAAGCGTATACGTTCACTAAAGGGGTGATCGGGTTTTAAAGCTGCTAATAAGGTTTTATGAAATTTATCTGAATTTTTATCAAAATAGGAAAATTCAAACTGTTCAGACAATACTTGCTCTATGTCAGTTTGCGTGAGTAGGCCTAACTTAACTGCGCAATCGCCAAATAACATTCCGCTCTGGCGTTGCTCTTCAGTAATTTGAGTCACGTCGTCGGGAGATAATTTACCAGATTTTACTAGTATTTCCCCGATACTATCGCTCTTCAGGTGCGTTGATATCATGTTAGCAACCTTCATCCCTGTTTAATTTTTGGTATCTCGACGAGTACCGGTATATTAAAGCTGTCCTCAATAAGACTTTTATCTCGAATTCGCTTATTCAGTTGTTCAATAATTAATACAAAAAAGAGCGCAATGATACTCGAAAACAAAAACGCGATAATGACACTGGTTGTTAAGGAGTAATTGGCTGAATAAAACGGTGGCGATGCTTTATTAAGAATAGAGACATCTGTGTCTAAAGATTCTCCCTCTAACCTGAAAAGGTTAAGTTTTTGAGTGGTTGCGTTAAATAAGCTCTCTGTATTTTGCACTTTATTTATGAGCTCCTTAAGCGTGTCACGCTGTTTATTATTGTTGAGCATTAACTCTGTTTGTTCATTAATGGCTTGCTCTACATTAGCAATAAGCGTGTTGGTTTCTATAATTTCCGCAGTCAGTTTGGCCTTGGCCGATTGAATTTCGTTAATTAAGCTTTCGCGTTTCGAAGCCACATCATTAGCAGCAGACAAATAATTGGGGTGATTCTCACTAAATTTATTGCTAATTTCAGAAAACGATAACTGTGCATTTACGTAAGCTACCTTTAATCTATCGATCATTGGATCAGAAATTGATGAAGCGTTGGGGAAGCTTGGATCAAAATTACTGAAAGTAATCTGTTTGGTTTCCAGTGTACTAAGCCTACTTCTTAACGTTATCAGCTGGCTGTTTAGTTGAGCGATTCGTGAAGACTCAACATTAAAGCCTTCATTAGTTGAAAGGATGCCAGTTTCTTGTTGATAGCTAGACAGTTCCTCCCTTGCCTGTATAAGTTCCTTCTTTATATTTTCAACTTGTGTTGCATACCACTGAGCGGTTCTTCGCGAAGGATTTATTTTGAGATCTAAGTTAGTTTGAATAAACGCCTCCGCAAAGGCGTTGGCAAATTGCGCAGCTTGCACTGGATCACTTGAGGTGTAGGTTATATAAATAATACTACTTTGGCGTGAGGGGGCAACTTGTAGGTTTTTTAACAAAGCATACCCGAGCCAGACGTCAAAGCTGGTGTTTCTGTTTTCTAGTTGTCCAAACTTTTGCTGTAATTCAATATCATTGTTTAATTTAAGGTTATTAACTACTTTTAGTGCAACGCTAATACTTTTAATAATTTCAACTTGAGTGGCTAAAAAAGAGGGTTGCATTAACGTTGGAACAATGGCACCGGTAATAGGGTCTTTGCCATTAACATTAACAATGAGCGAGGCACTCGCTTTGTATTGTTTTACTGCAAGTGAAGACTTGGTACCCACTAATCCACAGGCAATGGCCACAAAGACAATAATAAACCACTTTCTCGACCATATTACTTTTAAAAATAGAGTAAATGACATAGCTTTATTACGCCTCTTATTAGAAGATACTTTCGTTAATATATAAGGTGTCGTTTGCTTGAATCAGCGTATTTTCGTTAACTTTAATATCGATAAACTTACCACTCTTAGATTTGCGCCTTATACTTAAGCCTCTTGTGGTTCCCGCACTTGAAATACCACCACCTAAGGCAATGGCCTGAGCCACAGTCATTTCTCTTTTTAACAAGAAACTGCCAGGGCGGTTCACCTTTCCGTAGATATAAAACACCGGTGCTTCTGGCACATAAATAATATCGCCAGATTGTAATAACGCGTTTTCCATGGTTAAAACATCCGTTTCTCCGTCAACGAATATTTGTTCCATGTTGAGTGTGATTTTATTTGCAGGGGATGGCAAATCTGCTTTAATTATTGTTATGTCTTTAGATGCGTTTGGATTAAGGCCGCCGGCAATAGCAATAAAATCAACCAATGTTCGCGCGCCTGCATTAATTTTGTATTTTCCTGGCGCCTTGACTTGACCCAGTACAGATACAGTATTCGTTTTTGATTCCAAAACGACAATGATAACCTGAGGGTTTTTTAAAACCTTTTGTTCTATAAGGCGTTGCTCTATTTTTTCGCTAGCCTGACTTGATATTAAATGTGCAATTTCGATAGCGCCCAACAAGGGCAGATTAATAAACCCAGTGCTTGAAACCTCTGTTTCTGTGGTGAGATCTGGGTTTCCGTATACCGATACCTTAAGCACATCTCCCGGTTGTATTGGAGTTTCTTGTGATAAAGCCATTTGGCTAAAACACGACAAAACTAAAAGCAAACCTATTGTTTTGAACATGAGTCTCTTGCCTGTTAAATGTTAAAATCTCGCGACTATCGATGCGTACGTTGTATTAGAATCAAAATTGCGAGCTAAACGGTTAGAACGCCGATTGTTAAAACGGTAACCGATTTGTAGTTCGATAATTTCGTTTGCTGTGTAAACCAGGCTAACACTTGCGTTTCTATAAGTGTTCTTGGCGGCAATGTCGAGTTCGTTAGTCGTATTAGTGTTGTATTCAAATTGCCTTTTGATATATTCGCCTTCGAACTCTAAATACACTTTATTAAGTACTTGCCATAATGCGCTAAACCTCGCTATTCGCGACCGCTGAAAATCAGTATTAATATTTTGTGATGGCGTGATTTCGTCAACAAGTGTAGCGTTTAATTGTGTTGACATAGTCGGTTGCCAATTGTAGTTAACATTAAACCCCCAATTAGAAAAGTCAGAGTCTTGTGCACTTGTAATATTTTCTGGCGTCAACTTACGCAACTTTACTTGGGCGGTTATACGGCTTTTTTCACTCAACTGATAGTTTGATGATAATACTACAGTAGAGAGTCGATATTCGTCGTCAGTAGTGTCTCCCTCTACATATAAGCGATTCTCATACTCTATGTTCCTCTGACTCAGCAACAGTGAAAAACTATTCTTAGCTTCACTTTCAAAAATTAACTCAGCCTGCGAATGTATTGTGTTTTTATTATTTAAAGCGAGACTTTCGCCAGAGTAATCTGTAGTGCTTTCCGATGCGCTGATGCGTGTTTTCCAACGGCTATGGAGTTGCCAATACATTGCAATTTCAGAAGTGTCATTTTGGTTTTTGGATGCCAATAATGCCGCTTCTAAATTATCGGTAAAATTCGCCAATTGCGTGTCGTTTTTGTAAGAAAGAAAGCCGGTGAAGCGTCTGCTTGCATACCAGTTCCATTTTGCACTATATGCTTTTGCAATATTGTCTAGTTGTGTATTGTTAGCATATTTGTTGTCTCTAAATGTTATATCGGCCAACAAATTTTGCTCAGAAACGTCCCAATTCATCTGAGCACTGACAAACACGGAACTTACTTTATCAGAAAGGTCATATTCTGTAAGCAGTTGCCTTATTAGCTCTGAATCTTTGTTTATTTTGTATAGGTTATCATCGTAAGTAATTTGAGTACCTACTGACGTTGAAAAAGTCCCTTTTTCACTTGCGTTAACAACATTCGAAAATGCTATAAAGCAAGATAAGGAGCCTATAAAAACCCGACTCGCAAAATCCTTCATCTTAACGCGTACTCTAATCTATCGGTTTAAATTCACCCACATACTCAATTTGAGCAGCTTCCCTCAAATTTAAAACTAACTGTTCAATATCGTCTTTGCGTCTTTCGGTGTACAAGTATTTTTCGATTTCTGAACGTGATTCTTCTAAAGATATAGGAGCAGCGATGGCTTCTTTTACGGCTAATATTAATAATCCATCATCCATATTTAAATACCCTATATCACCCTCACTTAAGCTGTAAAGAGGTTCAACTAAAACTTTTGGGATTTTTTCTGTACTTTGTATTTGTTGGTTATATTTGTAGGGGAATTGTTTGCTTTTTATTTCAGGTATTAACGATTCAATGCTATCTACACTATGAATTCTTTCGATTAAATCTTCTTCGCTCTCTTTAGGGAGTTGTACTGCTAATTGAGCGTATATGAATTTTTTACGCTCATCAAAAAACTTAGGGTGGGTTTTAAAGTAAGCGTTTATTTCGTCATCGGTAACTACGTCAGTAGATGAAGATGCCAGTACTTTACGTAAGTAGGCGTCGACAATAATTCGCTTCTTAGCGGCTTCAATGGCCAATAAGGTGTCAGGGTCTCGGTCGAGTTTCATTTTTTGAGCTTGTTGGAACAGTAACTCTTGGCTAATAAGTTGATCGAGTACAGTGTTTACAAGCTGGCTATTGGCTAACTCGCTTTGTTTGGGCTGGGATTTTAAAACCTGTGTAATTTGATGAACGGTAATTTCTTTTGCGTCTACCCTTGCTGCTACCTGGCTAGAATCTTTTACCTCTTCAACGTTTGATTCTTTGCTGCACGACCATAAAAGTATGGACGAAAAAATTACGACGTGTCTAAGATTTAAATCAATCATTTTACTCTACTTATCCTTGTATTTTAGTTTGCTGCATTCTTAGTACTACGAATTAACGTAAAAATTTTATTATTGATAGAGAAATGTAGGTAATCAAAGGGTTCCTTTCTTATTGCTCGTATATTGCTTTACTGCAATAGAACTTGCATTTTTCCAGTAGCCTGATGGAAATCAGCCACAAAAATAGCGCAACACATAATGTGACTGCGCTTTTTTGATAGCACATATCGAAGGGCTAATTGACTGTTACAGTTTGCGACGTCGTCTAACTGCGTAGCCAATAAAACCTAAACCACTCATGAACAGCGCAATGGTAGATGCTTCTGGTACAGGTGATACAGTAAAGTCATAAGTTCCAACAGCTCCGGTATTACCCGATATGGAAATTAAATAATTACCTGCAGCAAGTGTGAAACTTGCTGTTTCTACAACAGAAGTCGGCATCAATGTTAAAATTGTAGACGCTCCACTTGTGATTGTCAGGGTAAAATCTGTAATCGCACTGTATGTGGAAAACGACAAATTAAACAATGCCGCATCGAAACCAGACGCCGAACTAAGTGTAAACGTAGCCTCGTCCGAAAACGTTCCTGTAACATCATTACTAACGCCAAAAACTGAATCACCTGTTACATCACCTAGTGGAAATGTTTCTGCACTAACTACTGAAGTAAACAAAACCATGGATGTAGCAATGAGCATCTTTTTTAATAACGTCATAATAAAAGTTCCTTTTGCTAAATGTTAAATATTACGTGTTGAGTATCGTCTTTCAAGCAATGCAGCACAGCCACCTTTAATTATTCTTATATTAGATAAAACTAAAAAATAAATCTTATATTAGAGCTATTTAAAGG
>Ga0105227_100625_pt1 | contig 10087 bp, 10 predicted proteins | sample Virmet3734_803_FD_89585 | JGI IMG/M metagenome (GOLD analysis project Ga0105227, IMG submission 89585) | Marine viral communities from the Southern Atlantic ocean transect to study dissolved organic matter and carbon cycling - metaG 3734_803 | ecosystem: Environmental > Aquatic > Marine > Oceanic...
CTCGCAGAGCGCGTAGAGCATCGCATCGAAAGCCACCTCGAAATCCGCCGCCAGATGCGCCCGCAGGATGTGCTGACGCGTGGCGCGCAGATCGTCGGCCAGGCTCGCCGAAATCCCGTCCGCCTTGCGCAACGTCGCGGCCGGGTCGGAGCTCGGCACCGGCGTGGAGGAGGTCGGCGGCGTCACCTGTGGGCGGGCCGACGATCTGCGCGCCACGCGTCAGCACATCCTGCGGGCGCATCTGGCGGCGGATTTCGAGGTGGCTTTCGATGCGATGCTCTACGCGCTCTGCGAGCAGGCTTTGGGGCGGTCCTACAACAACGAGGCGCTCGATATCTCCATCCGGCCCTTCCAGGCGCAAAACCGCGAGGTGCTGCATGCGGACACCGTCGCTCAGAAGATGCTTGAGGCGTTGGAGCAGGACCTCGCCACCGACTGGATGAAGCTGGAGAAACCCGATGACTTCCGGGCGATGTCGGCCCTGCCCATTGCGGACAAGCAGGCGCTTTTCGCCTGGGCGACGGGTCTCGCGGTCAAGCCGCAGCTCTCCTCTGACAATCGCCCCTCCCACATCATTGAGGAGATTGGTGCGCGGCTCGACGTCGATGTGGCGGCCTGCTGGCGCCCGAGTGCCCAGAACTACTGGGGTCGCGTCAACAAGGGGCATGCGGTGGCCACGGCGCGCAAGCTCATCGGCGATGATTACGCCGAGGATCGCAATCGCGAACGCAAGGGCGATCTCGCAGCCGCGATGGAGCGCGCTTTCGCGGAAACGGCCGGCGAGACGGAAGGTTTCGACGCGGCGACGGCAGCAAAGACAACGCGCTGGCTGCCAGACGGGATGGTGTTTGCCGGTGCGGCGGAGGCCGACGCCAAAATGATTGGCGATGCGCCCGAGGCGGAGGAAGGCGACGTGCCTGCCGCAGACGCTCTGGCCGAGGCGGAGAGCAATGAACCATCGTCCTTGCCCGCCTTCCTTAGCGGAGATGCGGCCTGACGAAGCGAACACCGACCTGATCACGACATGAGCTTTGGGCCGCCCTCACATCGAGGGCGGCTCTTTCCGGCTGACGGGTTGCCGACAGCCGATATCGGATCGGCTGGCCCGTCCCGGAGACATCCTATGACCACCAGACTCGACCTCGATCCTGTTCAGGAAGCCGCACGCATCGCCGCGCAGAATGACGCGTTTCGCAATTCCATCCTCGGCAATCCTTCCGTTGCCGATGCCCCGCAGGGACAGTTTGTGATGACATGTGGCGTCGCCGCGCTTGGACCCGACGCACAACTGGAACTCACACGCCGCGTTGCCGCGTTCGACGCCTTCAATGCCGACAGTGACCCGCAGGGATTGCACGAGATGGGGGTCATCGAATTCAATGGCACGAAGGTTTGGTTCAAGATCGACTTGTACGACGTCGATTATCAGTACGGCTCGCCTGAGCCTTCCGACCCGAAACAGACGCGTCGCGTGCTGACCTTGCTTCTCCCGTCGGAATACTGACGCCCTCCACCCCCAATCGCCGCCCCGGGCCGTCCTTGCATAAAGGGCGGTCCTTTCGGGCTGGCGGGTTTCAAGGGGCGCGATGATCGCGTCCGGCCTGCTGCAGGAGACCAGAGATGGCCAAGACACTCGATTACCAGATCACCCTCTATCCCGCGCATCGTGACGGCGCCTTCGTTGTTACCCAGTTCCATATGATGGCGACCTACCCCGAAAAGCGCGTCCAGGCCGCGGGCATGGACGATTTGATCGACAAGGTGACGCAGTTCGCAATGGAGCATGGTGAGAGTTGCAGTGCTTCGGTGCGTTGCCTCGCCCCGCGCAAACCGCCGGGGTTCAAGCGCGCGACCGAGAATCTGTATTTCAACCTGGTTGACCGGACGGCTGAAAACCGCGGCGACGCTGCGGCCTGAAGCCCCCCAAAGGAAACTCCGGGGCGGCCTCGCGTAACGGTCGCCCTCCCCTCTCCCAATTCCAAAGGACAAAAAGACATGACACAAGCGACTGATTTCTACGCACAGATGCTCGAATCCCAGAGACGCGCATCCGAAGAGCGGGGCGAGACTCGCGCTGCCCTTCTCTCCGAGCTGCGTGCCTTCGGCGTGACCAGCATCGAGGTGCAATATGAAGGCTACGGCGATTCCGGCAATGTCGAGGATGTCGTCGTGACACCCGACACGATCACGCTGACAGAAGAGTTGCGACGCCGGGTTGAAGATTTTGGTTGGGATTTCGCCTATGCGCTGAGCCCCGGATTCGAGAACAACGAGGGCGGTTATGGCGAGCTGACCTGGGCGCTCGAGACGGACAAGATCGATGTTAGCCACTCGAACCGCTATATCGAAACCAACACCACCGAACACGAGGGGCTCTGACATGGCACATCCCCTCCACCACGCCGAAAGCTCCGCCCGAAAATTCGGCGGTGTTCCAGATGACTATCAGTTCGTGCATGACTGGTTTGACTCATCCAAAGAGCACCTAGGTCTCTTTGTTCACAGAGCCCAAAAACATCATACAGTCGGGATCTATGATGCCGAACGTCACTTCGGCCGCAGCCTGACCAACAGCGCGGGCCGGGTCGTCCCGATCCGCTGGATCGGTGAGCAGCATGTGCGCGAGGACTGCCAGGGACGGATCCCGTCGCTGGCGGACTGGCTTGTCCGCATTCAGCCGGAACCGTGGATGGCCAATGGCCGGATCGACAACGATCCTACGCAGATTGTTGGCGATCCGCGTGCGGTCTGGATCGAGGCGGTCTCCAATCACCAGACCATTCTCGGTTTTGAGGACTGGCTGCTGAAGGTCTCTGTCGAGCACATCCAGCATCGCCAAAACCGCGCCGCTGCCTGATCCGCCGGCCAGAAAACTCACCAACCACCGGATCCCATCCACTTCGACCCGCCTGCGCCACAACCGGCTTGGCGGGTCGATTGCGTTTCAAGAAAGGATATCGACATGCAAGACCCTGTCTACGAGGAGGCCTACCAAGGCCACGTCATCAAGATCTATCACGACCCCGATTCTGAGAACCCAAGGGAGTGGTCCAACCTCGGAGCGCTGATCTGTTGGCACCGCCGATACCGGCTGGGGGACAGCCACCGGTTCGACTGCCCCGAGGCGTTCCTGCGCGATCTTGCGGGCGTCTCGGATCAGAGCGATCTTTCACTGGATCGCCTCCGCGAGCGCGCCGAGCGCAAGGCAATCATCTTGCCCGTGTACCTCTACGACCATTCCGGCCTCGCGATGAACACCATCGAGTTCCATTGTCCGTGGGATTCCGGCCAAGTTGGCTTTGTATACGTAACGCTCGAAACGGTTCGAAAGGAGTTCGGCGCGAAGCGCGTCACCAAGGCGATGCGCGAAAAGGCCAAGGACATTCTGCGCGCTGAGATCGTCACCTTCGATGCCTACCTCGGCGGACGGGTTTATGGCTATGTCGTCGAGCGTGACGGTGAAGAGATCGACGCCTGTTGGGGGTTCTTCGAGCACTATGATCTGGACTGCCTGTCCGAGGCGCGGGCGGTTGTAGATCCTCTGATTTTGCGAGAGGTACAAAGACCCGCCGCTGCGGAACAGGGCGCAAGCCCACCCCCGAGTTGAAACGCCCGCAATACTCATATATCTTATTCATGCGTATTACGGAGGTGAGCATGGCAAGCACAAGCGTCACACTTGGCCCCCATTGGGACGAATTCATCGCCCTGATGCTTAAAGAGGGGCGTTACGGGTCAACCAGCGAGTTGATCCGCGCCTCTCTGCGCCTGATGGAGGAGCAGGAAGGTCAGCGGGCGCGGCTTCGCGTTGCGCTGATGGAGGGCAAACAATCCGGTGACGCCGGTCCGCTTGACATGGATGAGATCAAGCGCGACGCGCGGAGCCGCTCTGGCGCTTCTGATGCGTGACATTCATCACTCTCAGGCGGCAAAATCCGATCTCCTCGACATCTGGGTCGAGACCGACCGACAGTGGGGCGAGGCGCAGGCGGATCGTTATCTCGACGACATCGAGCGTGCCCTGCAGGGATTGATCGCCAATCCTCAAATTGGGTCTGACTGTTCCGATCTCTTGCAGGGTGCGCGCAAACTGATCACGGGTCGGCACCTCGTGTTCTACGAGGTGGACCCGGACAGGATCTTCGTGATCCGGGTCCTGCATCAGTCCATGGATGTGCCGCGGCATCTGCGGCCGTTCTGACACCGGTCAAACACGCAGCGGGGCATTGCCATGAAAGAGCAAGAGGCAGGGCGGGAGGGGTGACCCCTCCCGGGTGAGAGAGTGCGCGCGGGGCTTGGGGCCAACCCTCAACCCCGGAGATTGCCGATGAACGCTCACCCCCATTCCGTCCAACTTGCAACCGAGCCCGACGCCCCTGCCCTGCCAGAGGCTCCGGGCTTCGCCCAACACCTGATGCAGGTTGCGAAAGCCCTCGTCCCCCTGTTCGAGGCGGGCAGGTCCATCGACGCCGCCGCCCTTCGCACTGCGATGGAGCAAGCCTTCGGTGCCAGCGACACCAGCGGCTCCTGGATCTGGAAGGATGCTTACGAAGCCGCAGAGGTCGCCCAGATCCTGATGCTCGCGCGCTATGGCGCGCTGATGCAACGTCAGGCCGCCTCGCCGCACGCCTTCCTCACCATGATCGAGCGTCTCGCCGGTCTGGCCCCCTCCCACACGCGGCGTTCAGAAGACAGCGTACGCTTGCAACAATTCTCAACCCCCATGCCCCTCGCGGCCATTGTCGCCCAGGCTGCGGGGTTTCGCGTCGACGATCTGGTGCTCGAACCTTCGGCCGGCACCGGCATGCTGGCGATCTTCGCCCGGATTGCGGGCGCGCGGCTGGCGCTCAACGAATTTGCGGAAACCCGCCGCGCATTGCTGGGACATCTGTTTCCGGAGGCTGTTGTCACGGAACACGACGCTGCCTCGATCGATGACCGGCTAATTCGCTCGATCACGCCCTCGGTCATTGTGATGAACCCGCCCTTCTCTGCCGCCAACCATGTCGAAGGCCGATTTCGACAGGCGACTAGTCAACATGTGCTTTCCGCCTTGGCGCGCCTCGCGCCGGGTGGGCGGCTTGTCGTCATCACCGGCGAGAGCTTCCGCCACTCGACGAAATCCTTTCAGTCGACGTTTCAGCGGATCGCACAAAGCGCCGATGTGGTATTTTCCGCCGCTATCGACGGCAAGGTCTTTGCGCGGCATGGCACCACGATCGACACGCGGCTGACGGTGATCGACAAGCGTGCGACTGGCGCTGATGAGATCGCATCGGTCGAAAGCGAGGCCGTCTACCATCCGATCTGCGCGACCACGGGTGAACTTCTCGCGTCAGTTCTGACCCATTGCCCGGTGCGCCGCAGCCCTCCACCCTGCCCAACCAGCACAGCCCTGTCGGCTCCGACCGCTTCGACCCGCACCAACCTGCAGGCCCTGCGCAATGCCGCGCGCAAGGAAACCCGTGCCCTTGCCGAAGAACGCGCAAGGCACCCGTTTGACGATATCGCGACGGCCCCGATCGACTACCTGCCGAAGGCTTGGAGCCAACCCGACGGCACGCTGCAGGACACGGTCTACGAGGCCTATGACCTTCAGGCGATCAGGATCGATGGCGCGGCGGAACATCCGACCGCGCTGGTGCAATCCACCGCTATGGCCTCGGTGCCGCCGCCCGTGCCGACCTATCGTCCCATCCTGCCGAAGAACCTCGTTCAGGACGGCCTTCTTTCTGCGCCGCAGCTGGAAAGTGTCATCTATGCGGGCAACGCGCATGAGACGCATCTCAAGGGCTGGTTCAAGCGCGGCGAGATCGAAGGCCAGTTGATGGCGGCGGCCGAGGGCGACGAAGGCGCGTTTCGCCTGCGCAAGGGCTGGTTTCTGGGTGATGGCACGGGATGCGGTAAAGGGCGACAGGTTGCCGGTATCATCCTCGATAATTGGCTCAAAGGGCGCCGACGGGCGGTCTGGGTCTCGAAGAGCGACAAGCTCATCGAAGATGCGCGTCGCGACTGGATGGCGCTCGGAGGACGCGAAAGCGATATCGTGCCGCTCTCGAAGTTCCGCCAGGGCAGCGACTTCCGCCTGCCCGAGGGCATCCTCTTCGTCACCTATGCCACGCTGCGCTCGGCGGAACGCGAGGGCAAAGCCTCCCGTCTCGACCAGGTGACATCCTGGCTCGGCGAAGGGTTCGATGGGGTCATCGCCTTCGACGAAAGCCACGCCATGGCGAATGCTGCTGGCGAAAAGTCCGACCGCGGCGACAGACGCGCCTCCCAGCAGGGTCTCGCGGGCCTCGCGCTGCAGAACGCCGTGCCCGATGCACGCGTGCTCTATGTCTCGGCCACTGGCGCGACGGTCGTCGGCAATCTGGCCTATGCTTCCCGCCTCGGGCTCTGGGGCACAGGGGATTTCCCCTTCGTGACGCGCGCGGAGTTTGTCGCCGCGATGGAGGCCGGGGGTATTGCCGCCATGGAGATGATCTCGCGCGACCTGAAGGCGCTCGGGCTCTATCTGGCACGCTCGCTCTCCTATGCCGGGGTCGAATACGAGATGCTGGTCCATGAGCTGACGCCCGCCCAAGTCGCGATCTATGACAGCTACGCCGATGCCTACCAGATCATCCACACCAACCTGGAGGCGGCCCTTCAAGCCTCGGGTATTTCTTCCGAGACAGGCACCTTGAACGCCCAGGCGAAATCCGCTGCGCGTTCTGCCTTCGAGAGCAACAAGCAGCGCTTCTTCAATCATCTCATCACCGCCATGAAATGCCCCTCGCTGATCCGCTCGATCGAGACGGACCTGGCAGCGGGTCATTCGGCGGTGATCCAGGTGGTCTCGACCAGCGAGGCGGTGATGGAGCGCCGTCTCGAAGAAATCCCGCCCTCGGAGTGGAACGACCTGCAGGTCGATTTTACGCCCAGGGAGAACATCATGGACTACCTGATGCACAGCTTCCCGACTCAGCTTTTTGAGCCCTATACCGACGAGAATGGCGATCTGCGTTCCCGCCCTGCCTTGGATTGCGATAGCAACCCGATCATCTGTCGCGAGGCGGAGCGGCGGCGGGACGAGCTTGTCGAACATCTCGGTTCCCTCGCCCCGGTGCAGGGCGCGCTCGACCAGATCCTCTGGCATTTCGGCGGGGAGGCGGTAGCCGAGGTCACGGGGCGCAAGCGGCGCATCGTGAAAACGCGCGAAGGGCGGCTCAAGGTCGAGAACCGCCCCGCCTCCTCCAACCTCGGCGAGACGCAGGCCTTCATGGATGAAGCCAAGCGCATCCTGATCTTCTCCGATGCCGGTGGCACCGGGCGCAGCTACCATGCCGATCTTGGGGCAAAGAACCAGCGCCTCCGGGTGCATTACCTCCTTGAGCCAGGCTGGAAGGCAGACAATGCGATCCAGGGGCTGGGGCGCACCAACCGCACCAACCAGGCGCAGCCGCCGCTCTTCCGCCCCGTTGCCACAGACGTGAAGGGTGAGAAGCGGTTTCTCTCCACCATCGCCCGCCGCCTCGACACGCTCGGGGCGATCACCAAGGGGCAACGCGAAACCGGCGGCCAGAACATGTTCCGCGCCGAGGACAACCTCGAGAGCCCCTACGCACGCGCTGCGCTGCGGCAGTTCTTCTACAAGCTGCGTGCGGGCAAGATCGAGGCCTGCTCTTACGCCAGGTTCCAGGAGATGACCGGGCTGACGCTCGATGAGGCGGACGGCACGATGAAAGAGAATCTGCCGCCGATCCAGCAGTTCCTGAACCGCTGCCTTGCGCTGAGGATCGACATGCAAGACGCAATTTTCGAGGCCTTTGGTGGGTTTCTTTCGGCGATCATCGAAGATGCGCGGCAGGCTGGCACGCTGGACGTCGGGCTAGAGACCCTGCGCGCAGAGAAGTTCGTCATCACCGACCGCAGGGTCATCTTCGAGCACGAGGCGACGGGGGCAACGGCAACTGCGCTGACCGTCGAGCGCACGGATCGCAACGATCCGCTCACCCTGCCCCGGGTCAAATCGATCTGCTCCGATACAAAAGGTGCGACGCTCTGCTGGAACACCTCCTCCAAACGCGCGGCCCTGATGGTGAAGGCGCCGGCCTTCATGGACGAGGATGGTGTGCCAATCCTTCGGGTGAAGCTCTTGCGGCCCATGGCCACCGAGATCCTCGCGCTGACCGAGTTCTCGAAATCGCACTGGGAAGAGATCGATGATGCCATGTTCGAACAGCTCTGGCAGGCCGAGGTTGACGCGGTGCCGGAGTTCACCACCTCGAAGATCACGCTGATCTGCGGCCTCCTTCTGCCGATCTGGGATCGGCTTCCCGCTGACAACATGCGCATCTACCGCCTGCAGACCGAGGATGGGGAACGCGCCATCGGCCGTCTTGTCAGCCAAGAGCAGCTTCTCAATGTCTACGCGCGGCTCGGCCTCGATTGTCAGATCGAGATGAAACCGCAGGAGGTCTTCGCCGCGGTGATGGAAGCCAGAACGACCCTGAACCTCCTCGGCGGCTATCAGCTGCGCCGGTCGCTGGTCATGGGGCAGCCGAGGCTTGAGCTGATAGGTGCTTCAGGCGCGGCCCTGCCCGGACTGAAGGCAATGGGCTGTTTCACGGAAGTGATCCAGTGGAAGACGCGGGTGTTCATTCCGGTCGACGGCATCGAGGTGCTGACACGGATCCTTGCCGAGCATCCGGTTGGCGCCGGCACATCGGAGGCCGCCGCATGAGCGCGCGCCACAGTATCGCGGACCTCTCGGCCGATCTGGCAGACCATGCCGAGAGTTTCTGCCGCCAGTATTTCCCCGAGGGGCGCAAGCTGGGTAATTATTGGCAGGTCGGCGACACGTCCGGTGCAAAGGGCCAGAGCCTCGCCATCCGTCTGCAGGCGCAGGGTGGTCGTAAAGCCGGGTCCTGGCAAGATTTCGCGACGGGTGAATATGGCGACCTGATCGACCTGCTGCACGAGCGGCTCGGTTCAACCACGTTGAAGGAAACGCTGAGAGCAGCCCGATCCTTTCTCGGCGAAGCTCCCTGCCCTGCCGTACCTCGAGACACCCAAAGGGCTGAGCGCCCGGATGCAGCCTCCAGCAAACGCATCGCGCGGGCGCGCAAACTTTTCGCCGCGGGCAAGCCGGTCCTTGGAACCCTCGCCGCCACCTATCTGCAAGGGCGCGGCATCACGCGCTTCGGTCCCGCGATCCGCTATCACCCACGGGTCTTCCTCAGGCAGGGCGAGGACGGCGCCGATCCGCCGGAACGGGCCCCTGCCCTACTCGCAAAGATCACCGACAATCGGGGTCAGATCACCGGATGCGCAAGGGTCTATCTCGACCCGTCCACCGGCGGTTTGGCCGAGATCGAGAGCCCGAAACGGATCCTCGGGCAGCTGCACGGCCATGCCATCCGCTTCTGGTCCGGCTCACCTCGCAGCGATCTCATCGTCGGCGAAGGGCTCGAGAACACCCTCTCGGTCGGAACCGCCCTGCCAGAATTCGATCTCGCCTCCTGTCTCACCGCCACCCATCTCGGCCTCTTCATCCCGCCGCCGGGGATCACGCGCATCTGGATCGTGCGAGACAATGACGAAGCTGGACGTAACGCATCAACGAGATTGCGTAACCAATTGGAATCTATTGGAATTGCCTGTGGTGATCTCGTGCCGAACATGGGCGATTTCAACGACGATCTGCGGGCGTTTGGCAAAGATCCGCTGCGCCGGTCTTTGCTTGATGCCATGAAAGCACAAGGTCTGGAGATCGAGGACGGGTGACCGTCAACCTCCCCGGTGATGTCCGACAGAGCAAAGGTTCCGCGGGTTCGATCTGATCCCGTTTGGATAAGGGGAGCGATGGACCGGCGGGTCGGAGCTGAGTGCTCCTCGCCCGGGCAGCAATGCACCCCGAACCAGAAAATTCCCCTGAGCCTTCGGCTCATTCCTCGCGGGAGCAATTTTCCGGCCCTGGGCACATTCTCCGCTGCGCTCCGATCCTGACGGATGCGGCCCGGTCGCCGCCGGTCCTGATATCGCCCCATCCAAATCGGGTCAGATCAAACAGAGGAACCAGACAATGCCCCATCAGACAGACATC
>Ga0105227_100627_pt1 | contig 10079 bp, 6 predicted proteins | sample Virmet3734_803_FD_89585 | JGI IMG/M metagenome (GOLD analysis project Ga0105227, IMG submission 89585) | Marine viral communities from the Southern Atlantic ocean transect to study dissolved organic matter and carbon cycling - metaG 3734_803 | ecosystem: Environmental > Aquatic > Marine > Oceanic ...
ACAAACAGCTAATTACACACTTAGTAAATAACTTTTCCAGTATATTAGAAAAGCTAGAAGTCAATGAAAGCGACATGTCAAGAAGTAAGTCGACATGGATATCGGCAATTGAAGCGTTGCTAGCTGATGAAAATACAATGATAGAGCGAGAATCAGACGCGCATAAAGAGCTAGAAACGATTTATGAAGAAGATGCCACATTAACTTGCGAAGAAGCAGTAAGTGTGGGTAATTACCAGCACTTGGTTTTTACAAAAAATGGGGATGAGACAAAAATTAAGTTGCGAGCTGAAAATGTCAATCCCGAAACCTTCGATGCGGAAGTTTTCTTAGAGCTAAGAGACGGGACAAACAACGTTATCTATAATGATAGTGAGTATTTTGGTGAAGATGAATTTGGCCCACGTGTTAAAATTCCTGCAGAAACGTTAGAGAAATTACTTCAAGCGAACGAAGGTGACCAGTTTGTGTGGGCAATATCTCTATATCAAAATATACCTAAACACGTGGAGCAAGCCACTAACATTGATGAGCTCGGAAAGCTTCTGTGGAAGAACATTATAAATCGTAAAAGCGAAAAGTAGCAGTTAATGAAACAACTAGTGGTGATCGACCCAGGCATGATGGAAGCAGGCGGACATCATGCTGCGTTATTGAGTACCTTTTTAAGCTATGAAGAAATTTGTAGTCTCAAAATTACATTTGTTACGCATGAGCAATTGGATGGCAATCTTTATGAAGAGCTCATACAAAATGACATAGCGGTTATTAGGCACTTTACCTCAAGTTTTTATGAGAACTACGGAAGCTGTTTATCTTTAGGAACAAAAAAAATACAGCGTTATGTAAGAAAACTTGCAATTGAGTACATAGCAATATTTAAACATTTGTTCCACCAACACAATCATTCAGTTCCGTCTATATTTTTTTATCCTTGCCTGAACTGGGAGCATGCGAGCGCTTTGAGTCTGGCAATGGAATATATAAAACATCAATCTATAGGGTCCAAAGCTACTCAGACACATAAAATATGTTGTATGTTTACTCCTAATAATATGGAATATGATAACCTACAGCACTTGTTTTATAAGCACGCATTTTTTGGTTTGGGAACCAAACCATGTGTAGAGCTTTTTGCCTCTGATTATGAAACTAAACAGTATTATGAAAATCTCGATATTCCAATCCAAGGGATTCATCCATGCTATCTTTTACCTTGGGGGCAGGTAGAAAACAAAAAAAGCGTAGACAAAAGTAAGCCTAAACTTCTGCTATACCTTGGTGATGCGAAAAAAGATAAAGGTTTCAACAGCCTTCCAGAACTCATTACTAAACTATTACAAGATTATGGCTATAACGTTACATTGGTTGTTCAATATACTCTCGCATGGGATTACCCAGAGCTAAGAGAAAGTGTTAAAGCTCTCGAAGCATTAGCTTCAAAACACAAGCAAGTAGAGCTCTATAAAAATTATTGGTCAACGAGAGAACTCATAGCAGAGCTGCGTGAAATAGATACAATATATTGTACCTATTGCACTGAAGCATATAAAAATAAAAGCTCGGGGTTAGCGTGGCTTGCGTGTTTTTTTAATATACCTGTTGTTTTGAACGGTGAATGCTGGTTATCTAGAGAATTTCAACGGCTTAATCATGTATACCTCTATAATGAAAAAGAAGCTAGATCGAGCTGCACTTCATATAATCAGATAGTTGTCCCCAATTACTTTGATAGCCTTTTTGTCGATCTGGTTAGTTGGCTTTATGAAGATAATGGACAATCGAGATGAAAACTTATATTGAAAAATTTCTCAAATATACCGAACAGAAACTAGCATCGGTTGTTTATTTAGGAGCTGGCTCGGGTGGCGAAGCTTGCGACTTAGCCGAACTAGAATTCGATTGTTTTTTTGTATACGAATCTAGCGAAAAGCTCTTTAATGCGCTCGAAAGAAGAATAAGAAAAAAAAGCAACGTCTATTTATTTAATGATTGGGTGCTCCCTTCAGAGCAGAAGATTGCAAAAGCCTTTATCTATAACAACCCAAGATACAATGGATTGATAGAAAATAAAAACTTAGTTGACAGTAAGTCAAACGTACGGTTAATTGGCGAAGAAGAAGTTCACGGAATACCTTTCCAAGAGGTAATGGAAAAAGTCAGCTATAAACAAGGTAAAGTCAATATTCTGATAAGCTCACTTGGTAACCTCGACCCTTCTTTATTTGCGAGCCTTTCTAAGAATGCTTTACAGAAGTTTGATTTAATTTTATCAACCAATCTTGAAACTTCTAGTGATTATACAAAAGTGTTAGAGGAAAATTGTTTTAGTGAGTCATTGTTCTTTGATACCTCCTTGCATGGCATTACAGTGTTCCAAAGAATAAATGGTTGGGTTCGCACCAAAAATTCATACTCTAAGCAGTGGCAGAAATTATCAAGTGAGTTAAAGGCTATTCGTACAGAAAATCTTGCTCTTACTAAGCATGTGAATGGCGTTGAGGAAGAGTTAGGTACATTGAGCGCAGTGCGGGACAATCTTTTAGGCGAGTTAGATGAATTAAAAATGCTTGTATCTCAACTAGAGAAGGACAACAGTGAAGCTCAAGAACACATTGAAAAACAAGCACAAGACTGTATTAGTGATAAAAACTGGTTGGAAAACGAACTTAATATAGCAAAGCAAACAAGCGAAGCGAATACAAATGCGCTTCGATTGGCCAACAAGTTGAATTTAAAGCTGAAAGCTGATTTGGAGTTTCAATATGAAAGTTATGAAAAAATAAAAACATCTGAAGCAGAGTTGACCCGACTAGTTTGTGAACTTTATACAAAGCTCAGTGACGCGTCACAGCTTTATGATAAAGTTAAAAACAATGAGCCAGAAGTACTGAGAAATCAAAAGTGAGCGACGGTAATATTGACGACTTGCATCGCACATTAAATGAGGTGCTGGCTTTTTTGCAAAAGAGTGAAGTAGAGTTGTTTGATAATAACAAGTCAGTTAATAACAGCAGCCTTCTAAGCCGTTGCCAACAAGTGGTAGAAAAAAGTCGTACTCCAACCACCATTCGTTCGATTCATCACTTCGCATGTAGCGGTGGTACACTGTTATCAAAATGCATTGCTGCAATGCCAAATACATATCTTCTAAGTGAAGTTCACCCAACGTCAACGATCACTATAAATAATGATTCGCCTGAGTTTCGACCTACTGATATGACTTCGTTGAGTCACTACGCTGGTATTCCAAAAATTAAAGCACTTTCCGAAACGCTCTTCGTATCCCAGATTGAAGTTATTCAGCGCCATTTAGAGAACATATCATCAAAATTGGTACTTAGAGAACACTCACACTCTGACTATTGTGTAGGGGCCTCATATGCGAGTCAGCCAGTATTAGTAAAATTGTTTGAAGAGCATTTTAGACATAAAAAGTTATTAACGGTAAGAGACCCAATTGACTCATTTATGTCATTAACTGCAAATGGTTGGTTACACTTTTCACCGGGAACATTCGATGAGTATTGCAAAAGATTTTTGGCCTTTATTTCAAACTTTGATTCTCATGAAATTTTAAAATACGAAGATTTCGTTGCTGACCCTAAAAATAGTATGATTCGAGTTTCTGATATTTTAGAAATTGATTACAATCCAGATTTTGAGGACTTCTACGACATCTTCAATGTGACAGGTGATAGTGGTAGACGCAGTGAGGCCATAAAAAAAAGGGAAAGAAGAGAAGTATCCGCAGACTTACAAAAAGAAATACAAAACTCTCCAAATTATAATGAAGTGAAGAAAACTCTTCAGTATTAAATTTCAAAAAGGATTAATGAGGTAAATTGTGAAGTCACCTGTGTCAAAGAAAATGGCTGAACTCATGGAGCTCCGAAATAAAGGGCGTACTGTTGCTTTACAAAAAGCGATTAAGGATTTCGAGGCTTCAGCCACCGAAGGTCTCGCGCGGGATTTCATTGAAAGGTTTAAAGAGCTTGTAGCAAAGAGCGAAACTTATATTCGCCCCAATCAAATTGTTGGTACGTGGAGCACTGTTCCAAGAGGTACTAACGAAGAAATATTGTTTGAAGGCGGAAAGAGGCTTAGCAAGTTGGCGCCCTCGATTTCGGCTGATGTACCGAAGGTTTCCATCATAACTGTTGTATACAATAATGTTCAAACCGTAGCGAAATGCATTGAATCGGTACTTAGTCAAACTTACAAGAATATTGAATATATTATCGTTGATGGTGCCTCTAACGATGGTACTTTGGATGTCATAAAACAATACCAAGATAAAGTCGACTACGTTGTGAGCCAAAAAGACAATGGCATTTACAATGCAATGAATAAAGGGCTAAAGCTTGCAAAAGGCGACTACATAGCTTTTATTAATGCTGACGACTTTTATATCTCTACTGCGGTTGAATGGTCAGTAGAAAACCTTATAAAAAATGACTTAGATATAAGCTACGCCGGGTTCTATTATGCAGATGAAAACGGTGTTGCAGTAGTCGCTGATGAATCAAAACCTTGGTCAGAAGCCATGTTGGTTGAAGGTGTTCCCGGCGGGCACGAAACGCTATTCTTACACAAAGACTGTTACAACCAGTTAAATGGTTATGACGAAAGCTACAGGCTAGCGGCAGACTACCATCTTTTCGTTAGATGTTTCTTTGCAGGTTTTAAAGCAGGTCCACTGCAACGGAACATATTGGTAATGATGCCAGGTGGTACTTCATTCAACGAAGAAGTGGGGATAAAAGAAAATAGAAGGGTTTTAGAGTATTGCTTTGGCCCTCTTGAAAATGAATTTTTCGAATTTTTGTACGGTTTGAAATACTACAAAAATTGGCATGGATACCCAGTAGATGATAAAGCGATAGAGCACTATTTATCTAAAGCTGCTGAGAGCAACTCCCTTTTACACAAAGCTATGTTCGAGTCTATCGAAAACCGCAAACGTCAACTAAAAGGGCGCATATTACCTGCAGAAAAAGACAAAGGCGACAAGCTTAAAATATGTATTGCATTAAACTACTTAACCAATGCATCCGGCGGCGCAGAGAGAATAGCAATCGAGTCTGCTAATAGGTTTCATAGAGAAGGTCACGCAGTTACCGTAATTCAATGTTTTGGTATAGCGGGCGAGCCTTATTATCAATTAGACTCAGCTATTCCAGTAATAGACTTGGCTGTATTTCCTTACAAAGACGAATACCTAATGCCTGCCGATCAAGTCGATATCTCGTTTGAGCGTTACGGCAGTAGAAACTTTCCAAAATTAGATTTTCAGCCTACAGAAGAAGATTTTGTAAATTGGCAAAAGAGCCCACATTTCTGGCGATCTCAAGTGTATGCTGGTTTCTTTCATCATCATAAATTCGATGTTGTTATCTCTCATATGCCGTCTACTTACCCTTATACGCTTCTTCCTAGGAATAGTGATGACAAGACTTTACATATAGCATCATTGCATAACTCTCCTGAGTTTAAGTTCTATTCACCGTTATATCCGGCTGAGTCTGCGATGGAGCGGTACATGCGATTGGTCTCGCTAGAAAATGCTGACAAAATAGGTCTGCTTTTCGAAGACTTTAGGGCGCAAGTTCCACCGCAATTTCAAGAAAAGTGTTTTGTTCTACCCAACTTCTTAAGTCAAGACATTGTTAACGTAGCGGACAGCATAGGGAATAATGTAGAAGCCAAGGATAAAGTAATACTTTCAGTAGGAAGGCTCTCTGACCAGAAAGACCATGCCACACTTTTAAAAGCATACGCAAAAGCTAGACAACAATTAACGGGCTGGTCATTAAAAATTTATGGTGAAGGCCCTTTAAAGAATAGATTAGAAAAGCTTTGTATCGAGCTTGGGTTAAAGCCGTCTGAAGTTCTAATGGGGGCCAGAAAAGATATACACAATATTTATCCTACAGGCGCTGTTTTTGCATTCCCTTCACTATTTGAAGGCTTCGGTTTAACCGCGCTGGAAGCGATGAGCTTTGGCCTTCCTGTCATCGCTTTCGACAACTGCGAAGGGGTAAAAAACTTAGTAGAAAACGAGCAAACAGGGTTGCTGATAGACAGTAACGATCGCATAAGTTCTATGTCAAACGCGCTTGTAAAATTATGCGGTGATACCGAATTAGTTTCTAAACTAGGGAAGTCTGCATTTCAGGCTGCTAGAAAGTATTCTCTTAATGCTTACGTCAAGTCATTTGAGCACGAAGTAGAACGCTGGAAAACTAACACAAGTTTATTGCCAGTTGTGCCCCCCAAGGATAAGTTGAAGTACGCTATTTTAGCGACTTACACTGAGGGCGGAGCAGGTATCGCCGCAGTTAGGCTCGCTAAGGGGTTGAGACAGCAAGGCGTGGATTGCAGCGTAATAAGTTTCTCGCCAAGAATCCATCCTGCAGATTACAAGATGGAGCTTTCTCAAGAGCAACAGGTTTTATATGATAAATCACTATCGCTAGATAGAAACCATACACATGAAGGCAGTACATTTTTCTCAAACCAGATGTACCCGAGTTTAGAAAAGTCACAGGTAGAATTCTTAAGGCATTTCGATGTAATTAATTTGCATTGGATACAGATGTTTCTGTCGGTAGAAGTTATTGAATACATATTGTCTTTTGGTAAAAAGGTTATATGGACTTTACATGACATGGCACCATTAACAGGCGGTTGTCACTACAGTAATGGGTGTCTAGGTTACACAAACGATTGCTCTGAATGTCCACAGTTAGACAGTAAGGTCAATGATTACCCGCAACAGGTACTTAGTGAAAAAATAAAGCGTTGGCAAAGTGATAATTTGACGATTGTTTCGCCAAGCCAGTGGTTAGCTGATTGTGCCAAGCAAAGTCAGGTTTTTCGTAACACGCCGGTGAAAGTAATAAGAAATGGCTTGGATACAGATGTCTTTGTACCCACAGGTAAAGCTCATGCGCGTAGCTTCTTCAATTTACCTCAAGATAAAAAGATACTTTTATTTACCTGCCAGAGTCATGGCGAGCGTAGAAAGGGCTTTAAAGAGTTGATGGAAGTAGCACATAAGCTTTCTGAGCAGCGAGATGATTTACATGTGTTGATGTTTGGTCATGAGTCGGAAGAAACTAAGAAGCTACCTATTCCTTACACTGCGCTGGGACATATAAATGAAGAGTGGAAGTTGGCGGTTGGTTATAGTGCTGCTGATGTGACTGTTCTGCCGAGCTTGGAGGATAACTTGCCAAATGTCATTCTCGAATCAATGGCATGTAATACTCCTGTTGTCACATTTGAAAATGGTGGTTGTGGAGAATTAATCTTCAACGGAGTTAATGGCGAAGTGGCAGAAACCAACGATGTGAGCCTGTTTTCAAGTGCTGTGTTAAAGGTTGTGTCGAAAGACAGGTATCTTTGTAGAGAAGCAGCTACTAAAATTTTGAGTAATCAACACTGTGCTTCAAATTACGTGGAAAACGCTTGTGGGTAACAGAATGATAGAAGAAAAAAAACTGGTAATCTATGGCGCAAGTGTATCAGCCCAATCTAAGGAAGATTCTTTTTGGCAAAGATTAAAGTCTTGGCAATATGAGCAAGCTAAATATCAAAATGCGTTTTGGTCAGTTGAGCGATTAACATTCCCTTCTGCATTTATGAGTGATGCAGCATTATTAAATTTGGATCATGTTATAGCAATGAAACCAGACATAGTTGTTCTAGATTGGTTAAGCACAGAAGAGCAGAACTGTTCATTTGAAAAGATTTGCCATATATATGAAGAATTATGTGGTCGAGGTATAAATGTCATAACTCTAGCCGCTGTCAGGCTTGATACTTGGGATAATGTCACTTTACAGTACGAAGCTTGTTTAAAAATATCTAAACTTCTGAAGCAGTCTTTTCTTGATATGAAAGTATTAGCAGAACAAAAAGGGCTAACTTGGAAAGATTTAACCAGAGATGGTGTCCATACTTCTGAAGCCGGGGCAGAAATCATTTCTGAGGCAATTATACAAGAGGTCTTTGAACGAAGTAGTGGAAACACCAACTACATATGTAGAGAAGTCAGTGATTCAGTACTGACTGTACCTCAAGAGCGCCAGACAATCAGTCACCACGAAATAGGAAAAGAAGTAAGGATTGAGGAAAAACAGCACCTTATTTTAAAATTACATAAAGATGCTGGGAGAAGTGCACAAGTTTGGTGTTTGCAGACAGTTGGACCATATACACCCAAGATAAAATGCTTCATTGAAGGGCGAGTAAGCGAAATAGTTTTATTCGATCAATGGTGTAAATTCGAACGTTTTGCGTTTAAACCCTTAAGTCCAGAAATATCAAGTGAAATAGCTGGCGGTTTTGAAGTCTCCTTAATTCTAACAGAAGACGTCTTGGATAACTTATTGCTTAAACAAAAGATAGAGCAATCCTCATACTGTAAGGGGGTTATGCTCAGGATTCATGATAGGATCAGTTTGGTAAATTGTACTTTGAAAGGGTGGGAAGTTGTCTAGAACATTAGTAATGCATGTTGGTGTTGGAAAAACGGGGTCATCGAGTATTCAAAAGGCTCTAGAAGCTTTCAGCGACATCAACTATGAAGGAAAGACTAAGTATCCTATTAGTCCAGATTCTGGTTTGTTCTCTGAGTACATGTATCGTGCATTTGAAAGTGATTGTGGAAAAGATAAAAATGCAGTTGATAATGTTTTTTCTGACGAACAGTTTTCGGAGTTTATCATTTCTGGTGAAGCTCTTTCTCATGGTAATCTTTTAACAAAATTCAAACTTATGGATTATATATCTAGCAAGTTTGATAAGGTTGAAATAGTGGCATACGTGAGAGAGCCGAATAAGTGGAATGCAGCGGCATCTAGTCAGCTGCTTATTGATGGCATTCCTATAACTGATTTAGCCAAATGGCCTTACGTTGTCACACAATACGGATTTTTGGAGGTATTTTTAGAGTATGCAAAATCAATTAAGGGAATTCGACTCCATATTCATAAGTTTGAAGACGCTATTAAACACAAAAATGGCATCTCAGGCCACTTCTTTGACATTCTTCAAAGTTTAAACTTGCAAGATGTCCCCAATGTTTCAAATAATCTTCATGAAAATAAATCCTATGACATTCTCCAATATATTTGGTTGGGGCATCTGAATAGGTTATTGAAGACAGAGAAAATATCTCATCAAGAGTATTCTGATTTCGCATTTCTGAATTATCGTACTGGCAATTCAAATAAATTATGGTCCGAAAAATTTTTTCAGTTTTTTTGTACTGAGAAAGCCCTACAAGCAATTTCATATGACAGGTTGATGCTAGCTGAAAGATTTGGTGTAGAGTATGATGCTGTTTGCGTTAATCCACAGTTAGTGAGTGAGTCTAATTCAATCATGTCAAAGTTTTCAGAATGTTCCAACGTCAATGAGATGATCAAAATTTTAGAATTACATCAACTGGAAGTAAAATGAAAAAAGCACTTATTACCGGTGTTACCGGCCAGGACGGCTCTTATTTAGCCGAGTTTTTATTAGAAAAAGGATATGAAGTTCACGGTATCAAGCGTCGTGCTTCTTTGTTTAATACCGAACGAGTGGATCATATTTATGAAGATCCTCACAATGAAAACCCCAAGTTTCATTTACACTATGGGGACTTAACCGACACGTCTAACTTAACGCGTATATTGCAAGAAGTTCAGCCTGACGAAGTGTACAACTTAGGTGCACAGTCTCACGTAGCGGTTTCATTTGAAGCCCCAGAGTACACCGCAGATGCTGATGCTATGGGTACACTGCGTTTGTTAGAAGCTATTCGCTTTTTGGGTATGGAAAAGAAAACAAAGTTTTATCAGGCATCTACGTCTGAGCTTTATGGTTTGGTACAAGAAATACCACAAAAAGAGACTACGCCGTTTCATCCTCGCTCCCCTTACGCCGTAGCGAAAATGTATGCGTATTGGATTACGGTAAATTATCGTGAAGCCTATGGTATGTATGCCTGTAATGGTATTTTGTTTAACCATGAATCTCCGCGCCGTGGTGAAACTTTTGTTACTCGTAAAATTACGCGCGGTGTA
>Ga0105227_100656_pt1 | contig 9590 bp, 6 predicted proteins | sample Virmet3734_803_FD_89585 | JGI IMG/M metagenome (GOLD analysis project Ga0105227, IMG submission 89585) | Marine viral communities from the Southern Atlantic ocean transect to study dissolved organic matter and carbon cycling - metaG 3734_803 | ecosystem: Environmental > Aquatic > Marine > Oceanic ...
ACAGTGATTTCGGAAAAACGTCATTTTTGATCGGATAACGCCGAAATAAGCGATCGGATTAGACCGAAATCACTGATCGGATTGAACCGAAATGGGTGATCGGAATGGGCCGGAACATGCAGTCCTTCAATGATAAGTTTTGACCATTTAATCGGTTGTTCATAATGTTGCATACCACGTTGTAAGGTTACAGATGCAAAATCTCGTTTTAGATCTGTTGAGAAAGACACCTCGTCAAAAGCAAACATGAGCTCTTGGCAGAGCCTACTATTGGCTTGGTGACGAGTATATTGATTCACTTTAGAGAGCGCGGTGTGAATAATGCGGTTTGTTGGTGTATCCGCCATGTACGTATCGTATTCAGTAAAGAAACGATGCTTATGAATAAAGTTTCGCTTTAGTTGTTGGGTGTGTAGTAGTTTTCCGCGTAAAAAAACATTGTTGTTTTGTTCAGCAACATAGTCACTTTTGAGCCCGCGTTTAACCAAATGATTCACCGACTCTAAAAATTGCGCGATGAATATCTCCAGCAGCGGCATCTTCTGCTGTTTGATGTTGGCTGCGCCGGTTTGAATGTGTCTGAACGACTTCAACGATTTTAGCATCATTAAAAGGGACAACCTGGCCGTCTCATATGCGTCCTTTTGGTGGTCACCGGCTTGCCGTTTGGCAATTTTGGGCAGGATTTCAATTTGAGTGCCGTCTGGGCACCGGACAACGCCTGCATAGTTTTGAACTTGGAATACGGTCATCCCTGATTTCTTCTTATAGCTTAAGAAGTTTGTTTCATGCTCATCAGAAATGAGGCATGCATGTAGGTATTCGAATGCAGCTGTTGAAATCTTATAGACTGAGTTCGACTTATTCTCGGCTCTATTGTCATTACTTAAATAATCATATTCAAAAACAGTGATATTTTGTTGATGATTATTCTTCATTGGCAATATCGCCATTTGGCAAGTCTTGATAAATACCCTTGTACAGCAATGGGTTGTGCCATTCTGAAGAGTTTGGAGGAATAAGCGAATATTCCGCAGTATCATTATCACCGAAGCTCTCAGTTTCCCGCTTACCAAACAGTTTTTCAAAAGCAATATTGCGTTCATTAATGAACATCGGGGCGTTACTGTTGACCTTCTGATTGTCGCCGAGCACCAGTCTAACCTTGTGCCAATCTTCAAAGAAATATTCTGTTAATAGCGGGATGATTTTATTTTTGAAGCATGTTGCGAGTTCTCGAATAGCTCGGTCATTATTATTGCTATTGCTATTGCTATTGCTATTGCTATTGCTATTGCTATTGCTATTAAGGGCGGCGACAACGGGCATAAAGAACGCGTGTCCTAGCATGTGTTCTCTATCATACAATGCCGCAATTCGTTCGTTGATGATCCGCAATAATGTTGCAAGATCGATTTCATGTTCTTTAATCTTGATGATGTAGCCAGTCAGTACTTCGTAGTCTGGCATCATCTCTTTAAATTCAAATCTTCGTCTTAGCGCCGTGTCCATCAACGCTAATGATCTGTCGGCAGTGTTCATTGTTCCAATGATGAAAACATTACTTGGTACGCCAAACTTATCGTTACTGTATGGAAGGGTGACTTCGAGCGCTTCAGATTGACCAATGCGTTTAGAGGGCTCTATGAGAGTAATCAGCTCACCAAAAATCTTAGAGATATTCCCTCTGTTGATTTCATCAATAATTAATACGTAATTTTCTTTATTAGCATTCGTTGGTTGTTGTTGGCGGGCAATGATTTCATCACACATTAGTTTATATAGTGTCTTGTAGCCTGAAACGAATGCAGGGTTGACGTTTGACCCTGCGTCTCGTAGGGTTTCGCCACTCACCTCATTCATGTTTAATGTGCCGTTTTTAACGAGCTTAACGATTTCGTCCACGATGAGGCGGGGCATCGGTAAGTGGCTACCGTTTTGCTTTGTGATGTGGACGAGCTCTGATGTTAGGCGGGTGATAGTAAACGAACCAAACTTATCACCGGGTCTGAGTAACGATGAGGGAGATTGCTGGTCGCCGAATCGTGCGTCCTTACAAATTAGTTTGAAAACCCCATCCTTCAGGAAGTAACTTAAGTCCCCCTTGTCTGTGGTTCTTGCACTCAATCCTTCGACAAATTCTTCATAGCCAAAACTCTGATGGAAAGTCACAAAGCGAATGTGTTTTGAATCTACCAGGCGCTGATACTGTTTCTTGTATGACGCTCGTTTTTCTTCCGTTGTGCTGCCTTCAGGAGAGAATTCAGGGATCGCGGCGTCAACGGCCAACTCAATTGTTGAATATGTTTTCCCCGTCCCAGGTGGCCCGTATAGAATTTGGTTGAGTGGATATTCATTCTCTGTGCTCGGTTCGCCATTGTTTTCCACACGTGCATCCTTTGATGTCATAAATCTGAGGTCTTCTAGAGTCATAGTGAAATAGGGGGATAAAAGTTCTTCTTCGAAGCGGCCAAAATCTTCTTCCGACACTCTGCGACAAGTACTATTATTACTTGGACTCCAACCGTTATAAGGTCTCGGCCCCTCAAATTTTTGAGGTGTATCGAGAGTCTTTATGATGTCGTACTCTCGTAATAGCCAATTTTCACTCAATGGTGAATCAGCGTCTTTGATGATATCTGATGTGACCCGAACAATTCGAAATACATTCGGTCCATGAACGAGAGATACAACATCGTTGACTTTTATATTCTCAAATGCCGCCGCTCCACCACGTTTAGTCGTTTTATCGACGGCTAATCTATTGTGCTGAGAAAGCCAGTCTAGCTTGTCTTGGCTGAATGAATTTGGGCTATGAGAAACTTTCCAAATAGATAATGAAGAAGCGGCATCAGAATCTTTGTAATCATGAGGCCAAAAAGGCTCCCGACTAATCGGATGTTCTGCATTAAAGTTACTCAAATCAGATAAGGATTCCAGTTCATTAATTAAGCCTTTATCCAGTTGACCTTTACGTTCTGTGGGGTAGGCCTGAGCGAAATTTACTTTGTCTTTTAAAAGTGTCAATCTCATGAATACAGAAGTAGCTCTGCCCTGTAGCTCCTTTCTGCCAAGCCTAAAAGCCCAGCCTTGGCTCATGTCAGTAAGAAATATATCGAGCCCAGCGCGGTTCACTAAACGACACAAGTCACAAAAGTTGGTAAACAACTCACTATCCCAGCTGTCGACTTTTTGCATAAAAGCTGGTTTATGAGCAAATTGCTGCTTTATCTCTTCATTCGTCAAGGACATCGAAACTCCATGTTGATATCTTGAGGGGGAGCCTAAAAGGGAGGATTAAAACTATCAACTAGCATTATGAAAATAAAGGCTTAATTTATTTATAGGCATGGCGAATTGATTCGGCAATGTAGCCGCGAGAACTATTAGCTTCACACTCTTTATCGTGAATGCTGTATCAAGAGAAGTGGGCTTCACCCAGTGCCGATAGTGACATAAAAGTGAGCCAAGTTTGTTGGAGCACGATTTTACATCATAAACAGCACTTCATACTGCTTTAAACATAGATTAAATCTCTACTTATAGTTCTGTTTTACTAATTAAAGTGTGCAATTTTGAGTGTAAATCGACCTGATTTAAAGGCGGTATAAGGTTAGAATAAAAAGTTCTATACCATTTTTCGATATAAATTGGTATATATTTTAACCAAATTTGCATTTCAAATGATTGTTATTTTCCAATGAGTTATCAATTTCGCCCTGTCTGAAATTTGACCAGATATTAATTTTTGTTAATAATAAGTCGTTGATAATAAACGAATTTAATTTTTATTGGTAGTGGCGTTTTGTAAATGCGCCGCTAAGATGTCGCTCATATTCAAATTAGAAATGAGTGACACAATGACACTGGCAAGACAAATCAACAAAGCGAACATTGCGAAAATAGCTCGCAACAGCTTCAGCCCGAAATCCAGGTCGATGCAATACGCAGAATCGTTAAACGAGACGTATATCTGTTTATCGCTCGACTTCGACCCGACCGTAAAGTCCTACACGACCCAACCAGACTCGTTTTTCTATTGCACTGATGACGGAAAGCGGCGTCGTTATACGCCAGACTTGCTTATCCAATATACGAATGGTGCGATGAAGTTTGTAGAAATCAAACCTGAGGGCTTCACGCATAGTGATGCTTTTAAACAACAATTTAAACGGCATCAAGAGGTCATATTATCGCAGACGGGATGTCCTCTGATTCTTATCACTGACGTAATGTCTAAACCAGAAAAACGGAAACAATTCAGTCAGCTAAAGGGCTACCTGAACACGGAGCCGTTACCTGATGTGGATAGTTTTGTCATTGATTACGTCAAAGAGCGCGGCACATGTGTGATAGCGGATATTGAAACGCAGTGTGTCAGATTAAATGCTCCATTGTTTTATCCAATGTCTATGATTGCTCGCGGATTGTTGTGTTGTTCTCATGATGGCCTCATCTCGCGACAATGTCTCGTCGAGGTGGCATCATGAGCCAGGCCGCCGCTGCGATTGCGAATTATGCCAAACAGGTGCCAATGCTGTTTCGACCCGGCATGCTCGTGATTTACAATCAAGAAAAGTACTCAATTCGGAATGCTGAGCCTGATTACATGGTTTTACAGCATGTGCTGAATAAACGGGTGCTGATGCTCCAGGCTCAACAATGGTCTGACGCTTACAATAGTGGTGAACTGACTGTAGTGGAAGAGTCCAATGCTGTCGTTATCCAACCAATTACGAATAAAGCACTGCTCGATAAAGGCGAGCGCATGCTGGCATACATTTTAGAGCTTGATTGTCGCGCAAAGCCTGGTTCAGAAAAAACATGGCAAGCCGTAATTGCACATATTGCCCCTCGCATTAGTGATTCCGAACCTCCACACCCCAAGCAAATCTATCGCTGGTACAAAAAGTGGCAACGATTTGGTAAAGACATCGGCGCTTTGCTACAGCAAAAACAGCGTCGCACAAGACCAGTTACCGATGCGCAGCTTGATTTCGCGATGAAAGTGATTGATGACCACTTTTTAGTTCCTCACGGCGGCAATCGCAGTGCGCTATATCGAATGTTCCGAGCAGAGTTTGAACAAGAGAGTAATCGAGAGCGGTTTGAGCTAACAGGCAAGCCGATGTCTAAATCGGCGCTCGATAATTTGCTTGATACGCTTGATCCGTTTGAAGTCACCGTGTCACAAAAAGGCTTGTCAGTCGCACGAAGTAAGTTTCGCGACAGCAACGAAAAAATCGTGGTGGGTTTCCCCGGCGAGCGGGTTGAAATCGATGCTGTTCACCTGAATCTTGGTGTGGTTGCGCCAGAGACGGGAGAGTATCGCGGCAAAATTATTTTGTTTTTAGCGATTGATGTCTATACCCGCTATATTCAAGGTTACACAATTGTGTACGGAATGGAGCCTGCTGAAAGCGCTGAAGGGGCAATTAACCTTATCCGTCACATCGTTTCAGAAAAGCCGAATAACGGGAATTTTCAGAGCCCCTGGCACTGTCTCGGTATTCCGTACTGCATTCATGCGGACAATGGTCCGGCGTTTATTGCGGAAAGTACGTTACGTTTTTGCACGTCACTGAATGTTGATTTGCATCGTTCTGAGTCACGTAAATCACAACGCCGTCCTTTCATTGAGCGCTTTAATCGCACATTGCGCGAGCAATTGATGGTTAAAATTCCTGGCTACTTGGGCAAACGCACAGATGAAACTGATTTTGGTAAAACAGTAGAACAAGCGGCAGTGGTAAGCTTAGATGAATTCAAACAATATTTAGAAGAGTTTATTTGCGACGTATACCACCAAAATCCACACAAAGGATTAGATGGGCTTTCTCCTGCTCAAAAACTTGAGCAGGCCTCCAAATTTTTCTCACCGCGTCCTGTTGCGGACATGGCTAAACTGAATGCGTTAGTCGGTAATCAATACACTCGCACGATTCAGGCGACCCACGGCATTCAAATTGAAAACCTGAATTATCACTCAAAGGAATTGAAGTTGCTTCGTGCAAAGCTTCAGAAAAATCGTAAAACTGAAAAACCAGTGAGTGTCGAAGTTATTTTTAATAGCAATGATATCTCATCGGTAACAGTGCTTGTGCCAGATGCGTTGGAATCTTTAATTGTCCCACTTCGTGATAAAACCATCGAGCCCGGAACGTCATTGAAAGCGTATCGTGCTCAGAAAGCATTGGCGAAGCAAGGCTTTGAAGCCGCACCGCACAAGGAGTTTACCCTGAAGTCTAAGCCTCGTAGAAAACCGAGTGCGTCGCGTAAATCGCCGGTCAAGTCTTCAACAGCGCCGCAATCTGAAGTTGTGACGCATGCTCAATATGATGTAGGCAAAACGATGGCTGATGCGACGACGCGTCTGGCGACCGATGAGTCAAATCGAACTCCGGCCATGGTCGAAGATGTTGATTTACGGCCGAAGCGTCCTCGGTCGGCTGTTCGCAAACCGTCAGGGAGTCGTTGAAATGAATGCGGTTGATGATCTAAAAAGCAGATTCGAAGAATCAGAAGCATTTTTGCAGCGGGTGGTTTGGTATCCGAATTTTAAACGTGTTTACGACGATGTCTTGCACCGCATGATGTTCGGTGGGCGTAGGGAAGAAATGTTGATTGTCCAGGGCCCGGTTGGAACAGGTAAGAGTTTTTTGCGGGAGGTGATTGAGCGCGATTTTCTACCTATCAAAACTGATGAGCGCACGAGCGTGCAAGTGTTGTCTTGTCGATATCCACCCGAGAAGACAATAACAGGGCTGCTGGGAAACCTACTTGAAGGGATGGGCGATCCGGTATCTGACAGTTGTTCAGTCGTAAGACGTCGGCAACGACTAAAGAAGCAAATTAAAGAGCAAAATACGCGATTAATCCTCATCGATGAGGCGCAAACCATGTTACCGCGAGGGGGCGGGGATGAAAAAACGATTGGGTTTAAAGTGTTGCGCGAACTCACTGATGATTTGCGCATTCCTATAGTACTGCTCGGAACAGAAGAAACCAGCGAAGTTATAAAGCTCGATAATGCGTTGTGTTCCCGAGTGCGTAGTGTGTTTAACCTCCAACGCTTTAGTTGCAAAGAGTATGATGATGCGCTGGATTTTGCTGACTATATCTCTGTTTTAATCTCGCATTTTCCGAGAAAAGTACATGGGTGGGATTTTGTAGAATTTCATGATGACGGTGGTATAAGTCTGGCCCCTAACATTAATAACTTAATTCGTTTAGTGCTCGCGACGAATGGGAGTCAGCGTTCACTCAAATATCTCTTGAGCGAGCTGATTGAACGGACGTTACCTGCGACTCGAGTGACGATGAAGCATTGCGCAGAGTACTATTATTCAGCGAATAATCATGAAGATAAGCTGAATTTCAATCCGTTTGATGCTGATATTAAAAAGGTGATTAAAGAAGCTGAAAAGCGGGGGTTGTATGACAGCGACAATTTCTGAGTTGCCATTGCGCCCACGCCCTCAGGCCGGAGAGGCATTGCTAGGGTATTTACTACGTATCGTGAATACCAATGGCTATGATTCAATTCAAACATTTAGAAAGCTCTTTGGTTTAAAAAGCACGTTGTTGCACAACTTAAGTATTGTCAGCCCGAATATTGACGAAGTACTTAGACATCTCTCTGGCAGAGTGAATATCAAAGTTGACGTTTTAAAAGCGCATTTTGATAAGGAGTATGATTTTTTCTACGACCCGGACCGTGCGATGCAAAACATCAAACTTCATGAACCCAACGTGTGTCTTGCATGTCTCAAAGAAAATCGGCCCATGATGGCCTCGTGGCGTCTAGCGCATGCGACACATTGCGTTCACCATGAGTCTCCTTTAGTGACGCATTGTCCAGAATGTGATGCAAAACTAGCTTGGAAGCCGAGCCTATATTCCCGTTGCCAAACCTGTAATACACCTTGGTGTTCTCTCGAAATAACACGTGAAGCGGTTCCCGAATATCAGCGCGTTGAAGCCGGACTCACGGTTAAACAACGGATTCAATATTACGCATATTTATATCGCGTGGTTCGGTTGGCAACGCGCTTTTATGATATGCAAACAAATGAGTGCAGGACGTTTCCGACTGACATTGAAAATCGTGCGATGCTTTTTTCATACTCTTATCGCTTTCTTACTGAGCCAAAATTTCGAGAGAGCCAGCTTGCGGCCCGAGTTGCGCATTGGCAAAAAAATCTAGAGCTTCAGTTATTGCCCAACGACTTTTTTGCAGCGCTGCATAAGGATGTTCGTCAAACGTTACCGTTTTTATCTAATGCGGATGAGGTAAACGGGTTTCATATTTGCCAGTTTCAAACCCATCAGGTACTTATTCCGAGGGTGACAATTGCGAAGGCGCAAAGCGCCAATGGAGTCGACCATTCTTCATTGCATCAGAAGTCTGCTGAACATCTGGAATCACAATTGCGAATCGATGAACTTTCACGTGCCCTGGGAGTGAAATTGTCAGACATGACACAGTTAGCACGCGCAAGCATACTGCCAGCAGTAAATAACCCAAAGATCGCCAGAGATTACTGGTTCGATGTGGCAGAAGTGTCTGCGTTATTCGCCAAATTAAGGAAGTTCAGTCAGCCACTTACCGAGGCAACGTTTCCGCGACAGGTCATTAATTTGGACGAGGCCAAACGACTTGTTCAACAATGCAAGTGGACCGTTGCGAATATACTCAGTTTCGTACTGTCGGGGAAATGTCCTGTTTTTATCAACGGAGATTTAGGGGTAAATTTCAACACTATTTTGTTGTGTAGGGAGTCGTTAATTCTGCAAATGGACGCATATATTCGACACAATAAAACACAACCCAATGCGTCATTTTTGCACCAATACTTTTCAACAAAAGGGATTGTTGTTGAACATTTTATTGAATTTATACACGAGACATTAAAAACGCAGCGTAATGGACGTATTTCTCACGAGGAGTTTACTGCTTTTAATGATCGTTTTTGGTGTTTAAATCGCTGGTGCAGATTACGAAAAATATCCATTTCAGCTCTTCGAAAAACGCTGGAATCTAGCAACTTTGTACCTGTTTATGACGAAGGGGCTAAAAAGGGCTTCTACCTTTATACGCGTTCGAAAATGCTCGACACATTTTTAACCAGTTACCTCAAAAACGACTAACTCTTCTGCAATGGCAAACTGTTCTGTGATGTAAATCACAGAATTCATCCCCATATCTTGCCAATACTCTAAAATTTATCTAAATTGATATAAACGCCAGCGATAGTGCTGGTTTTTCGCTGTGCCCCTTAATGACACCTTCATTGGAAGCGGCTCGCTTAACGTTAGAATAATGACAGCGTTAAGTAGAAATTTTAGTTCCAATGACAGCACTAAGTGGAAATTCACTGACACCTTAATTGTGAATTTTTCACTAACCTACTGAAATATAATCACTTACTCAGAATGAAAAATGACACTTTTAGGTACAACCTACAAAAAAGCGTTAGGCTGTGATAGCAAGTTAAAGCGATTATTTAATGAGCGCTTTTAAGATCAATGAGTTAGTTAATTGCTATGTAATAACAATAGAGAAAAAATTTTGCACAAAGGGGGAGTGA
>Ga0105227_100661_pt1 | contig 9537 bp, 7 predicted proteins | sample Virmet3734_803_FD_89585 | JGI IMG/M metagenome (GOLD analysis project Ga0105227, IMG submission 89585) | Marine viral communities from the Southern Atlantic ocean transect to study dissolved organic matter and carbon cycling - metaG 3734_803 | ecosystem: Environmental > Aquatic > Marine > Oceanic ...
AAACCATGCTCAGTTCATCATCTGAATTAACAAAAACTTTGTTGACTCGTTCAGAACTGATTATCTGTAAAGACATCGTCCCGAACAGGTCCCACACGTTTGCTTGCCTGATTGTTAAAGAGCTTGGAAGCCTTGGCTTCCTGACTGCGTCCTTGGCGTGTTGCCGTGTCCGCCGTCTCTGTGGGGGCGCATTCTAGAGATTTCCCGGGGACCGTCAACACTTTTTTCATCACTTTTTTATCAAACGGTCACCTTTTAGGCATGGCGGGCAAAAAACCAGCGAAAACCCCTGTTTACGGTGATTTCTTGAGCAGTTTCATTTGCTTATCGGCACTTTCTCCAGCCGCCCGCAGGTATGAATTCGCCCCACTCTCTTTCTTTTCTACCCCGGGGACAGAGAAACTCCCCATCAAAGGCTCACCAAAAGCAAAAAAATGCACTTACCTCCCGCCTGCCTGGCTCCCGGCATGAAAAAGGGCGCCATTTCGGCGCCCTTCGGAATCTTGCGGGAAACTCAATCCGCCTTGCGTAACCGCCACAGGCTCATCAGCAACCCCGCCACCACATAGACAATGGCCACCGTCAGCAGCACCAGGGGCGGATCCAGGAAGACAATCGCGAAGGCCACGATAACCCCAAGCAACACTTTGAACGGAACCCGACCGATATGGAGCTCCTTGAAGGAGTGGTACTTCACCGACGACACCATCAGCAGACCCGCACCCGCCACCACCAGCGCCACAATCCAGGAGATATCATTACCGTCTATGCCCCGGCTGGCCCCCAGCCACACCAGCGTTGCCACCAGGCCGGCCCCGGTGGGGCTTGGCAGACCGATGAAGAAGCGCTTGTCAGTGCTTTCTGCCTGCACATTGAAGCGGGCCAGACGCAATGCCGCGCAGGCCACATAGATAAAGGCGGCCATCCAGCCAAATTTGCCCAGCTCCGAGAGCCCCCAGGAATAGGCCACCAGTCCCGGTGCCACCCCGAAGGCAACGCAGTCAGACAGGGAGTCGTACTCCGCGCCGAACTTGCTCTGGGTATTGGTGAGCCTGGCCACTCCGCCATCCAGGCCGTCCAGGATGCCCGCCACGATAATACCGATGGCTGCATGCTCGAACAGGCCATTCATGGCCGCCACGATGGCATAGAAGCCGGCGAACAGGGCACCGGTGGTAAACAGGTTCGGCAGCAGGTAAACCCCCTTGTGACGGGCGCCGGTACGGTGCTCGGCCTCCACCACCTCAAAGGTTTCTGGCTGCTCCGGGGTCGTTGTCTTGTCGTTGTCCTGCATGGTGGTCCATCCAAATTGGGTGTGACTAGTCTAACGCAGTGACCGTAAACAAAAAACGCGGCCGAAGCCGCGTTTTTTGATGATCCGTGCAAGCGCTTAGTTCTTGCTCTTGTCGACGATCTGGTTTGCCTGGATCCAGGGCATCATGCCGCGCAGTTTCTCACCTACCTGCTCGATGGGATGCGCCGCGTTGTTGCGACGGGCAGCCGTCATGGACGGGTAGTTCAGGGCGCCTTCAGAGATGAACTGCTTGGCGTACTCGCCGCTCTGGATGCGCTTCAGGGCGTTGCGCATGGCCGCACGGGATTCGTCGTTGATCACTTCCGGGCCAGTCACGTACTCACCATACTCCGCGTTGTTGGAGATGGAGTAGTTCATGTTGGCGATACCGCCTTCGTACATCAGGTCAACAATCAGCTTCAGCTCGTGCAGACACTCGAAGTAGGCCATTTCCGGGGCGTAGCCCGCTTCGGTCAGGGTTTCGAAACCGGCTTTCACCAGCTCGACCGCACCCCCACACAGAACGGCCTGCTCACCGAACAGATCGGTTTCGGTCTCGTCCTTGAAGGTGGTTTCGATGATACCGGTACGGCCACCGCCGACGCCGGACGCATAGGACAGAGCCACATTCTTGGCGTTGCCGGAAGCATCCTGGAAGATGGCGATCAGGTCCGGAATACCGCCACCCTTGGTGAACTCGGTACGCACGGTGTGGCCCGGCGCTTTCGGGGCGATCATGATCACATCCAGGTCGGCACGGGGAACGATCTGGTTGTAGTGGATGGCAAAACCGTGGGCGAACGCCAAGGTGGCGCCCTCTTTCAGGTTCGGCTCGATTTCTTCACGGTACAGCTGGGACTGGAACTCGTCCGGGGTCAGGATCATTACCACGTCAGCGGCAGCGACAGCAGACGGCACATCGCTCACTTTCAGGCCATGGGCTTCAGCCTTGGCGATGGAGGAAGAGCCCGGGCGCAGACCGACAGTCACGTCCACACCGGAATCATTCAGGTTGCAGGCATGGGCGTGGCCCTGGGAGCCGTAACCGATGATGGCCACTTTCTTGCCCTGGATGATGGAAAGGTCGCAATCCTTGTCGTAATACACTTGCATGCTCATAGCTCTGGCTCTTTCAGATATCGGAAATCGGTGACGGACAGGCACACAGGGAACCTGCCCGGACAGGCCCGCCACTCTAGGCTATCCGTCGCATTGCGTAAAATGATATATTTGAAACATTGCATTTCATTTACCGCAATACCGAGTGATATAGCCATCCATGGATACCAAGCCGCTCCGCCTGTTCCTGACCCTGGCGGACACGTTGCATTTCGGGCGCACCAGCACCATGTGCCATGTGAGCCCGTCCACGCTCAGCCGTACCATCCAGCAACTGGAAGATGAGCTGGGCGTGCCGCTGTTCTACCGCGACAATCGCAGCGTCACTCTCACCCGGGAAGGACAACGCTTTCAGGAATACGCCCGAAATACCCTGATGCAATGGGACAACCTGCGTCACGCCCTGCAAGAAGACCGGCGGGTGCTGCAGGGGGAGCTGGGCCTGTACTGTTCGGTGACCGCCAGCTACAGCTTTCTCTACGATATTCTCAGCAGCTTTCGCCACCAGTACCCACGCATCGAACTGAAGCTGCATACCGGTGACCCGGCCCAGGCGGTGCAACGGATCCAGTACGGCGAGGAAGATATCGCCATCGGTGCCAGGCCGGATCACCTTCCCGCAGGCATTGCCTTCCGCCCCATCGCCCGCTCTCCGCTACTGTTTATTGCCCAGGCCGGGCAGGCCCAACTGGCGGAACGGCTCAGCGGCAGCGCGACTAAAGCTGCCTGGGAAGATGTTCCCATGATCCTTTCCGAGGAAGGCCTGGCCCGGGAACGGGTGGACCGTTGGTTTCGACAACTGGGCGTCAAGCCGCATATCTATGCCCAGGTGGGTGGCAATGAGGCCATCGTCAGTATGGTGAGCCTGGGCTTCGGGGTGGGTATCGTGCCGAAAATCGTATTGGACAACAGCCCCCTGGCCGGCCGCACCCGTCCCCTGGATGTTCAGCCGGCGCTGGCACCCTATGAGGTGGGCCTGTTTACTCAGGAGAGACGGCGGGAAGAGCCGCTGATTCAAGCCTTCTGGTCGCAGCTACCGGAATAGGGCGAGTTTCGAGTTTCGAGTTTCGAGTTTCGAGTTTCGAGTTTCGAGTTTCGAGTTTCGAAGAGCAAAGCCCAAGTCTTTGCCTTTCGCAACTCGCTTCTCGTAACTCGCGACTCAACCACAGGCAGTTATCCCCCACAAAAAAACCGCTCCGAAGAGCGGTTTTTTTGTCTGGCGTCAGGCATCGAGTGATCTTACAGGCTCAACACTTTTTCGCCGCGGGAAATCCCGGATACCCCGGAACGCACCACTTCCAGTACCTGGGTCTCCCCGATGGCACCGATAAAGGCGTCCAGTTTGTCGGAAGCCCCCGTGAGCTGAATGGTATAGACGGTGCTGGTCACATCCACGATCTGGCCGCGGAAGATATCCACACTGCGCTTTACCTCGGCACGCTGGGCGCCGGTGGCTTTTACCTTGATCAGCATCAGCTCACGCTCGATGTGCGCCCCTTCGGTGAGATCCACCAGCTTGACCACCTCGATCAGCTTGTTCAGGTGCTTGGTGATCTGCTCGATCTTCAGATCATTACCAAAAGTAGTCAGGGTCAGGCGCGACAGGGTGCTGTCTTCGGTGGGGGCCACCGACAGGCTTTCGATGTTGTAGCCCCGCTGGGAGAACAGACCGATTACCCGGCTCAGTGCGCCCGGCTCGTTTTCCATCAGAATAGAGATAATACGACGCATCAGGTCCGCTCCGTCTTGCTCAGCCACATGTCGCGCATGGAACCGTCTGCAATCTGCATCGGGTACACGTGCTCGGTGGGGTCCACATAGATATCCATGAATACCAGGCGATCTTTCAGGGCAAAGGCTTCGTTCATGGCCCCTTCCAGGTCCTCAAACTTGGTCACCTTCATGCCCACATGGCCGTAGGCTTCCGCCAGTGCCACAAAGTCCGGCAAGGACTCCATATAGGACTGGCTGTGGCGGCCACCGTATTGCATGTCCTGCCACTGACGCACCATGCCCAGGGCCTGGTTATTGATGTTGATGATCTTCACCGGCAGGCCGTACTGCAGGCAGGTGGAGAGCTCCTGAATGTTCATCTGGATGGAGCCTTCACCAGTGACACAGGCCACGGTGGCGTCCGGGAACGCGAACTGCACGCCCATGGCCGCCGGCAAACCGAAGCCCATGGTCCCCAGGCCACCGGAGTTGATCCAGCGACGGGGCTTGTCGTACTTGTAGTACTGGGCGGCAAACATCTGGTGCTGGCCCACATCCGAGGTCACATAGGCGTCACCACCGGTGGCCTTGTAAAGAGCTTCCACCACCTGCTGGGGCTTCATGGGACCATTTTCATTGGTCTCATAGCGCATGCCGTGAACCTTGCGCCAGCCTTCAATCTCTTCCCACCAGCGCTCCAGCGCCTTCTGGTCCGGCTCGCCACCGTGCTCATCCAGAGCCGACAACATCTCTTCCAGCACCTGGTGCACCGGCCCCACGATGGGGATATGCGCCATAATGTTCTTGGAGATAGTCGCCGGGTCGATATCAATGTGGATGATCTTGGCACCCGGACAGAATTTCTTCACGTTGTTGGTCACCCGGTCGTCCAGGCGAGCCCCCACAGCGAGAATCACATCGGAGCTGTGCATGGTCATGTTGGCTTCATAGGTGCCATGCATGCCCAGCATGCCCACATTCTGCGGATCCGTACCCGGGAAACAGCCCAGCCCCATGAGGGTGTTGGTTACCGGGAAGTTGAGACGATGCGCCAGTTTGGTCAGCAACTCGCTGCCCTCGCCCTGCACCACACCGCCACCGGCATAGATCACCGGGCGCTTGGCTTTCATCAGCTCTTCCACCGCCTTGCGGATCTGGCCGGAGTGGCCACGGCTGACCGGCGCATAGGAGCGCATCTTGACCTTTTTGGGGTATTCGTAGGGGTTCTTCACGTTCGGCGCGGTCTGGTCCTTGGGAATATCGACCAGTACCGGGCCGGGACGGCCGGTGGTGGCAATGTAGAACGCCTTTTTCATGATCTCCGGAATGTCCTTGGCATCGCGGACCATGAAGCTGTGCTTCACCACCGGACGGGACACGCCGATCATGTCGGTTTCCTGGAAGGCGTCATCGCCAATCCAGTCGGAGCGCACCTGACCAGACAGAACGATCATGGGGATGGAATCCATGAACGCCGTCGCCAGGCCGGTAATGGCATTGGTGGCACCGGGACCCGAGGTCACCATCACCACGCCGGGCTTGCCGGTGGCACGGGCATAACCGTCGGCCGCATGGGTGGCCGCCTGCTCGTGACGAACCAGAATGTGGCTGACCTTGTCCTGCTGGAACAATGCATCGTAAATGTGCAGTACGGACCCCCCGGGATACCCGAAGATGTACTCCACTCCCTCGTCTTGCAGCGCACGGACCACCATCTCCGCGCCGGATAACATTTCCACGGTTGCTACCTCAAATCAGAATGCATACAACCCACTGCCGTGCAGCGGGACGGGGTTTACAACTTGCTGCCTGCGGGTAAAACACCGTATTTGGGTGCTCTTGGGCCCTGTCGGAGGTGGCCGACACGAACGCAGGCTGGGAGGGCGACACGGAGGCACTGCAAACCTGAAGAGGGATTACTCCCGCTAAAGTAGGAATGAGAAACCTCCGGAGGCTCCCACAGCGGGACGAGAGTGCAGTGATACTGCTGGCAGGACATCGCGGTAACGGTGCCCCGGGTCCCGGCCTCACATTTACCGGTAAGCAAATGCGGGTCCCGATCTCCGGAAAGGCTCAATTTTGTCAGAAATGTGCGTCGATTCAAAGCCCTTGGTCGGGTTTGGGTTGCAGAAAATCCCCCTCAACAGTCATGCTAAAGTACGAGCCGAAAAGACAACCCGAAAAGAAGACCAACATTATGAACAAATTCAGCCTGTTGCTTGGCAGTGCCCTGCTCACCCTTGCCAGCGCCGGTTCGGCGGCCAAGTTCCACAAATGGGTCGACGAGGATGGCGTGACCCACTACGGGGCCAACCCGCCACAAGGGGTCGTCTCCACGGAAGTGAACACCCGCGCCAATGCGAGCTCCGATCAGGACCGCGAACTGGAGGCCCTGAATGCGAAGCGGAATGCGCGGCAAGATGCCAAAGAAGAGGCAGCCCAAGCAGCCAGGGAGGCCGAGCGCCTTCAGTCAGAGCCCGACGAAGTCGTCAAGGAGCGCTGCGAACAACACCGTAAAAATCTGGAAACCCTGAAGAACAAGCCCATTGTGCGAAGCAAGAATCCGGAGACCGGCGAACTGGAAGTTCTGGACCAGGAAGCAAGAGAAAAGATGATTCAGAGCAGCCAGGAAGCCCTGGAAAAGTGCAACCAGAATTAAGGGTAAGTGAGCCCTGCCTCCCAGGGCTCACTGGACACCGCTCTCACCGCTCAAAAGTGAAGCGGTCCTCATGCACGTCGATGGAAATGGTGTCTCCCTGACCAAACTCTCCCCTGAGCAGGGCCTGGGCCAGCGGGTTCTCCAGCTGCTGCTGGATGGCCCGCTTCAGGGGCCGGGCACCATAGACCGGGTCGAAGCCAGCTTCCACCAGTTTATCCAGCGCCGCATCGCTGAGCTCGAGGCGGATATCCCGCTCAGCCAGCCGCTTACGCAAGTAATCCAACTGAATGCCGGCAATACCCTTGAGCTGATCCTTGGCCAGCGGATGAAACACCACGGTCTCGTCCACCCGGTTGATGAATTCCGGGCGGAAGTGGTTACCCACCACCTCCATGACCGCTGATTTCATGGCCTCGTAATCGTTGTCTCCAGCCAGTTTCTGGATCAGGTCGGAGCCCAGATTCGAGGTCATCACCACCACGGTGTTGCGGAAATCCACGGTACGGCCCTGACCATCGGTCAGGCGACCATCGTCCAGCACCTGCAACAGGATGTTGAACACATCGGGGTGCGCCTTTTCCACTTCATCCAGCAGCACCACGGAGTAAGGCTTGCGACGCACCGCTTCGGTCAGGTAGCCACCTTCTTCGTAACCTACGTAGCCTGGAGGGGCTCCCACCAGCCGCGCCACGGAGTGTTTCTCCATGAACTCGGACATGTCGATACGCACCATGGCCTCTTCGGTATCAAACAGGAAGTTGGCCAGCGCCTTGCAAAGCTCGGTCTTGCCCACCCCGGTGGGGCCGAGGAACAGGAAGCTGCCATTGGGGCGATTGGGATCGGACAGCCCGGCCCGGGAGCGACGCACCGCATTGGCGACCGCTTCCACTGCCTCCGCCTGGCCGACCACCCGCTGATGCAAGGCCTCTTCCATGCGTAACAGCTTGTCTTTCTCGCCTTCCAGCATCTTGGCCACAGGAATCCCGGTCCACTTGGAAACCACCTCGGCGATTTCCTCATCGGTCACCTTGTTGCGCAGCAACTGGTTCTCGGTCTGCGACTGCTGCTCTTCCTGGTCCTGGGCCGCCTGCACCCGCTTCTCCAGTTCCGGGATAACCCCGTACTGCAGCTCGGACATGCGATTCAGATCTCCGGCGCGACGGGCCTGTTCCAGCTCGACACGGGCCTGTTCCAGTTCTGCCTTGTATTCCTGGGCTCCCTGCAAGGCGGCTTTTTCTGCTTGCCAGATCTCTTCCAGGTCGGCGTACTGTTTTTCCAGTTCGTCGATATCCGCTTCCAGTTTTTCCAGCCGCTTGCGACTGGCTTCATCCTCTTCCTTGCGCAGCGCCTGGCGCTCCATTTTCAGCTGGATCAGCCGGCGATCAAGACGGTCCATCTCTTCCGGCATGGAATCGATTTCCATGCGGATTCGGCTACCGGCCTCGTCGATCAGGTCAATGGCCTTGTCCGGTAGCTGCCGATCCGTGATATAGCGATGGCTGAGCCTGGCCGCGGCAATGATGGCGCTGTCGGTAATGTCCACACCGTGGTGGACCTCGTAACGCTCTTTCAGACCGCGCAGAATGGCGATGGTATCTTCCACGCTGGGCTCATCCACCTGCACTTTCTGGAAGCGACGCTCAAGGGCCGCATCCTTTTCAATGTACTGTCGATATTCATCCAGCGTGGTGGCGCCCACACAGTGCAGCTCGCCCCGGGCCAGGGCCGGCTTCAGCATGTTGCCAGCATCCATGGAGCCCTCTCCCTTGCCGGCGCCGACCATGGTGTGCAACTCATCAATGAAGAGGATGATACGACCTTCCTGCTTGGCCAGCTCGTTGAGCACGGCCTTGAGACGCTCCTCGAACTCGCCGCGATATTTGGCACCGGCAATCAGGGCCGCCATGTCCAGAGACAGCACCTGTTTGTCCTTCAGCCCTTCCGGCACCTCTCCGTTGACAATACGCTGGGCCAACCCCTCCACAATGGCGGTCTTGCCCACACCGGGCTCACCAATGAGGACGGGGTTGTTCTTGGTACGACGCTGCAATACCTGAATAGTCCGGCGGATTTCATCGTCACGACCGATCACCGGGTCGAGCTTGCCGGACTCGGCCCGCTCGGTCAGGTTGACCGTGTACTTGTCCAGTGCTTCACGCTTGTCTTCCGCATTGGGGTCATTCACGGCTTCACCTCCCCGAACCTGGGCAATCTTTTCCGCCAGCGTCTTCCTGGTGACACCGGCATTCTTCATCAACTTGCCAAGCTCGCCGTTATCATCACAGGCCGCCAGCAACACCACTTCGGTGGACAGGTACTGATCCCCTCGCTGCTGGGCCTCCCGGTCCGCCATGTTCAGCAAACGACCGGTGGCCTGGCCCATCTGCACATCGCCATTGAAGTTGCTGACCGTGGGGAGCTTGTCCACCGCCATATTCAGGGCGGTAATCACATCGCCAACGTTAGCGCCAGCTTTCTCCAGCAACGGCTTCGCCGCCCCACCCTGCTGCTGCATCAGCGCCAGCATCAGGTGAACAGGCTCAATGGTGCTGTTGCCCTGCCCCACGGCCAGGGATTGCGCGTCAGACAACGCTTGCTGCAGGCGCGCGGTGAGTTTATCCATTCGCATTTTGGGCTCTCCTTTCCGGTTGTGATCCGCGCGCCCGCTCCCTGTCGGCAAGCCAGCCACGATCACCGGTTACTTGTCATCTGACCTCTAAATGGGTCCGATTGGGCCATATTCAAGAGCAGT
>Ga0105227_100678_pt1 | contig 9367 bp, 8 predicted proteins | sample Virmet3734_803_FD_89585 | JGI IMG/M metagenome (GOLD analysis project Ga0105227, IMG submission 89585) | Marine viral communities from the Southern Atlantic ocean transect to study dissolved organic matter and carbon cycling - metaG 3734_803 | ecosystem: Environmental > Aquatic > Marine > Oceanic ...
CTGCTCAGGTAAGATACCCCTACACATCAATCGATCGAATCGATAAGTCGGGACATAATGGACTGCGTCATCTATATCCGCTGGTCGAGCTCGGAGCAGGGTAAGGGTTCCAGTCTGGAACGCCAGCGGGACGACTGCCGCCGCTTTGCGGAGGATAGCGGCTGGGACGTAGTCGCCGAACTAATCGACGATGGGATCAGCGCTTTCAAGGGGGAGCACGCTTCTTCTGGTGCGCTCGGGAGCTTCGTGAGGAAGGTCGAAGACGGGCTGTATCCGGATGGGGTGATATTGCTCTGCGAAAAGCTTGATCGGCTGTCGCGCCAGGAACCCGGACGGGTATTCATGTGGATGATGAATCTTACCGAAGCCGGTGTTACTGTCGCAACGGTAGACGGTGCCCGACGATATTCTAAGGGCACCTTCGACATGGCCTCCATCCTCGAGGTCGTCGTCAAGGCTCAGCTAAGCCACGAAGAGTCCCAGAAGAAGAGTCAACGGTTGGGCGCGGCCTGGGCGGCCAAGCGAAGGCGTCTTAATGCTGGCGAGAAATTCGTCATGACCCGACGTGCCCCAGGTTGGCTGGAAGTGGTGGGATCGCCGCCGACCTTCGTGCCGGTGCCCGAACGGGCGGCCATCGTTCGTCGCATCTTCGAGGAGACGATCGCTGGATTGGGCAAGCATCATATCGCAAGGAATCTCAATCTCGAGGCTGTCCCCACGTTTGGTCGTGCCGATGCGTGGCATGCGAGCTACATCCAGAAGATTCTCAGGAACCCTGCCGTGCTGGGTGAACTACATCTGGGAAGGAAGGCGAGAGGCTCACCGAGACAAGCAACTGGTGATGTCGTGCTCGACTACTATCCCAGCGTCGTCGATGCCGACCTGCACCGGCGCGCGCACCTGGCGATGGCAGAACGATCGCGTAAGTTCGTCGGGAGAGGCAGAAGGCTGGTGAACCTCTTCTCGGGGCTTGCTCGTTGTGGTGCCTGCGGATCGAAGATGACGTTCCGCGGAAAGGGGCGCAAGCAACGGGCAGATGGCAGATGGGTGAACGAAGACTATCTCATCTGTGACGGATATCAACGCGGGAAGGGCTGCGACAACGGTTTCCACTTCAATTATGTCGTGTGGGAGCAAGGGATACTTGATCCGATAATCCTGGAAGCCGTGCACGAAGACAGATCCGCCACCCAATCGGAGGTCCGCGAGGCGGAGATCGAGGTGGCCAGGTTGGAACGCGCCTGGACTATGGCGAAGAACAAGGCCGACTCCGCATTGAGGATCGCGATCGAGACCGGCCGTCACGAGGCACAGAATCTCTGGACCGAGCTTGTGGCTGTTTCCGATGCGGAAAGTGATGCTCTCGACGATGCGAGAGATCGCCTCATCTCCTTGGTCCATGCACCGAGTCCCGAAGAGCAACGGGAGCGGGTCCGCCGGCTCCGCAAGTCTCTTGATCACGAGGATGAGGAAGTTCGGTTCGAAGCGAGATCGAAGATCCGGGCCGCAATTCACGCGTTGATCAGCCGGTTGACATTCTACGGACCGTCTCCGCTCGGCGTGGAGATGGAGATCGCCGACGAACGTCTCGTCACCATCCATTATGATGACCTGAAAGGTGACACGGATTGGTCCATGCATCGGCTTGACGAACAACCTTTCTAGGGAAAGGTTTTCCGCAACGAGGATTACGGGAACTGGATCCCTCGGCTGGGGATGCCCGCTCTGGATGGCTCCGCCCGTAGCCCCCGCCCCCGATCTGAGCAGGACAGGTTGCCCTCAGCCGGCGACGCGTTCCTGCATCAGGTCACGGATCTTTTCGCCGTCCATATCGCGGACCGGATTGTAGACGATCATACCAAGGTCCGGCCTGCCCTCGACCGAGAAGGAGGAGAACTCCAGATGCACCATTCCGGCCTTGGGATGTCGGATCCGTTTGACGCCTTCGGCGTGCGCTACCACCTCGTTGTCCCGCCAGAGTTTCCTGAATTCTGTACTCGACTGGCTCAACTCTTCGACTAGCCTGGTCGCTTCATCGGTGCCGTGCGCGCCGGCTCGGGCCACATCAGCGCGAAGTGCGCCTATCACGAAGCGCGCGACGCTTTCCCAGTCCTCGTTGCGGCTCCGGCCTTTTTCGGATGAGAACATCAGCCGGAGGATATTGCGCTGTTCCCGGGGCAGTGTCGCATAGTCCGTCAGCATCGCCGCCGCCGCCTTGTTCCAGCCGACGACATCCCACATCGCGGTCTTTACGATCGCCGGGCTGGACGCGAGCGCATCGAGCACCCGCTGCAGGCGGGGCGAGATTCCATCCGTCGGTTGATAGAGCATCTCGGGAAGACGCCCGAGACCGAGCATGTAAAGATGCTCGCTCTGGTGCGGTAAGCATCAATCCCTTGGCGATCCGATCAAGAACGGCCGCGGACGGGGCACCGCCGCGCCCCTGCTCGAGCCAAGTGTACCAGGTCGTGCTTATGTTGGCGCGGAAAGCCACTTCCTCGCGCCGCAGACCTGGCGAGCGGCGCCTCCCCCATCCGCGATCATGCTTTTTTTAAGCAGGCGGTTCTCGAGCGTGAGATCGGCGACGCATTCCTTCAGGTCGGGGGCCTCGCGGCGCAGGTCCTTCACCTCGTCCGTCGTCGCAGCACGCGCCGTATCGCCGGCCAGGCGACGCTTGCCGGCCTCCATGAACTCCTTGGACCAGGTGTAATACAGGCTCTGCGCTCCCTTCCCGGCGGCACAGCTCGGCGATGCTGTCATCTCCGCGCAATCCATCGAGCACGATGCGGATCTTATCCTCGGCCGAAAAATGCCGGCGGGTCTGGCGCCGAATGTTCTTCACCACCTGTTCCGCAGGGGCCTTGGCCGACGATTTTGCGTTGGAGGGTTTGGGCTTCATCTTCGTTCCTTCGTCACTACGACGAAGCCCAAACCCTCCTCACATCACAACCTTAAATCTGTGCCATTGGTGCTGACGGGGAACAACGTGATCGATCCGATCCCTCGGGCTAGGATGGGATTGCCGAGACAATCCCGCAATTCCGCCCGCGCGTCGCCGGACACCTGCCCAAGCCATCATTGGGCAGTATTATTCCGCCCATCCTCAAAATGAGATGCGTCACCTTCGAATGCCGTTGCGGGCAAGCGCGAACCCGTTATGCAGGTGAGGATGGCACGCGCGAAGGGACTAGACGCTGGCGATGCGAAATTCGCCGCTTCATTCGGAGACCGTCTGAAGAAACTCCGCTCCGATGCCGGATTGGATGCGACTGCCCTGGGGCAGAGATGCGGCATGACACAGGCTGCCATGTGGCGCCTGGAAGCGGGCAAGGCTCTTCCCACACTGCGCACCCTGGCCCGCCTCGCGATCGCGCTCGAGGTTCCGATCACGGAATTGCTGGTGGATGTCGATTATCAAGACGTTAGGCTCGTTAATCGGCCCTACGAGCCGCGGTGATGCCTTCGCGGCCGAGTCCGGTGATCTGCCCGGTCACCGGTTCTCTTCGGCCAGGACCTTGACGATACGAGCTCTCGACTCCGCCCTTTCGGCCAGAGCGGCGCTCTCTCCGGTCTGAGCCAGCCAGTCGAAGAGACGTTGAGCCGCGAAGCGCGTGGAGGATGGGTCCCGGCAGTCCTTCAGGAAGACGAACTGGACCTTCTGTATCGGGTCGGCAACGTAGACCCCGAAGGGTGTGGGAACGATCGTGGCATCCGGAAAGCCGAGAACGTTCTGGGCCTGGATTTCCGTAGCGCCTTTCTGGCATCCGATTATGTGGACCGGTCCTGTCGCCGCCTTGAGCTTGTCGACGAGGAGGAAGTCGTTGAGGAAGGGCCTTCCTACGAGCTCTCTTGCGGCCGGGTTCGATAGTGCTGCGGGGACCGCGTCGAGCCTGAGGAGGACATCCTTCCCTTCGATCTGAAGCGTCAGCAGATCGTCTCCGGCAGAAGCGCCACCGCGATCCTCCAGGGCTTCCTGCAGCTTCGTGACGATGGCCCTTCTCCGGGCGAAGAAATCGAGCTTGCTCCAAGCCAGCGCGTCTCCGGTGTGGTACTTGCCCTTCCGGGCCTCGCGTACGCCGAGATGGGCAAGCGACTTGACGGCGTCGACGAGAGCTTCCCGCACGCGCTCCTTCGCCTGCTTGACGTTCCTCACCGACCCGCCCCGGAAGAAGTTCTGGGTCGACAGGAACTCGTCGAAACGCCGGTCCCGCGAGATCTGCGCGAGATCGGACGGATCGCCCTTTACCTTGCCGAGCGAGATCAGCCGGACCTTCCCCGGCGCCGAACTGTGAGCTCTGAGCAGTTCCGCATGGCAGATCCCTATGTCGGCAGTATCTGGTGCCCAACCGGCGTTTCCGTTGGCGAGCACGAGGACGATGTCCGCCTTGTCCACGGACTCGAGGCAGACATCGAGGGAATCCTGTGAGGTGTCGGCAGGCGGCGCGTCCTCGTTGATCCATACCTCGAACAGATCTTCGCCGAACAGGCGTTCCGCTTCCAGCTCCTTCTTGATCGCCTTGCGCATCTCGCTGAGGGGCTTCCCTCCCGCCGGGAAGGAATCGTTGCACCGGCTTGAGATCATTACCTTTATGGGGTCACGTGCCATCAGTTCCTCATATGCCAGATCAGGGGTGCTTGAGGGTGAAGTGCGAGTTCGCCGCGAGGACCGGTTCTATGCCGTGCAGCGACTGATCGAATTCAGGCAGCTGGTCGTTACGCTTCCTTTTCTTCTTCCATTCGGCCGCGCGCTCTGCATCTATCTCGTGGGGTGGATAGGTGAGCTCGACGGTTATGCGGACCCCGTCTCTCGCGCGGGCCAGTTCTTCGAAGGTTTCGCGCTCGGGATTGCCGTGCTTCCCATCACCGGAGAACACGTATCGTTGCGCCGGGAACGTCTCGAAGGTGGCCTTGTCGTTGTTCCGGTCGCTGCCGTGATGGGGGACCTTGAAGGTGTCGACCGGCAGCTCGCCATTTGCATTCAGCTGTTTCAGCGCCTTGGCCGCCGTTACCATCTTGTCACCACGCGCGTCTCCGGTGAGCAGCAGGCTTTCATCTCCGTCCTCCACCAGCATTACGAGGCTTGAGAGATTGGGTACCGAACTGTCGGTGAGGCTCGCCAGAAGGGCATCGGCTGTACCGTCGCCGGCCTTCTTCTTCGCAAGCCACTTGGCGAATTCCTTCCGTAGATCCTCCAGTTCCTCCCGCATCGGCCCCAGGAACGTGCACTGTAAGCCGTCCATCGACATCGCTTTGCCGTCGTGTGCTTCGATTGCCTTTCCCTCGAACTCTGGATTGACGGGAATGCTCAACTTCTTCGCCAATCCGAGCAAGGTATGGCCTTGGGGGATACTGGCCAGCACCATGGCGAGATCGTCGTGCGCATCCGGCGCGACTGCCTTGTCCATTTCGACCAGACCGGCGGTTATCACGGTGTCGCCCGGATCAGTCAGTGCTGCCACCGGCGTCCCCGTCGCATCGAGGAGGCTGTCGAAACTGTTGTGCCAGAGCCGTCCGACGCTGAATGGTGCAGCGTCGGCGATGTCCTCGAAGAGAGCGATGATGCCGTTGATGTGATCATCGTCCACGTGGCTCACGATGACGAGATCGATGTGGAGCGGGTCGCTCTCGCCGATGTGGCCGCCGGATATCCGCTCCTCCCGTATCCGGTCGAGCCTAGGCTTGAGGCTCTTCGCGTAGACCCCTCCCGGTCCTCCGTCGATCAGGACGAGCTTGGGATCATCAGCGGTTCCATGATGAAGCAGAAGGCAGTCCCCCTTCATTGCCGGCACGACTTCGAGTTTCATCCCCTTCCCCCTCTTGATCAGATCGATTGCATGGCCCGCAGGATGTCCAGCATGCCTGCACCCTGGAAGTTCTCCTCGCGTCCCAGGTCGGTGCAGGTCGAGCAGAGTATCCTCTTGATCGCACCTGCCTGACCGATGAATTCGGGATTGCGCGCCATCAGCAGCGCCGCGGCTCCACTGACATGGGGGGCGGCCATGCTCGTGCCGCTGAGGGCATCCTCGGTCCGTCCGGGAACGACGCTCCATATCTTCTCGCCGGGAGCGACGAGGTCGGGCTTCTTCCTCCCGTCACCGGTCGGACCGCGGCTCGAGAAGTAGCTCACACCGTAGCTGTGCGGCGAGGACCTGTGGGTCGAACCGACCGTGATCACGGCCTCTGCATTGCCGGGATCGGTTATGCTCGACGGCGCGTATGTCTCGAACGCTCCGCCGTCCGAGAGATTGTAGCTCTGGTATCCGCGGTTCCCCGCGGCCGCCACAACGACCACTCCGGCGTGGACGGTACGTTCCGCCTCCTCGCAGACGGGCGTCCGCCCGCACGCGTAGTTTCTCACATCGTGCCGTATGGAGAGGCTGATGTTCGCTCCGTGCACCTGCGGGTAGTTGTTACGGCTGTTCAGGTGACGGATGAACTGCAGGGCTCCCACGACCGCGAATTCGGTGTCGTCGGGTGATCCGCCGACCACCCGGAAATCGTAGAGCCTGATGTCCGCGCATACCCCGCGTCGCGCCACCGGCCTCCGGCCATCGTTTTCGTCTTCGCGCCAGTCGCCCCCCAAAATGCCGGCCACATGTGTTCCATGGGGACTGGCGGGTGCTTGGGGGTCGGACATGGTCAGGTATTTCTCGGCAATGCTCCAGTTTATCGGTCGCCGCTGCTGAGCGTCCTTCGCCAATGTGCGAAAGTCCTCCTTTACCGCTTCGACATTCTCCATCCCCGTGCTGACGGCGACGGCCTGGGCGTTACCTTCCAGGAGAGCCTCGTTGTAGAGATGGTCCAGCGTCACGATCCTGCGCAAGCGGGTGAAGTCGAATGTCGCTTCGATCCTGTTCGCGCCCTTTCTCTTCGCATCGCTGAAGGCGGGATGTGACCCGTCGATGCCCGTATCGAGGACGGCCCATCCTATGCGCTCGCACGAGACGCCAAAGAGCGTACTGACGGCATCGGCCTTGATCGCCGGGATGGATCGCTCGAGCGCCGTTTCGACCGGTCGGTTGCGCGAGACGGCGAAGATATCGGTGTCGTCGACTTCATGACTGTCCCGGGAACCACCCCGAGCGGGGATGGAAGCCGAAACCCGCTGGAAGAGACGGGCTGCGATGTCTGCGATCTCCCTGGCGGAAGCGGCTTCGAGGAAGTCGTCGATCGAGAATATCCGATCCTCCCTGCCACGATCGCGCGCCCACTCGATTGCCGCGAGTATCCGGAAGGTGGGCAGGAGACGCGACAGACCCGGCTCGACGTCCGCGCGGGCCTCTCCGGTCCTGCCATCGATGTGGTTCATCTGCCAGCGGACCTCGCGCCTGACCGCATCGGCTAGCTCCTGGTCGGGATGCGCGACCAGGCTTCGCGACCACTTCGTATAGGGTAGGACGCAGCTGACCAATTCTTCGAGGGAGAGCTTGGCGGTGACGAACCCTTCCACGAAGGATACCCCGAATCCTCCACGGGGCGCTTCGACCGATCCCGTTTCGTAGAGGCGCCGGGTCAGCCTGGCCGCGACGGTTCCGGTCGGCACGTCCCGATGGGCCTCGACGAGTATGTCCACGCGCTCGTTCGGTTCGCTCGCATACGCTGCCCAGACGTCGCCCCGTACGGGGCTCTCATGGACGAGCCGGCCCTCGGCACGAGGTCCGAGCAGCAATGCATTGACGACCTCCCGGCCTAGGGTGGTCATGCGAAGTCCACCTCGGGAAACGGCGGGTCGCCGGGTGCGGCGTCATCCAAGTACCACGACCTTAACGACACATCGGCTCCCACGTAGCCGAGATTGACGAGTTGCCTCATCAGGCGCCCGCTCATGCGCTTCAGCCTGGTCGGGGTCTTGGCCAGGGCCTCCACCGCTCCGGGCGGGATCGCGACGACCGGTTCCGCATCGTATCTGTCCATGGGGGTCTGTATGCTCCAGAGGCAACCCTTGGTCTCACCGGACTGGAAGCTGTCGACCAGCTGCCTGCTGCGGAGCGCATGCACCTGCTGCTGGAGTATCCCGATGACGCGATAGCTCTGAAGTGCCCATTCCGCACTGGGCTCGGGATCAGGTGCGAGGATGCCGCCTCCGTCGGAGACGAGGACATCGGAAAAACGATCCCACACCGGCTCGAGACCGTAGTTGTCGTAGACGCCTCCGTCGGTGAGTGTGACACCGTCGAAGAAGCCGTCGGCAACGTCAGGTTCGCGGATGGTGAAATCACCCGCGTCGACCTCGAGGATGAATGGGGAGAGCACGGGTGGGAAAGCGGATGAGGCCGCCACGGCGTCCGCAAGTCGGACTGTCGGGTTCGCCACCTCGCCGACCTTGTAGTCCCGCATGTAGGGCTTCGAGAATCGCCACAGAGTACCCGTTTCGAGGTTCGTGGCGTTGATCACGAACCTCGGTGCATCGGGGAGGTCCTGTAGCGTTGCGCCCTTGAATAGTATTTCGTCGTACCGTCGCGCTACGTGCTCGCCGACACACCCGGGTAACAACACTCCGCGCACGATCGAGGGTCGATCGATCGTCTTCGAAGCCAGTTCCAAGACCGGCTCGACGAAATGCCGCCAGAGTTGGTCGCGGGCGCCGACCTTGTCCCATGCCAGCGCCAGGACCCCGGCGGTTATCGATCCGCCGGATACGCTGGATATGCGATCGATGCGCGAGAGCAGACCGAGCTCATGCAGTCGGATGATTGCCCCGACATGATAGACCATGGCCCTGTAGCCACCGCCGGACAGGCACAGCCCGATGCCCTGTTCCCTTGCCAACCAGGCCTCCCCTTCCGAATCGCGCGTCTAATCAGGGATAGCACCTTCATCGCGGTTTCAAGTCAAGCCGGGCGGACCTGACGAAGCGCCAGTGAAAGATTCTGCGTGATGCCCACTCCTTTCTGCCGAACGAGCTGAGCCCATGTCCACCCGACGGTGTATAAGAGAGGAGTCGGGATATCTGGTTGGGGGATGATGAGTGAAATCGCCAGACCTTATCAGGATGAATGATTGGATACCTTGACTCGATTTCGCGTTCTTTGGGATCCGATGCTTGATCCTACTCGGTTCGAGTTGGCCTGACCTGTTCTTCTTGGGTTTCAGGGGCGTTTCATCTGTCGTTCGAGGAACCGCAATATCTCCACCATCGCGAAGGTGTCGAGTTCGCAATACTCCAGCAGCTGTTTGCGCAAGGAGGCCCCTCTGTCCCCATCCTCGCTCTCGACCATCTCCCGCCAAGCAGCCATCGCGCCTGCACCGTCATGGACTCCATCCTCGCTGTAGGAGAGATGCGGGCAGATCACCGGAAGCACCTTCTTGATCGATGCCGACCCGGCGAAGGCCGGGTGGACGTATGAATTCTTGAAGGGAAGCATCA
>Ga0105227_100683_pt1 | contig 9239 bp, 8 predicted proteins | sample Virmet3734_803_FD_89585 | JGI IMG/M metagenome (GOLD analysis project Ga0105227, IMG submission 89585) | Marine viral communities from the Southern Atlantic ocean transect to study dissolved organic matter and carbon cycling - metaG 3734_803 | ecosystem: Environmental > Aquatic > Marine > Oceanic ...
TCCATCAATGGCAGGCTGGTGAGATCCGCCAGGGCATCGCGGAACAGGTCGGTGCGGTAGCACTGGGCCGCGAAGGTCCGGGTTTCTTCCAGGGAGCACTGGCGCCAGCGCTGCATTTCTTCCAGCAGGAAACGGGCGTCAGATCGCCAGGGAAAATTCGCATGGAAACCGGCAAACACATGGAAGTGATGGGCCGGAAACGGTTGCCCGGTCAGGCCGCCGGGCAACCGCTGACTGAAGGGAGCTCGGATCACTTCCGCCGGCACATCCAGCCAGGCCGGGTGTGCCAGCAGCGACAGACTCTCCAGCAGATTCTCGTCCGCATGGCGGGCGGCCCGGAAAAGGGCCCGCAGCATGGCGCGATGGGGCCCGGGATTACGAGCCACCCAGTCCCGGGACACCGCCAGCACCTTTTCCGGCGCGTTTTCCCAGATCTGGTAACCGGAAAGGATGCAGTGCCCGGCGCCGGTCAGGGCGGCCAGGCTGTTCCAGGGTTCGCCCACACAGAAGCCATCGATATGCCCCATGCGCAGGTGATCCACCATCTGCGACGGCGGCAGCACCACCAGCTTCACATCGTGATCCGGGTCCAGCCCGGCCACGCTCAGCCAGTGACGTAATTGGTAGGCATGACAGGAAAACGGAAATACCACCGCCAGTACCAGCGGCGTCTCACCACTGCCGGCCCTGGCGGCCACCAGCTTGTTCATGGCGCTTGCCATATCGTTGGGCGTGGGTCCTTCGGATAAAGCACACAGCCCCTGGAACAACATCGGGGAGACGGTTATGCCGTTGCCGTTCAGGCCCATGGAGAAGGCCGTGGCCAGGGGTTTCTTGATGCAGCCCAGACCCAGTGACGTGGACATCAGCATGGGCGCCAGCATGGGTGCCGCATCCAGCTGCCCCACCAGCAGGCGATCACGCAGGCTGGCCCAACTCCACTCCGGTTGCAGCTCCACATCCAGCCCTTCGGCGGCGAAGTAGCCCGCTTCCTGGGCCACCACCAACGGCAGGCTGTCGGTTAGCGGCATATAGCCGATACGGATTTTCATGGGGTTGGCTCCTAGCAGGCTGCCAGCGGCTGACGGCGAACGCTGGACGCCTGACGCTTGACCACCTGCACACCCTCAGCCGGTGTGGCACGCCACACTTTTTTGCTGGGTGCCTCGATCAGGCTGCGCGATTTTCTCAATGGGCTCACTCTTCTCATGCTCGCTCCTGTTCTGGCGTCAGGCGCCTGACGTTATTCAGCCCTGGGCTTTCAGCATCTCGGCATAATCCAGCACCGACCTGGCCACCTGGATCAGCGGCTGGCCGGTATTCATGGCCTGGCGCCGCAGGGTGCTGTAGGCATCCTGCTCGTTGAGGCGGCGGCGTTGCATCAGCAGGCCCTTGGCCCGCTCGATGATCTTGCGTTCTGCCAGCGCTTCGCGGGTCTGTTCCAGCTCCTCGCGCAGGGCCTGGTATTCCCGGAAACGGGCGGTGGCCACGCGCATCACCCCACGCACCCGGGCCAGATCGGTTTCCCCGGCCACATAGGCACTGACGCCGGCACGCAGGGCCGCCACGATCAGATCCTCGTCGTCCTGGTTGCAGAACATGACCATGGGGCGCGGCATATCCCGCTGCACCAGGGCCATGCTTTCCAAGGTGTCCCGATCCGGCGCGTCCATGTCCACGATCACCACATCCGGGTTGCTGGAATGCACCTTCTCCGCCAGCCCGGCAGCGCTGGTCAGACGACAGAGGATCTCGTGCCCTTCGTCGATCAGGGCACGCTCCAGAATCGCGGCGCGCGGTGGCTGGTCATCCACCAGCATGATTTTCAGGGCCATAGTGTCGGAAGCGTCCAGGGATTGAGTGTTAAGGGATTGGTTTGCAACGGTTGTGCCAGTCATGGGTTTATTAACCTACTGTTTTTCTTTGCGATTCCTTATTCACCACAACAGACCTCGCGGAGCGCACCATAGCGGTGCACTCCGCGGCGCCAAAACGGCGCTGTCTTGCTCAGAGTTTCACTTCTGCCCAGGCCCACAGTTTTTGTGTGTCAGCGCCAAAATCATCGGCGCTGTAGTCGGCGTATTTCAGGCCCACCACGTAATGCTTGCCGATGGGCCGTGCCACCAGCAGGTTGGTTTCGGTGCCGTAATCGCTGCTGCCTTCGTCAGCCTGGAAGTCGTGATACACCGCCGCCAGCTTGAACCCGGCCAGCTTGGTACCGACGCTGACAAAACTGTCTTTCAGGCCATCCGCCGGAGTCACCAGAAACTGGTCCGCCCAACCATTGAAGGCATGCTTGGTGGCCAGGGGGGTCTGGAAGGCAATCTGACCGTCATCCGAGCCCAGCACTTCCTGCGCGACCTTGACGGTGACCCCGGCCATTTCTGCGCCCACTTCGGCGAAGTAGTACTCGGTATCGCCGGCTTCCACCTCTTGCTGGGCGCCTTCCAGGGTGAGCAGCAGCTTTACGGCATCCAGATCGAAGGCACCGGCATAGCGCAAGCCGTAGGTGTCGTTATCGGAATCGGGCACGTTATCGGTTTCAAACAAGTAACCATAGGCAGTGAGCGATCCCCCCGGCATTCCGGCCCAGCTGGCGTTAAAAAGATAATTGGAGACATTGGCATCGAACTTGGGCGTGAAGCCGTTTACCTGGGTGAGGTAGGCCGTTGAGAAAGCAAAGTCACCCGTGCGGTAATCCAGCTTGGCACCGTCGAAAGTCTGCTCATCCTGACGCCAGCCCACGTTGCCGACGAAGCGGGCGTTGTCGTAGATAATGCGTTGACGACCATAGGTGGCCACCAGACCATCGAGCGCATCGCTGCCGGTATAACGCACTGCGGCGCGATTAAGCTCGGTGACTTCCGGATCGGCGATCACCGGGTAGCCAGCCATATGCGGCGCAAAGTTGTCGACCTTGCCGACAATGCGGGTGTCTTCAAACTCCCCCAACACATCAAAACCGTGCAGCGTGCCGCTCTGGTAACCCAGACGGGTACGCAAGGTGAGTGCCTGGGCATCCTCTGCAGCACCGTCGCTCTCCACTTCCTCGTGGCGCAGGCGCAGGTCCAGCATCGGCTTGCCGGCTTTCAACGCGGCAATAAACGCATCGTCTTCGGCGTGAGCCGCCCCTGAAAAGCCGAGCGTGGACAGAATGACGCCGGCGGCAATGGCAGAATATTTCATGGTCGTTTCCTCGATGTAACTTCCCAAAATAAAAAACAGTGATGTGCTGTCATCAGGCACACCTTCCCCCTGCCCGCTTTTCCCTGTGCGAAAAAAGCAGGCGAATAAAATCAGTCATAAACGGTTATCAGGCCCGTTTGCGCGCGGCGCCAGTGGCAGCGTCAGTACGCTTGGGCAGCGGCTCCACCTTGCGCTGTTTCTCGTACAGGAATTGCAGCACCTGCTGACGACAACGGACGAAGGTGGGATCGTCGGCCAGGGCCAGTCGGTCCCGTGGACGCGGCACGTTCACATCCAGAATCTCGCCGATGGTGGCTGAGGGCCCATTGGTCATCATCACAATGCGGTCGGACAGCAGCACCGCCTCATCCACATCGTGGGTAATCATGATCACCGTGGTACCCAGCTGAGCATGGATCTCCATCAGGGAATCCTGCAGGTGGGCACGGGTCAGCGCATCCAGCGCACCAAAGGGTTCATCCATGAGCAGCACCTGGGGCTGCATGGCCAGGGCCCGGGCGATGCCCACGCGCTGCTTCATGCCACCGGAAATTTCGTCAGGCTTCTTGTGCATGGCATGGGCCATGTGCACCAGCTCCAGGTTATGTTCCACCCAGTCACGAATCTCGGCTTTCGACTTGGTTTTCTTGAACACCTGCTTGACCGCTAACTCCACATTTTCGAACGACGTCAGCCACGGCAGCAGCGAATGGTTCTGGAATACCACCGCCCGTTCCGGACCGGGCTCGGTGACTTCCTGCTTGTCCAGAATCACCCCGCCATCGGTAGCCTGTAACAGGCCGGCGACGATATTGAGCACTGTGGATTTCCCGCATCCGGAGTGGCCGATCAGCGAGACGAATTCACCGGCATCAATTTTCAGATTCACATCTTTCAACGCTTCGAACGTGCCTTTCGGCGTGTCGAACTTCATGCCCACGTTGGAGAGCTCCAGTAAGGCTTTCATTTTGATTCTCCTTTCAGCTGCTAGCGTTGTGCTGAAGCTTTGTCCCACACCAGAGCGCGCTGCAGCATCAGCATCAGGCGATCCAGCAGGAAACCGATCAGGCCGATGACGATCACCGCCACCATGATCCGGCCCAGGGACTGGGAGCTGCCGTTCTGGAATTCATCCCAGACGAACTTCCCCAGACCCGGGTTCTGCGCCAGCATTTCTGCGGCGATCAACACCATCCAGGCGATCCCCAAGCTCAGACGCAAACCGGTGAACATCATCGGCAGCGCCGCCGGCAGCACGATCTTGCGCACATGGCTGAGAGCATTGAGTCGCAGCACTCGGGATACATTGGTCAGATCCTGGCTGACCGAGGTGACCCCCACCGCCGTATTCATGAGCGTGGGCCACAGGCAGCACAGGGAAACCGTGAACATGGAAGTGAGAAAGGATTTGGACACCATCGGGTCATCGCTCACATACAGCGCACTCACCACCATGGTCACCAGCGGCAACCAGGCCAGCGGCGACACCGGCTTGAACAACTGCACCAGCGGGTTCACCGCCGCGTGCACGGTGCTACTCAGGCCGATGACAATGCCCAGCGGAATGGCGATCATCGACGCCAGCAGAAAACCGCTCATGACCGTGATCAGGCTGGTACCGATCTGATCAAAGAAGGTGGGCGCACCGGTATAGGCACGGGTGACCGGCTGCCAGTCCGGCTGTTGTTCCAGCCGGGCAGCAATGTACTTTTCCTGCCGTTCATAGAACGCCACTTCCCGCTCGCGTGCCTGCTGGTGTTCGTTGACCAGATTGCCCGCCTGCTCCCACACCTGGGCCGGGCCAGGGAACTGGCCCAGCGAGGTATCGATACGCTGGGCCGCGAACTGCCACATGAGCAGGAACAGGCCTATCCCCAGTACCGGCCACAGCAGCTGGCGCATCAGCGCTTGCCACTGATCTCGGGACACCTTGCCCGTGGCCAGTGCGCGGTAGGGTTCCATCCAGGTCGGGAATGTCAGGGTCACCATGATTGTCTCCTTCCTCTCGTTTCCCCGGTTACAGGGTCTCGCCGTCTTTCAGGCCGATGGGGAACTGGCTCAGGTACGCGTTCGGTTTGCGGCCGTCATAGGTGATGTTGTCGATGAACTCGCTCTGTGGCGGCTTGAAGCCGTCCTCGCTGGCGAAATCCGGGAATTCATCGGCACTCATCTTGCCTTCGGCAATCAGCGACTTGGCCGCCTGGGTGTAGATGTCCGGGCGATACACTTTTTTCGCGATGTCCATGTACCAGCTGTCCGGCTTGCTTTCGCTGATCTGTCCCCAGCGACGCATTTGTGTCAGGTACCAGATGGCATCGGAGTAGTAGGGATAGGTGGCGTGATGGCGGAAGAACACGTTGAAGTCCGGGATCTCTCGCTTGTCGCCTTTCTCGTATTCGAAGGTGCCGGTCATGGAGTTGGCAATCACGTCATAGTCGGCGCCCACATAGTTGGGGCGAGACAGGATCTTCACCGCTTCCGGCCGGTTGGCATTGTTGTTTTCATCCAGCCACTTGGCGGCACGGATCATCGCCTTGACCACACGGATGTGGGTGTTGGGATATTCCTCCGCCCAGGCCTTGCTGACCCCGAACACTTTTTCCGGATTGTTTTTCCAGATTTCGTAATCGGTAATCACCGGCACACCGATGCCCTTGAACACGGCCTGCTGGTTCCAGGGCTCACCCACGCAGTAGCCATGAATGGTGCCGGCTTCCAGGGTGGCGGGCATTTGCGGTGGCGGCGTCACGGACAGCAACACATCCGCTTGCAACTGGCCGCTGGTATCGCCCTTGTGCGGCGCGTAATAGCCCGGGTTCAAGCCACCAGCGGCCAACCAGTAACGCAGCTCGTAGTTATGGGTAGAGACCGGAAACACCATGCCCATCTTGAATGCCTTGCCGGCCGCCTTGTATTGCTCCACCACCGGCTTGAGGGTGTCCGCCTTGATCGGATGCACCGGTTTGCCATCCTTGCTGGGAATATGCTTTTTCATTTCTTCCCAGACGGAATTGGAAACGGTGATGCCGTTGCCGTTCAGGTCCATGCTGAAGGCGGTAATAATATGGGCTTCGGTGCCGTAGCCGATGGTCGCTCCCAGCGGCTGACCGGCCAGCATGTGAGCCCCATCCAGCTGACCGTCGATCACCCGGTCCAGCAGCACCTTCCAGTTGGCCTGGGCCTCCAGGGTCACGAACAGGCCTTCTTCCTCGAAGTAGCCTTTCTCGTAGGCGATGGCCAGCGGGGCCATATCCGTCAACTTGATAAAACCGAACTTCAGGTCGGCCTTTTCCGGCCAGCCCACCGCATCGTCCGCCACGGATGTGGCTGACAGACCCAGTGTCATCGCAGCCAGCACACCACGAAATGTTTTCTTGAAACCTTTCATCATCCTTCCCTCTTCTGCCCGTTTTTTTGCAGGCATAAAAAAAGCGCTCAAAGCGTCCCGCCACCATTGGCAGGAATCTTTGAGCGCCTTTGCTCGCATCGGAGTGCGGTCGCCGTTGACCACACAGATGGTTATCTCGCGCACAACGCAGGGGTTGTGCTTACCCTGTCTTAAGGCAAATGCTGTGCCAGTTTTTAAAAGACTGATTTTTCATGGGGTTACCGATACCGGGCTCCAGCCGGGCTGACTTTGACGCCCGGTTTTCGCTCAGCAGGCACCGTTGTGAGTCAGGGCTTTCTCACCAAAATGCATCACGGCTTGGGTGCCGCTCATTGTCTTCGCCAAAAACCCCGCGTTTTGCCCTGCCCTGGTGAAAAAAACACGCACTGCCTTCGACCAAGGCCGCATTTATCACTGCGATGAATAATGAACATCATTCGAATGATGAAGCCGAACACGGCACAGCCTGTTAGGCTGCGCGCTCCATTGCGGTGGTGACACAGATCCACAATCGCTAAAGACACTGCAGGAGCCTGCCTGCAGGTGAATGGCACCAGCCCCGGCAGCAGACAAAACGGAACCGTGTTGATGACCACAGACAGAGATCACCTGCTCACCGCCATCGCCGGCGCCTTCAGTCTGGTGATTGCCCTGGGCATTGGCCGCTTCCTGTTCACCCCGGCCCTGCCCGACATGATCGCCGAAACCTCCCTCACCGCCATCAGCGGCGGCTACCTGGCGGCCATCAACTACGGCGGCTACCTGGCCGGTGCCATGCTCGCCATGGCAGTGCCCGCCCACCGGGCCCGCACCGCGTTCTGGCTGGCCCTGTGGGCAAGTGTGATCACCAGCCTGCTCATGGGCCTGAGCACCACCTTCACGCCCTGGGCCATCAACCGCTTTCTGGCCGGGGTGGCCAGCGCCATCATCATGGTCAACGGTTCCGCCCTGGTGCTCGGCGCCATGCCCAATCATCTGCGTGCCCGGCTGGGCAATATTCACTATGCCGGCATCGGCCTGGGCATCAGCATCGCCGCCCTCACCGTTGCCCTTATAGAAAGCCTGCGCGGCAGCTACGCCACCATGTGGCTGGCCTGCGGCGCCCTAGCCCTGATCCTGCTGCCACTGCTAAGCCGCATCCCCGCCCTGCCCCACGCCAAACACAGCCAGCACGAACGGGCACCGGTAAACCGCTCGGCGCTGGGCTTTCTGATCGCCAGCTATACCCTGGCCGGCTTCGGCTACATCACCAGCACCACCTACCTGCCGGTAATCGCCAAAGCCCAACTGCCCGGCCTGGACAGCGCCGCCTTCTATACCTGGCTGGCCGTGGGCCTGGCCGCCGTGCCCGCCAACCTGCTGTGGGGCAAACTGGCCAGCCACACCAGCGAACGCAACGCGCTTATGACTGCACTGGTGGTTCAGGCCCTGGGCGTCAGCGCCCCCGCCTGGTTACCGGGGCTCACCGGGCTGATCGTCAGCGGCCTACTGGTGGGCGGCACCTTTACCGCCGTGGTCGCCCTGAGCATGTACTGCGGCCGCCAACTGGCCCCCCACGCCGCCAGCGCCGCCCTGGGCGCACTGACGGCCTGCTATGGCGTTGGGCAGATCCTGGGGCCGGTGGTGACGGCGCGGTTGCTGGAAAGCAGCGGGAGTTTTGCGCCCGGGTTGTTGGGTGCAGCGGCGGCGTTGATTGGGGCGGCGGTGCTGTTGGTGCCGTTGGGGAAGGTGCAGTTTTAGGTTTTTTTACGCAGGAAGAAGGTATCCACTAAAGCGGGGGAACTACAAGGTCCCATCTGAACGACTTGCTATGCCTTTTTACCGCTATTCTTAATAAGCAAATAATCGTGCAATATAGATAGCCACTCCTCTTTTTTCTTTAAGTATATCTCCAAATAATCCAGCGTAACGATATCGACAAAATACTGTTCATGTTTGTAATTTGGAGATGCGTAATGAAGTCCGTATTGAATAACACTTGCTTGCTCTGTAATTAATTCCCCAGCTTCTATATAACATTCAAAAAGAGGGCCATCTAATATAACTATAGGCTCATAGATAACAGCATCAATTGAGTCATCACTCCATATTTCCCCGTGCTCTTCCGCTGCTTTGTGATCATCAATCGCGGCCTTAGTAGCACCAACTACAGAGCTAAAAATTGTTGATGTATCATGACTGAATGCAACCTGGCTTGTTCTTCCAATTCTTGGCATGCTCATAGACGGATGTAGCTTTTGTAGCTTAGTTTCCAAATGCCCGGAAGTGTTGTGCATATGTGCCAGTTTTCTATGGGTATTATTCTCAAACATGCCTCTTGGTGATGTAAAGATAACCCAAGGCTTCACTGATTTTTTCACTTCAGCCGATAGTAGGGACCAGCAAAATACAACCGGCTCAATCTCAGTATTATTGAAATTCGTGTATGCGCGCAGATCTATTTCACGCCCCTTATTCTCATCTTGATCTATAAAATATAGGTTTCCCGTTACAGACCAACCATGACTTTTGAATATTGCTTCCGCTCGCAACTCAGATGGAAAGGTAATCACCCCGAAATTTAGCCCTGCTCAAAAGTAGAATTTTCTCGTAACCTAGCACGAAGGAGATTCTGCATGAAGAAGTCACGATTTTCGGACAGCCAGATCCTGGCGATCCTCAAGCA
>Ga0105227_100707_pt1 | contig 8997 bp, 9 predicted proteins | sample Virmet3734_803_FD_89585 | JGI IMG/M metagenome (GOLD analysis project Ga0105227, IMG submission 89585) | Marine viral communities from the Southern Atlantic ocean transect to study dissolved organic matter and carbon cycling - metaG 3734_803 | ecosystem: Environmental > Aquatic > Marine > Oceanic ...
TCTTGTGGGTGCATTCTTAATGTATCAAATGAGTCAGACTACAGATTTTGCAGTGTTTTATCCTTACGTATTAGGTTATATGATCGCTTATATGCCAACCTTAGCCTTAGTAAACTCGGTTGCATTTAGACAAATGAACAACCCATCAAAAGATTTTGGGTGGATTCGTGTTTTTGGAACTGTAGGTTGGATTGTTGCCGGATTCATCATCAGCCTTTTAGGTTGGGATTCGCAAAGCGGAATTCAAGAAGGCTTATTGAGCAACACCTTTACAATGACTGCTATTGCTTCAGCATTTTTGGGAGTTTTCAGCTTTTTATTACCTAAAACACCACCTATTAAATCTGATGAAAATCAATCAATTCTAGAAAAAACAGGGTTGAGTTCGGTTACGATGCTGAAGAATAAAAACTTCTTAATCTTCTTTATTTCTTCGATCTTGATCTGTATTCCATTAGCGTTTTACTATCAAAACACCAATCCGTTTTTGACTGAGTTACAAATGGAAAACCCAACGCTTAAACAATCTATCGGGCAAATTTCTGAAGTATTGTTTATGCTTTTAATTCCTGTTTTTCTATTGCGCTTTGGTATCAAAAAAACATTGCTTTTTGGTATGCTTGCCTGGGTAATTCGTTATGTATTATTTGCATTCGGAAACGCAGACGAACTTTCCTTTATGCTTCTAATCGGTATCGCCCTTCACGGCGTTTGTTATGATTTCTTCTTTGTTTCAGGACAAATTTACACCGATTCAAAAGCAGGATCGAGCAACAAGAGTGCTGCTCAGGGACTTATAACATTAGCCACTTACGGGGTAGGAATGTTAATAGGATTTTGGGTTGCAGGCCAAATCACAGATAATTATCTTGTGGGAGAAACTCACGATTGGAAGACCATCTGGTTGTATCCTGCGGCCTTTGCTGCTGCGGTATTTGTGTTCTTCCTGATCGCATTCAAAAACGAAAAAATAGAATACAAAGGCGAAAAAGTATAACGATGAAAAAATTAAAAATGGGAATGGTCGGTGGCGGCCAAGGCTCTTTTATAGGCGATGTACACAGACGTGCCAGCCGAATAGATGGAATGGTAGATTTAGTTTGTGGTGCTTTTAGCAGCAACGCAGAGCGCAGTCTAAAATCTGCCGAAGCTTTAGGTGTTGCTCCTGAGCGCGCATATAAAAGTTTTCAGGAAATGATCGAAAAGGAAGCTCAACTTCCTGAAGACGAGCGTATGGATTTTGTTTCGATCGTAACGCCAAATCATATGCACTTTCCACCGGCAAAAATGGCATTGGAGCACGGCTTTCACGTGATTTGTGATAAACCCGTAACACTTAGTCTTGAGGAAGCTTTTGACCTTCAAAAAGCAGTTAAGCAAAGCGGAAAAGTGTTTGCGCTTACCCATAATTACACCGGTTACCCAATGGTAAAGCAAGCGCGTTTAATGATCCAGAACGGAGAGCTTGGCGATATTAGAAAGGTTGTTGTACAATACCTGCAGGGTTGGATGTCAACCGCTGTTGAAGAAACCGAGCATAAAGGAGCTTCTTGGCGTGTAGATCCTAGCAAATCTGGTATAGGCGGTGCGCTTGGCGACATAGGTACCCACGCAGAAAACTTAACCGAATACATCACCGGAAAAAAAATCGTAGAGCTTGCAGCAGATCTTACCAGTTTTGGTGCCGGTCGCGTGCTGGATGATGATGGTAATATTCTTTTGCGTCTAGAGGATAATGCTAAAGGAACCTTGAGCATTTCGCAAATCGCAACAGGAGAAGAAAACAACTTAGCCATTCGCGTTTATGGAACCAAAGGAAGCATCGCTTGGGGACAAGAAAATCCTAACGAACTTACCGCATATTGGCTTGATAAACCAAAACAGATTTACACACCTGGCGGAAATGGCACGTATGAAGCTTCCACAGAGTACACCCGTGTTCCTCCGGGGCACCCTGAAGGCTACTTAGAAGGTTTTGCAACCATTTACCGAAGCTTTGCCAAAGAAGTCCTATCGGTTAAAGATGGGGCAGCATTTAACGAGCGACCCGATTTCCCGACAATTGATGACGGGTTAAGAGGAATGCAATTTATCTATGCGGCAGTGGCGTCAAATGACAACAATTCGGCTTGGGTAAGTCTAAAAGAATAATCTTAAAAAAGCGTCTCTTAGGAGGCGCTTGATTTTTTATAAAATAAATCAACTACTATGAAAACCATTAAAGGCCCCGCTGTCTTTCTTGCACAATTTATGGATGATAAAGAACCTTTCAATTCGCTTGATGGGTTGTGTAAATGGGCAAGTGATCTAGGCTACAAGGGCATTCAAATACCCACTTGGGAAGGTCGCTTGATCGATCTGAAAAAAGCCGCAGAAAGCAAGACCTATTGCGATGAATTAAAAGGAAAAGTGCAAAGCTACGGACTAGAAATAACCGAACTGTCTACGCATCTGCAAGGGCAACTGGTTGCCGTGCATCCTGCTTATGATGAGATGTTTGACAACTTCGCGCCAGATGATTACAAGAACAATCCTAAAAAGCGTCAGGCTTGGGCAATTGATCAGTTGATGAGTGCCGCAAAAGCCAGCAGAAATTTAGGGATTGATGTGCACGGTACCTTTAGCGGTTCTTTGCTTTGGCATACCTTTCACCCGTGGCCACAACGCCCGCCGGGATTGGTAGAAATGGGCTTTAAAGAATTGGCAAATAGATGGACTCCTATTTTAAATGCTTTTGACGAGCAAGGGGTTGATGTGTGTTATGAAGTGCATCCGGGAGAAGATATTCATGACGGAGTAACTTTTGAACGTTTTCTAGAAGCTACCGGAAATCACAAACGTGCTAATATTCTGTACGACCCCAGTCATTTTGTGCTTCAGCAATTAGACTACATCGAGTATATAGACAACTACCACGAGTTTATAAAAATGTTCCACGTTAAGGATTCAGAATTTAATCCTACCGGAAAAAAGGGTGCATTTGGAGGCTATGGTGATTGGCGAGATCGCGCAGGCCGCTATCGTTCCCTTGGTGATGGGCAAATAGATTTTAAAACCATTTTTACTAAACTCACCGAATATAGCTGTGATGTTTGGGCGGTGATGGAATGGGAATGTTGTATAAAATCTCCGGAGCAAGGAGCACGCGAAGGCGCACCTTTTATCGCCAGTCACATCATTGAAGCTACAGAAAAAGCATTTGATGATTTTGCAGGAGCAAAGACCGACGAAGCCAAATTAAAACGAATTTTAGGACTTTAAACCACAACCAATGAAACAATTAATACTGTCGGTAGCCCTTGCTATGGCGCTTTTTACCTCGTGTAAAGAAAAAGCGGAAAAGGCAAAAACCGAAGAAGTAGCAGTAGCTACCACCGAAGCAACCCAGCCTGAAGATAGCGAATGGGAAGTGCTTTTTGACGGAACTAATCTTGACAAATGGCATGCCTATAACGGCGAAGCTCCCACGCAATGGGAAATTGTTGACGATGCCCTTGTCTTTACTCCTGCGGAAAACAGAGATGGATCTGAAAATCTTGTTACTAATGAAGCATACACCAGTTTTGTTTTAAAAATGGATTGGATGATCTCTGAAGGAGGAAACAGCGGAATTATGTGGGCTGTAGAAGAAGACCCAAAATACCACGAGCCCTACGCTACCGGACCTGAAATTCAGATTCTGGATGACGAGCGTCACCCGGACACTAAAGCTGGACCTAGCCATAGATCAGGTGCTTTATATGATATGATAGGTGCTCCAGAAGGTGTTGTAAATCCTGCCGGAGAATGGAACAGCTACGAGATCACTATTGATTACAATACCAATCAAGGCATTATTGTACTGAATGGTGAAGAAGTTGTGACCTTTCCTGTAAAAGGAGAAGGATGGGAGGATTTAGTGTCAAATTCAAAGTTTGCCAGCTGGGAAGCTTTTGCTAAAACAGACACTGGCCATATCGCATTACAGGATCACGGACATCAAGTTTCCTTTAAAAACATAAAAATTAAAAAACTCTAGTCATGAATAAAAAATTTATAGTTCCGTTTGTAGCAGCTGGTTTGCTTTTTTCTTGCGATACTTCAGAAAAGAAAAGCGAAGAAACCACTGCACCGGTTGAAGATACTACTGCCGTAGAAGAAGAAGCTCCTATCACAGATCCTGAAGCTACCGAAGTTTGGGAACCGGAACCTGAGGTGGTTTCTTTTGATGAAAATAACATACCCTCTGATGCTGTGGTTCTTTTTAATGGCGAAAATCTGGATGCTTGGGAAAGCACAAAAGATTCTGTGGTTAATGCGCCTTGGCAGATCAATAAAGACGGTTCTATGACCGTTGTGGGCGGCACAGGAGATATTCAGACCAAAGAAAGCTTTGGCGATATGCAATTGCACGTTGAGTGGCAAGCGCCGCAAGTTGTAGAGGGTGAAGGTCAAGGCCGCGGGAACAGCGGTATTTTCTTGCAAGGTTTATACGAAGTTCAGGTATTGAATAGCTTTGAAAACCGAACCTATTCAAACGGACAAGCAACTGCGATTTACAAGCAAAGCATTCCACTGGCTAATGCAACAAAGCCTACTGAAGAATGGCAAGCTTATGATATCATTTATCATCAGCCGGAGTTTGACGCCGATGGAAATAAGACCAAAGCGGCTACAGTAACGGTTTTGCACAACGGAGTGCTAGTACAAGATAATACTGAAATCCAAGGTACAACCGAATACATAGGAAAACCAAAAAATCCTGCGCACGGTGAAGGCCCTATCAAACTTCAGGATCACGGTAATCCTGTAAGTTTTAGAAATATCTGGGTGCGCAAGCTATAGGCTATGCTCCCTAAACGAATTGTAAAACCCGTAAGCCTGCTTACGGGTTTTATTTTTGTAGGATAAACTTACACCGCACGAGCAACCCAATAGGTTTTCCTATCTTTGCCGTTTTAAATTAAGTGCATGATTAAATCTATGACTGGCTTTGGGAAATCGGTGACCCAATTGCCCACAAAAAAAATAACGATCGAGATTAAATCTCTTAACAGTAAAAATCAAGATCTAAACGCGAGGATTCCTTCTTTTTACAGAGAGAAAGAACTGGAGCTGCGCAACTTGGTTGCTCAGAGACTCGAGCGTGGTAAAATAGACTTTAGTCTTTATGTAGAGCTTAATGGCGAAGAAACCAGCAGCACGATCAATGCGGATGTGGTTAAACAATATATGAAACAACTGCGCGAGGTTACTCCTGATGCAGCTGATATTGAATTGCTAAAAATCGCTACTCGCCTTCCTGATGCGCTTAAAACCGAACGCGATGAGATTGATGACGAGGAGTATGAATCTATTCTTGCCGGTGTAGAAGAAGCGCTCAATGCTATTGACACCTATCGGGTAGATGAGGGTAAAGCGCTTAAAAAAGACTTTGAATTACGCATAAAAAACATCGCGACTAATCTTGATGAAGTGATCACTCTAGATCCTGAGCGCATGACCGGTGTACGCCAGCGTCTAACCAAAGCGGTGAGCGACCTAAAGACAGAAGTTGATGAGAATCGTTTTGAACAAGAACTCACCTACTACCTAGAGAAATACGACATCACCGAAGAAAAAGTACGCCTTAGCAATCACTTAAAATACTTTCAAAAATCTCTGGATTCTGCTGATTCTAATGGTAAAAAATTGGCCTTTATAAGCCAGGAAATGGGGCGTGAGATCAACACCATAGGTTCAAAATCTAATTATGCGCCTATGCAACAGGTTGTGGTGCGTATGAAAGACGAATTGGAGAAGATCAAAGAACAACTTTTAAACGTACTTTAAAATGGCTGATACGGGTAAACTCATCGTTTTTTCTGCACCTAGCGGAAGTGGTAAAACTACTATCGTAAGATGGCTTCTGGAGAAAAAAGAACTTAATCTAGAGTTTAGTATTTCGGCGGCTTCGCGCGAGCCCAGACCTACTGAAAAAGACGGCGTTGATTATTATTTTCTTTCGCTTAAAGAATTCAAACGTCGCATCAAGGAAGATGAATTTTTGGAATGGGAAGAAGTCTATCGCGACAATTTCTACGGAACACTAAAAAGCGAAGTAGAGCGCATCTGGAAAGAAGGTAAGCACGTTATTTTTGACATTGATGTTGTGGGCGGTCTAGACATCAAAAAGCTGTATCCTGAGCGTACCTTAGCTGTTTTTGTAAAACCACCAAGTATCGAAGAACTAAAGATCAGATTAAAAAAGCGTAAAACCGAAAGTGAAGACCGTATCAATATGCGTGTTGCCAAGGCCAGTATTGAACTTGCTACCGCTCCGCAGTTTGATTACATCATAGAGAATAATGATCTGGATACTGCGCTTGCTGAAGCTTACGAACTTGTAACCAAGCACATCAACGCGTAATATGAAAATCGGGCTTTATTTTGGCACATTCAATCCGGTGCATATAGGGCACTTGATTATCGCAAATCACTTTGCTGAATATAGCGATCTTGACAAGATCTGGATGGTCATTACGCCGCACAACCCATTTAAGAAAAAAAAGACGTTGCTTGATAATAATCACCGGTATCAATTGGTTCTTGAAGCTGTTGAAGAATATCCAAAGATTGAAGCAAGCACAATAGAATTTAATCTACCCCAACCCAATTATACTTCAAATACACTTGCACATCTGCAAGAAAAATACCCACAGCATGAGTTTTGCTTGATTATGGGAGAAGATAATTTGCGCACCTTGCACAAGTGGAAAAACTACGAGGTTATTTTAGAACGTCACGAGATCTATGTATATCCCCGAATAGGAGAACAAGAGACTAAACCTGAGTTGCTTGCTCATCCTAACGTGCACGTGGTTGATGCACCTGTGGTAGAGATATCTTCAACTGCCATACGCAAAGCGATCAAAGCCGGTAAAAACTGCCGCCCGCTACTACCGCATTCGGTATGGGTTTATATTGATCAAATGAATTTTTATAGATAACCACATCAAAAAAATTACTTCTTGGGTTTTTTACCCTACGATGGCACATATAAAAAAAGCTTCAGTAATACTGAAGCTTTTTGTTTTTTTGAGATCGTATAATGCTTAATCCAAATTTGGAATTCTTAACATTTGCCCTGGATAGATCTTGTCTGGATCTTTTAGCATTGGTTTGTTTGCTTCAAAAATCACAGGGTATTTCATAGCATTTCCGTAGAATTTTTTAGCGATTTTACTCAATGTATCACCAGAAACTACGGTGTGAAACTGTGCCTCAGGCTCTTTATGCTCTACACTCATTTGATCATCAACTTGAGCGATTCCGTCTACATTACCCACAACAAGTACTACCTTTTCTTTAGTTGCCTGATCTTTTGCTTTACCGGTTACCGTTGCGGTTTCTCCGTCAATCTTAATATCTAGCCCTTCAACTTCAAGACCTAAATCTGCAACAGTTTCTTTAAGCGAAGCTTCTGCCTTTTTGGTTGCAGCAGCAGCGGCTGCAGCAGCCTCAGCTTTCTTTTCGGCAGCTTCTTCGGCAGTGCTTTTACCAATACCTATTTTTGCTCCGGCATTTTTAATAAATGAAAATAATCCCATGTTTTTATTCTTAAGTTAGTCTTAGTTTTAAAGATTCAATTTACAAAATACCTATTTAACCCTTTAAGTATTGGACTTTAAAACTATGTGAATGTTTTTGCAGTGACTACCATTAAGCAACGCCCAAAAAATCGCCCCGCGAATAACTCAACGGGGCGATCTCAACTAACCAACCAAAAAATATTTATTGCTTATAAGGCTAACGCTTTGATCGCCTTAATATTTTGTTCGATCTCGCTTTGCTTTAATCTGCTCTTTCCTTCTGAAGGCGTTTTGTATTGAATATACCCACGACCTCTAAAACGATACTCACTCCCTGAAGCAGGATGATAAAGCGCTATAGTCGCATCATCAAGTATAGAAAGTTCAAAATACTCGTTAGCAAAATAGTCATAATCTAGTGTCAATGTTTTTAAAAAGGCGTTGTTGACAACATTATTCACTTCATAAATCCCGCTATAATCCCAATATAAATTAGTAGTTGAGCTACCTATAGGGTCTTGCGAACTTCTAAAATTTACGCCTGAATTTGCCGGTAAGAACTGCAGGTAATTTTCTGCATCAAACGCATTAGAGGTTCCGCTTAGGCTGGTGTGAATCTTTTCCCAAACTGTATATTCCTGCAAGAAAAAATGAATGTTGTCATAAAACAAGCGATCATAATCAAAATTGCTTCGTTGATAACCTATCAACACATACGATGTATTAGTATATCGATTATAGAGTTCGATCGCATTATTAGAAAGCAGGGAAACCTCAAATGAATAGAAACCATCAATATCGTGACTTATGTCTAGATCGTAGTCAAAAACATCATAATAGCCCACCTCGATACCAAAACCACTTCCCTGATCGCCAATTCCGGCAAGGTTGTTATTGGCCATAACGGTTCCATTGAGGAAAGAAAAGGTGAAGGCCTTATCCATAAAAGGGATGGTCCCGTTGCCTTGTGTTTGATCAATATCTACATACCACAACTCGTAATCCGCCAACACTGAAGATAGCGGCACCACAGGTGTTGCAAGATCGTCCTCGATAAATACATCAGTGTAGCACGAGGTAAATACGCCAAGCATTAAAAAATAGGCACTAAGTAATTTTATCGTTCTCATAATTGTTCGGTTTTAAAGATGAATAAGTTCTGAATACATTCAGATTAACCTTCCCTCGGAAAAATGTCTTTGAGCGATGCCAATAAAAATTCTTAGCGGTGACGTCAGTGCTGTAGAATTGCATTTTAACATATCCAAACCGCGTGCCAAAAAAATACTAAAGTGACTTTCAGCATTTTACGAGCCTTCTAAAATGAGTATCTTTGAAAGAGGCAAAACAGCCCTAAAACTGAGGTTTTATAAGGCTTTACAAATGCCTTCACAAATTGAAAAATAATTCTGTACCTACAGAAAAATAAAATAATATGTCTTTAAAA
>Ga0105227_100712_pt1 | contig 8970 bp, 7 predicted proteins | sample Virmet3734_803_FD_89585 | JGI IMG/M metagenome (GOLD analysis project Ga0105227, IMG submission 89585) | Marine viral communities from the Southern Atlantic ocean transect to study dissolved organic matter and carbon cycling - metaG 3734_803 | ecosystem: Environmental > Aquatic > Marine > Oceanic ...
TCACCCGCGTCACCTATACCTACTACGAGCAGCTGTCCGGCTACGAGCACCTCAAAACTCTCGGGATCGGCTACCACTTCTACCACGGCAGCTACCTGAGCGCGATCGGCGAGGTCTTGGACCCGACGAAAAAAACGATCATCCATATCCCCAACGTCAATTCGCAAGCGGCGCTCGGCGACAAGATCAAGGAGATGAACAGCATCCTCGACGTGCTCGGGGATGTCGTAGAGATCGATCCCGTCTCCGGGTTCCAGCATCTTCGGACTCACGATGGTCGCACCCTCAAGATCGCTGATCTCGTAACACCCGAAACGCAGCAGAAGGTGCTGACCGGCCTTCGGAACGTGGAGGAAAAGGACGACCTCGACATCGTCATCGCTCTGGGCATGGCCAAGGAGGGCTTCGATTGGATCTGGTGCGAACACGCGCTGACCATCGGCTACCGTGGTTCGCTCACCGAGGTCGTCCAGATCATCGGGCGAGCGACACGCGATGCTCCCGGCAAGAGTCACGCCCAATTCACCAATCTGATCGCGGAGCCCGACACTGCCGACGAGGTCGTGCGCACAGCCGTCAATGATATGCTCAAGGCGATCGCCTGCTCGCTACTCATGGAACAGGTGCTCGCCCCCAATTTCAACTTCAAGACCAAGGCATCGGACGATCGTTTCGATGGCGTCGCGCGACCGTCTACCCGGATCGACCTGCTAGAGCCGGAACCCACTATCGAAGTGACGGGCTTGAAGGAACCAACCAGCAAGCGGGCAGAGGAAATCATTCAGACGGATATGACCGATCTCATGGCCGCGGTCCTTCAGGACAATCAGGTCATGCGTGCCAGCCTGATCCCCGATGAGTTCCCGGCCGAGACGATCAATCAGCACCTGATCCCAGACCTCATCGCAAAGCGCTATCCCGACATCGCGGATAACGAGGACGACATCGAGGCAATCCGCCAGAATGTTGTGGCACGACGGGCGGTTCTGGCCCAGCTCACACAAGCTAACCGCGAAAGCGGCCAAGCTCCGTCGGAGGACGAGGATGCGACCGATGGCCAGAAGGCGCATGCGCAGCTTCTGAAGCTGACTTCAAAGTTCATCACGATGCCCGAACTCAGCATTGATCTGATCGACCAGGTGAACCCGTTCCAGCAATCATACGAGATACTGTCGAAGTCGCTCGGCGAATCCGTCTTGCGACGCATCCACCAGACGCTCGCCGAGACCAAGATCACAATCAGCGAAGCCGAAGCTCTGGCACAAGTGCCGCGCATCCGTGCGTTCAAGGAACAGCACGGAAGGGAGCCGAACATCAATTCGCCCGATCCGATCGAGAGGCGCATGGCTGAGGCTCTGGCGTGGATTAGAGCGGCTGCGATCCGGCGTCAGAAGGAAAAGGAACAGGATGAGGCAGCCTGATGTCTCGCTCGGCTGACCTGTTCTACGAGAAGCTCGACGAGCTCATCGCCGCGAAGGACGACCTGTTCGTTCCCAAGGTCACGAAGCCCGCGACACATGCGGACGATCAGGCGCGGCTGTTCCTCGAAATCGTGTCATTCCGGGAACGCCATGGGCGTCCTCCAGACTCCGCGTCCCGAACACCGGAGGAAATGCGGTTGGGCGTTCGGCTCAATGCGTTTCGAGCAGATGAGGATAAGGTCAGCACCCTTCGGGATCTAGATCAATACGGGCTGCTACAACAAAGCGCAGCGCGAATGGATCAAGTGCCGGCCAGCCTGGATGAACTCATCGCGGACGATGACGATCTTCTGGCCACGCCCGATGATCACATCTTCGAATTCCGGGCCACGCCAGCTCCTGTCCCGAAAGCCGAGGCCGATATGATTGCCGAAAGGACGCCGTGCGCCGAATTCGAAAAATTCGCACCTATTTTCGACGAGGCCATCGCCGACATCGCCTCGGGCATCCGTTCGACCGTGCCTACCAGTTCTACATACCAGATCACTGCCGGCGATATGTTCATCCTCGACGGCCAGCTTGCCTACATCGCCGAAGTGGGTGCCTGGATGACACGGACAAAGGGTGATCAGAAGGACGCGAGGCTCCGCATCATATACGACAACGGCACCGAGAGTAGGCATCTCCTGCGCTCCTTCGGGAAGGCACTCTACCGCGCCGACAACAGCCGCCGTGTTCTGTCGCCACAAGCAGGCCCGCTGTTCGATGGTCAGGCCGCGCCCGTGACCGGTCGCATCTATGTCGCCAAGACACTGTCAGAAGACCCAGCGCTCACCGACCTCAAGGATCACATGGTCAAGGTTGGTTCCACCACGGGTTCGGCGTCAGGAAGGCTCAGCGCTGCCGAAAGCGATCCGACCTTTCTCTTGGCGAAGGCAGAGCTCGTCGATGAATATGAGACACGGGGCGTCCCGCCCAAGAAGATCGAAGGGCTGCTGCACCGTTTCTTCTCAGCAGCTTGCGTCGATGTGCATTTGCCTGATCGCTTCGGACGTAAGGTCGATCCCCGGGAATGGTTTCTGGTGTCACCCCATGCTGTCGAGCACGCCATCCGCTTAGTCGCGACCCGGAGCCTCCATCTCTATCGCTACGATGTCGAGGACGATGCCATCGTTGAACGGTCGCCTGCGCCGTAATCCTTGAGAAGAGGCTGAACTATCGTGAGCGTCGCGGACGATATCAAGAGGAATGCTGCCGATACCTTCGGCGCGGCATGGACCGTGCGCGATGGTCAGGTCGTGCCGAGCGCTAGTGATCTCAAGCTGACAAATGACGCCGTGCGTTTCGAAACCGCAACGGTCCTCTACGCGGACCTCGACCAGTCTACAGATTTGGTTGAGACCCGAAAATGGGAATTCGCAGGTGAGGTATACAAGACGTTCCTCTATGCCGCTTCACGTCTCATCCGCCACTATGGGGGAACGATCGTTTCCTACGATGGCGATAGGGTCATGGGGGTGTTCATAGGAAAGAGGCAGCGAAATGATGCTGTCTCCTGTGCCCTGAAGGTCAACTATGCGGTGAAGCACTATGTTCAGGCAGAGAAGGAGAAGCGCTGGACCGGCGACTTCAAGATCCGCCACGTGATCGGAATCGACACATCGGAAATACGCGCTGCACGAACAGGTGTCCGCGGCGACAACGACCTCGTATGGATCGGCACCGCTGCAAACCTCGCCGCCAAGCTGACATCGCTGAGCGCAGACCAGGCGACTTGGATCACGAAACGTGTTTACGACTACCTTGATGACGCACAGAAGCTTGGCCCTCAAGGAGAAGACATCTGGCACCCTTGGAAGTGGAGCCAGCATAACGACGAGGAAGTCTATTCCTCGACCTATTGGAGAGAATTCAGTTGAGCGGAATAATCGACCGTTTTCAGGGCGACGCGGGACGCGGCAATCTGATTGACGCGATGCTGCAGCAACAGATCGTCAGCGGTAATCGCGAACTAGCCGAGGAACTGGCCGACAGAGCCGAGATCATCGAGGTCTCCGAGGGCGAAGCAATCATCGCCCAAGGCGGCGACGACAACGATCTATTCCTGATTGTAGCTGGCAGCTTTAGGATCGTCGTGAACGGTCGTGATGTTGCCTCGCGCGGACGAGGTGACCATGTCGGAGAAATGGTGGTCGTCGAGCCGTCTCAGCGTCGGTCCGCAGACGTCGTAGCTACTGAGACAGGGCTGGTCGCCAAAATCACGCACGCCGATATTACCGATGTCGCCTCACGCTATCCCGATATCTATCGAGTCATCGCAAGGACACTGGCCCGCCGCCTGTTCGAACGCAACAAGCTGGTTGGAAAACACCGCGAAAAGATACGGGTCTTCATCATCTGCTCGGTAGAAGCGCTGGCCGTCGGGCGCATCATCGAGAACGCCTTTGAGCATGACGATTTCGTTGTGCGGCTCTGGACGAACGATGTCTTCAAGGTTGCGAGCTACGCTCTGGATTCGCTGGAGACCGAAGTCGACGATTCCGATTTCGCGATAGCGATCGCTCATAGTGACGACGTCACCCTGTTTCGGGACCAGGAATGGCCTGCGCCTCGTGATAATGTGATCTTCGAGCTCGGGCTTTTCATGGGCCGCCTCGGCCGTAAGCGAGCCATTCTGATGGAACCGCGCGAGGAAAAGGTGAAACTGCCCAGTGATCTTACTGGCGTGACCACCATCCCCTACTCCTACGAACCCGGCAAGGACGCCGCAGCACTTATGGCGCCAGCATGCAATACCCTGCGGGACCACATCCAAGAGTGGGGCCCGTTCAACGGCTGAGACCTTGCCAGCCCGCCGGTAATCCACAGGATGTGCGCCGAGGGGCTGGAAAGGCTGGATAAAATTTAGATGTTCTGCTAACGTTCCATGTCACGACAGGTCGCAGCCATTCGGTGATTCGCGATCATCAAGGAGGCTGCATACGATGGCGTGGAACGAGGATCGTGCCCGGAAAAGAATCCGGGATTTCATGGAAAGCGTGCCGGAAGGCGACATCAAGGTCGAAGATTTTCGCACCTTCATCACCGAAGCTCGGGTGCAAAAGGGGATGGCTGCCGACGCATCCGTGCGGGCGGCTCTGGTCGATATCCCGCGCAATAGGGCAATCACCACGGACGCCGTTCACGTCTATGCCAATCTCATCGACTTCAATGATGTCTTGACCGAGGCGGGACGCGAGACCGAGGCAAGCCATAAGCGGGCGCTCGAATTTCTCCATGCGCACTACCAGGGCTGTGACGAACTCCTCGACGAATTCGAGATGCAGCGGGTGGATTTCCACGGCTCGAGGCTGCATGCTGTAGTCTTGGCTCCCGAAGGAGCCGAGAACGAGGGCGAACGTGTTCGGGTCGCCGTGGCTTTCTCCGCGGCGTTTCGTGAGATGGTCGAGAGGCTCGGCGTCAAGCATCCGAATTTCAAGACGGGTGTCTGCATCGGTATCGACAGCGGGCCAGCTGTCGCCATTGATTCCGGTCGGCGCGGTGAGCGCGAACCCCTCTTCATCGGTAGCCCGGCGAATCATGCGGCCAAGCTCGCGGACGGAACAGATGAAGGCCTGAATCTGAGCCCGCGAGCGGCCTCCGCGATCGGACAAGCGACCGAGCCGCTCGCCAAGAGCGTGTTCCTCAACGAAGAGGTTGAGCGCCGTTATCTTGGTGACGAAATCACTATGGCAGGCGTTCGGCAGACCGCCAACGAACGCCTCGAAAAGGCATACGCTTCGGTGCTCGAAAGTCTTGACGCGCGGATTAAGTCAGACAGTGGCGAAGCGGTCTTCCGGTTCCATCATAAGGAGCCACCGCTGAAGGACCTGGTCTACGCGGACCATCCTCCGAGCAATGCGATCCGGATGGAATTGGCATCGATCTTCGCCGACGTGGACAACTTCACGGCTTATATCGACCATGCTATTGCGACCGGCGGAATTGCCGAGGCCGTGGCCAATCTGCATGTCATCCGCGCAGAGATGGGTGCCGTCTTGCGGGACGATTTCGGCGGTCGAAAGGTTCGCTACATCGGGGACTGCGTCCATGGCCTGCTCGCGGAAGGAAGCACGACCGAAACCAATTCAATGGATACGATGAAGAAATCGGTAGATGCTGCCGCGGGGCTTCGTTCCTCCTTCGAATTGTGTCGCGAAATGCTGCCTGGCATCGAGGGCCTGGGCCTTGCCATCGGCATCGATTACGGCACCACGCCCATCTGTCGGCTCGGTCTACGCGGCGATGCCAGTGTTCGCGCAGCTGCTAGCCGTGCGACCTGCGTTTCTGAAGCGGAGCAGCGGCGCTGCAATGGCATCGAGACAGCGCTTGGCGAGAACGCATATCGTAATTCGCCCGCAAGCGTTCGCGAAGCCTTCGGTAACGAGCGGATTTTCCAGAATCTGAATGCGGAGACTGCTGAGGTGGTGCTGGGGACTATGTCGTCACCCTACATCAACACAGGAGCGGACGGCGAGCCAATGCGCGCGCATGAGCCTGATGCATCCCCGCCGATGCGGGCACATGATCGCAGGTGAAATCAGCCATATTATACCTGGCTGAAACTGCTCCAGCTTGGTTTTCAGTAGAAAAGTCTAATAGAGATAACCTTGTTGGTCATGCTCGACTGCCCAAGACGCCTTGGGCGGTCGACGGCCTTCACCTGCATATCTTCGGGAGAGAGGTTCCACGGGTCCGCGAGGAAGTGCCAGGCACTGATCTGCCGTGTCGATGCCCCGAGCGGCACATTCAAGGTGATCAGACCTTTTGCCTGGGTCTGCGCTACCTCAAGGTGCAATCGGCGGAAAAGGCCCGTCAGTGGTGGGTGCAGCTCGACCAGTTTCTTAGGTGCCAAGGGGTCGCTGAACTCACACGAGTTTGGCCCGTAAACCAATCCCTAGATCATGGTGACGCGGGCGAACATCATGAGTGTGCCCTCTCGCTTGCTGCCGAAGCAGGTCTGGAGGAAGAGTATGCTTCCGCACGCCTCGGCGAGCCGAGTTGGCTAACCGATCCCAAGCTGCACATATTCGGCAAAAAGGGTCGACCCATCAACGGTAGGGCGCCGTGTCCCCGAGGTTGCAAACGACGTGCTCGTGGCCGCTTAGTCCGGACCCTTCGAGCTGATTGCGACAAACGGCAGCTATTGGTCGATCTTGCTTATGCTGAGCACCAACGGCGGACAGCTCTCGACAATTATTGGAAGGCAGTCTTCGCCAGCGGCGAGAAATGCTGCCGAACGATGCGCGGATGTCCGCTGGCGGGACATGAGGACAAGCAGACTGACGATCGAGAGGAGAATTCATGAAGGACATCGATGTCATTCAACGTCAGCTAGATCGGGTCCTTGGATTCTTTCCGCGTGTGGAAGCGAGGATCAACGCCCTGTTCGGGGCAAACACGCTTATTCTTATCATCGCAGCCTTAAACGTCGCGGCGGATGACTTGCGCCTCTGGTATGTCACTATTCCTGGATCGCTACTCCTCATCGGCTTGCTCGTGTCTTACTACCACCTTTTCCGTGCCAACTTTCCCGACGATAACGGGGGAGAGAAAAGCTTGATCTTCTTCAAAGAAATCCAGAAACGGACGGAAGCGAACTATATCGCGGAATTCCTCGACTGCAGCGAGGCGACGCTCCGAAACGACCTACTAGGGCAGGTCTGGCGAAACTCGTGTATCGTGTGTCAGAAATATCAACGCGTGAAGCTCGCGATCATTGCGACAGCATTGAGCATAGCCCCTTTCGTCATTTTCCTAGTGGTCACCGGGACCATCCATGATCGCATTCCGCTCCCAAGGTGATGACCGCATGAGCGCCTTTCCCCGTCCTGAGCATGGTCGGTTCACTCGACTGCCCTGCAGTCAACTATTCAGCATCGGAAAAATCGAGTGGAATCGATGAGGTGCTCGGAACCTAAATTGGAGTTTCTGCCGCCAATCTATCCAAACGAGTTGATTCATAGTTACGTCGCAAGAGTCATGCACTTCAACTCTTGGACGACCTGCATTGCGAAAGAAAAGCTCTTCGGCGTCGGACACTACACCCCGGGATCGATTGTGCTCCCTACAGCACTAGATCATCTTGCTTCAAGGTTCGTAGACTGCGAGAAAAGCAGTCTTGACCTTGCTTGGGGGCATACCCTGCTGCCCTATCTCACAGCATATCGGACCTTACGTCGCCGGCACCAGCTGTTGAATGCGATGACAAAGGCGGATGGTCCGGACGTCGGTAGAAACACAATAATACCCATTTTTCAACCAACTCAGTGGCGCTTTTGCTCTCACTGCAATTCAGAAATGTTGCAGCAATTTGGGGAACTCTATTGGCGCCGTGAACACCAAATATGGATATCTACATTCTGCACCAAGCATAATTCTCCATTGCTACTCAGCACGGCGAAATACGATGGAAAGAGAACTTACCATCTTCCCACTCTCGATTCCTGCCCTGAGAACGCGCCTCCGGTCCATCGTGATACCTCGGAGAAAACCATGGAAGTTCTTTGGCAATTATCTCACGATGCACTGACGCTGCTGAATGGCAATCTAACGACCGACAGAACCAGCGAAGTTAGAGGTCTAAGCGACGAATTGGTCGAAAAGGGATACGATACCGACAGTGGGAAAATTCGCTGGAACCGCCTTGAGGGCGCCATCGACCATTTCACTTCTGAACTACGTTTCGCGTTTCCCGAACTCAGGGAAAGGGGGGCGCCAACGGCGATGAAAGCTTGGCTGCCGAGAATATGTCGTGGAAATAATAAACCTCACCCCGAGCCGATACTACTACTCAAACAATTTCTTCGTGGAGCACCTGTATCGTTACCTTTCGGTTCTGGTCCTTGGCCTTGCCTAAATCCGGCTAGTGATCATTATCGTGAAAATGTCATAACCCAAGTTATACGATCATTTACAAGTCGTGACGGATGTCAGGCTCGCTTCACTTGTTCCTGTGGTTATGTATATACCAGACGAACCTACGCCGATGGTTCTTTAAGTCCGCCCCGTTTCAGAAAGTTCGGCCCGTTGCTGCACGAGTTTCTAGCGAAGGCTAGATCTTCTGCTTGGACAATTAACCAAACGGCATCGATGCTGCGCATGCAGCCAAGCACTTTAATAAAGGCAATGCGCGATGAGGGGATCAGCATACATTGGAGCAATCTGCCCACCTACCTCGTAGGTAGAAAAAGGTGAAAGGTGGTGAAATGACCAGATCAGCTTACATGGCTTAGTCGGCCTGTGTGTGTATGTGTGTCTAAACCACATTAGATAAGATCAGCGCTTATCTCGCAAACGTGTCAAAACCAATTTCGACTTCTGGAGGGTATATCCTTCGCGAACGTGTCACTACCGAATTCGCTTTTGCCACGCCGATTTCGCTCGTGGCCTTTACCGGGAGCTAAGACTTTCCCGTTAACCGTGCTGCGGTGACCGACCAGGCAACAACACAGAAAGCAAAAGCGGCGTCGCTGTCGATCAGGCAAGCCATCGGGTTCGAAACGCCCGA
>Ga0105227_100718_pt1 | contig 8912 bp, 7 predicted proteins | sample Virmet3734_803_FD_89585 | JGI IMG/M metagenome (GOLD analysis project Ga0105227, IMG submission 89585) | Marine viral communities from the Southern Atlantic ocean transect to study dissolved organic matter and carbon cycling - metaG 3734_803 | ecosystem: Environmental > Aquatic > Marine > Oceanic ...
GCTGTATCAGGTAACGGGGCCGTGGCGCCTGGCTTAAGCGCAGTCGCCGTCGCCCAATGCCGCGCGGCCAGTGCCTTTGGAGCCAATTCAGCTGCTTTCGGCACCGCGCCCAATCCGGGCCGCAGCGGGGTGCCCGCGGCCAGACCGCGCAGGCGACCGGGAGCAACTCCACGGCGCTCCGGCAGCTCGCTCAGGCGACCCAGCTGTTTAGCGCGCGGCAGGCAACACCGCACATGCCACGACGACTAATGCCACAAAGCTCGGCCCAAGGGCACACAGGCCGCGCAGGCAGGTTCAACCGCCATCAGTGCTAATGCGCCCACTACTGCGGCGGACCAAGTCACAATGGGGGCGCCACCAGTCGGTGCGTATCGGCGCAGTTGCCGCCAGCAACGTGGCGCAGTTCGGGCCGGTCAATGTGGTGACCGTCGATGCCAACGAGACGCTAAGCAGGCAGGCGGTCGCAACCGCCGGTGCCATCGACAGCGTGCGGCTGTCTATGAACCACATCGCCGCCGGAACTGAAAAGAAGTTCGGCGCGCTGGACGATCGGGTCGGCTTGCTCGAAAGCGGGCTGGCTGATGTCAACTTTCGACTCGGCGATCTCGACCAGGCAAGACGCGGTGGCGTCGCGGCGAACAGGTTTTCGCCGGAACCGTCACCGCGCGGGTTGGTTTCGAGCTTTATTTATCCCGGGGTGAATCACCGGTTCCACGGCGCACGATTCAACCGGCGGTAAGGTCGGACTTGTATTTGGGTTTTGATGGCCGGGTAAAAGTACAACGGCGCCGCGTCGCACTCTCACTCGGCGAACGCCCATAGAAACGAGGCCGACTTTTGCCGTGACGGTCGCTTCAGGTCTAAATACTAGGGTCCAAACCCAATGAGCCTCTTGAAAAGTATCGGACACATTGATCCTAGGATCCTCCACTAGACAGAAGGTTCCTGGACATATCGCGTTCATCTGGTTGTCGGATGAAGCGTGGGCGGCAATTGGGCCGCATTTGCACAAGACCCAGTCACGCGCGGCGCGTGGATGTTCGCCGAGTGATATCGGGTTTCTGTATATGCTGAAGCTCGGGCGCCGCTGGTGTGACTGCCCGGCTGAATACGGACCATCGACGACGATCTATAATCGGTTCAGCCGGTGGTTGCGGCGCGGCTTCTGGCGGTAATTGCTCGAGGCCTTGGTCGATGCTGGAGCTGTGACCGGCTGCACCACAATCGACAGCACTTACATCACGGCGCGGAGTTCGGCATTCAGAGGAAAAAGAGGCGCTCGGATCAGGCGATCGGGCATTTGCGTGGTGGATGGACCACCAAATTCAGGGCCTTATCGATGTAAGTGGCCGCCCCTTTGAGATGATACTGACGCTGGGCAACATTAGCGATGTGGCCACCGCTCCCACGCCCCTCGAACGCGCCAGCGGGATGCGCTATCTGTTCGGGGACAAGGGCTACGATGCGGATCGGCTGCGGCGTTCGCTACTCGAAACAGGCACTATTCCGGTGATCCCGGGCCGGCGAAACCGCAAGCGTATCATCTGCTATGACAAGCAGCGGTATTGCGACAGTCACCTCGTCGAGATTGCGTTCTGCCGTCTCAAGGACTTCCGACGTGTTGCCACCAGGTCCGACAAGCTTGCCGCCCTATCAGGTGTGGCGCTTGCCATCACCGTAGCCTCCTGACTGTGAATGAGTCTAGACCGTAAAAACCGGCCCAGCTCTCATTCCACAACACCTGCGCCGTAAAGAGAGACGCGGTGTTGAAATGAGTCATTCCCTACTCGCATACCGTTTCCAGCAAAACTTGACGATGGGGCGAAAGGCCCGCCCGAAACAATGGGCCGATTGCGAAAACAGGGCACGGAATCGCCGCATTTCCCATCCGTTTTCGGGTTCGTGTCCCGACCACCATCTCATCATTGCTCCGATGTGTCATCAGAGAAGAGCGTTTACATTGTCTCCCTCGAGTATGGTCTGAAAAGAAACAAAGTGTAATCGCGCTTCGAGTACGGACCCGACGCTTGGCGGTACAGGGGCGGTATCGAACCGACCCTAGAATGGTTTTGGCAACAATTTCGATCAAAATTGGCGATAGGCAGCCTCAAGATTTTCAGCAAGGTGCCGTTGCATGAACCTGTCGCGGCATCGCTCCAGTCCGGCATGTCCCATGGAGCGAGCCCGGTCGCGATTATCGGCCAAGGCCATCATACTCTCTGCGGCGGCGGCGACATCGCCGTCGGGGACGAGAATGCCCGCTGCACCGTCAACGACGACTTCGGGAATTCCCCCAATAGAGTATGCTACCACTGGGAGACCACGGGCCTGAGCTTCGGCCAATACCATTCCGAAGGTTTCCTGGCGGGACAGGTGTATCATGGCGTGAGCGCCATCAAGATAGGGATAGACGTCTGCGGCGGCTCCAACGAATGAGACGAGGTCGGTAAGGCCATTGTCTGCAGCAAATTGTTCAAGCTGGGGGCGGCGGGCGCCGTCGCCAACGAATTCGACGCGAATCGGCGTCGAAGGATCCTTACGTCGGACGTGAGTCAGCGCTTCGAGGACTGCCTTGTGGCCCTTGTCGCCGTTCATCATTGCGACTGACACGAATCGAAACGCATGCATCGGTTCGCGCGCTGCCCATGCAGCGACGAACTGGCCGTCGTCGAACACTTGGTGTTCGGTCAACAGCGCGTTGTAAACGACTTTGATCCGGTGCGGGGCAACCCCTGCATTGACGAGCACACGACGGACGAAGTCCGATACCGCAATAAAATCAAATGGCATCCAAGGCAGCACCCGCTCTTTGCCTGCCCCGAGCACGGTGTTGATGACCTTGGCTTTCAGGCCGATAACGGCGAGCCAGGCAACCAAGCCGGCTTGGGCGTTGAAGCTATGTATCACTTGTGTTCGTCCGCGGCCCGCGATGCCGCGCAGATTAAGCATTCCGGAAACTATTGCGGCCGGGGCGCGATCAGCTCTCGCGAGCCCCGGTACCGTGTGGTGAACGAATCCATCGGTCTCGAACCGCTCGACGAGTGCCCCACCTCCAGTTGCCAACTCGACGGACCATCCTGTGTCCCGTAGTGCCAATGCTGTCGCGTGAATCAGAATTGCCGGCCCTGCAAGATTCAGGTCCGAACGCACGAGCAAGACTGACTTTTCAATCGGCATCGAACACCCTCGAAATTTCATCGGCTACGCGCGTAGTGGAGTCATATGGCATAGCTATACCCCCTAACGGAGGTTTACCCAAGGCAATTTGGATAGCGCGCTCCAGATTATCGGGCTTGGTCGATGCCACAGCGATGCCGAGCAGGTCAAAACGCGTTTCCGCTGCCAATTGCGACCCCAACTGCTGCACTACCGGAATGCCGGCCAATGCCGCTTCGATCGCCACTGTTGATCCATGTGTGACAAGGACATCACACAATTCCAATTCTTCCTCTAATCTAAGGCCGGTCAGGTGGACGAGCGGAGCGGCGATCCAATCGGTCTGGTTCGCCTCCGATGGATGCAGTCTGACATGCACGCGCCATTCGGGTCGACGACACGCTAGATCATGGAGGGCCTTCTGGGTATCTTGGACTAGCTGCAATTCGCCTTTCGCCAAAATCTGCGACGCGAAAAGCACAACCCTTGGGCGAGTTCCGGATTTCAACCCGCGCTTTGCTCGCAAGGCGATCATGGAAGCAAAGGCTGGATTGCCAGTCACGATCACCTTGGCCGGCGAATGTCCGCTAGCGAGCAACCGATCGCGGACGGCGTCGTTGAGAACCAGAATGCGATCGGCGTAATCTGGATTGTGCAGCCAAAAATTGCTTGGGCTGGCAACTAGATCGTTGAGAACGATCGCAGGTATGCCCCGCGCCTGCGCTTCATCGATGGTCGCCTTTTCCGCGCGTGGAGCATTTGTGGTCAGAATTACGTCGGGGTTTGCGCGGGTGATCATCCTCGCTGCCAAGGTTCGCGGCGCGAATGCCTGACGGCCCCGTTCGGCATAGATCGCCGCGGCATTTGCTTCGCCATGGGCTGCTACCAAGTCGGCATATCCGAAAGCTAGGTAGGCAGCAGTCTCTTCGATATCAATTTGCGGGTTGGGTGAAAAGGCGGACGCAAGGCGCCGTCCGACCGAAAGCATCTCCTCGTCGCCCGCCACCAGTAGATCGCGAACCCGCCATGGTTCGAAGCCGGCTGCAACGGCATCGCGGTAAGCGATTGTCAACGCGAGCAAGTCAACATGCCAGCCGCGATCATTCAACTCATCCAGCACCGGAGCGCAAGCGCGAAAATGGCCACCGCCGTAAACGACGCAAAGCAGTCGGGGTTTCAAGGGAGGCTGGCCGCGGCCGATCGAATTCTCGCTTTCCATTCGGAGCGTTATAGCCAGAACTTCCCTTGAAGCCAGCAGCGTGTCGCCGACGATTGCCAGAACTCGCCAACATCTGTAGCTATACTCCGTCCTACGAAACCAGAAGATATTTGAGCCTAGATTCGCTGCTGCTCGGTTGCAGTGGCCAAGGCTGAGATTACGGTAAGCCACGCGAGTCAGTTCACTTGTCAGCGCTGGCAGGCACGACCTGCGAACAGAGGGTGCGACTCACGCTGCCGAAGTTCAATGTCCAAACCGAAGAAAGACGAGTTGTGGTCCAATGACGGGTCAAAAAGCTGTTCTACTGGTGCGTTCCGACGTGAAACTGGCGGGCCCTGGTATATCCATGCATGCCATCGCTCGAGCGGTGCGCGCTAAGGGCTGGCACGTGGAGATCGCGAGTGGTGGGGGGGCTTTGAAAGAGCGCCTTGAAGCGGATGGCTTCCGCCATCACGAGATTGCTGGTCTGAGAGTCGATGATCGAACCCCGTTGCAATTGATAGCGGGCGTGCGCGCCTTGCGGCGCCTGCTTTCCAAACCGGATTTTCTGATTGCTCACAGCTTCAATGCTCACGCTGGCCTCATGAGCTGGATTGCTGGCCGCGGATCAAAGGTAAAGAATGTCAATACGGTTGTTGGAAGTGGCAAAGAGAAACTTCTGCGCTTTATGCCATTTCCTTTGATTGCCGTGTCTCACTTTGTAGCTGAACAACTAGCGGAGAGTGGCGTAGATCCAGATCGGGTGCGGACGATACCCAACAGCACTATCCCAGAGAGGCTTATTCTCTCGGACGAACAGGCGTTCGAGCAATTATGGCTTAATCGTTCGCCATTGACCCCCTTCCGGTTGGTGAACATTGGGATGATGAACGGAGACAAGGGGCAGAAGGCCATTCTTGAAATGATGGTCCGCTTGCGTCGCATCGCTCCGAAAATTCCCGTTTCTCTCGAATTAGTCGGAGATGGCACCCGCCGCGACGAACTCGAGAGGTTCGCCAACCAGAATGGGCTGTGCGACATAGTCAAGTTTGCCGGCGCCCTCAACGACGTATATCCAGCTCTCGACCGTGCCCATGCAATGATCCATCTTTCGCCTGAAGAGACTTTCGGAATCGTTCTGGCGGAGGCTCAGGCCCGCGGCTTGCCGGCGGTAGCCTATGGGGTGGGTGGAATTCCGGAAGTGGTGTCAGACGGATCCACAGGCTTGATCGTCGAGCCAGGCGATCTCGATGCGGCCGCGGCTGCCGTATTAAGTCTGGCGCTGTCCCCGCTCAAAGCTAAGAAGCTTGGACGGTCTGGTCTGTCACATTGTCGGCGGCTTTTCCTGCAGTCCGTGCTGGCTGATGCTCACGATGATACTTACCGGCAACTTTGCTCGGCGTGATTGGTCGGCGCCAAATTCGTAAACCAGTACATTTCTGCGCCCAGAAAAGGCCTCCAAAGACCTTGATACGACTTGTATACGCTTGCAACCTCACATCGAGGATAGATCGCACAGGATGTGAATTCATTCACGCATTGACGCGAACGCAAGCTTACGGACAAACGGCAGAAGCAAAGTCACGTTGTTGCTCTGGCGTTTGTAGTTATGGATGCGCGACCTTAGAACTTCCGATCGAGTCGACTGTTCGACGTACTTTGACGTTCATGGAATGGATCGAACGGCCACGAGAATAAGCGTAGCCGAGCGCAAACATTATAGTTCCGAATGCCCGGATGTCGGTAATCAATGATTCAATCATTCCGACCACCATGATGGTACCGAGAGTAAGGAGCGCTAATTGGTTGCGAAGCCGCAGTGCTTTGAGCGCGACATTGGCAATAAAGACCAAGAATGCCAAGAGGGGCAAAATGCCATAGGCCGCCCATATCTGAAGAAGCACGTTGTGAGCGTGCTGAATTTCGAGGCGCCGGTCAATCGGGTAGACATTGAGGAAGTTTGTGAAAGCGGCCTCCCCGAAGTTGAAGGCATGCGCTCCACCCGTTCGGGCAAAGTCCAGACTAACTTGGATGATCTGAAGCCGGAGCTGATCGGAGAAATTGCCAAAGCTCAAGCCACGAGTAAAGAGGAACACAACTGCAATCGTTACAAATATCGCAAGTATAAAACGGTTTTTTCTGACTGCATCCAATGATATAGCAAATCCTACCAAAGTTAAAGCCATCAGAGCCCGCGATGAAACGAAAAATGCGAGAGCAATTAACACGGCCAGACAAATGAAACGAAGACCTCCCTTTACTCGAGTTACGATAAGCGGGATAAAAGACGCCACCATGGCAGCGGTATGGTTATTGTCAGGAGGGTAGAGAAACGCATCCTGGTTAACAATGCCTTCGGCCGAGTAATTCGTAGCGTGGTAAACTGTAATCACTAACAAGAATATCGCTAATATTGGAGCCTCTTTCTTCGACGCAAGCCCCAAATTTATTCCTACAAAAAACATGGCTGCGGCAATAAAGAACTTAAATGCCTCGAAATCTCGCCCGAATCCGCCATAGATGAATGTCGGACCAATCACGGCGAGCATTGCAAGGATCAGAAATGGCGCCAACAATGAGCTGCTGCCCTCAGGGAAGGGGGTGCCGCCGCGGAACCCTCGCTGCATGAATATAAGGCTCGCAAGCGCCAGAGCTGCGATCGAATAGAATGTAGGCGAGAGGAAACTCAGGATTAGGGCAGGAGCAATCACAACCTCGCCTCCTGCGAGCGCAAGCAAGACGCGGGGTCAAAGTTAAAATCCACGAGTTCTAAGTTCATAGCGAGGAGCCTCGGCAAATGGAGAATGGCCATGGAGCGTTCTCGATATTTTGAATCGCACAGGAAGATAACCGGCTGATCTGAAGAAATATCAATCTTTTGGGAACGCTCTGTCCGAGCATGGCCTTGAGAGTGCTCTTTGATCGAGAGTGGGTTCATTTTAACACGCTCATAAATCCGACAATCTTGCAGTGGCCATACATTTTTTACGAACCAATTATGCCCCATAGATAGTTCTTCTTTCACATTGGGAGCCACATGATGCCGAGAATGGAGCTAGTGGAGCGAATCTGATGCAGGGCCTTCAACATTACGGCTCTAGATTCTGAAATGAACCGGAACCGGGCGGTTCGGTGGGAGATGCGGCATACGGAATGGCGAATTATCATGAAGGCGTTCGGGAGGCTACCGGACCAAAATGGTTGTCCCGAGACTTTCGGCCCGCTAGTCTAGGGGAGAAGGCACGCTTGATCCAGCGATTTGGGCATGTCTCCGTCCGCTTTACTCCCGGTCGGTGGGCCAGCGACCGGTAGCATAGGCAGCCGGTAGGGCGCGGTCCTCTGGCCCAGATCTCTCCCTAGTGACCGCCTGCACCAGCTGGATGCCGATAGCATCGGTGGCTTGGTCTCGCCGGCCTATCGTGCCCGCTCGAGCGATTCTCACGGTAAAATAATTTCGCATTGCGATTGCAGACAGAGCGCAATTCTTTAAGGGGATGGCCGGCAGGGTATGTGGGTCCTCGGCGTTCAATTTGGCCCTCAAAGGCGGAGCAATCATGAATCTTTCCGGCGAACGCATTCTCGTGACCGGTGCCGATGGTTTCATCGGCTCGCATCTGGTCGAGCATCTGGTGGGTCTTGGTGCCGATGTGCGTGCCTTCGTGTATTATAATAGCTTCAACAGCTGGGGCTGGCTCGACCGCAGCCCGCGCGAGATCAAACAGGCGATCGACGTTTTCGCTGGCGATATCCGCGATCCCAATGGGGTGCGTACCGCGATGCAGGATTGCGACGTGGTGATGCACCTTGCTGCACTGATCGCGATCCCCTTCTCCTACCATTCGCCCGACAGCTACGTGGACACTAACGTCAAGGGTACGCTCAACGTGGTTCAGGCCGCACGTGACCTCGGGGTGGAACGGGTGGTCCACACCTCCACCAGCGAGGTCTACGGTACCGCGCGCTTCGTGCCGATCACCGAGGAACATCCGCTCCAGGGCCAGTCGCCCTATTCGGCGAGCAAGATCGGCGCCGACCAGATCGCGCAGAGCTTCTATCTCTCGTTCGAGACGCCGGTCGCGACGATCCGGCCGTTCAACACCTATGGCCCGCGCCAGTCGGCGCGTGCGGTGATCCCCACAATTATCACCCAGATCGCCAACGGCAGGGAACAAATTAAGCTCGGCGCGACCCACCCGACGCGCGACTTCAATTACGTCAAGGACACGGTGCGCGGGTTCTGCGCGGTCGCCGAATCGGACAAGGCGCTCGGCGAAACGATCAATATCGGCAGCAATTACGAGATCACGATTGGAGACGCTGCGGCCCTGATCGCCGAACGCATGGGCAAGGATGTCGAGATCCTGAGCGACGACCAGCGCATGCGACCGGAGAAGAGCGAGGTCGAGCGGCTGTGGGCGTCCAATGCCAAGGCCAAGGAACTGACCGGCTGGACGCCGCAATACGGGGATCGCGAAGGCTTCGGACGCGGGCTCGACGAGACCATTGAATGGTTCACCGACCCTGCGAACCTTTCGCAATACAAGGCCGACACCTATAA
>Ga0105227_100764_pt1 | contig 8447 bp, 8 predicted proteins | sample Virmet3734_803_FD_89585 | JGI IMG/M metagenome (GOLD analysis project Ga0105227, IMG submission 89585) | Marine viral communities from the Southern Atlantic ocean transect to study dissolved organic matter and carbon cycling - metaG 3734_803 | ecosystem: Environmental > Aquatic > Marine > Oceanic ...
CGCAACCCGCATTTGGGGGAGCGCTTAGTTTACTGACCCACAAAAAGTATCAGCCCCGTTTCCCCAATGTTTCGCGCACGAAACAATAGGTCAGCTTTGCTGCCACATACTCAAGGAACACAGGGCCAATGCTATCCCCAGAGCCCCCACGCCCCCAACAGGACCACCGGCACAAAAAGCCACCCCTGCGGCAACACCCCATAGGACACCCGGCGCAAGGGCGGCACTGCGATGCCAATGCCCGCGGTCACGGCTGCCAGCAGTATCCCCGCCAGCGCCATGTCCGTGCGCCCAAACGCACCGAGACATAAAAACAGCGCCATCAGCGCCAATGCTCCGGTCACCAGATGCCAGCACAAAAGAACCGTTTCACGCACGACCGGGATGAGCTGCTGATCCGCAGCAAGAGGCCGCGCACATTGCCGTCCCCCGATGATCCCATGCACCAAGGTCCAGACTGCAGCCAACGCCGCCGCACTCAATAAGAAGACATTCATCGGGTCAACTCCTGCTCAGTCAACAGCAGTGAACACCGGCCCCGGCAAGGGCGCTATAGGAACAAATGTCGCGGTGCTTTGGGTAATCGGGGAGGCTCCCGCCCCTTTCAACACAGGCAAAGCCTGCATCATAAGCGTTGGGCCGGGCGGCGGCCGCGCCGAAGGCGCGGCCGCCGCCCCAGCGCGATTTGCAAAGCAAAGCGCAACACCTCCCTTGTTTCACTGGCCGCACGCGGCTCAGGCGCGGTCCAGCACCTCAACCGACAGGATGGTGGGCAGGTGGCGTGCAATCTCCTGCCATTGGTCACCTTCGTTGAAGCTGGCAAAGACCGATCCGGAATTGGTGCCAAAATAGACCCCTGCCGGATCACGCCGATCGCCTGCCATGGCCTGACGCAGCACGGTGAAAAAACACCCCTCCTGCGGCAGCCCGTCCCGACAATCCTGCCAGCTCTCGCCCCCATCGCGCGAGCGCCAGACCGCTGCCGCCGCATCTGGAGGGAACCGTCCAAGCATGTCGCCGTTCAATGGCAGCGTCCAGATCGTGTCCCGGTCGCGGGGATGCACATGGATGGGAAACCCAAAGGTCGAAGGCAGGCCCGCGTTGATGTCTTCCCAACTGCGGCCACCATTGCGCGACTTCCAGACCCCATGGTGATTTTGCTGATAGATCAGCTCATTCTCTCCCGGAGCGCGCACCATGTTATGAACGCAATGCCCGGTCTCGCCATCGCGCGGCGCTGCGGGGTGGTCGTGATGCGCGCAACTTTCCGCATTGGACATCCGGTTGCGCCGCTCCCATGTCTCACCGCCATCCTCGCTCGCAAAAACACCGGCAGCCGAAATCCCGCACCATATATGCGACGGGCGCTCCAGGTCGGTCAGGATCGTGTGCAGCACCAGCCCTGCCGCGCCCGGGTTCCAGCTGCCTGCCGAGGGATGATGGCTCAGCCCGTCAACACGCGTCCAGCTCTTGCCGCCATCGCGGCTTTGCAACAAGGATGCAGGTTTCGTGCCCGCATAAAGCACCCCCTGCCCGATCCCGATGGACCAGATCTGCTGGAAGTCACTGCCAAAGGGCAGCTCGACGGGTTCATAGCCGATCATTGCCGCAAAATCGGGATCATTCTCGGCCCAGTCATCAGTGGTACCTCGAGTAAGGCGCGTGACCTGCCAGCTTTCGCCTTGATCCGATGAGCGCCAGATCCCGGCCCCATTCCACTCGCTGCCGCCGCCAGCCCAGATCGTCCCGCTCTCGGCATCGCCGACCACATGGTTGATCGGCCAGCCCTCACAGAACGGGCCGCGCACGTGCCACCCGGTTCGATCCTTCCCCCCGTCAAGTAGAAACGCGCCCTTGGTCGTGCCCACCAGTACCATGACCGTGCCATCCATGCTTCCCCCTCCCGTATCGCCAGAACTGCGCCCTAGGGTAACATGGCGCTGGCATGCGGCCCCTTTAAAATTACGCGAACCGCTTGCCGCAGAGCCGAAACCCGCCCATATCAGGTTCATGCTGAGACTAACTCCCATCCTTTTGGCGGTGATCTACGGGCTGGTGATGTACCGCCTGTCCGTTTGGCGCACCCACCGCGAACTTGATGCCCGCTCGACCGAGCTGGCCGATCCGCATCTCAAACGCATGACCGACCGGCTTGCCGCCGCGCTGGAGTTGCCGCGTATCCCGGTCTACATCTATGAGATTGACCCGGTGAACGGTCTCGCCTCCCCCGATGGGCGCATCTTCATCACCCGCGGGTTTTATCGCAAGTTCCAGAACGGCGAGGTCACGGATGCGGAGCTGACAAGCGTTATCGCGCATGAGCTGGGCCATGTGGCACTGGGGCATGCCAAGAAACGGATGATCGATTTTTCTGGCCAAAACGCGCTGCGCACAGTGCTGATGATGGTAATAGGGCGCTATATTCCCTTTGTCGGTCCGTGGATTGCGGGTGTTCTTACCAGCCTTCTGGCGGCGCGCCTGTCGCGCGGCGATGAATACGAGGCCGACGAGTATGCGGCCGCCCTTCTGACCAAGGCCGGGATCGGTGTGGAGCCGCAAAAGAGCCTCTTTCGCAAGCTGGAAGAGCTCACCAATTCCCGCGCGGGCATGGCCCCCGCATGGCTCATGAGCCACCCCAAGACGGAGGAACGCATTGCCGCGCTTGAACGTCTCGAAGGCAAATGGACCAACGCCTGACAATCGGACCGGATAAATAATTCCGCGCTTGCCCCTTGTTCCGCTCAACGGGCATCCCCACCTAAACCTTCCTGCAAGGAGAAGGTTTTCATGCGCTATTCCGTCCTCGACCTCGCCCCGGTGCCAGAAGGGTCCACCACTGCTCAGGCGCTTGCCAATAGTGCCGATCTGGCGCAACACGCGGAGCGTTGGGGCTATCACCGCTACTGGCTGGCGGAACATCACAACATGCCCGGTATCGCCAGCGCCGCAACGGCGGTGATGATCGGCCATATCGCGCAGGCGACCTCCACCATGCGCATCGGCGCGGGGGGCATCATGCTGCCCAATCACGCGCCTTACATGGTGGCAGAGGCCTTTGGTACATTGGCCGAAATCCATGGCCCAAGGATCGACCTTGGTCTGGGGCGCGCACCGGGAACCGATATGGCGGCGATGCGTGCGATGCGACGCGGGTTGCAGGACTCCGGGGATCGGTTTCCGCAGGACGTGCAGGAATTGATCCGTTATTTCGGGCCGCAGCGTGACGGCAGCGCTCTGCGCGCGATCCCTGGCGAGAACACGCAGGTGCCGGTCTGGATGTTGGGGTCAAGCCTTTACGGCGCGCAGCTTGCGGCGACATTGGGGCTGCCCTATGCGTTTGCCTCGCATTTTGCGCCGCAAGCATTGGAGCAGGCCTTTGATGTCTATCGCCGCCAGTTCCGCCCCTCAGAGACGCTGCAAGAGCCGCAGTTGATGCTGGCGATTAACGTCTTTGCCGCCGATACCGACGCCGAAGGCATCCGGCTGCGCACCACCATGCAACAAGCCTTTGCACGCCTGCGTCTGGGCATGCCCGGCAAGCTGCCCGCACCGGTGGATGATATCGCGGATGTGTTGGCGCCGGAGATCCTGGCCGGGGTCAATCAGGCGCTGACCATATCGGCGACGGGATCAAAAGAGACGGTGCGCGGTGATCTTGCGCGACTGATCGAAACTTATCAGCCGGATGAGGTGATCCTGACCGGGCAGATCCACGATCACGACGCGCGGCAGCGCTCCTTCGAGATCGCGGCAGAGATTTTGGGGAACAGTTAACAAAGGACCGCCCCCGAGCCTAGGTGGGGGTAAAGCCCCCTCCCATGGGGAGAGTCGGGGGCTGTCCGACCTCTCGCTCGGACGTGGCCTTGTTATTGACCCAAAACCTTGGCAACCCGTGGCAAGCGCGCCTTTTTCAACAGCGCCCGCATCTGCCAGACCTCGCCGGACAGCCGGTTCGCCTCTGCCAGAACCGCCTGACCCACGGCTTCGATACCTTGGGGATCTTTCAGCCAGAAGTCATAGATCAGCTCATCCGGCGCGCTGCGCGTCAGCCCCTCCTCCGCCAGTGTCTGGCGGGGAAAGTCCTTTGCGTTGACGGTCACAATGCCATCCGCATGGCCCGCGATCGCAGCGGCAAGCACGTGAATGTCATTCTCATCCGGCAACCACAGACGCGCCTCAAGGCCCGAATTGGTCGCGACCGCCGCCTTTGGCCAGCCCGCGTTCAGCAGCGCGATCTCGGCCTTGGCCTGCGCCGCACCGGTGGGACCAAGTTTGGCCGCTGCGCGTTCCCATTCGCCCAAAATACGCGCCGACCAGAGCGGCACAAAATGCCCCGCCCGCGCCGCCCCCAACAGCATCTCGCGCATCACCGTCGGGTAGAGCACACAGGTGTCCAGCAGCAGCTTCACAGGTGAGCCCTCAATCGAGACGGAAGAACACGGCCTTCAGATAGCCGCTCTCGGCCAGTTGCGGCATCTGCGGATGATCCGCGCCCGCATAGCCCGTGTGCAAAAGCTGCCCGCGCCGCCCGCCTTTGCCGATCCCGCGCGCCGAAGCGTTGCGGAACCGGGTCAGATCCGCCGCATGAGAGCAGGAACACAGACCCAGATATCCGCCGGGCTTCACCAGAGGAGCCGCCAGCTTTGCCACCCGCTCATAGGCGCGCAACCCCGCCTCAAGCGCTTGTTTTGAGGGCGCAAATGCGGGTGGATCGCAGACCACCACATCAAATTGCGCGCCCTCCGCGCCAAGTGCCGCCAGCACGTCAAAGGCATCGCCTTGACGGGCTTCAAACCTGTCGCCGTGGCCGGAGGCCGCGGCGCCCGCTGTCGCAAGATCGAGCGCGGCAGCAGAACCGTCGACGCAGGTCGCATGCCCCGCGCCCGCCGCCAGCATCGCCAGACCAAAGCCCCCCACGTGGGAGAACACATCCAGCACCCGTGCGCCCGGCGCCACCAGACGCGCGGCAAAGGCGTGGTTGTCGCGCTGGTCATAAAACAGGCCGGTCTTCTGCCCGCCAGTCAGATCCGCCATATAGGTGGCGCTATTCATCACCACCGGCACCGGTGCCTCGGGGGCCGCGCCTTTCAGCACCGCATTTTGATCGTCCAGCCCCTCAAGCCCACGGGTGCGCCCGGAGGCGTTTTTCAGGATCACCGTGCAGCCAGTGACCTCGCCCAGCGCCTGCGCCAAAGCCTCCAGATGGGCCTCTGCCCAAGCCGCATTGGGTTGCATCACGCATGTGTCGCCAAAACGGTCGATCACCACGCCGGGCAAACCATCGGCTTCGGCGTGCACCAGACGATAGAACGGCGCATCAAAAAGCTGGGCGCGCAATTCCTGCGCCCGCGACAGGCGCGCGGCACACCACGCGACATCAATCTGTGCGTCTGGGTTGCGGTCCAGCATCCGGGCGATGATCTTGCTTTCGGGGTTTACGGCCACCAGCCCGAGGCTGCGGCCGGCTTCATCCTCCAGCACCGCGAGGCTGCCGGGCGCGAGTTTCTTGGTGCGCCGGTCAGTCACCAGTTCGTTGGCATAGACCCAAGGAAAGCCGTGGCGGATGGCGCGGGCATTGGATTTGGGCTTCATCTTCACGCGCGGGCGTGTGGGCGGGGTCAGGGATGCATCTGTCATGGCTCCACATACCCCGAGTCCCTGCCCGCCCCAAGTGAGAAAACGAAGGCGCGCGGCGATGATTTCACCACAAATGTCGCCACGCCGTCGGACGGGATGCCGGGCGTGGCAGGTTCAGCTGTCAGTCACGCCATTCGGCCTGCGCGAGGATTACCCCGGAAACGGAGCAATCGCAGGTGCGATATAGGTCAGTGGTTCAGAAAATGCGTTTCGGCTCGGTTGATCCGTTGCGGTACAAGCGGTCAGGATCAATCCCAGAATGCCAACTGCAACGACAGATGTGATACGCACGATAACCTCCTTTTGGGGGCACGATAGGCCCGCACTGTTTACACTGTCCTTCTGAGCGCGAAACAGGGCGGAAATCTGGCGCGATGCGTACATTTTAAGGAGTTGTTAACTATGCTTGAGGGCGCGTGCTCAATCACGGGGCCACGCAGCGGTATGGCGCAGCAGATCTTGGCGAGAGGCAGCCATTCCGCCTGTTGGGATTGGATCAGCTCTCGCCGTTTTGCCCAGAACCGAGATCCATCAACGGTGCGCGCTCGCGCGAGTGCCAGCCACCGCGCCGCTTAGGCCGTGCATCACCGCTCAGGCCATCGCGCAACACCTGCGTCATCGGATGGTCGGGAAACTGCGGCCCGTATCGCGCCAAGAGCGTTGAAAGCGCCGCATCGGTGTCAAAATCCATCGGCGCAGAAAGTGCCCAATCCAGAAAGATGCTCCGGCATTGCGAGGCATCAAGCCCCTCTATCCGGTAGGCCTCGCGAAACAGCCCCTTGGGGTCCAGTGATGCGGTCTCAGGTGAGGGTTTCGTCATCATCTTCGTCCTTCATCTCAGCCTCTGGGCCAACCGCTTCGTCGATGCAATCTGCGGCTTGTGCATAGGCGTGTTCCAGTGCCTGCTGCAGGCTGATGATACCGTCAAAGCCGGTGCTGCGCTGCAGGAAGGCCGCCCCTCCCTCACCGCGCACCGCGCCATCTGACCCTTTGCCCGCAATCAGCCGCGCAGCACTTTGTACAGACCAATATAGATCATAGGCCGCGCGCAGGTTTTGCGCCTGCGCGTCACTTAACCAACCGCTGGCGACACCGGCCATCAGACCATCAACGACCGAGCGCGTCGGTTGCCCGGCCAAGAGCGTTCCCGCCTGTGCTGCCAGTTCAATATCGAGCATCCGGCCCGGCCCGGTTTTGGCGTCCCACGGCCCATCGGGTGATTTTGCGGCCGCAAGCCTGCGGCGCATTTCGGCCACCTCTTGCAGCACAACCTGTCGGTTGCGCGGACGAGCGAGGAAATCACAGCGGAATTTTTCCAGATCCCGCGCGAGTGTGTCCTCTCCGGCCACCACACGCGCCCGTGTCAACGCCAGATGCTCCCAGACCCAGGCGTCGTTTTCCTGATACTGGGTGAAGCTCTGCCAACTGGTAGCAACCGGCCCCTGATTGCCAGAGGGACGCAGGCGCATGTCCACCTCGTAGAGACGCCCCTCCGCCATGGGAGCGGTTAGGGCTGTGACCATCGCCTGAGTGAGGCGGGCATAATAGGGGCGCACCGCCAGCGGGCGTTTGCCATCAGACATTTCATCATTAAGCGGGTCGTAGATCATGATCAGATCCAGATCCGAGCTCGCCGTGAGCCGCCCTGCCCCAAGCGATCCCATCCCGAGGATCACGCAGCCGCGCCCCGGCATCGGCCCGTGTTTGGCGGCAAATTGCGCTGTAACCTTGGGGAGCAAGCCAATGATCACCGCATCTGCAATATCCGCATAGTGCTGACCTGCGGTGTCGGCATCAATCAAACCGCGCAGGTGATGCACCCCGGTGCGAAAGTGCCATTCGCGGTGCCAGCGTCGGGTCAGGTCAAGCTGGCGTTCATAGTCGCTTTCACTGTCCAATGCCTCCTTGAGGTCCGCAATCAGCGCGTCACGTCCGGGCCAGTCGGCAAAAAAGCCGCCATCCAGCACCGCGTCGAACACCGAAGAATTGCGTGACAGGTAATTGGCGAGCGCTGGCGAGGTGCCAACAATATCGACCAGCAGATCAATCAGTTGCGGGTTGGCCTCAAAGAGGGAAAACAACTGCACCCCGGCGGGCATCCCGGCCAGAAACCCATCCAGCGCCAACAGCGCCTCGCCCGGGTTGGCAGTGCGCGACAGGCGGCTCAGCAATTCCGGTTTCAGACGTTCAAAGATCCGCGCGCCGCGATCAGAGCGCAGCGCCGGATAGCTGGGCCAGCGCGCAATCACCGATTGGTCAAGATCCTCCGGCAGCGGCTCTGCCGCTCTGGCGCTGGTGCCGGGTGCAAAGAAATCCTCGGTCAGACGGTGCACCTCTTCCAGCCGTGCGCGCAGGTCCGCAATAAAGGCTTCCGGCTCCACGTCCATCAGGCAGGCCACGCGCGACAGACCTTCCTCGGAGGTGGGCATGCGGTGGGTCTGGGCATCATGGACCATCTGGATGCGATGCTCGATCTCGCGATGGTCGCGGTAGTGACGCGCCAGCGTGTCGGACACCTCCGCCGAGATCCACTCGGCGCGCGATAGCGCCTGCAACCCTTCGACCGTGCCACGCACCCGCAGCGACGGATCGCGCCCCCCGGCAATGAGCTGGCGGGTCTGGGTGAAGAACTCAATCTCGCGAATCCCGCCGCGCCCGAGCTTCATATCGTGCCCCAGAACCGTGATCGGGCCACCGGTGCCTTTGTTCTCGCGGATTCGCAGGCGCATGTTGTGGGCGTCTTCAATGGCGGCAAAATCCAGATGCCGCCGCCACACGAAAGGCGTCAGCGTCTTGAGGAACTTCTCGCC
>Ga0105227_100773_pt1 | contig 8324 bp, 9 predicted proteins | sample Virmet3734_803_FD_89585 | JGI IMG/M metagenome (GOLD analysis project Ga0105227, IMG submission 89585) | Marine viral communities from the Southern Atlantic ocean transect to study dissolved organic matter and carbon cycling - metaG 3734_803 | ecosystem: Environmental > Aquatic > Marine > Oceanic ...
AAGCTGCAAAGAAAACACGAAAGGAGACGCAGCCATTGACCAAATCATGACCGCTGATAAACAATAAAGGGTGGGTCAAATCTCGGTGAAAATACCGGGTCAGTTCTCAATGAAAACCAACAGCATAGATGCCAAATCCCCAGGACTTGGGAGCCTGACGGCGGTTCGACGCATGCTCGCCCACCTTATTCATCACTGCGCCCGCAGCGGCTTGCAGCTCCTCGTCGGCAGCTTCTTGCACGATAGCCATGCCGAGACTGAGTGCTTCGAGCTCCGTAAACGACAGCGCCATGGGCGGAAGAAAGACTGGTTCGCGCAGCAGATAGCCCACACCGCGCTCTCCATCTATCGGGACGCCGGACGCGACCAGCGTGTCGATGTCCCGGTAGACAGTGCGAATGGAAACGTCGAGCGCCTCTGCGATGTCGCGGGCAAGATGGAGCCGTCCGTCTCGGACGATCTCCACTATTTCAGCAAGTCGCTCGCTGCGCTGCATTTGCGGGTCAGTCGATGACCACTTCCAGCTCAGAGTGCATGAGCTGAACAGTCGGTCCGTTGATGGCGACGAGGAAATCGGCGTTCCCAGGCGCTTTGCCTATTTCAGCCGCCGCGGCTCTCGCGGCGTCCATGTCTTCCCACTGGATATGCTCGATCCATGTCCCCCCTTCGGTGCATGAAAGACGACGGCGCATGAAGCCGGGACGGGCCGCGACCCAGGAACTCATTCTGCTAGCGGCGGCAACAAACTCTTCGCGGCTAACACCGTCGTTAAGCTTAAAGGTGACGGTTTCGATGACATTCTTAGACATTGGATACTCCTGTGTGTCTTATTAAGAGAGCCACCACTACTACGCCACCTCAACTGACATAATATGTCAGTTGAGGTGGCGAATCTAGAAGTCTGATGCTTGAGAAGCGGATTCTGAAGCGAGATTTAAAAAACGACCGCCTCGTCCGCATATCAGCCATCAGCTAACTAGATTTGCGCCGCGACGCGAAGGATGTCTCCTTCGAGCCCATAGTGACGAATGCTGCACGATGGGCGAATGTCGGTTGCCGACCTCACTACGCCGGCGTGCGCGTCATCTCACGGATCAGATCATTTGTCTCTGGTCTCGTCGTTTGGTGCCGATATCGAAGAGCCACAACAGTTCTTGATATTTCAAGGCCATCGATGGGTTTCGACACCAGGCCAATGTCCGAAGGAATAGCGGTGGCTGGCAGGATCACCGCACCCAACCCTTGCCGAGCAAGCTCAACCAGCCAATCCACGCGATTTGACCGATAGGCCGCGTAGAGTTCGTGACCCTGATCCGCGCAGGTCCCAAACAAAGCATCCCGCATTTCGCAATTTAGTCGGTCAAGCATGTCAGTTTTCGCAAGAGTCGACAGAGAAATCGTATTTAGTTCAGACAACGGGTGCGACTTTGACACCACGACCTTGTAGTCCTCTTCATAGAGACGGTCTATGCGATAGAGGTCTTCACCGACCTTCTCTGCGCTGACGACAACGTCAAACTCACCATCCCGCAACCCGGCAAGAAGCTCGGAGGATGACGCAACGATCAATTCGATTTCGGCTTGCGGCAATCGCGTACGAGTACGCTCCATAGCTGCCGAAATCCTGTTGTGGCCAATCGTTTCACCGACACCGACAGAGATTGGAACCCGCTCCAAGCGCATATGACGGATCGCTTCTGCCTTAGCCAGTCGCGTCTCATCGTGAACCTTCCGCAACCTTGGCTGCATGAGTTTTCCGAGGGTGGTAAGCCTGCATCCCGCACGGTCCCTGACAAACAGGTCGCCTCCAAGCTCGTCTTCAAGTTTCTTGATCGCAGTCGTCAAGGAAGGTTGGGAGACATTGGCGGCACTGGCTGCGTGGGTAAAGTTTCGGTGCTCGCAGACAGCGAGAAAATACCTGATCTGGTTCATTTCCATCGCCGCATTCTCCGTCACATCCCGGTTCAGGCCATCAAACCAACTACGATAGCCCATGTCTATCAAAGAATAGAATTTCGGAATTGGAGTCCGACGCATCCGGCATGGGACAAGAGTGCATCGAAACCAACCACGATGCACTTCAAACCAGGAGACGACCATGAAAACGCAAGTCCTTCAGACATTCGCCGCACTGGCTCTGATCACAACTTCTGCAACTGCACAGGACAACCCAATGGAAAATCATACTGCCAGTTACATCGCCATGCCCGCCGCCGAAGGCCAGACCGGAGCCTTCGCGGAGTTTCTGGCTGGTGCCGCACCTATCGTGCGAGAAACAGAGCCGGGCACCGTACTTTGGTTTGCTCTGCAAGCCGACGATACGCTCGCAATCTTTGACATCTTCGCAGATGAAGAAGCACGCGACGCTCATTTCTCAGGAGCGGTTGCTGCGGCTTTGAACCAAAACGCGGACGCGCTGGTCGACGGAGGATGGGACGACGGTGTTGTCGCGAATATCAACAACTCCGATGTCCTGTCGGTAAAGGCGCCAGTTGATCTCTACACGGCAACGACCGCAACTTACATCAAGCTCGAAGCTGCTCCAGGTAAAGGCCCCGAATTGGCAGCCTTGCTGACCGCCGCCGGCCCCATCGTCGCAGATACCGAACCCAAGACATTGTTCTGGGCGGCGCTGCAGATTGACGAGAACAACTTTGCCATCTTCGACATCTTTGCCGACAACTCTGGCCGCGAAGCGCACTTTGCCGGACAAGTAGCTGGACTCCTGAATGAAAAGGCTCCAGGATTGGTCTCTGGCGGATGGGGCGATGGTGTGTTGGCAAACGTCCACAATTTCGACATCCTCGCTACTAAGTAGTCTCGAGGTGAATTGAGAAAGAAGTGCCCGGTGCAACCCATCGGGCGCTTTGCTGTTTGAATTTAGATTCACCCCATAGCGGCCGTTCGAGCAAGCGCAGCGAACTGGCGCTCTGTCCGCATTGCTGCCCATGACCGAAACCGCAGCGAAGGTCGAGTCCGAGCCCGACTTGCGTAATGCTGCGTTGCGCGCGAAGGTCAGCTTTCACGATTGTTTGGATTTGATCGCACTCATTGAAACGCTATCGCAAGGCCACAGAAATGCAGAACGCCTCAATAGAAATTTGTGACCTCGAAGCCTCAGAAGCAGATCAACTCGGTGTCATATTCTTCGATGCCGTGCGTGAAGGAGCGACTGAATTCTATAGCTTAGAGCAGCGACGGGCTTGGGCGCCAAAGACGCCTTCGGGGCCAAGTTGGGCATCGCGGCTGGCCGCTCAGAAAACCGTAGTTGCGCGTAAGGCGGGCCTGCCAGTTGGCTTCATGACGCTGGATGGCGATGGTTACATTGATCTTGCTTTCGTCGCACCTGGACACCAACGGCAGGGCATCGGAGGATATCTTTACGCCCGGATCGAGGCATTGGCACGTGACGCTAATATCGCGCGCCTTCATTCGCAAGCGAGCTATCTCGTTCGAGGTCTCTTTGAGCAGCAGGGGTGGGATGTCGTTCGCGAGCAGCAGATCGAACGGGCTGGCGTTACATTGACGAACTTTCTGATGGAGAAGCGTCTCCATGATCCAGTCCAGCGCACCGAGGTTGCCGAAAATTCGGAGCAAAGCTGACTTTCAGGTCCAACCAATGAAGTTCTGCTTCGTCCGCCCAAAAGACCTCAGCGTTCCTTGTAGCTATCGGCGGCTTCGAGCCCACGATACCGAATGCTGCACAACACTCCAAAGGCTGCTTTGCAGATGCTATCGCTTGATAGACCAGACCATCGCGGTCTCGTAACCCGCAGATTCCAGCAACTCAACCTTAGAAGCCCAACCTGCCGGACAGACGACAAAGGCGGCTCCTATCCCACGGTTGGCAAATGCCGCCTCAGCCGCTCGCAATAGCGCCCTCGCACTTTCACCACCGTGGTCGAGAGCCGCCGGGTTGGCCAGCTCAGAGTGGTAGTAATCGTCAATCACACCCGTCCCCGTGATGTCGTGGGCAGGGGGAAAGTGCAGCCGTGAGGCGGGCTGTGCGATGATATAGCCTTGCAAGTCCTCGGACGGTCCCAGAACCATCATGTCCCGATCTCGGAGAGTTAAACTCCGCGTCATCCAGGCTAAAAACCGTGGATCAGCTTCGGGATGGATTTCCCAGAACGGATCGATGTCAAAAAGAACCTGACGGTTCTCGGCGCTGCGGGCAACGATACCTGGAACATCGTCTTCCCTCGCTTGTCGAACATCGGCGGGCACTCCCTGATCGCCAAGGTAGCTGCGCGATAGATAAAGCGTCAGAGGTTCATAGCCGCTTGCCTCGAACGCGGTTCGCCAGACTTTTCCCGCCACGTAGGATGCCAGTTTGATCTTGGCACCGGCTTCTTGTAGAGCGTCCTCGGCTGCGGCCAACAGGCTCTCCAAAGTGCCGTTTGGTGCATCGGCTGCAACGAAGGAGTCTGGCAGGATCAGCCCTGGCTCGCCGAACGAACCTGCATAGATTGGGGGGACCGGTAGCATCATCGCATGAATGACACCCGTGATCTTCCCCCCATCGTCCGCGACATGCCAAAACTGTTGAAAGGGTTGTTGATCGGCTGTTAGCGCAAATCTCAGCGCCTTTTCGATCTGCGTGGGCGCGTCATCTGCCATCTTCCAAAGGATCGCACCCTCTACATGGCGCTCCTGCGCATCCAACATAAGTAGCTCGATCAGGCGCTGCATGTCGTCGGGTGTTGCTGGTCGGATCGTCTGGGACATAGCTCGGTCTCTTGTAGCCATTGCTGAGTGCTGCTTTCCCGCCTGTATCGGCCGCCTGCACCAAATTGACAAAGCAGTATAACTCCATAAGAGTTTAGAAAAACTGACGCCTTTGAGGCATCGAATGAAGAACATAAACCTGAACGCGCTCCGGGTGTTCTCTGTCGTCGCATCGCACCGGAACCTGCAACGCGCGGCTGAAGAACTGAATCTATCGCGTGGTGCAGTCTCTCAGCGGATCAAGCAGCTCGAAATCGAGCTGGGGGTGGTTCTTCTTGTGCGTGGCGCACGTGGTGTCTCGCTGACCCCGGAGGGCGAGCGCTGTCATACGGCAATGGAAGACGCTTTGGCGATCCTCGACACTGCATTTGTGAGCATCGGCGAGGACGGTGATCGCGTCACGCTACATCTTGGTTCTTCCACCGCAACGAAGTGGCTGATGCCCCGGATGGACGCTTTCGCAGCCAAGTTTCCGAACGTGTCCCTCACCACACAGGTCCACGAGCAGGTTCTGGCGCGCAGTCTGGGCCGGAACGAGATCGCTATTTGGCCCGGTAAAGCACATGACAAGAATGCAGCCCACGTATCGCGCCGCTTGGCCGACATCCGTTTAATTGCCGTATGCAGTCCTAATTTCTTGCGACCAGATTGGCCAATGGGGCTGGAGACGCTGCTGACGCTGCCGCTCCTTCAGGACGCACACCGGCGTTGGGAAAAGCTGATCCATAAAACCGGGTATGGAGACACGCACAAGCTACTCAACTTCGACAGATCTGCCTTGGCTCTCGATGCTGCAATCGGTGGTCACGGCATTGCCATCGCGCCGACCTATATGGTGGAGAATGATCTTCGGTCAAAGAAACTGGTGGAGATTTGGGTCGATCCCGATCCCTCTGATGATGCGCTATATATCTCATGGTCAAAGGACCATCTCGGCCAGACGCGCATCAAGCGGATCGTTGATTGGATTGCATCTGAATTCGAGTGAAGCCGACCTTCGGTTCGGGAAAGCGAACGGCAGCAAAGTCCCGCTTAGCAGCCATCTGCTCCCCAATTTTGTGCTGAGACGCGGAGAATGTCTCCTCCGAGCCCAAATTGTCCGCGTGAGGGGCAGACTTTTTCGCAGGTGCGGCATCAGCAGGACCAGCAAGAACGGCCCGGAGCTGACGTTCGTTGCCAGCGCAGCCAACGACCAGTGCTCAGCCTTCTCTTTCTATTCAATCATTCGGTATTTGACAGTTTCATCTGTGACTACGCTTGTCGATGTAAGGCTCTGCTCCGCTCACACGACTGAGATTTGGAAGAAGCTCAAATTTCCATGCGACTGAAAGGAAATGGCTTCTGTGTCGCCGAAGGGGTTTTGCGCATACCGAAGTGCGTTTGCGCTAAGCGGAGCGATTTCCGCACCAACGAAATAGATTTATTAAGCCGACCAGATTGCGACCACGTTGATCAAGCGGGGTATTCGGCATCCGCGAACGAGTGAAGTTACAGACTGAACAAGTGCCTTCGAGGATGGCCTGAAACGTCCAACCGTCATGATACCTGCACCCGAGATACTTGCAGCCGAGCGAGATTGACATGTTCGCGAAAACTGGTAACGATTCCTGATGTCGTCTGCTCTGAGGATCGCTATCGGGACGTTCGGGCGGGTCGCTCTCCTTGATATGGACCGTCCCCTCGTCAAGCATGCCCATGCGCAATGCCACGTGCTGCTGAAGGTCGAGGGTGCCGATACCGAGTTTGACGTTGGCGGGCGGTGCGTGCCGCTAACCGATGAAAGCGCCGTGCTCATCAACGCTTGGGAGCACCACAGCTACGTGCACCGCGCAGGCCAGCCGCCGACGATCATCCTCGCGCTTTACATTGAACCGACTTGGCTGCGTGCGTTTCGCGACAATTGGGAAGCGAGTGCGGGACCGGGTTTTTTCCCCCATCCGGGCGGCGCCATCACGCCGCAGATCCGCCGTCAGGTCGGCGAGACCGCCGAGGCGATGGTGCAGGACCCAGGCGGCGCCGCAGCACATGAACGTCTTATCGGGCGGCTAATGGTTTCGATCATCGAGCGGCTGGCGCTTTGGCGCGAGGTGCAGCCGTCGCTTCGGGCGCGGGCCACAGCAATGCGCGCGCCCGACCGGCGGATCGCGCGGGCCCAGGCCTTGATGCGAGCGGACCCGGCTCGCATCCCTTCGATGGAGTGGTTGGCACGCGAAAGTGGCGTGTCCCGCGCGCATTTCTTCCGGTTGTTTGAGGCCGAGACCGGCATTTCTCCGCGTGTCTATCTGAACACCCAGCGAGTGGAGCGCGCGGTGCAGGCAGTCGCAAACGACACCCGCAGCTTCACCGACATCTCTGTCGATTTGGGCTTCTCAGTGCCGGCGCATTTCTCGCGCTTCTTCCATGACCATGCTGGCTCCTCGCCGAGCACCTTCCGCGATGTCTCGGCGCTTCGCGACAGCGTCTGACCCCCGTTTTTGAGACTCCTCGGTAAGGTCCGAGACCTGGCGGGATCGCGGGGCCTGCGAATGCGCGCCTAACGTCCTTTCCAAGGGCTTGCCCATGCCAAGCCGGGAGGAGACATGAAAGATACCGTTACAGAGACACTCGTCGGCCGCTCGGTCGCACGCGTCGAGGATCCGGCACTCCTGTCGGGGCACGGGCGTTACATCGACGATCTGCCGGTGGCACCAGGAACGCTGGCGTTGGCCTTCTTGCGGTCGCCGCACGGACACGCCGACATCCGGTCGATCGACACCGCCGAGGCGGCCCGCGCGCCCGGCGTCGTCGCCGTCATCACCGGGCAGGACGTCGCCGCGCGCACCCGGTCGATGACCGTAGGCGTGAAGGCCGATGTCGAATGCTGGCCGATGGCGGTGGATCGCGTGCGCTATGTCGGCGAACCGCTGGTCATGGTCGTGGCAACCGACCGCTACCTGGCCGAGGATGCCGCAGATCTGGTCGCGGTTGACTATGGCCCGCTCGGCTCAGTGGTCGATCCCGTCGCGGCGCTCTCGGACGATGCGCCGGTGCTTCATCCCAGCCTCGGCGGAAACCTCATTAACGAAAGGCGCTTCCGCTACGGCGATCCCGAAGCGGCGTTCGAGGCTGCCTCGAGCCGGATTGGCATCGACGTTACCTATCCGCGCAGCGCCTGCACCCCCATCGAAACCTACGGCGTGATCGCCAACTACGAGCCGGGCGAGGATGCCTATGACGTCACCGCGAATTTCCAGGGCCCTTTCTCGATCCACGCGGTGGTGGCCCGGTCACTGAACGTGCCGGGCAATCGGCTGCGGCTGCGCACACCCCCCGATTCCGGTGGCTCGTTCGGGATCAAGCAGGGCGTCTTTCCCTACATGATCCTCGCGGGCATCGCCGCGCGCATCGCGGGCGCGCCAGTCAAGTGGATCGAGGACCGGCTGGAGCATCTGTCTGCCAGCGTTTCTGCGACCAATCGGCAGACCCGGATTGAAGCAGCGGTTGAGGCGGATGGCCGGATCACCGCACTTGATTGGGATCAGATCGAGGATTGCGGCGCCCATCTGCGCGCGCCGGAGCCTGCTACGCTCTACCGGATGCACGGCAACATGACCGGT
>Ga0105227_100780_pt1 | contig 8270 bp, 5 predicted proteins | sample Virmet3734_803_FD_89585 | JGI IMG/M metagenome (GOLD analysis project Ga0105227, IMG submission 89585) | Marine viral communities from the Southern Atlantic ocean transect to study dissolved organic matter and carbon cycling - metaG 3734_803 | ecosystem: Environmental > Aquatic > Marine > Oceanic ...
AATCGATGAGAAAACTAGACCAATCCGATCACTTAAGGTAAAACTGGCAGGGACGAAAAAGAAGATGAAAAAGTGATCGGATAAAACCGAAACGACCGATCGGATTCACCGAAATACGCAACTTGCAGTGAATACGAGAAATCCTGCATGCATCGTTTAAAATTAAGGATGATTTATGGCTTTCGTAACAGATTTAACAGCAGAGGATAATGCAACAACTGCCGCAGCAACAGCTAACTTGATGGCAACAAGATTAGGTACAACATTGCGAGAACGCTTTGAATCCTTTATCCATAAGCGTGAATGTTCCATAGGTCAAACCGACTACAATGTAAAAATGGCGAGTCGAGCTATAGCGGCATTTGTTGTCCATCATTTAGGACAAGTCGATGATAATGTTTCTGGCTCTTCTGTATGCGACAGTTCGCAGGATGGTGGGATTGATGCAATACATGTAAACCATACGGAGAAGACGGTTGTTGTTGTACAAGCTAAATTTTCTCAATCAGGAAGTTCAACTTGGACAAACGCAGATTTCCTAGTTTTTAAACAGGCGTGTGATCACTTAATAGAAGAGGAATATGACCGCTTCGATCCTATTCTTAGAAACAAACGTGAAGACATAGCGCAAGCTCTTAACTCTATTGACTATAAGTTTCTCTTTGTTATGGCTCATACTGGGAAGCGCGGAGCTGCCAGTACGATTCTATCCGACATGCAGCAATGGCAGCGTGAACTAAACGAAGCAGCATCGTTAGAGACCATTACACCCAATCATGAACTACCATTTCAGGTTCATTTAGTTTCTTCCGAAGATATTACCCAATGGCGACATGCGCAGACATCAGCGACAGTAGATCTAGAAGATATCGAGCTAGAGCAATACGGTAAAATCGACAATCCATACACCGCATTTTACGGTGTAGTTAGCGGGGACCAAATCGCTGAATGGTGGCAACAACACGCATCGAAATTGTTTACTAAAAATATTCGTAATTTACTAGGTAATACAGAAGTCAATGAATCCATCAAGCAAACGGCATTAAACGACCCAGAACATTTTTGGTTTTATAACAATGGAATTACTGTCCTTGTTAGGACCGCTGAACCTCATCGACGTAATAAAACAAACCAACGTGACATGGGACGATTTAACTTTCGAGATGTAAGTGTGATAAACGGTGCTCAGACTGTCAGTAGCATTGGATCTTTAGAAGGTATCGATGAGGAAAATTTAGCGAATATAAAAGTTCAAGCTCGATTCATACAGATACCAGATGGAGCTTCTGATGACATTGTTAATTCAATCACTAGAGCTAATAACCATCAAAACCGAGTTCTTGGTAGAGACTTTGCGTCTCAACATCCTCAACAAATACGCTTGCGCGATGAACTAATTATCGAAGATTACACATATCAACTGCTTAGAAGCGATATATCTAGTGATTTATTGGGTGATAAAAGTATTGATATTGATGAAGCATTGGATGCACTTGCCTGCTTAAATTGTAAACCATCAACTTTAGCATTATTAAAGAGCCAACGAGGTAAATTCTTCGAAAACCTAGAAGGTTCGGCGTACAAAACAATATTTAACTCATCTGTTAGTGGGATTAAATTAATAAATGCGGTTATACATCATAGGGTTATCGAACGTCGAATTAAAGAATTACTAAGCCAAACTAATCGACAGTCAGACAAGAAAAAGTACGGAATTCTCACTCATGCTAATCGTGTGCTTGCTGGACACATTTTGTCCACCACTCCAAATTTGCAACGTGCTACAAATATTATTCAAGTCGATGAAACACGTTTATCTGATGAGTTGACCCGTATCTTAACAGTAACAGAAGCACTTATTGAGTCTGAATACCCAACGGCATATCCTGCTCGATTCTTTAGTAATGTGGACAAAATAAATCTCACATTAGAACGACTACAACCTGTTGTGGTTTAGAAAAACAGTCACTATTTTGTCGTTAATTGTCGTATTTGGCATATCCGATAGTTAAGCTGCTTCCGAATTATCGTAACCTGGAATTGTCCAAAAACGAGCTAGAGTGACCGCCAGCTATGCGTACGAAGCAGCCTTATAGCGCCAGAGGCTCCTTGAGACAAGGTGCAGAAGTTCGCAACAAAGCGTTTGAATGATCACTTTGTGCCAGAAGCAGCCGTTCAATCATTTGTAGTTAAACGGCAGAAGTGTACGTTTTGCTGCCGTTCAGACGAATAGTAATTTCATATTTTCGCTTTTAATTTCCCTTGCCTGTTCTGCGCACACCTAAGTAAATGACTTGACAGCGTATAGCTGTAGAATGCCAATTGTGATTCGCGTATAACTAGGTTCGCAATGTTTTAAAAGCGATGTCAGCGTATTCACAACAAGAGATAGATGGACATAGCCCAGTATGATAAAAACTAATATGCGGTTACCAGTGTCCGCATCATTTAAATTTTATAGACTTAGAAGGAATTAAGTGAACATCCAAAATCTGACTAAACAGGCAACTGCTTTCGCAAGAGATGGTGATTTCGGTCAGGCTATTTCTATTCTGAAGGATCTGATTCCAGTTATGGCTGAGTCTGGCGGTTTCAGCGCGAGTTCCTATTACAAAATTATACCGTATTTTCAGAAGGCAGGACGCTACCAAGAGTCTCTCAACTACACAAAAGAAGTCATAATTCCAGCAGTAATCGCTGACAGAAAATCTAGTCATGGGCATTGTGTACCGGAAATACTGCAAGCACTTACACATAACTGTATATCTCAAATATTTAATAAGTTAGCGCTTGCAGCGAAAAGAGAGGGTGAAGCAGAGCATTTAGACTCTTTCAAAGCTCTAGAACAAGAGCATTATGATAAATATCAAGTGCTTTTGAAAATTGGTGAACAAAAGCAATTAGAGTCAGAATATCAAGAACTGATGAGGGTGTTAGGAGAGGACACAGATCAGTGGCCACTCTCAATCAGAAGAAAGTTTAAGCTGTGATCGCACACAATAAAAAAATTATGGCAATCGCTACTGCTCTCTGGGACGTAAACGCAAAGCCGGCATCGCCAATACCGCCTGCGCGGTTGCGCCCTTTATTTGGAAGTTAGGCACTAGGGTAGTTATGAATCGAACTTTACTTACTTTCATTATATTAACAGTGCTCGCTTTTTTATCGGTGTTACTCCCCTACGGCTGTGCATTTAGCACTCATATTTCTGAGAATAGCCAAGATTGGGCGAATTTCGGTTCATATGTCGGTGGAACCCTTTCTCCAATAATCGCAACACTAGCGTTATTCGGATTGGGCTTAACTATTTTTCAGCAAAAGCAACAGCAGCAACTAAGTAGTTTAGAAACAGCGATCAGGAATATAGAGAGTGACTTTGAGGCTTGTCTTTTTAAAACAGAAGTTAATGTTAGCGGTCACGAATGTAACAGTTACGATATTTTAATGTCGTTGGCATTTCCTGAATGGGATAAAATAATCCCTAATAAAAATTCTATAGATTTAGAAACAGAGTATTCCTACTTCAGTGATGAAATTCGCTTGTTTGAAACTTTTGGTGTTGCAGCTGGTCACCTAAACCAGCTTAGATTGTATGTAAACAAACATCACGAGTTATCTAAGACAAACGTTTTGTCAAAATATTATTCTCGCAAATATAAAACAGCGAACCTTCGACTTATTTCCACGGGGTACTTAGAATCTGAGAAAAAGTGGGAAAGTGCATAACACGCCATTTATGGCATTCGCTCTTCTCGCTGGTTCCCTTACGCATGGGCTGCGTCACATGGTTCCTAATTGTAGCCATGAGTTGTCGATCCTTAGCTTGTGTTGAACGTCTGCTGTTTGTCTAAAGCTGGTTGTAGGTCAACTGTGTACGTGAAGCGGATATCAGCTCAAAATATCATCTTGCCTAAACAACTAGTGGTCCGATGACTTTGGCAATTTAATATCTGTATTATTTTACCTGCATTGAGACCGCACAGTTGAAAGCGGTTACAAACGAATTTAAATCTGTCACTATGAGATACAAGTCTATACAGGGAATTCTCGATGTCGCGACGCAACCAAACCATAATTAATGAAGAAGTTACTTTTTCGGATGATGAAGAGCTGGTTTCAGTAACGGATACTCGGGGAGTAATACGATATGCTAACAAGGAGTTCTGTCGTGTTGCAGGCTTTTCAAAAGAGGAGCTCGTTGGTAAAAACCATAACATTATTCGCCACCCTGATATGCCTAAAGCCGCGTTCGCCGATATGTGGTCAAAACTCAATTCTGGTCAAGCATGGCGAGGTGCTGTAAAAAACCGATGTAAAGATGGTAGATACTATTGGGTGGATGCCTTCGTGACGCCTCTCTATGAAGCGGGTAAGCTAACCGGATTTCAGTCTGTAAGAACAACACTTCCGTCAACAGTCAGAAATAGAGCCGAGTCTCTGTATCAACAGCTCAATACAGGAAAAAGCATCTCTGAGCCTTTATGGGAGTCTTTTAGATTCAGATTTGCATGTTTCTTGGCACTTTCAGTGCTAACGATATTTTTATCTACCTACACAGTATTTTTTGGTGCTCTGTTTCCGGTTATCACATTCATTTGCTTTTATTCTGAATTAATCGCATTCCCAAGTGCGCTTAAAACTATACAAATTGAGTACGACAGTGTCTCGCGAATAGTATATAGCGGGTCATCACTTATTAATGTAATGCACTTTCGAGATGCATTACATCAAGGAAGAGCGCGAACTATACTCGGCAGAGCAACAGACGGCGCAAAAGTTCTACTAGAAAGTGCGTTTGAACTCAAAAGCGCTTCGAGAGAAACACAAGAAGGTGTAGAGCGGCAAACAAAGGAGCTACATCAACTTGCTGCTGCGATGGAGGAAATGTCAGCAACTATCAGAGAGGTTGCGTCTAACACTACCAGCACATCAGAAAGAGTTGATGCAGTGCATGTTGAATGCAGTAGGGCAACAGAATCAATGCAAAAAACGATGCAATCTGTCACTGCCTTGTCTGGTGAGGTTTCAGCTTCAGCAACATCGTCTGAGGAGCTAGCCAGTGAAGCCGAGAAAATTGGGAATGTTACGAAAGAGATTCAGGGTATCGCAGACCAGACCAATTTGCTTGCTTTGAATGCTGCAATTGAGGCTGCTCGTGCGGGAGAGCACGGTAGAGGGTTTTCTGTGGTTGCTGAAGAAGTGCGAGCGCTTTCAACGCGCACTCATAATGCAACCGAGCAAATACAAAGCTCCATGGCGGGGATTAAAGAAACACTTCTGGCATGGGCCAATAAAATGCAGCAAGGTAAACAAACAGCAGAGCAGTGTTTATCTGAAACGCAAGAGACGGTCAGAATTATCAATAAAGTGTATGAAGATGTCGCCACTATCGCAGATTACGCAACACAAATATCAACCGCCGCAGAGGAACAAAGTGTTGTTGCTGAAGAAATCAGTCGTAACGTAATGAATGTTAATCAGGAGGCTGATAATAACCTTGCGCTTGCAGGTGAGGTATCTAATCAGTCTGATAAAATTACGGAACGTTCCGAAGCGCTTGCATCGTTGCCTCTGAGCTTTCAGCAGTAGCCGTTATTAATTATGCCGTGTCTCTTCAGATTTACACTCAGGCAGGGAGCAACAGTTGTTTAAGTACAAAATAAATTTTGACGGCGATGCGCTTAAAGCAGTGGCCATCGAAAACGCAGATTACCTTCAGAGCAAACTGGACTCGGTAAGGAGCGCTTTACAGTCGCAGATACTGTATTTGGCTGTGAAAGAAGGTGAGAGTATTACGACTCTTGTTATTTCTAGCGAAAAATCGCCTCTGGAAAATATGACTTATGCACTAGAGGGCACGCCGTGCAGTAATATTGAAAATAACAAGGTGTGTGTTTATCCCACTAGTGTAATGCAACGCTTCCCTCAAGATAAGCTATTACAGGATATTGGCTTCGATGGATACATGGGTGCACCAATAATCAATGAAGACAGTACGGTAGTCGGCATTGTTGTTGCGTTGTTTGACTTTATCGATGAGCCAATCCCACTAAAAACGCAATTTTTCAGTAACTTTGCGGAACAACTGAGTCTCTATATTCAGAAATGCCATCTGGACAAGCGTACGGGTTCTCATCTCAGCTTACTGAATGAGGTACAGTCTATTTCAAAAACCGGGGCATGGGAGTTTCATAATGAAGCAAATCAAGTGTTTTGGTCGGACGAAATTTATGCCATCTACGGCGTGCCAAAAGGGCGTGAATTATCACCAGAGGAAGCGATCAACTTTTATGCCCCGGCCGCCCGAGACACGATCAAAGACGCATTCATTAATTTATTAAAAGATGCTGAGCCTTATAACTTGGAATTAGAGTTCGCTGATGCAGCTGGCAATGCTAAATGGGTAAGGACCACAGGAAAAGCAGAATTAGATGCCAACGGGAATTTACTGCGAGTGTTTGGTGCTTTTGAAGATATTACTGAGCAAAAGTTGCTGTCAATACAGAATCTAGAGTATGCAGATAAACTTGAGAATATTCTGAATAACTTGAATGACGCCGTTATTACTATAAACAGTCACGGCATCATGTTGCAGTGTAATGATGTGGCGGTCAGAATTTTTGGCTACTCCCGAGCGGAGATGCTTGGTTCAAATGTCGCCATGATAATGCCAGAGCCATACGCAGCTAAACACGACAGCTATATGCGTCATTATGAATCTACGGGTGAAGCTAAAATAATCGGTGTAGGTAGGCAGCTTCCTGCCATGCGAAAAAATGGCGATATTTTTCAGATGGAGTTATCACTTACGGAGACTTCCCAGAATGGCGAAAAGCAATATATAGGCTTAGTAAGGGACATAAGTGAGCGAATAGAGGCTGAGGATGCTATTTATAACTTGGCTTTCACAGATAATGTAACCAACCTTCGTAACAGCCAATGGTTTGAACGAGAAGCGAAAGAGCATATGTTCAAAGCTATCCGACAAGGACATTACGTTCATGCACTTCTGCTCGATATTGATAAAATGGCATCCTTTAACCATCGTTTTGGTTTTCATAATGGTGATAAAGCGTTAAAGCAGGTAGCCGACAAGTTGAAAGCAATCATTGGCCAAGATTATGCTATTTTCAAATATGATGCAGACTCCTTCGTCATACTGTCTTACAAGACTGCGTCAAAAACTGACCTTTATAGTTTCAACTCCAATCAGATTGAAAGCGCTCTACTTCACTCTGATAACTATAGAGTCGATATTGGCGGAACCACTTATTCATTGTCAGGCTCTCTTGGGAGCGCAATATTTAATCCTGCAGAACACTCTTTTGAGGCCATGTTAAGTGTGCTTGAACATGCAGTGATGCGAGCAAAGAATGACGCGCCATTCGGGCTCTGTCATATTGCCAAAGATGGCATTGATGAATATGACAAGTACATTGCGATTCGCGATCGGGTACAAACCGTTGCCAATAGAGGTGAGCTGAGCCTTGCTCTTCAGCCTCAATTTAACGCAAATGAAGAAATCATTGCATTTGAGGCTCTTATTCGATGGCACTCAGCTGAGTTTGGGTGGGTGAGCCCGGCTGATTTTATTCCTATTGCCGAAGAAACCGGTGCAATTTTTTCTATTGGAGAATGGGTCATAGAAGCCGCTTGTGATGCGCTTACAGAAATCATGAGTGAAGGAATATGCAGTAAGGTCTCTATCAACATCAGTGCTCGACAAATTGTGGCCCCAGAGTTTGCGCAGTTTCTCACTCGAACCACAAAAGAGAAAGGTATTCCTCCGCAAGTATTAATGCTAGAGCTGACAGAAACAGCACTTGTGTCCGACATGTCTTTGGTCAGAAAAACAATGCTAGAGCTAGCAGAACTAGGGTTTCAGTTCTCAGTAGATGATTTTGGGACGGGCTATTCAAGCCTTGCATACCTTAAAGAGTTGCCCATTTCAGAGTTAAAGATAGATAAATATTTTGTTGATGATATTGTTGACGATGCGTTGGATAAAGAATATGTGATAGTTGACGCGATTATCAATATGGCTAAGGCGCTGGGCGTAAGCTGTATCCGACATTCCGCATCAAATTCAGGAATAAATCTCTTGGTATAATGTGCCAAGTACATCAATGATCACCTGCTGGCGCTCTTGTTTGTCTGTGATTACGGGGGGAGAGTCACCAATGCTGACTTCGTGGATCCCACTAAAACACAGAAATACCCATCGTGCCGTTGGCTTCTGGGACGGTTTCTTTTTCATGTCAGGGAAGTAT
>Ga0105227_100828_pt1 | contig 7660 bp, 7 predicted proteins | sample Virmet3734_803_FD_89585 | JGI IMG/M metagenome (GOLD analysis project Ga0105227, IMG submission 89585) | Marine viral communities from the Southern Atlantic ocean transect to study dissolved organic matter and carbon cycling - metaG 3734_803 | ecosystem: Environmental > Aquatic > Marine > Oceanic ...
AATCTCCCACCTTTTTCACTGGGCGCAACTCTTTTTCAGTCGCCACCCCGTTTCTTCCCTTTTCATCCCGGCACTTCCCGGATTTATCTCGTTTATCCCTGTTATTTATCTAGTTCCCGGTCAGCCGGGCTTTTTTTGTGGCTGATCTTCAGGATCAGTTCGGGAAGAAGTTCAACTTGTAGTCTCCCTTCCAGGTTTCCACATTCATGGCACCGAAGTTCATGCCTTTGGCAATCAGCATGATGCGTCTTTCCAGTTGGCTGTCGCCCAGCTGGCTGGATTTCACTTTCACATCCTGTACCTCGCCACTGGGGGCAATCACCAGGTAGAGCACGACAGTCCCCTGCAGGGCAGGGTTGCTGCGCAGCGCCCGCTGGTACTGACTGTTGAACTTGCCAGCGTAACGGTCGAATACGCGACGTAGCTGCTCCTGGGTGCGGCGGCTCTTGCCGTCACTGCCCTTGCGGGTGGTGCTGGCTGCCTGACCGGATTCGGCGATCTTACTATCCACCTTGCCGCCGCCAACCGTGCCGGCCGACAGGGTGCCGCCACCGCCGCCACCGCTGGACGCTCTGGCGGTGGCAATTCCGCCGGAGCCGGCACCGGCACGCTTGCCGATCAGGTCACGCTCGGCCTTGGCGGCGCTATCCCCACCGGTACGCAGGTTGTCGCCGGCATTGACCAGGGGACCGATATCATCCAGCCCGGCCAGTGAGTCTCCCAGATCTTCTTCCAGCTTGGCCTGGGCTTTTTCCCGTGCCTGTTCCCGTTCCACCTCAGCAGGCCGTGGTTCCGGTTCTGGCTCAGGCTTGGGTTCCGGCTTTGGCTCTTCCGGTTCGGGCTTTTCTTCAGGCTCTTCTTCCTCAGGTTCGGGCTCCGGTTCGGGTTCTGGCGGTGGCGGTTCTTTTTGTTTTTCAAGAACCAGCTGTGCCAGTCGTTCCGGGATTTCCTGCTGTTCTCGCGGATCCGGTTTTTCAATGGTCACTGATTCCACCACGATCATCAGCAGCAGCGACAGAATCAGCAGAATGATAATGATGCCGTACAGTCGCCGGTCTTCCCCCTCTTGTTTGTCCCAGGGCAGTGAGCCATCGATGAGTATGCGCAGCGTGTTATTGTTTTTCTGCGTCATTCAGACTCCTCCTCTGCCACTTTCAGGACAGCAAAGGCGACCTTGGTATAGGGCGTTTCCATGCAGCTGCGCATCAGTTTCTTGATCACTGCATAGGGCACATCCCGGTCAGCCTGAATCATGACTTCCCGCTCTTCTTCCGAATCCAGGGCAAGTGCCCGGGAAGCCCGGAATTTCAGCTCTTCTACCAGAGCCTCAACGGTGCGCTCTTCCTGTGCTCTTACCGCCTGGGTATCGGCAATCTTGCGCCCATCAATCACCACCGAGGAGGGGCTCACCTGAATAATGAGCACATCGTTGGGCAGTTCCTGAGCGGTGGATTCCGGTAACTGGATATCCTGATCATCCGGCAATTTGGCGGCATTGTTGTTATTGACCAACAGAAAGATCAGCAGGATGGTGAAGATATCCATCAATGCGGTCAGGTTCAGGGTGGCAACCATCTTGTGGCGACCATGGTGTCGTGCCATACGGCGTGCGCGGGCAGACTTTTTCATGCCTCACCTCCCGCTGCCGCAGTCTGATCCTGGGGTGCCGAGCCAATGCTGATACTCGGGAACAGCTCTTTCTTGATGGTCTGGCCATTGATCTGCGTGTTGTAAAGACGCACTGCGTCCATGGTGTGGATCATCACCTCATAGGGGGTGTCATCCTCACAGAGCAGGGTAATGGCTGTCTCTTCAGGGAATTTCTCTTTCAGGGTGACAAGATAGTCGTGCAGGGCTTTACTATCGTGTTTGTCCCCCTGGTTATCGACAATTTTCAGTACGGCACTGGTGTTGCGGTCCACCACTTCATAGCGGTTACCGTAAATCAGTACTTCGAGTACCAGTTTGTCTTTTTCGTCGTCTTCCGAGGGAGTGCTGCTGTCATTCACCGCGGGCAGATTCAACTGCAGGATGGAGACCTGCGCGAAGACCGCGTTGATCAGCAGAAAAGGAATCAGCACTACCATCAGATTCAGAAAGGCAGTGATGTTCAGTTCCACATCGGTGTCGCGCGAACGTCGTCTGCGAAATCGCATACCAGATCCTTACACCAGATTGGCGAAAACAAGAAAATACGGCTTATTGGCCGTCGTTCTTGCGCTCTTGCTGGGCAGAAACCTGGCGGAAGACGTTAACGAATTTCACCGAGGCCATTTCCATGCTGTCCACCAGTTTGCCGGCCATGGCGTTGATAAAGGCAAAGGCCAGAAGCATTGGGATAGCGGCAATCAGGCCGAAGGCGGTGGTGTTCATGGCCACGGAAATGGAGGCAGACAACAGATCGGCTTTCTGTGCCGGGTCGGCACTGGCTACGGCGGTAAACGCGCTGATCAGACCCAGAATCGTCCCCAGCAGGCCGAGCAGGGTGGCGATGTTGGCAAAGGTGCCGATGTAGGGAGTACGGGCTTCCAGGCGCGGGATGATTTCCATCAGGCCTTCTTCCATGGCCAGTTCGATATCGTCGTGACGCTTGGCAGTCTTGGCTCGCTCAAGACCATAGCCGATCACCTTGGCCATGCCGGTATTGCTGTTACTGACCACATCCAGGGCCTGACGGAATTGGCCTTTGGCGATCAGCGGGTAAACATCTTTCCAGGTTTTCTGGTTCTTTGCCTTGGTGGCCTGGAGGTAAATGATACGTTCCAGGGACAGGGCTAGGCCCAGTGCCAGGACAACCAGAATGGGATACATGAAGAAACCGCCATCCTGAATAAAGGTGATTGCGGTCTCAACAACGCCGGTGTTCTGCGCGGTGGCGGTGGTGGGCATGGACTTCTCCTGCGGTATACCTGTTAGAGTTATTGTTTCCCATGCGACATTGCCCGGACTCGGGTTGCCGCACCTTCCCCAAAGTGCCAATTTTTATCAGAAAAAAGGCGTGGGTGCATCTAATGATATTGATGGATGCATTATTTCAGGAACAGATCGTCGTTATCCGGCTCCTGATTCAGTAGCTGGTGATACTCGATTTCCCGCATCAGCACCTCCTGATCAAGGGGTTCCAGTACCCGATTGAGCAGAGACGAGGTGGGATCTTTTTTCTCCAGCTTCACCTCACGGTCTTTCCAGGGCACCACATTCAATACCGTGGGGGCTTCCTGAGTGCCGATCACATTGGTTGACGCTTCCTGTCCAGTGTCATCAGCCTGGCTGACGCAGGCACAGGCGAGGGCAGCCATGACGAGTAATAGTCGCATCAGTTCAGTTCTCCATTCTTGTTCCCGGCATCCTGGTTTGCCACTGGCTGGGCGGGGGACTCCGGCGCCCGGCGTTGCAAGTCCACAATCCAGTTGGCGACGTTCTCATCGGGCTGTTTCTGTAGATTCTGGTAGGCCTGGAAATGCTTCAGTGCCAGATTCAGATCCTGCAAGTAGAGCTCGGCGAGCACGGCCATGTTGAAATGGGCACGGGCATATTTTGGATCCAGAACCAGCGCCCGTTCGTAATGAATGCGCGCATCATCGAACTTTCCCTGTTCCCGCAACGCCAGGCCAAGGCCATTGTGGGCATAAGGGTTTGCATCATTGATGGCCAGGGATTGTTCGAAGGCCTGCTGTGCTTTGGAGTAGTCCTCCTGTTCCATGTAGATCAGACCCACATTGAGCGCAGGACCGGACAGTTGCGGAAAGCGCTCACTCAGTGAGCGAAACATCACCAGGGCTTGCTTGTCGTTGCCAGCCATTCGTGCCTGCAGGGCACGGGCATATTCCGCCATGGCCTGCTCGGCGATCTTTTCCACCTTGGGGTCATGGGGGACTGGCGGAATATGAATGGCGTCACTGTCGGCGGCAGCACCACCGTCTTTCTGTTGCTCATATTTGCTGGTGCCGCCTTCGCCGGAGCCTTCCAGTCCGAGGCCGCCCTTGCTGGCACAACCTGACAGCACCAATGCAGCGAGCAATGCGGTGGCCGCGCCCAGGCGGCCGCGATCAGTAAATAATGTCCACATAGCTTTCTACCTGTTCAAACTTCGCATAGCGGCCGGGAATCAATTCTGCCAGGGCACCAAAACTTTTCTTTACCCACTGGTCATAGATGTCATCAGTCACCAGGTTGGTATTGGCGATAAGAATATCGATGGCCTGGTCCTCGTAGGGGAAGGCCTTGTCCTCCAGAAGCATGGTGTACTCTTCCAGCTCCAGTTCATCCAGGCCTTTGGGGCGTTCGGATGCGATCAGATCTCGGGCCAGAACCCGGTACATCTCACCAATCTTGTAGTTGGCGGCGGTGGCGTATTCTGCCACACCGATATCGGCGACCGCCTGATAATCCGCAAGGGCTTTTTTCATCACATCGGTCTTGGCGGCCAGTGAGGTCTTCAGGGGTTGGCTGAGCGAGATACGCTTGAATTCCTGGAAGTTGGGCTCTGCCAGCGTAAAGCTGGCGTAGGCGGCCAACCAGGCAACCCGGTCGTTGGCCTCGTTACCGGCCTCCCGGTAACTGGTGACCAGTTGTTGCAGCCAATAAGTTTCCCGTTCGCTGTTGCCGGTTTTCCGGTTCAGCTCCACCAGCCGGAACTGGGCCTCAGAGCGGAAATCATAGGGCTGTGGCCATTCCTGCAGGTATTGCTGATAGAGGGCGATGGACGCCTGGGGTTGTTCGGCCCGGTCCTGCATTTCTGCCGCTTTCCACAATGCCTGGCGGGACAGTTCCGGATCATCACTCTTGTAATTGGCGGCGATCAACTGCAATTCGCCGGCGGCCGCTGTGTAGTTGCCTTCTTTCTCGTAGGCAATGGCGAGCTTGTCCGGAATGGTGTCGGTCAATGGATCGTCGGGATAGCGTTCGCGGAAGGCTTCCAGAACCGGGATTGCAGCGGTGCTGCGCCCTTGGTTAATGAACAGGGTGGCGGCATCGAATTCTGCGTTCTTGCGCACCGCCGCTTCCGGTACTGTCTGGCCCACCCGCAGGAAGGTGGCAGCAGCAATATCCAGATTGCCTTGTTCCTGCTGCTGCTCAGCCTGGCGGTAAATGCTGACGGCGAGTTTTTCCCGGTACAGGCTGCGCTGTTCGGGGGACATCTGCATATCAAGCAGTTTGCCATAGGCCATTTCCGCCACCTTGAAGCGACCCAGGTCGAATTCGCCATTGGCAATGGTGGCCCACCCGTAGCGCATTAGCTCGGCAGAAGGCGGCGGCTGGCGGTTGACCAGAATACCGGCGGTCTTGACCGCACCTTCCACGTAACCCAGTGCCAGCTGATCCTCGGCGGTGTCATGCAGCACATTGGGGACTTCCGGGTGCGCGGGGAAGCGTTGGCCGTATTGCTGAGCACTGGCAATTTTCTTTTTCCGCCAGGCGTTTTCCTGTTCGGCGTCCGGATTGCCGTCGAGAATTTTCTGGTAGGCAACCAGGGCATTGAAGGCGGCGTCTCCCCCTTTCTCGTAATCCGGGTATTGATAGGCGGTGCGTTCAAACTCGCTGATGGCGGTGGCGTAGTCCTCTGCGGCGTAGAGCACTTCCGCATAGCGGTGATTGACCTTGCCCTGGTCTTCGCTGGCTGGTGGGGTATTCAGATATTCCTGGTACCAGCGGGCCGGCTCGCGGTAATCCGCGGGTTTGCCGGATTGCTGGGCGAGCACATGGTGGTATTCGGCCAGGTCAAGAATATGTCCCTTGAGCAGCGATACATACTGTTCGCGAATGTCCGGGTGGCGTCCCCAGTAATCGCTGTTGATGCCATAGTGCTGGATAAACTTCTCTTTTGCCGGAAGCACCAGGGTCGGGAAGCCGCCTTTCTGATAGGCCTCTATCTGCAGGCTGGAGAACTCCGGCGCCAGGGTCGAATCCGGATACACCTGGACGAACATATCAAAGGCTTCTGCCGCATCCCGGAAACGCTCTTGGCCAAGATAGACCTGGCCAAGAGAGCGGTAAATCGCCGGTTCATAGTCCCGGTTACCGTTGCGGGCAAACCAGTTTCTCACCGAATCCGGACCATCCAGATTACTGAAGGCCAGGCTGACCACGCGCTGGGTATCAGTGAACAGCTTGTTTTCCATGCTGGTGTCGTCAGCCAGTTCGCTGCTGCCGTTCAGATTGTCCAGCAGGGTGAAGAAGCTGCCCTGGGCCAATTCATAGTCACCCAGTTTGTAATGGCTCCAGCCTCGTTTGTAGAGCGCCTGGTTATAGAATTCATTGTCGGTGCCACGCTTTATCACGTCCGCGTAGGCCTGTTCTGCGTACTCATAGTCGCCATCGGAAAACAGCATTTCACCGCGGCGGAACTGGGATTCCAGGGCCCATTCACTGTTCGGGTATTGGCTGACCAGAGCGTCCAGACTGGCCTGGGCCTGCTCCAGGTTGCCATCCATGGCATAGGCCTTGGACAGCAGGTAATAGGCTTCGGCCCGTTGGCCGGGATCGTCGGTACTATTGAGCAGCTCCTGATACAGGGAAATGGCGGTATCGTAGTCCACATCATGGTCCGCCAGTGAGGGTGCCATGGTGCCGGCCAGATCCAGCAGCGCCAGCTTACGCTCGTTATCCGGGGTGGTATTCACCTGTTCCATGGTGTTGTCGTAAACCACCTTGTCCACTTTCTGTTCCAGATCACTGTCATCCTCGCTACCCATTTCCTGTTCGGTAGCCGATGTCAGTGCCAGGTCCGCCATGCGACGCAGGGTTTTGGCCCGGCGTTCCGGATCATCAAACAGTTCTGCAGCCTGGCGATAGCTGTTCAAGGCATCCTGGGTGCTGGCGCTTTCCAGTTGCTGCTCTTCAATGATGATGTCGGTACTTTCCAGATCCGCCAGGGTGGTCCCGCCGAAGCGAGCCTGTTGTTCCAGGGTGCCGTTTTGTGGGGCAGACGCGCAGCCGCCCAGGGCAATCATTGCGGCGGCCAGGCCATGCAGGCGAAATCGGGTCACGATCCTTTCCTCTGTGTACTGCCGTCGGATACCGAAGAGTCCTGCAGGCGAGCAACGGCCAGATGGGCCTCGGCCAACTGGTCGGCCAGTCTTTGCTGGTTGGCGAGCAGAAGCGCAAGGGCGTCGGCTTTCATGCTCTTTTCCAGAGCCTCAAGTGTGTCTTCGGTAAGACGTTTTATTGTTTCAATTCGCTGGGTTTGCCCGGCCAGTCGCTGGCCCAGGTCGTCCCGTGTGCGCAGGGTGGCATCACGTATTTGCTGTTGCACAGCAGCGATTCGTTCGCCAAGCACGCTGCTTTCTTCCCGTAATTGGGTAGCAGCTTGCTCCTGTTTTTCCCGTTGTTCTATCGACTGGTGGGCAATATCCCACAACAACAGGCCGCGAACCTTGCGCAGCCTCAGTGCATTGGCGTGGGTGGAGCCGGGCAGCGTGCCGAACTGGCGAGCCAGGGCATCCACTTTTTTCCACATGACAGCCTGTTCCGGGGTGGCCACGTCCGCGGGGTTGCTCATGTCGACGAAGTTGGGAATGGCGGCGGAGACCCGGTCGCTGGCCATGGCCAGCTGTTCCTGGCGGCTCATGTGACGGGTCATTTCCCCGCGTACATGGGGCAGATTGCGGCTCAGGCGTTGTTGCTGGATTTGGTGGGTTTCCTGGAGCGCAGGCAAGGC
>Ga0105227_100842_pt1 | contig 7528 bp, 9 predicted proteins | sample Virmet3734_803_FD_89585 | JGI IMG/M metagenome (GOLD analysis project Ga0105227, IMG submission 89585) | Marine viral communities from the Southern Atlantic ocean transect to study dissolved organic matter and carbon cycling - metaG 3734_803 | ecosystem: Environmental > Aquatic > Marine > Oceanic ...
AAACCCGTTATGTTGAGAAGCTGCTGAAAGGCACTGATAGCGTCTCACAGTTGATAACAGAGCTTGAGGAGCGGATGGTTGAAAACCCTGAATGTCCGCACTGTCATAGCTCACTGATCAATCGGCATGGCAAAGTGAATCAGATGCAACGTTATCGTTGCAAGAACTGCGGTAAAACCTTTGTAGCGACAACGGCGACACCGCTAGCTCGACTAAGATACAAAGAGCGGTGGTTAGAATATATTCGCTGTATGCTGGACAGTAAGCCATTGCGTAAATGTGCCGAAGAATGTGGTCTCCACCTTGAAACATCGTTCAGGTGGCGGCATCGATTCCTAGCGCTACCATCAGCACTGAAGGCGAGCAAACTAGAAGGTATTATCGAGGCTGACGAAACACTTTTTCCCTACTCAGAGAAAGGCTCAAAACGGATGACTCGTCAGCCCCGCAAAAGAGGGATGAAAGCGAAAAAACGAGGGCGTTCAAAAGATGACTGGGTGCCCGTTTTAACGGTCAGAGACAGAGCCAAGAATACGTATGAGGCCGTTGTGCCAAGTGTTACATCGGCAACTCTGCATCAGGAGCTAGCAGGAAAATTAGAGAAAGACAGTGTGTTATGTAGTGATGGATATAAGCCCTACATAGCTCTTTCTGAGAAAAATGATTTAATACACAAGCGCTTAGACGTGGCGGGAGGTGTTAAGGTGATAGATAAAGTCTTTCATATTCAGAATGTTAACGCCTATCACAGTCGTCTGAAAGCGTGGATAAAACGGTTTCACGGAGTAGCCACAAAATACCTAGAACATTACCTTGGTTGGTTCAGGTTTATGGATAACCCAGAAAACCTTAACGGAAACAGGCTCTTTTCGATTCAACAACAGTTAATCCGAACATAGCCTTTAAAAAAGCAAATTCTTGATGAAGAAAATATATTTATCCATTGGATGGAGGTAGTTAGTAGTTTCCCCCCTACAGGGGTAAATCGATTGCAAACTGTTGCACATGCTCTGAGAGTCGGTTACGAGAACAGGTTCTATTGGCATGACGGAGGTTATTTACCGCAGGAAGTGACAAAAGATTACTTTGAAAGTGTGATCGAGGAAGTTAATAAAATAAATAATATATGGATAACAAAGGAGTACGCGATTGATGAATTAATCAGTTGTTCAAACTCCATAAATGTCTCTATTAGTTCAGTAAAACTATATGGCTTTTCAACCTTACCTCCACTTCTAAAATCCCTACTTAACGCAATTTCATCACCATACAAAGAGCTACAGTTTAATAATCAATTTGAGTTCTATGAACGACGCACATCGATGTTTGAGCAAAAAATGTTGTTGCGAACCACTTCATACGATAGACGCAGGTTAGACAACGACTCAACAGGTCGAACAATGAGCGTCCATTCAAAACGTGAGCTTTCAATTTTGTTACTTGAGTTCAGAGCCCTCACTCTGTACTTAAATGTACTGAAAGTAGGCAGTAAAGCCTCTCCGGTTCAGAAAATCATTTCTATAATATCTTCCCCCCTCATTCCAGGATTCGATGAGGAAACAAAATTGAGATTGGAATATTGCCAGTACATAAAGAATCTAGGTATCTCAAAAATTTCATTGAATGACATAACTAAAAGTGTTCGATGCCCTCAAATACTGTCTGTTGTACTTTCAATTTTTCTTTCTGAAAACAATAACCATGGTAGTCAACATTTCTTGTATGAGTGGATGACAATATTTTCTAAGAGTATTTCTTTGCTATTCACAGGCTGTCTAAACACAGCGGTACCAGAAGTCGTTCCAAAGTACACCGATATATTTACAAACATTTGTTGTCGACTAGGCAAGCATCGCTTCAAAGTAAGACAAACAAGTCGTGAAAAAGCATTAGAGTTTTTGGAAGCGCATGCTCTAGATGAAATGAAGAGAATAGCCCCCGAGGCCTCAATGGATAACCAAGACCTGCAACACATGAATTTGCCAATCAAACCTGAAATGGGTGACTCCTTTGATGCGTCATGTTATGACTCAAGCGCTCAATTTTCTAAGAAAGACTTATTTCTATTTTTAGTAAAGAGAACAGTAAATTTATTTTGGAAAACACATAGAATCCAAAAAGAGTTATTTAGGTTCACTATTGGAGAGCTACAAACAGAACTTAATATTTATCTAGCAAAGCAGATTCAGAGCCTCATTAATGACGAAGCCATCTCAATCCTGGTCGAGAATGAATTAAGCTCAACAGTTATAAAATGTTGTATTGATTTACTATCGCAAGACATGCTGAGAAAGCCATTTATGGTTGAATGGGTAAATTTAGAGAGCTTTTCCTGCCGACCGGTGCCCAGCACAGAAAGAGTGCATGAGCGGTTAGACGTCGAAAGAGAAAAAGGAGCGTACACCAAAAAGATTTTCGTTAAGTATGACTTACTCGATGGTTATACTCCGGATATGGAAAACCTTGAGGCAGTAAACGTGTCATATCAGCTTTCAAATAGAGAACCAATATTGAAGGAGGTCAATTGAAAGCTACAGGTTCTCACCTCTTTAATCTAAGTGCTTTCTATTGCCCCCCCCCTCATAGTTAGCGCCAATTAAAGTATTTTAGATTGGCCTATCGACCTTAATAGAATTGAATGAACGCTTGAACTGTAATTTAAGGACAGGCCTTTCCACATATCGATACATGCCAGCACCTATGATTAATGAAGTCACGAAGGAGAACAGCCCAACGATCAAGCTGCTAGTAAACCACGTATTCTGTATTGAAATATGTAAGGACATTCCTATGGAACACAAAACGAGGTAGTGACTTAAATAGAAGCCAAAGCTGTACCTGCCCACCAGGACCAGAAAAGGGGAGTTTAGAGCTAATTGAATAGTGGGTGTGATGATAGTTAAAAATAGAAGGAAGAACCAAAATAGCCCTGAAGTTACGTATGTCGACATGCTCCGATGAAACTCTGTGTCTAAAATACCTAAAGGATGGGTACTGCCACCTTTAACATCATATAGTAGAAATCCCAAGCAAATTAATATTAATAATACCTTAATTGCTCCCATATTTAAGTGTAGATCTCTTGTCAGCTTCAAAGTGAAATATAAAAATGCCCCCAGCGGTATCCCAATGAACGCAAAGTCTTTCCCTAATGCAATGAGAAGACCCATACTTGAAAGCCCTAATAAAACCTGAACTTTGGGTGCTGCATCAATGTGCCTGAGAATGAATATCAAAGAAAAAATAATCACTCCAAACCACATCTCAGGGGCTATGGTCCAAATTACAGGGTTAAAATTTGGATTCACAAAGAAAATAGAGTAAAGAGTTCCTTGAGCAAGTAGCTTGATTAATTCTGGTTCATTACCGGGTAAATAAAGAGGACCAATTGCGGACATGTTTAGTGAAAGAAATTCTTCAAAAGAGAACATTCTCAACAAATGAAGACACCAGACCCCTATTAAAGCGACTGTCACTGGTACTGCTAACCTAAGATAGCGTTTAACGCACCTTTCAAACAAATCAAATTTTGAAAAATAAACGCTTTCGAAAGAAGCCTTTGTTAATAAATATCCAGAGAGTACAAAAAAGCCTGAGACAGCAAAACTTCCATCAATGAATAGTTGTAGAAATGAGAAAACAAGCAAATCGTCGGCTAGGCTAGCCGTTGATGTATGATCAATTTCCCACAATGAACTGAGAGGATAGAATACCTTTAAGAAGTGTTCATTAAACACGACAATGGCTAACAATCCGCGTAAACCGTCTAAATACATTGTCCTGTTGCTCATTGATTATTAGCCTTTGATTTAGCTATTAATTCTATATCCTTAAACATCATCGCATCGGATTTCTCCATTGGTTTTCCACCAATAGTAAAAAGATTTCTTTTACTTAAAATTTCTCCTACGCTTGAAATAAATATCCCTTGCTCATTCCAATAAATATCGTGCCCATTGAATGTTTTAATTGGTGAGCTGTCTTTAAATACAATTCTTCCGTTACGATCCATATAGACCGCTTTGGGTAGCGCAATTATTTGTTTACCATCCAAGATAAAGACATGTTTTTCAATTCTTGAACCATCATAGGTGATCAGCTGAAATGGACCCTCTTCGTCTAATGGGGGGGGCATAGCGATGCTAGATATATTTTCAGACGGTGAGCAGCCTGCTAAAACGATAAAAGAAAGTAAATATATGCATTTTATTTGCATCTTAGTTCCGGCCTGTAAATCATTGAACAATTTTAGTAGCGGAAGTCGTCAGAACTAAGTCAAAATTTTCGATAAGTTGGGTTTTTAATTTAGAGATGGGAGCCGAGAACTTTAAGCCCCCATTGAGAATGGTATATAGTTTATTTTTTTATTGTTATGGGATTATCTTCTGATTCAGGAAAGCTTCGTTCTAAGGGTTCGATTACATGTAAGTCATTAGGATTTAACTTATCAGGATCTTCAAGTGGCTCCGGCTCGATAACATTGATGCCTTCAAACTTAGCGTAGCTACCAACCCCGCTAAGGATTGTATGAACAGCGATTTCCTCAACCCCTTTTTTCGATTTACTCAATTCTATAAGTGCTTCGAATTCACCTTGGGTAATCTTGCCAGCAAACTTCATATTAAGTATGTAGTTTTGTGCTATTAACCCATGCATCAATGCCTGAACGTATTGCTGCCCTTCCCTACTCTCTAAAGCTTGCTGTATTTCCTTATTTACTTTTGGCTTATAAATAGAGTCCGAGACCCTCTTCAGAATTTGTTTTATCATTCTTCTACCCGAACAAAAAGTTTGCTTTTCACAAGCCATAATTTTTCTTTTGATAAACTCTAATAAATGAGCTGGCTGGTGAATTGATATCTATAAGGCCATGCCTTAATAAGGTTATTTTAACACATTTTTTTATTCGATTTACAAAAATGAATTTTTCTGAAGACTTCAGGCACTAATCTTCAGTTGCCTATCCACCTAATATCGTGTGACTTAAGACAATAGATAGCAAAATGAACCAAACCGACATTATCTAAACCATTGTTATCAGGTGAATTAACCTGCTCCCACACTCCGAGAATATGCTCTACTTTCAATTCATCTAGGTAAGTGATTTCGCGGCATACCTGTAGGTAATAGTAATTTTCTTCTTTTTCAAAACAGATCGTAGTGTGAACCGCATTCTTCAATGGCTCATCGTAAACCAGTCTATATTGGTGTTGAAGAAACCAGCGAACAGTTGGGTTTTGCAGAACTTTATTACATTCGTTAGCGATGTCTTCGACAATGCCATTTTGCTCATTGTTCGATGCACCTGTTTTAGAAACTTCTATACTAACTAACCTTTCTAAAATAATTCTGTCAAACGAATTGTTAAATGACAGTCTGCGCACTAATGCATGGTGTAATGTTTTGAATAAAGCATAATCTTTGTCCCTTGAGAGTTGCTCACTCCAGTCATACCCTCCCCCTCCTTTTCGGCTCACTCTAATATGATGGGAGTATCTTTCATGCGTTTCAGTTCTCAATATCTTCAAATTTACACCTAAATTCGTCTAGCTGTTTTTCAAACCTGGAGTAGCAAAAACTCAACTTTACAGTCAATATTTGCTCAATTCCCTTAAGCGCCCCGCTCATAGAAGACTGGAGCTTTCGACATAAAACAATAGAACCTAAATGAAGACAAATAAGGTGGAAAATTAGATAAGTAGGATTATTGATAATTCTCATTATGAGATGCGTGTATCATTATTTTTTTACATTCCAAAGGAAATATTATGTCAAACATTCTTGAAAAACTAACCCCCACTGAAAAGCATGGCTTATTTTTCATAATAATCATGTTAGTAATGACCATTGTTACAGGGGGCTATTGGAGTGGATTTGTTTCTTCATTGGTTATTTTTGGCTGCCTGCTCCCAATTGATAAGAAAGACGAAGTATTAAAAAAGATTGAGTTTGGTAACTTTAAAAAGGTAAAGTAGATTTTTCGTCCCATGATTACCAAGCTTAAAAACCTTATCCATAGAAAAAAGGTTAGTGCTTACCTATATGAAGAGTACCAATTAGCCTATGAAATTCTATGCCTAATTCCTGTCAAATCTTACTTTGGTAAGGAATTACCTACCAACCCAATATCTCCACCTTTTTTCAGGGCTTCCTGTTTACCGGCTTCCAATAAACGAGTACATAATGCCGTTAAAGCATACATGCCTTTTTTGCTTTATAACGTTTTTAAGTTTTATGGAGCCCCAAAAGATAAGCTATTGTTAGATAGTTTACATAAGTTGGATGTAGAACTGCGAAGATTGAAAGATAAAGGAAACCCTTGGGTTCGATTCGGGGTTTGGGTTGCGAATTCTGATATGGGGTTAAAGGAATGCCTGAGTTCGGTACCCCAGGAGGAGCAAGTGGAATTGAATCTATCTCGGCCTGAGTACGATATGGTTCTAGATGAATCGGTATCTGAAATTAATCAGTGGTTTTTAGAAAACTGGGAAAGCCAAAAAAAGTGGCTTTCCCAGCTAGAACTATCTACTACCAGCTGATAATAAAAACTTTGCGTCAGGCATAAGCTCTGCAGACATAGTTAACTGCAGAGTATCTTGCCAGCGCTTAGCTGTAAGCTGAGTTATTAGGGGAACTTTATGCTTGTATTCAGACTCCACTAAAACGGGCTTTTTAGTGTGTGTCCAACCAATCTCTTTGGTTAAGTCATGCTCAGCGAAAACAATTCTTGGTCTTCTAGATGACCAATACCATACTCCATTGTTTTCTTGAAAGGCATATTTAGCTTCTTCAGGGAGAGGAATATAAAGACCATCGATGACCAAAACCGGCACCTTATAGTTATTCATTCGGCCATTCCTTTCTGAAGTATTCAAGCTATCATTTTTATTGCTCATTAATACTACCGACTATTTAATACCACTACGTAATGAATGGTTTCACACCATCCCTGTGGTTTAACTATAAATATTAGAGAAATACCCGGGTTCTTCCTATGTACCCTCTGAAAATACATATAAAAGGGGGATTTCTCTTAACTCAGTGCATATTTTAGTGGTTATTGGGCTAAAAAGAAGAAAAATTTTTCCTATATTAAACAGCTATTCTTTGATTTATACCTTCAGACAAGTAGCTATGGTGCATTATTAGTCGCTAATAATTATGACAAGTATGGATTAAGATAACTTAGTTGCTTTTTGATGGTAAATTATAAAACCAAGGTATACATATTCATACATAACAAAAGCATTAGTGCTTATTGCAAATTAATATATCAGCCTTTCGGATAACGTCACTTTCAACAGGGATTTCCGATATTTTTTGCAGTAGATGTACATACAAACTTGTGAGCCCGTCTGATGTACTTGCCTTTTGTGCAAGCGTGTATGTCTCCTTAGTATCTAGAACCCCATTCATCATTGCCAATGTTAAGTAGTTTGTCACAAATTTTTTCTTAGTAAGTTCTGCAACATAAATTTTCAAATCTTCTTCAAACCCATTACTTTCTACTACATCTGGTACTTTTGGT
>Ga0105227_100848_pt1 | contig 7498 bp, 5 predicted proteins | sample Virmet3734_803_FD_89585 | JGI IMG/M metagenome (GOLD analysis project Ga0105227, IMG submission 89585) | Marine viral communities from the Southern Atlantic ocean transect to study dissolved organic matter and carbon cycling - metaG 3734_803 | ecosystem: Environmental > Aquatic > Marine > Oceanic ...
CGCCGGCATCGAGGTGCTGTTCGATGATCGCGAGAAAGAACGCCTGGGCGTGAAACTGGCCGACAGCGAACTGCTGGGCATCCCCCACCGCGTCGTCATCGCCGAACGGGGCATGGACAATGGGGTGCTCGAATATAAAGGGCGAGGGGATGCGGAGAATACCGAGGTGGCCATGGATGAAGTTCTAGCATTCCTGAAAGGGAAGCTGGGCTGAGTTAACAGCGACGCGCGCCAGCGCCTCGTAACTAGAAACGCAAGAGGCCGCGCCCAAACCATGGGCGCGGCCTCTTTACTTCCGGAACAGACAACGCTGTTCCGCGCCGCTGTTAACTATTAACTGTTCACTATTAACTAGATTTTGATAGACCGCTTTACCGCCATCACCTGGCTCATGGTGTTATCTCCGTGGGCCGTCAGCTGCCACAACGGCAGGCCGCGATTATCTTTCTCCGACGATTTGGCAATCAAGCCAAGCGCCCGCAGATGGATCTTGATCTGGTTGAAGGCATGGGCAGCCAGCACCACGTTGCGCACCGCATGGGCACGGGGGAAGTCCTGCTGCACATCGCCCAGAGCCTTGCGACCGATGAAATCTTCCAGCGCTTTCTGCATCACCGGTTCGGATGCCGGATTGAGCATCAGCGGAGCCACACAGGAGAACGCCTGATCCCAGCTGATCCGGGTGGTGACCATGGCCAGTTTGCAATCACCGCCTTCATAGACATTACAGGAGTAATCCAGCGCCACCAGATCGCCACCCCGGGACAGGGTTTTCAGCGGGGGCCGGGCCTGGCTCATGCTGTCTTCGCGTTCCTTTTCCAGCATCTCGATACGGGCTTTGAGGGCCTCGACCTCAGCCCCGCCGCCACCGATGCCGGCCTGGTCTGCGCGCACCCAGCCGTCAGCTCGATGTTCCCGCATCAGATTGGGGATCACCTTGTGGGCCAGCTCTGCCAGACCGCTCTCCGTGGTCCAGCGAAAGCAGGCCACTTTCTCTTCCAGCAGGCGCACAAAATCATCCCGGCGCACCTGGCCATCGCGAGTGGGTTCCTGCTGGTCAGCGGGCAACATGGCAGGGTTATCATGGATAAAGGCGACAATGGGTTTTCGCTTGGTGGCGGCAAAGATATATTCGCGGTGCAGCTCACTGAGCCCCATGGGTGAGAGCGTGCCGTAGCGGCCACCTACGATCAGCACGAAATAATCGCTGGTTTCGATCAGTTTCTGGATCACCGGCAACAGGGTATTGCCATCCGCAGCGGAACTGTCCAGACCCGTGGGAATCATGCCGTGCTCGATCAACGGCAACATCAATGCCTGGCGCGCCCCCTGCATATCGGGAAAGGTGGCACTGATAAAGACCTGGTAGCGTTTCGTCGCTGTCACCCTGGGTACCTGTAGCGTCGAGTTCGGCCCTCGCGGGCACTTTTTGGCTGGCTATTAAACCGCCTGTGGGTCCTCATCACAACCCGCAGGACCTGACGGAGCCCCCCGATCGTGGGACATCCCAGCGGTTCATGCTAGCCTGAGCACAAACCGCTGCACCGGACAACTCACGGCGCCAGCACTAACAATCAATATCGTAGCGCTTTTTGTAAGCTTACAGGAATGGGACGCCATGCAAACCATAGCCTTTTACAACCTGAAAGGTGGCGTGGGCAAGACCGCCTCGGCCGTGAATGTGGCCTGGCATGCCGCGCGCTGGAAGCACCGTACCCTGCTCTGGGACCTGGACCCCCAGGGCGCCGCCAGCTTCTATCTGGGGGTGGATGACGGCGACGGCTACAAGGCCGGCAATCTGATCAAGGGCAAACAACCCATCGGTCGACTGAAACGGGAAACCCGCTGGAAGAATCTGGATGCCATCCCCGCCGATATTTCCATGCGTAACGCGGATATCAAGCTGATGGAAAACGGCGGCGCCAAGAGTCGCCTGAAGCAGCTGATTGCCCCCCTGGGGGAAAGCTACGAACTGGTCATTCTGGATTGCCCGCCGACCCTGAGCCCGATGGCCGAAAGCATCTTTGCCGCGGTGGATTACCTGTTTGTCCCGGTGATCCCGACCCACCTGTCAGTGCGGGCCTATGAGCAGGTGCTGGACTGGCTGGCCAGCAAGAACGTCAAGAACCTCACCGTGGTGCCTTTTTTCAACATGGTGGACCGCCACCGGGATCTTCATGTGGAAATGCTGGTCAAGCGTCCCAAAAGCATGAAAGGCGGCCTGAAGACCTGGATCCCCTACTCCACCCATGTGGAACAGATGGGCGATCACCGCGCCCCGGTCGGCGAATTTGCCCCCTACACCCCCTCCGCCCAGGCCTTCCGGGCCATGTGGTTCGAGATCGCAGGAAAGCTGAAACTTTAATTAATAATGAATAGTTAATAATTAATAACGTCGCGAATCATGCTTTTCAGGGGTTGAACGCCAAGAGGCCGCGTCCAGAGTCTGGACGCGGCCTCTTGCTTTGCAAGGTGCTTAGGCGCTGAGCTCGTGCCAGTTATTAATTATTCATTATTAACTCTTAATTGCTCGTCCAAGGGTTTGCCCGCCGCAGAATCTCATCCAGATCCAGCCCCCGCGGCAGCGTCCCATAGTTTCGATCACCGTGCTCGCCCAGACGGGAGGCGATAAAGGCCTCGGCGACTGCACCATTTCCGGCGACCACCAGCTGGCTGGCCTGCAGGGTCAGGGACAGGCGATCGACGATGTCCCGGGCCCGGTATTCCGCCTCATCCATGTCCGAAAATTCCCGCTTGAGCGACGTCACCGCCTGGTCAAGTCGGCTATCACTGCCGGCGGTTTTCGCCAGCTCGGCGAACCACACCTCCAGTACCGCTGGGGTCTTGGCCAGGGCCCGTAACATATCCAGGGCCTGCACGTTGCCGGAGCCTTCCCAGATGGCATTGATGGGCGCCTCGCGATACAGGCGCGCCATAATGAAGTCTTCGGTGACACCGTTCCCCCCCAGGCACTCCATGGCTTCATAGGCATGGAACGGGGTGCGCTTGCAGATCCAGTATTTGCCCGCCGGCAGACCTAACCGCAGCAGCAGTTTCTCATGCTCATTGGCCGGGTCCAGGGTACTGTTATCCAGTGCCTCCCCCATGCGCATGGTAATGGCCAGGGAGCCTTCTACCTCCAGTTGCAAATCCGCCAACACGTTACGCATCAATGGCTGATCAATCAGGGTCTTGCCGAAGGCGGCTCGGCCCATGGCATGGTTCACCGCCTGAGCCACGGCCTGACGCTGACCGGAGGTGGAGCCCACCATGCAATCGAAGCGGGTCATGGCCACCATCTCGATAATGGCCGGTACACCGCGCCCTTCCTCGCCGACCATCCAGCCCAGGGCGCCGCGCAGTTCGATCTCCGAGGAGGCATTGGAGACATTGCCCATCTTGTTCTTCAGGCGCTGCACCTGGATCGGGTTCTTGCTGCCATCCGGACGCCAGCGCGGCACCAGGAAACAGCTCAGGCCGCTGTCGGTTTGGGCCAGTACCAGGAAGGCGTCGCACATGGGGGCAGACGTGAACCACTTGTGGCCCACCAGTTCATAGGCTTCACCGGGGCCTTCCGCTGACACCGGGTAAGCCCGGGTGGTGTTGGCGCGTACATCGGAACCGCCCTGCTTTTCGGTCATGCCCATGCCGATGGTCAGCGCCTGCTTTTCCGTATGCGGCACATTACGGGGGTCATAGGCATTGTTGAGAATCTTCGGCAGCCATTCCTTTGCCAGCGAGGGCGTCAGCTTGATGGAGGGCACCGAGGCAAAGGTCATGGTCAACGGGCAGCCATGGCCCGCCTCCACCTGACCTTGCAGATAGCTCTGTGCCGCACGGGCCACATGGGCACCCGGCCTGGGGTCCGTCCAGGGAGCCGAATGAATCCCGGACTCCAGACCCAGCGTCATCAGGCGATGGTAGGCTTCGTGGTACTTCACGGCGTCCACGCGATACCCCTGACGGTCGTGGGAGAAGAACTGCGGCTTGTGCTCGTTGGCCAGGAAGCCCCATTCGATCGCTTCCGCGCTGCCGGTTTTGGCACCGTGGGCAGACAGGCGGTCTTCGGCCCACCCGGCCCCGTGGCGGCGCACCGCTTCACGCAGGGCCGTATCGTTGTCGTAGGCGTTGTAGTCTTCCAGGGCCCGGGCCTGGTTGAAGACCTCGTGGGTCTGGGCCAGCGGGTCCGGCTTCAGGTTATCGTGCTTGGCGGTCATTGGTGCTCTCCCGAAAAAATCATGCAGTCTGTTGCTGCTCGATAAACTGGGTCTGCGCCGGAGGTACCCCCACGGCTCGCAGACAGAATTGGGTCAGGGATTCCGCCAGCTGGGTTTTGGCCAACGGGTCGGACAATGGGCCCACCAGGGCTTCGGCAATGGCGCCGACCAGCGCCGCCGCGCTGATCGCCGTATCCTGCATGGGCAGCGCCCCCTGGCTAACCCCATCGCTGAGCAACTGCTGATAAAGCGCGGCGTAGCGCTGGCGATAGGTGAGACGCTCCGCATCCACGGCCGGATCCACCGGCTCGGCGATCAACGACCAGGCCAGCCGCGGTGCCGCCTGGGCACGCCGCACAAAGACCTGCAGCACATGGCAGAGCCGCTCGGAAAAGCTGCCGGGATGCCCCATCGCCTTTGCCACTGCAGCCACTTCACGCTCGGTGGCCACACGGAAGACCTCCGCCGCCAGCACCGCCTTGTTGTCGAAATAGCGATACAGGGTGCCCACGCCTACTCCGGCCTTGGCCGCCAGCGTCTGCATGGTGAGATTGGCAAAGCCGCCCTCGCGGACCAGTTGCTCAGCGCAAACCAGCAGATGGTCACGCTGGGCCGCCTTGCGCGCTTTCACATTGGCGGTTTCCCGGTAAGCCATAATCGGAATCCATATTCATTTCTTAAAAGAAGTGAACCATGATTCCGACTTTCAGGCAAGCGCCGCCTGTCGCGCACCCCATCTCCCCCGTAGGAGCGCCTCTGGAGGCGCGAACCTGAGCCCAGGCGAAGAACCGGCTGCAGATAGCACCAGCGAATCTATTGGCAATTTGCCTGATCGGATGACAAATCCCTCGCCAAAGGCTCGGATTCGCGCCTCAAGAGGCGCTCCTACAGCAGGTTGGTCATCACCCCCAGCGCCGCCATGCCCAGCACCATCCCCCATAACGGCACTGTCTTGCTACGCAGCACCACAAACCCCGCCACCACGATCAACAAATCCCACAGATCATTCACCGCAGAGACGAACACCGGCTGATACAGGGCCGCCAGCAGCAGCCCCACCACCGCCGCATTGATCCCCGCTACTGCCCCGGCCAGGGCCGGACGGGAAGAGAGCCACTGCCACCCTTCCATCAGTCCCAGCACCAATAGAAAGCCCGGCAGGAAAATCGCCAGGGTAGCGATCAGTGCACCCCACCAGGGGCTGGCCGGCAGCAGCACAGCACCCAGATAAGATGCCAGCGAGAACATGGGCCCGGGCACTGCCTGGGCGGCGGCATAACCGGTGAGAAATTGATCCGGAGACATCTGCGGCCCCACCAGTTCCTGCAACAGTGGCAGCACGACATGCCCCCCACCAAACACCAGGGAACCGGCGGCAAAGAAATCATTCCACAGGCCCAACATCCGCCCCGCCGGCAGCAGGGCAACAACCGCAAGCAACGTGAACAGTAGCAACGGCCCACGGCGCCACACCGGTTTACCCGGTGCCGCCACGCCCTGATCCGGTCGCAGCCAGTGCCAGCCAATGGCGGCAGCAACCAGCAAGGCCAGCATCTGCCCGAGCAACGCCGGCCACAGCACCAACAGCACAGCCACCAAGGCCGCGATGGAGCGGGTCAGGCCGTTGGCACAGAAACGCTGGCCCATATTCCACACCGCATCGGCCACCACGATCACCGCCAGCCACTTCAGCCCGGTGATTGCCCCACCCTGCAGCCAGTCCGGCAAAGAGGCGGCGTAGATCCCCAACAGCGCCATCAACAGAAAAGACGGCAGGGTAAAGGCAACAAACGCTGCAAAGGCCCCGAAGATCCCCCCGCGCACCCGGCCGATGGCAAAGCCCAACTGACTGGACGCCGGCCCGGGCAGAAACTGTGTCAGCGCCAGCAGGCGAGCGAACTCCGCCTCATCCAGCCACTGCAATTCCTCCACGAAGCGACGGTGAAAATACCCCACGTGGGCCGCCGGCCCGCCAAAGCTGATCAGCCCCAGCAACAGAAACTGACGAAAGATATCGCGCATCACTGACAAGTATTCCCGCTGAAATTTCACCAGAACCTAGCACAGTTTGCTGACGGGCGGATGTCAGTGCCGGTCAGCGGCAGGTATACTCGCCCCATGCAATCCGATGCCCACTCCGTTCTCCAGCATGTCTTTGGCTATCACCAGTTCCGTGGTGAGCAACAGACCATTATCGATAGCCTGATCCAGGGCGACGATGCGCTTGTGTTGATGCCCACTGGCGGCGGCAAATCCCTGTGCTACCAGATTCCGGCGCTGGTACGCCCTGGCACCGGCGTGGTGATCAGCCCGCTGATTGCCCTGATGCAGGATCAGGTGGATGCCCTCAAGGCGCTGGGCGTCAGAGCCGGATTTCTCAATTCCACGCTGAATATGGAGCAGCAGCGCGCCCTGGAAGATGCCCTGCTCAACGGCGAACTGGACATGCTCTACATCGCCCCGGAGCGTCTGATACAGCCTCGCACCCTGTCGCTGTTGCACCAGGCACAGATTGCCCTGTTTGCCATCGACGAAGCCCACTGTGTCTCCCAGTGGGGCCATGATTTCCGCAACGACTATCTGCAACTGTCCCTGCTGCACCGGGAATTTCCCCATGTACCGCGCATCGCCCTGACCGCCACGGCGGATCAACGCACACGAACGGAAATTGCCGAACGGTTGGACCTGACCCAGGCCCGTCACTTCGTCTCCAGTTTTGATCGGCCCAATATCCAGTACCGTATCGAGCGCAAGGATGGCGCCCGGAATCAGCTCCTGCGCCTGATTCGTGCCGAGCATGACGGCGATGCCGGGATTGTCTACTGCCTGTCACGCAACAAGGTGGAACGGGTCGCCGAATGGCTGTGCCAGCAGGGCGTCAAGGCTCTGCCTTACCACGCCGGCCTGCCCGCGCAAACCCGCGAAAACCACCAGCAACGGTTCCTGCGCGAGGATGGGCTGGTGATGGTGGCCACCATTGCCTTCGGCATGGGGATCGACAAACCGGATGTGCGCTTCGTGGCCCACCTGGACCTGCCAAAAAGCATCGAATCCTATTACCAGGAAACCGGTCGTGCCGGTCGTGATGGGGAGCCCGCCACTGCCTGGATGGCCTATGGCCTGGAAGATGCCATCAAACTCAAGCAGATGCTGGCCCAGAGCAGCGGCAACGAGCAGCACAAACGCAACGAACATCAGCGCCTGGAATCCATGCTGGGGTTGTGCGAGATCACCCAGTGCCGTCGTCAGGCCCTGTTGCATTATTTCGGTGAGACCCTGGA
>Ga0105227_100860_pt1 | contig 7377 bp, 5 predicted proteins | sample Virmet3734_803_FD_89585 | JGI IMG/M metagenome (GOLD analysis project Ga0105227, IMG submission 89585) | Marine viral communities from the Southern Atlantic ocean transect to study dissolved organic matter and carbon cycling - metaG 3734_803 | ecosystem: Environmental > Aquatic > Marine > Oceanic ...
ACATAGATCGCCTGATCGGAAGCAGTATGGGCGGTTATATGGGCTATTATCTATCAAATGCATTGGATTGTAAAGCCTTGCTCTTCAATCCGGCATTGGCAGCACGCCCGGTAGAACAAGAACCCATGAATTTTAATCCACCTACGACACAGACCAAAACGCTCGTATTAGGTGCTGAGGATACTGTAGTTCCGCCGAAACAAACCCTGCAATTCTTAAGCAATCAAGCTTTATGCTGTGATTACCACATCAGCATACAACAAGGCTTGGCGCACCGCATTCCGATTACTATTTTTGAAACCGCGGTGCAACGCTTCTTTACTGACTTATGATCGCTGCCTATTATGTATTTCTTATTCTTAGATGATCTCCGAACACCGGAAATGATTTACCCGGCCTCTACGGCTGAAACTTTTGTCGTGGTACGTAGTTATACCGCTTTTGTACATCATATTGAGAAGCACGGTTTGCCCGCGTATATCAGCTTTGATAACGACCTTGGCCTGGACACCAATAACCAACTAGCTCCCGATGGTTACGCCGCAGCAAAGTGGCTGGTTTACAAGTCTGACTTAGATTTAAAAGACCTACGCTTCTATGTACACTCCGCCAACCCCGTAGCAGCCGAGCAAATAAGAGGCTTGTTGACGAATTATATTCAGTTTCTCAATCAGAAAACAGACTGAAATAGGAAGTTCAGTGGACGGTGGGCACTCTCAGTTAAAGGTTTTCAGTTTACGGTTTGGTGTTTGCTGTTTGAAATACGAAAGTAGAAATACAAAGTTCAGTGGGCAGTGGCAGTAGGCGGTTGTTATTATATTGTTTGTTATTTGGGATTTGTTATTCCGGATTGGGGAAATACGAAGTTAGAAATACGAAATACAAATAAGCAACGCACTGTCACTTCGAGTGATTCTTGAGCGCCTTAGCGCGAGAGGATTGTATCGAGAAGTCATATGAAGTCAGTAGTCCCGGTTGGCAGTTTGTTGTTTTCAGTTTGCTTGTTTTCAACGTTACCGCGCTGCCTGTCCCAATGAAGATTGGGAATGGTATCGCGTGTTGATGAGGACACACAGTCTTTTAACTAGCTAGAGAAATAGCAGCCTTTAAGGAAAGAATATTAATAAATACTTCTATTCATTTCCTGTTCATTTTTTCCATCGATGAAAAAACGAACCAAAAAAATCTAGGCTTACATAAGCTTCTCCAAATTTTATGCTCGCTGCACTGCATTGTTTCCATAGAAAATAGCCCAACGCGGCAGGCTGGCTCATTCGCTAGAAAAGTCCACAGGACTATTCTTTGACGCTCTGCCCTAAATTTAACGAGAACCTCTTGATAGGCCGATACTGACGTTTGAATTGACTTTGCATAAAAAAGAGACCCTGTCACTTCGAGCGCATCCCGAAAGCTTTCGGGAGAGAAGCCTTACTGGATGAGATGTTGAAACAATCCCGATGGTTATCGGGACAGCATGACAGCTCTTATTCATAGGCGTTATACGCATTCATACCCGAAAGGTTGGATAAAATAAATAATACGAAAGTAGAAATACAAAATATATCTTGATGTTACCGCGCTGCTTGTCCCAATGAAGATTGGGAATTGTATCGCGTGTTTATGAGTAATCACAGTCATTTCGACCATCGGGAGAAATCACATCTGGTATACTCTTATTCATAAGCGTTACACACACTTATACCCGAAGGGTTTAATAATAAAAAATACGAAATATACTATGATGTTAACGCGCGATTGTATCGCGTGTTTCTTATAATCTAAATATTATTTCATAAATAAAAAGAGTAGCTCCCTTCCTTGGAAGGAAGGGTTGGGGGATGGATGTTAAATAAGAAACTAAAACATCCCTCTAAATCTCCCTTCAAAGGGAGACTTGGCTTATTGACTTTTTATAAATCACGGTGAACTCAAGTATTTTTTGATAGCAATAGGAAAACGAAGTACGGAGTTCAGTAGGCAGTGGCAGTAGGCAGTTTTCAGTTTATGGTTTGCTGTTTGAAATACACAACGATCTGTCACTTCGAGCGCATCCCGATTGCTTTCGGGAGAGAAGCATTACTGGATGGGATGCTGAAACAATCCCGATAGTTATCGGGACAGCATGACAGCTCTTATTCATAAGCGTTATACACTCATACCCGAAGGGTTTGATAAAATGAAAAATACGAAATACACCTTGATGTTACCGCGCGATTGTATCGCGTGTTTGTAAGTAGTCTCAGTCATTTCGACCATCGGGAGAAATTACATCTGCTGCGCACTTCATCATAAGCCCTCATCCCCAGCCCTTCTCCCGCAGGAGAAGGGAGCTCCTATGCGAGTGAGATCTTCCCGATAGCTATCGGGACTAGTCGAGATGACTGATTGTTTTTAAAAACAATTTTTACTCATACTAGAAGGGTTGGGTAAAATGAAAAATACAAAAGTAGAAATACGAAATGCAGAGTTCAGTAGTCAGTGGCAGTGGGCAGTTTTCTGTTTAGGGTTTATTGTTTTGAGTTGGCTTTTTATAATACAAAACACAACGCTAATGTCACTTCGAGCGCATCCCGATTGCTATCGGGAGAGAAGCCTAGCTGATGAGATGCTGAAACAATCCCGATAGTTATCGGGACAGTATGACAGCTCTTATTCATAAGCGTTATACGCATTCATACCCGAAGGGTTGCACGTAATCAAAACTCCCTCGGTTCAGAATAAACGTGGGAAGCTCCGAAGGACAGGAGCGGTAGCGACGCGGAGCTGACAAGGCGGTTTTTGCCTGATAAGGCAAAAAATTCCTAAGCGAGGGGCTCTTTTCTTTTGTTACTTTTCTTTGGAGAGGCAAAGAAAAGTAAGAGACATGAATTAAATAGAAAACCTGCAGTCCCACTGCAGGTTTCCTCCTCCTCTTGAATCCTAGATCAAAGTAACAGCACCTAAATACACACTGGTGGCGGCTTCTTTTTCATCGGCAGTGACGAAGGTGGCGTAGAGCTCGACCTCCATCCCGGCGAGATAGGCCGGAAATTGCAAGGTGTCTGTCGTGGCATCCCGTTGTACACCATCGTTAAAGATCACCGCGCGATTCAACGCTTCCACATACCCGATCGCGATAAGCAGATCATCAGCTTGAGCAAAGCCCTGCCCGCTGTTGTCTTCCCAGGTAAGGGTGATCTGTTCGCCTGCGGCCGGTATTGCTGCCGGATTCGCCAAACTCTGCAAATCGCCTTTACTGATGAGCACCTTGGGATAGTCTATCGTCAACCCGCCCGACCCATCGGGGATCACCACCTCTCTAATAAAATAGGAGGTCGCCAGGTTATAGATACTCTTATCCTGCTGGTTGCTCCCAAAGTAGCGCGACACCACGCTCTTGATGGGATTGAGAAAGCGTACCGCCGCCGCAAAGCGCAGACGTTGTTCTACCTGTGCTGTGGTGGGTACTTTGTTGCTAGGTGCCGGTAAGCTGCGCATCACATTTTTGCCACGCCAGCGGGTCCCGATCACTGACCCTACTTTACCTGAGAAACCGCCCAGGATTCCTTTGTCGAATGTTGCCATAATAATGGAATTTTAAGTTAGACAATTGGTTTACAGGAGCTAAAGTAGCAGCAGCATGTTCCAAAACCAAGATACGCTCGAGCCTCGCCCGGTGCGGTATGAGGGTGCGTTGGGTAAGCGAGTAGGAACCGTAATGTGCATAGTCTGGCATACAGTTGCCTATAGCTGCAGGCAGTTCCGAAAAAAACAGGGGTTTTCTTCGGTATTGGTTCGGTATTCCTTCGGTATTGAGTTGGTGGTAATTGGGGCAGCTTTGCCCCGCGCTTAGGTAGTGTTCTTAAAAAATGGGGTCGTGACCGAACGAAGTACGAAGTAAACCGGGAGCACAACCGCAAAAACCACTCAAAATACTGTATTACAGCATTTTAAAGTTAATTTAAAATTGTTTTTGGTTAAAATAGGAGAAGCCTTGCTTTGGTATGCCGTGTATCTTAGTAGTCCCTCTAGCTCATTAGAAGCTTTAACTAGCTTCTTGCCCGATAGTCATCGGGATGCACTCCCCTTCACCTGATACAGGTGTGTGCTGTTGTGTAGTGTATTAACCTTGCCTTGTGGCGTAAATTAAACGGATATGAAGAACATCAACAACCACAAAGCCCCTAAACCCGAGATCGTATTATTAACCGATGCCGATTTGGTACGGCTGTTTCAGGTGACGCCCTCGTGCCTGTACCGCTGGCGGCGAAAGAACGTCTTGCCCTTTTTAAAGGTTAGCTACTCGGTATATTACATCAAAGACGAGATCGAGACCTTTTTACGGCATAGAAGCCGCATGAACCGACTGCGGCAGGAGGATCTGGATGCTGACCCGAAAACCAAAAAGTAAGCTTTTAAACCTCTGCGCTGCGTGTTGTGGAGCGGGGGTTTAAATATAATTACACAAGAGCATCTGAAAATTACTGTTTTTAAGAACCTAATGCTTTTGCACTATTAGCTTGTTGAAAAGATCTGGTTATCCAACTCTTTCTTAAAGTCTTCACCTAATTGTTTATTCAAGGAATCATCACTATTTAATACAGATACGGTAGCTATACCGCATTGGTGATTATCATTGTCACCGATTTTTTCAAAGCCACTTAGGTTTATAGTACTAGCTGTGTTAGCAGGATATAGTAACAACGCACTAGCTGATTGCCAATACTCGTTGTACACATACATTTGTCTAAGGTCATGTGTTGAGGGTTTATTGTGCTCGATGACTTTCCATTTCGTATCAATGATTAGCTCCGTTTTATCACCATTCATAATAACAATATCAGGTCTTATCGTGATACCATTCCAAAGAACTTTCTTACGCTGACCCAATACGCGATACTGCTCTTCTTTAAAGGCTCTTTTCAGCTGAACTAGAATATACTCTTCCCACAGATTGTTCATGTCAAACAGCAAGGCGATCATCTTCTCCGAACCACTTTTTACATTTGGCGAATACTGTAGTATTATAAATCGGGCGATTTTTAGAGCAGTGCTATAGGGTTGTTCTTTACGACCTAATACGAGTTTATCAAATGTTGCCGCTGTTGCGTGAATATTCCTTACCTCAGGAAAATCTAATTGGATCGCTTTGCATTTCCCATATAAATAGCCGCCTCGCGTAAACTGCTCTATGATACTTAGCGCTTGATTTAGAATTTGATGAATTAAATGGTTAGTATCATACACCTGATGCTCTGTGTAAAAGCGTTCTTTATGAACTAAATTTTGAGATACTTGTTTTGCAAAAACAAGCTTTCCTTTAAGGGTGTTGAGATTGCCCTGTCTACGGTAATATTTTTTAATCAGTCCTTGATACAAGAGCTTTTGCACCTCCTTTAAATACCACTCAAAATAAATATCCAACAGATGCTTACTTTGCTTAGTAACATTGGCGTGATCTACCTGATTGACCTTAAGTTTTTTAGTTACTTTGAGCATCTCAATCAAGGCTTTTTGCCAAGCATCCTTATTCCCGCTCGAGCGGTCTGCCTTAGGTAAAACCTCTATACAAACATCAGCTACTTGTAAAACGCCCACATACTGCTTAAAGATTATTTTCTTATGGCCAACATTAAAGTATTTGTTATTGTGCAGTTCATTGAGCTTGACCAAGGCATCAAAATGCTTTTTTTTAAATACAGCCTTACCTCTAGTCGTACCGATTTTTAAACTATCATATTCAAAAACTTGTATGGAATTACGACTATGCATTGCTTGTTAACTGTTCTAATGCAATGCCTATATTAAATTGCTCATTGATCGGAATTAATTCATAGCGTTCGGACACCTCGACACTATCATTAGTATCCTTAAACTTTGCGAATATCTTGTCATCTACTTGTCCTGCTTGTTTAACGAAACCTTCCCCTAACACTAAACCAATTCTACTATAATCCCCGTAAAAATATTCTTGTAGGAGTGGGATGATGTTATCCTTAAACACTTGCTTGAGTGCTTCTTCTTTATTGGTTGCATCTTTCACTTTAAAAAAATACGAATGACCAATAGTATGATCGCGATCAAAAAGAGCCTCAATCCTTAAATTTATGGTTTCTAATACTTCCTGAAGATTAAAACCAGCGACCGCTACCTCAGCAAACAATTCTGGTTTTGGCATTATCTCTTCAAACGAAAAACGTCTGCGCAACGCCGTGTCTAAAGCTTCAACACTACGGTCTGCGGTGTTCATAGTACCTATAAGGTAAAGGTTAGGTGGTACACCAAATTCAGTGCGACTATACGGCAATTTTACTTTTAATTCATTTTCCTCTCCCAAGCGCTTATCTTTTTCAATTAATGTAATCAGCTCACCAAAAATTGCCGATACATTACCTCGATTAATTTCATCTATAAATAAGGCATAGTTGTTCTCAGGGTCTGCTTTTGCTTTAAGTGCCAAACGTTTGAATATCCCATCCTGTATTTCATACTCCAGATCCGTGCTTTGTTCTTCCATTTTGGGTTTTATGCCTTCTACAAAATCCTCATATCCAAAAGACTGGTGAAAGGTTACAAACTCATAGTTCTTGATTATTTTTCCTGCATCGGGTTTGTAGTTTTTCCACTTTTCTAAGATTTCTAGAGCTTCCGGATATTGCTCTTTTAGAAGTTCTTCTTCTATTCTCCAATTTGAAGATTGATCTTTGTAAAATAGCTGCGGTTCACTGCGTGTCTTTACATTTACATTCGGACAATTTAATACGGTATGTGCCTGTAGACGACTCCACAAAATGGGTTTAATAGTCTTTGCGCTTGATAGGCGCTCTTTGGCTCTAACAATCTCGTGATTCAAAATGGCATTAGAATTAGATAAACCTAAATCTTGTAGCGCAACTGCAAAGGTTTGCCACCAGGTCAAATCCGCTACCAGATTCTCAAAATACTGCTCTTTAGTTAAGCTGCTTTCAGAAACCGTGAACTGACCAAAGTATTCATGCTGTAGTTTAAAAGTCTTACCTGTACCCGGAGGACCATATAAAATCTGATTTAATGAAATGTTACTCGCTTCATTCATATTTGATAAGTTTGGAGTGGGTAGGTTACTACCTAGATTTTTGAGACGCTCATATTGTGGTATCATTTTTTTAATGTCTTGTTTAGACCGTCGTATTAACTCCAACCATCCATTTATACTTTCAATAGGGTATCTATATACTATTTCAGAATTGTAAAAATCTCCACGCTCTTCGAAATACTTTTGCCTTAACACATCATTATCATCTAAACCAACGGTATCAATTTTAACTTCAAAATGATATTCTGAAATACCAACTGTAAACGCTAACCATTTTATTTGTTTATCTCTTGGAGTTGGATATATTCGACTCCATATATACC
>Ga0105227_100872_pt1 | contig 7251 bp, 8 predicted proteins | sample Virmet3734_803_FD_89585 | JGI IMG/M metagenome (GOLD analysis project Ga0105227, IMG submission 89585) | Marine viral communities from the Southern Atlantic ocean transect to study dissolved organic matter and carbon cycling - metaG 3734_803 | ecosystem: Environmental > Aquatic > Marine > Oceanic ...
CGCAGGCGCGGGCGCGCGGGGGTGGTGCGATATTACGCTCCATTCCTCCATTTCTTCCATTCAAGTGAAAAAGATGGAGGGTAAACAATTGATAGAGCGGGTGTTTCTGGGGTTTTTCGAAATGGAGGCAAAGCGGGTGCAGGGCGAAGGAATGGAGCGATGAGCGGTTTGGTTGGAGCAAGAGCGGCAGCGGGCACGGTTCCGCAGACAATTGCGGAGCTGGAAGAGGCCTTTGTGCGGTTGCACGCGCTTTGGCTGCGCAGCCCGGGCGGTGGACAGTGGCCGTTCGCTGGAGATGGTCCGTGGCACTTGGCGCAGGGCGAGGTGGGCGACATCAAGGGCGACTGGTCTGAAACGCTGGTGGAGACCGACAGCGGCAAGGTGATGCAGGTGCGCAAGGTGGACAGCCGCGCGCCGCGCACCCCGCTGGAGGCGAGCGAGGTCGACGAACGGGACCGGGTGACCACTTGGCTGGGGCTGGTGGGCGACCAGCAGCTGCGCAAGGCGATCTGGCTGGCTAGCGAGGCGCTGCACCGCGGCGATAACGGCCCTGGCGGACGCGTGCCGTGGAGCGGGATTGCGCGCTGGATCGGGTGGGCGCGGACGCCGAACGCGCTGAAGGGTCGGTACAGGCTGGCGCTGGGCGAAGTGCTGTGTGCGCTGAACGGGTGGCCTAGCCGGCGTGCGCGCGAGCTGGCGGCGGGTTAGGGCGCGCCGATGCGGCGCGCCCCGTGATCTATCGGCGTATGAATTGCCCGAGGCCGCCCAAGCTGCTGTCGGTCCCGGCGTTCCGGTGAGGCGGCCATTTGAAATGAAACGCCCCGCTGCTGAACGTGTCGAGGCGATCGCCATCGTTGAGGAAGCCGGTCAAATGTCGGCCGATGCCGTAAGCATCGATGGTGCCATCCAGTTTCCACAGCGAGAATTGCAGGCGTTCGGCGCCCATTCGCTCGAGTTCGTCGGTCAGGGGCTTGTAATTGTCTCCGCGGTTGCGGTCGTAAGCTATGATAACACTGTTCATAACATGTCCTTGCAAGAAGAGCCTTGACCGCGGTGCCCGCCTTGCATCAGATGCAGGCGTTGCTCGACGCAGCGCACCCCGCCCCGGACGGCTTGTCCCCGGCGGACAAAGGTCGGACCCCTGCAACGGGTTCGGCCTTTCGTCGTCATGGCCCCATAATCGCGCGCCTGGGCTGGTCGTGGCAAGGCGGCGATCGTCAGAAACGGTAATATTCGTGGAAAAGCGTGCTGGAATGGCCAGTTAGCTTGGCGTTCCTATGACCGCGAACCCCTCAAAGCACCCGTGGGCGCCGACCGGCTTGTAGGGGTGATCTCGCACATCGAGTATTGGCCTAGATGCGGATGGACCCTGCGAGTGACCGAAAATTCCCGCCAGTGGCTATCGCCTGCAAAGTCTGACCAATGCACCTTGATGATGAAGCGGATGTCGAAAAGGGCGTCTGGCGTCAGTCCCGCTGTTCGAGCATTGATCGTGGCAGAATCCTCAAACATCGCCGGATTCTCCGGAACCAAGACGTCAAAGGTTTCAATGAGTTTGCATCCAGCGATTGCGCAATCTTTTCGATCGGTAGTGACGGTAACCGTGATGTCCGCTTCGACCAACACGTCGGTCGCATTGGTCTTCCCAACATTAATGATGACTAAGCTGGGGCAAATATAAAACGAATTTTGAGCTAGATCGAAGCTGCTGGTGAACCACAATTTCTCGAGCTTCAGATGCGCTGCATTCTGAGATATCCCTAGGAGGCGTGCCGTCTCGCTCTCTGTAGCTTGGCGTTCGGACGCTCGATACGCCCGGTAGGCGAAGTAAGCAGCTACCGCTGTGAAAAAGCTGAAAAGGGTGTCCAGACGCGTCCACCTTGCGATGGACGCAGTAGCCTCTGCGCTGGCGAGAGTTGCGCAGGCTGAGCGATCAGCCTGATCTTGGCAAGCTTCGACGATTGAAGGTGTGTCGTAAGACTGAACCCATCCAACGATGCTATCGAAGGTGAGACCGAGCGCAAATGCCAGAGCCAATAGGACCGTAAGTGCGAGAGATGAAATGCGCTCCATATGACCTTCTAATCATAGGTTTAGATCACTGAACACGTATTTATCAAAGCTATTGCGAAAAAGTGTGCAGCAAAGTGTGCAGCTAGAGGCCGCAGGAATGGCAGGCCGGTGCGTTTGTCAACCGGTTGCGTGGAGTGTGCAGCAAATATTGTACTTCATTGTGCAGCGGTGATCCGGCAAGTTTCACGTCAGGCTGGGCGCTGGCGTACGGTTGGATGAGTTCGCAATCCTCTCCTCCATGGTCGCTGCGACCCCTGACGCGATACACGCTGCGCCCGGCCAATCAGACATAGCAACCTTCGGAGACGGCATTGGGCAGGCTCAAGGGGCTTGGCCCACGGCTGACGTCGGTGCGGGGCAGGGTGCGCGCGCTGCCGAAGATGGCGGAGGCGTTCTACCAGTCGAAGGAATGGCGCGAGCTGGTCCGCCGGATCAAGGCGGAGCGGGGCAAGTGGTGCGAGCGCTGTGGCTCGGGTCACCGGGTGACGGGCGATCACAAGGTCGAGCGCAAGGACGGCGGAGCCGATCTTGACCCGGCTAACATCGAACTGCTCTGCCAGGCGTGTCACAATCGCAAGACCGCCGAGGTTCGGGCGCGAAGGGTGGGGGGAGGTGGAAAGTTCAAAAGGGCCGGCGCGCGATAACCCCTGCCCCTCTCATTCGGAGATTTTTTCCTTGGCTGACGGAATTTCGGAGGACGCACCGGGCTTGTTCGGGTGGGTTCCCAAGCCTCCGCGCGGGCAGGGTCGGCCGGGGTTCGAGTGGACCCGCGAAAAGTCCAATCGTCTCATGGTGTTATTCGCCTGCGGCTATTCGCAAAAGGATGCGGCCCCGTTGATCGGCTGCGATGTGAAGACGTTGCGCAAGGTTTTTTCCCGCGAGTGCGCGGAGATGAAACGAGCCGAGCTGGTCGTGCGATCGGGCATGATGGCCAAGCTGGTGGAGGAAGCCGAGGGCGGCAGCGTCTCCGCGATCAAGCAGCTGGAGGCGATGGTCGAGCGCGAGCAGACGCGGGTCATGGGCGAGAAGGTCAAGGCGCGCGGCAAGGCGGAGAAGCCGGAGCCGAAAGCTGCACCGCTCGGCAAGAAACAGGAACAGCAGCTGCAGGCGGAAGGCGTCGGCGGGCTTTATCAGCCGCGGCCCGGTCCGCATGCGGTGAACTGAAAATCTCGGAGCCCAGCGCTCCGCCAGTTGAGGCCGTTCGGGTGCGCGCATGAAATGGACGACTGCCTGCCCGAACTGGGAGGAACGGATCGTGGCGGGGGAAACCCTCGTGCCGATCGCCCCGCTTTTCCCGGACCAGGCGGCGGATGCCCTGGGCGTGTTCTGCAGCCTGCAGGTCACCGACTTGCCACGCAAGTCCAACGGAGCGTTTCCGACGCTGGGCGATGTCTGCGATCAGCGGATCCTCGACCTGGTCGCGGCGATCTTCGGAGCGTACGACGCGAAAGCGGCCAAGCGGCTGATCAGGGAGTTCATGCTCCTGATCAGCAAGAAGAACGGAAAATCGACAATCGCGGCAGGCATCATGCTGACCGCCCTGATCATCAACTGGCGCGACCATGCCGAGCTGCTGATCCTCGCGCCGACACTGGAGGTGGCCAAGAACAGTTTCGATCCTGCCAAGGGCATGGTCGATGCGGACGAGCAGCTGAGCAAGCTGCTGCACGTGGTCGAGCACCAGCGGTTGATCCGGCACCGGGTCACGAAAGCCGAGCTGAAGGTGGTCGCCGCAGACAGCGACACTGCTTCGGGCAAGAAGGCCGGTTTCGTGCTGGTCGAGGAATTGTGGCTGTTCGGCAAGAAGCCGAAGAGTGCGGCAATGCTGCGGGAGGCGACCGGCGGCCTGGCGGCACGGCCCGAGGGCTTCGTGCTGTACATCACGACGCATTCCGACGAGCCGCCGGCGGGCGTGTTCAAGGACAAGCTCGCGTATTTCCGCGATGTGCGGGACGGCAAGATCGATGATCCGACATCGATGGCCGTGCTGTACGAGTGGCCTGAAGCGATGCTGGAGGAAGAGGCCTACCTCGACCCGGCGAACTTCTACGTCACGAACCCCCAGATCGGGCGTTCGGTAACGCAGGACTGGCTCGCCAGCGAACTGAAGAAAGAGGAATCGGGCGAGGGCGAAGGTCGGCAAATCTTCCTCGCCAAGCACTTGAACGTCGAGATCGGCCTGCGTCTGCGGCGCGACCGGTGGGCGGCGGCGGATTTCTGGCCGGAGGCGGCCGACGAGGGGCTGACGCTGGAAGCGTTACTCGACCGCTGCGAAGTGGTGGTCGTGGGCCTAGATGGCGGCGGCCGGGACGATCTCTTCGGCCTAGGGGTCGCGGGACGCGAGCGCGACACCAAGCGCTGGCTGACCTGGTCTCATGCCTGGGCGCTGCGAATGGTGTTGGACCGGCGAAAGGATATCGCTTCGCAGCTCAGCGGCTTCGAAGTCGATGGCGACCTGACCTTCGTCGACACGGGACAGGAGCTGGTCGACGATGTTGCGAAGCTGACCGCTCGGATCCACCAGTCGGGGCTGACCCCGGCGGCGGGTTCGATCGGCAGCGACGCCTGGGGAATGGGGCCGTTGCTGGATGCGCTCGTCGATGCGGGGCTGTTCCCGTACGATGACGCGACCGGCAAGGGGCACGTGGTTTCGGTGCGGCAGGGCGTGGGCCTGACCGGCACGATCAAGACAGTCGAATTCAAGCTGGGCGACGGCATGCTGCTGCATGACGGTTCACGCCTGATGGAGTGGTGCGTCTCGAACGCCCGCGCCGAGCTGAGGGGAAGCAACTTGTACATCAGCAAGCAGATGGCGGGAGCGGGCAAGATCGATCCGCTCATCGCCATGCTGAACGCCGTGCAGCTGCTCGAGGCCGGCCCGGTAGCGGGAGATGGCGAAGGTCCGTCGGTCTATGAGGACCGCGAGATGCTGGTGCTGGGATGAGTATCGACGGTTACCGGCTTTCGGCACAAGCTGCGGCCGCGCAGGCCCGATGGGGGGCGGCGCATTCGCGCGGGGAAGAGCGGGTTGTTCGTCACGAAATGGGCGGTCCCGGAGTTGCAGCGTATTCGATAGCGGACCTGAAGGACGAGCACTTGCCGGAGTTCCTGCAGGGCGGGTTCGCCAATGCTGCGGGCAAGCCGGTGCACGAGCGATCAGCATTGACCAACGCCACGTTCTTCCGCGCGGTGAACCTTATCGCTTCGGCAATCGGGATGCTGCCGCTGAATCTCCATCGCCGCGACGGGAACGCAATCTCGAAGGCGGACGACCATCCGGTCTGGCGTCTGTTGCGAGTGAAGCCGAACAGCTGGCAGACGCCCTACCAGTTCAAGAGCTACATGCAGGGCCGGGTCCTGCTGCATGGCAACGCTTACGCCTACAAGGTTCCGGGAGTGCGCGGTCCGCAGGGCCTTGCTCCGCTCGACCCGCTGCGGGTGCGGCCAGTGATGGGCGATGCATTCACCCTCGCCTACGAATACACGCCGAAAAGCGGCGCCAGGCGTCGGTTCAAAGCAGAAGAATTGCTGCATCTCCGTGCGCCTTGGTCGAGCGATGGAATAACCGGTGACGGGCTGCTCAAGGTTGCTGCCGAAGCGCTGGGCCTCGCGCAGGTCACCGACGAGGCGGCGGCGCGGCTGCTACGGAATGGCGCATATGTCGGCGGCGTGTTGCAACATCCGAAGACCCTGTCGGCAGAGGCCATTTTGAAGCTGCGGTCTCAGTTCGAAGATCGGTACGTGGGCCCGGAAAATGCCGGACGCTGGATGGTGGCCGAGGAAGGGATGGAGGCGAAGCCGCTAGGCACGACCGGGAGGGAAGCGGAGGGCCTCGCCCAGCGAAAGCACCAAGCAGAAGAGGTCAGCCGGTACACAGGCGTGCCGCGTCCGCTGCTGATGTTCGACGAGACGAGTTGGGGCAGCGGGATCGAGCAGCTTGGGTTGTTCCTCGTCACGTACTGCCTGCTGCCCTGGTTCAACGCCTGGGAAGAGACGATCGCGCAGGCGCTGCTGAGCGAGGCCGAGCGTGAAACCTATTACGCCAAATTCAACGAAGGGGCCCTGCTGCGCGGCTCCCTGAAGGATCAGGCGGAGTTCCTTTCGAAGGCCATCGGGGGCCCCGGGGCGGGCGGCTTCATGGTGCCGAATGAGGCCCGCGAGAAAATGGACATGAACCCCGAGCCATGGGGCGACAGGCCCGCGTGGCAGCAAGGAGAGAACGATGCGTAAGCAGATGGGCCTGAAGGTCTTTGCCGCCCAGCGCGCCAGCGCCCTGCCGCTGCCCGGAGAGCGCAAGGTTTCGGCGCTGACCAATGCAAGTGTCCTCGATCGGTGGGACGAGGAAGCTGCGGGCGTTCGCGCGCTGGCGACCGGCGATAACGTCATCACGATGTTCGATATCATCGGCGAAGATTTCTGGACCGGTGGAGGGGTCACAGCGAAAGGCGTTGCCGCCCAGCTGAGGGCTATCGGCGATCGACCTGTCGAGGTGCAAATCAACTCTCCCGGCGGCGACATGTTCGAGGGCATCGCGATCTACAATGTCCTGCGCGAGCATTCGCAGCAGGTGACGATCAAGGTCATGGGAATGGCCGCCAGCGCAGCGTCGATCATCGCCATGGCGGGTGATCGCATCGAGATCGGCGCAGCGAGCTTCCTGATGATCCACAATTGCTGGGTGCTCGCGATCGGCAACCGCCACGACATGGCGGAAACTGCAGAATGGCTGACCCCTTTCGACACCGCGATGGCCGAAGTCTACGCTGCTCGCAGCGGTCTTCCGCTGGCCGACATCCAGAAATGGATGGATGCCGAAACCTACATGAGCGGTTCCACAGCCGTCGAACGCGGTCTCGCCGACGACCTGCTGCCATCCGACCAGATCGAAGTCGATGACGACGCTAAAGCTGCCGACAAGTCGGCCAACGCGCTGCGTGCCATGGAACTGACCCTCGTTTCGGGCGGCATGACCCGGACACAAGCGCGGGCCCGGATCAAGGAAATCAAGGGCACGCCCGGCGCTGCCCAGCAAGGCACGCCTGGCGCTGCCGAGCAGAGCGAACCGGCGGACTGGCTGCCGGATATCCAAGACCTCCTCGCTTCAATGAAGTCGAGTTAATCCAAAGGATCAGAAATGAAGAAGATCGCACTGGCCAGCACTGCGCTGGCATCGCTTTC
>Ga0105227_100901_pt1 | contig 7063 bp, 9 predicted proteins | sample Virmet3734_803_FD_89585 | JGI IMG/M metagenome (GOLD analysis project Ga0105227, IMG submission 89585) | Marine viral communities from the Southern Atlantic ocean transect to study dissolved organic matter and carbon cycling - metaG 3734_803 | ecosystem: Environmental > Aquatic > Marine > Oceanic ...
GGTATAGACCTATAGATATCCTTAGGGACCATTGAGATTAGACCTACTAATAATATTCATATTAGTTACCTACCTTAAGGAGTCCATAAGGTTTCCCCTGAGACAAAGACTAAGAGTAGTTATCAATATGGTCATTACCAAATAGGGTCACTCTATTAGACTTCCTCAATGCTATACCTCCATTCCTCCACGTCATTCACTTAGGGCACAACCAATCAAGGAACAATACACATATGAACAATATAAACATGAATACCATCGCTCTCTCTAAGATTAACCTTAAAGCTCCTACTCAATTAAGGTCCTCAGGTGAAGACATGAGCCACGTTAAAGACCTAGCGCACTCATACGCTGACACTGGGTCCTTCAAGGAACTCCCATGGGTAGCCCTGATTAAAGAGACTAATGAGTATGTACCAATTGATGGGTTCCACAGGCTAACTGCTCTTCAGTGGCTATCAGAGCAAGAAGACATTAAGTGTCAATTGGACCTAGAGAATGTCCGTGTAAGACTCACTGAGTTTGAAACACTATCTGACGCTATTGTAGCTGCTGCTGGGGTCAATGCTAATCATGGTCTTAAGCGCAAGAAGGGTGATATCCAGAGCGCTATTAATAAGCTATTAGAAGTAGAGCGTATCCGCTTTATGAAGACCCCTCACCAGCTTAATAAGAAAGCCATCATGGAGGCAGTTGGTTGTTCAGAAAGCACATACCGTAAAGTCACCCAAACGATTCGTAGTGAACTTGAAGAGACTCGTAATTCCTCTGTATTCGAGTTAAGTAAAAAGGGCCTGACTCAAAGAGAAATTGCACAACGTATAATGTGCGACCAGAAAACTGTGGGTAATATCCTCAATGAGGAAAAACGGCATAGTGCCAAAATTCCTCAAACTAGTAGTGGTGAAACTTCACAAGCAGATACTCTAGACGGTATTACCCATGAGAAACACTCTGAGAGTAAACAAGGTCAGTCAGTTAGTGCTGAGGGTTTAGACGTATCGAATGACCAAAGTAGTCAAGCACTACAGTCAACTTCAAACAATAGCAAAGGTGAGGAAAAACGACATGATGACAGTTTTCCTCAAGTTCACATTCAGAAAAGAAAGGCAAACCTCATTGAGTCCATCACACGCCAACTAAAGTTCCTTAGTGTAGAGCAACTCAAGAATGTAGATGGTCATATCGCTACTGTTTCAGACTTCTAGTCCATTCCTCTATTTCATCGCTATCACTAAGTTTTTCCTAATGTATTCTTATAGTAAGGGACACGAAATGAACAATATCAAACTAGAACTAATCAACCTTGAAGCACCTACTCAACTACGCGCACTAGGTGAAGATATGAGTCACATTATCGACCTAGCACATGCCTACGCTGATACAGGCACATTCAATGAACTACCATGGGTAGCGCTAATAAAGGCGACAGGTGAGTACGTCCCTATTGATGGTTTCCACAGACTTAATGCGATTGATTGGTTAAGTAAACAGAACGAGGTCCCAGTAACGGTAGACGTAGAGAATGTAGCAATACGTTACTCTGAGTTCGATACCATGGCTGAGGCAATCGTAGCGGCTGCTGGTGTCAATGCTAATCATGGCCTTAAGCGTAAGAAGGGAGACATACAGAACACCATACGTAAGCTTTTAGAAGTAGACCGTGAGCGCTTCATGGTTAACCCATACAAACTCGATAAGAAAGCCATAATGGAAGTGGTAAGTTGCTCACATGCTAAGTATAGCGCAGAGACAAAGAGTTTACGTGGTGAGATTGAAGGTGACCGTGACCTCATGATCAAGCGCTTGCATAGGGAAGAAGGGTTATCACACAGAGAAATATCTACTAGGGTTGGGGTTACCCATGGCACAGTCCAGAATATTCTAGGTGGCCAAAAATGCCATGATAGCAAAATTAGCCACTCAAAAAATGAACAACCAGAGGAAAACCTAGAGGACTCTAGCGAGCAACCTGAAGAGTCTTCTACAGTCTTCACACATATAACTGAAGCAACCGTAGCGGAATGCCCATGGGATGACGCAGAGGATGATATAGAGGCTCCAGAAGAAACCATAGAGGTACAGGAAGAAGAGACTGGACCCACTTTTTCTGAAACTAACGCTCAAGCGAGAATTAGGCTTTTTATTGAGGACCTATCTGAAGAAGATAAGGCTTACGCTCTGAAGCTACTAGCTGTGTAGAGGCTACTTAAAGGTGTCCGTAATAGATGTCCTTTGGATAACTTTAAGACTTAAAAGGAAGTCACAGGTCTGTCTTTTCTCTTGGTGGCGGAAAATGCCATGATAGCAAAATCAGCCAGTCAGAAAATGAACAAGGCGTTGCAAAGTGCCATGATGGCAAAATGGAACAGGTGGGCGGCTCAATGGACTCCAACCTCATAGACCTATTGTCGAGCTATCAGATAGTCAAAGGCCATTACCCTTGCGTAGCTCTCAGAACAGTCACCCTACTGCTTATCCCCTGCCTACAGGAAGAAAGAAGCGCCTTATCATCTTAAGGTCCTCATAGGTCCGTGTGTGGCGTGCCTATACCTAAGATATCGATAAGAAAACTCTACTTCCTAAATTAAGTCGAATAATAAAGTGGTCCACAGAACGAATGGTTAAGACACAACCCACATCCAGCTACGCAACGTAGCCCTGTGTCTATCGTTATAGGGGACCACACTTTGAACTACGGGGGCTAACATCTCTTCTACGGGCTTTGTTTACCCTTTAAAGCCTCCGTAGTTTCCCTCAGGTGAGCTTTTAATTTCATCTACTTACAGATACCCAGTGAAGTCATTAAGACACTAGTGCTGGGTGTTTTTTTGCATAACCGTTACACAAGGAATACCCCAATGAGTACCAACTTAAAGAAACCACAACGGACCACAGTGGCCCTAACTCGTGACGAGTATGAGATCATAGACACAGCCAGAGACCACTTCAATGGGACTCATGGTGTAAATGTCTCTCGTACTTCATTCATCACTAGTCTAGCCACAAAGTACAACAGGGAGCACAATTTGCTATGTCATTAAGGTCCATTCTTAAACCTAAACAGGTTACAAGCCCTACGGTCACTCAGACCCCTATAGACATTAAGCTTCCTTCAAGGTCTCGTATTGCTTTCATCGAGTTAAACGATGGTAGGCGCATTGGTCTAGGTCGTAGCTATGAAGCTAACAAAAACCTATTAACGAGTTTCTACGGAATGACTGAGGAGTCTGCCTCTCAGTTTGCTTTAGATATCAATAGGGTCTTTCACTCAGGCGCTAAGTAGCTCCATTTGGCTTTGTATGATCTCTAGAGAAGTCTTTAGCGCCGTCACATGCATTTGCCTTTGTTAAGTCACAAGAATCCATCACAGACCCTCACAGGCTTCTTAGATACAACCCATTTAATTCAATCACATACAAACACATTAGGACTCCCTTTAATTATCAATAGGGTGTGTCTTCGTGTGTCTATTCATAAGGAAACACCACATGAAAAAACAACAGTCACAGAAAACCAAGAACACTCTTAGCTTTGAACAGCTTCAACTTTTACATGGTGAGGAGCTATCGAACAAAATCATCGACAGAGCAACACCTACCCACGCCCTTTTAGATGAAATTGACCGTGTTGATGTTGAGTCTACAGAGTATAGAGAGTTGGTCGTAACAAGTCGCATCAAGGCAGCCCTAACGGGTGAGTATGGGTCAATAGACTCAAACGTAAGCTTGGCTGAGGGTCACCGCTATGCAAGCGTTAAGAGCCTATTTGGTAAAGTCTACGCCCAGACACTAATTACTGACGAGATTGTCTCCGATGCGCATATAGACATTAAAGAGGAGTTCGTTCGACTTGCCCGTGAGGGCTTCCTTAACGTATTCGTAGAACAACTATTATTTGGTGATGAGTCCAAAGCTAACGGCATTCAACGTCTACGTGGTGTGTTAGATGCTCGTATAGATAAGGCTAACGGCTTCTCAGAGGCGCTTAAGGAAGACGATGAAAGACACCAAGACTTCTATAAGGTCGTCAAGACAGGCACTAGCGGCTCATTTGGGGCTAATGCTGCGGCTATCAAGGCTCATTTCTCAGCGGTCAAGAAGTCACTCCCTAGTAAGTACAAGCGTAATGCCAAGTGGTACATGAACGCTGACACCTTTGAAGAGCTAGAACAAGTAGCAGACTCAACAGGTCAATCACTACTTATTCGCTGGGGCCGCCCTGTTTATGGGGGTGAAGAGACATTCCTTATGCTAGGTCATCCTATCGTCATTATTGATCAAATGAATTCTAGCGAGGCAAACGGGACCCCTGTTATGTTTGGTGACCTTCGCTCCGCAATCAAAGTGTTAGACCTTAAAGGTGAAGGGTCATATTTCACTACTGATAAGGTGACCGTGAAGGGGGCTACAATCGCCTACATTGATAGTCGTTACGGTGAAATCATGCAGGCTAATGATGCCCTTAGAGTGTCGTTACAGGCTGCTTAAAGAGGGTCGTTAGGGAAGCCATGAGGGTTCCCTTTTTGCTTTAGAAAAGTATACTCATAGGCTAGTTATTACAAGCTGAATATCCCACTTGAATCTGTTAAAGCTTTATCAACCATTTCTCTAATTACATTAATATCGTCATAGTCTAAAAATTTAGTAATCTCTGTTGAAACAAAAGCTTGCTCAAAATCATCAGTAGTCAACTTTCGATACTGGAAGTCCTCTAAACCTCTGCAATGTGCAAATGACATGTTAGTTAAGGCACAAATTTTAGACTGGAGCGTAATCATAATTGCAACTTGGTGTCGACTAGTGCCTTCACGTCTTTTCAAATTTTCAGCCTTGCACGCACTTGATAAATGCGAATCAAAAACTTGTAGGTTTGCTATTATTCGCGCTAAGTGAGTTCCAAAGCTTTTTTCAGCATGACTAATGCAGTCCCTGAATGAAGCCTGATACTTGGAAGGCATTTCTGGGTAGGGGACTGAAAACTCTCTACAATCATGCACGGACTCAGTTTCATACCAAAGTGTGCTAAGAGCTTTTGATGCGTCTACGCAGTAATTAAGTAATTCACTCATAGCATCAGGTAGCAATGCTCTCGTTGCTATAAACTGACGTTCTCTAGCTTGCTCAGAGTGATATTTAGTTGCTTTAAACACTATTATACTAGATATAAGCGCCAACACACCAACGTTCAGACTTTGCCATCTATCCCAGACATTTTGTAGGTATTCCCATTCAGGTTTAGCAATTAGGGGCCATAGGAACATTCCTATTAGATAGACTAATGAAATAAAGCCAATCGTGTACCTGTGACTGATGACATTGATAAGTCTATTCACGTTTAAGAGGTCATTAATTCTCATTTTTATTGACTTAAGTTTTGTACTCATATTTGAAGTAGAGGATTTGATAGTAAGCACCTATGTAGTCTAGAAAACAAAGCTCCTTGAGTATTCATTAATCTAACTCAGTGGTAAATAGTACTTAGACACAGTTTTTGATTCGCTTAAGAAGGGTAGGCTCTATTAGTTTTTGTTGTTTCCATACCAATAGCTAACTCTTTCAAGCTGCTCTTTAGTCTGTACATATTGCACACTGCGAACAGAGTCCATCTTCCATTGATTACCTTCTTTGACTCTGACAGAGCGTCTAGCTGTTTCAGGCACTCCACCACACTGTATGAAGCTAATCGTGGACAGAGCAGACGATAGAGCCATAAAAAGAGTAGTAAAATCCTTTGAGCTACTAATTGTCTTACGCCCATGCTCTACCTCTTTCTTGATGTCTGTTATGAAACGGTCATCACAAACTTCTACAGATGATAATATGGTGGCTTCATTTGCCTTTAATAAGCGAGTACACAACTTTTTCCATATGACGAGGCTGGTACATTCCTTTGCTTCCAACCAGCTATCTTTTCCTAACACATTTTCAATCAATCTCTTGAAGGCAAATCCATAAGCTATATCACGGTCCATAATTTTTACGATTCCTTGTATTTGTTGATTGGCTAGACCAGATAACATTAACCTAACAGACGAAGTCTAATCAAATTTAAGTAACCACTCTTTCTCAATCTGACTTGCCACTTTATCAACGGTAGTCTTCAGTCGCTTCACGTCATGACGGGCGTAGTGACCAAAGCTCATAGTAGTTCCCGTTTTGTGTCCCGCAACATAAGCCACATCGAACTCAGTAAGGTTTTCAGCACGTTGACCAGCAGTAATAAAGTGGTTGCGTAAGGAGTGAAAAGACCTAGTTGAGTCGCTTGTTATCTTATCAATTTTGAATGTGGAGAATGTTCTACCTGCGGACTTATCGTCTAGGCGTAGTGGAAGTTCAATATCCTTAACTTGCTCTGCTAGAGGTATGTAACGCTTAGCGCTTTTTGTCTTTCCCTTATGAACCACCAAGCACTTAACACCTTCAACTACTTCAACGTCAGCTTTACAAAGCTCACTAATACGAGCACCAGTGAAAAGGGCAAGCTTAGCTAACGGTCTCACACTCTCAGGGCATTCGTTAAGAACCTTATTGAGTTGTTCTTTGCTAAACAGTTGCTTACGTTGAGACTCGCCTTTTTTGTAAGGGCTGAGGTCGTGGTCCTCAAAGGGACTCTGCTTTAAAGTTATTTCTCCCAGTTGAAACGCATGGACCCAAATAGACTTAAGTCTTGATAGGTGCGCTGCAATGGTTCCATGGGCATATTCATTGCCAAGGTGTTCGATATAAGCCACAACCGTTTTCTTATGGACTTCAGTAAGGGCAACGTCATTGACTCCCACAAAGGTAAGGAATCTATCCAAAGCGTTTTTTAGCTTCTGCTTTGTATCATCTGAAAGCTTAGCTTTACGGCCTAGTAGGCTCTGTAAGGCTTCCTTAGCGGTATAAGAGTAAACATGGTTAGTGTCTTTGTAAGCTACCTCTCTGTAAGCTGCATGAGCTTGACGTGGTCAAGCAAATTCACACAACCCAGTTAAGCAGCTTTTCCTAAGTTAGCCATGTCAGCTTCATATTGGTTTGGACTTTTGTAATCCAGGTATGAGTGCATTCTTTGGCTGTTATAA